>Ga0302238_1002043_pt1 | contig 14856 bp, 10 predicted proteins | sample AAG_UR_Asn_MG_FD_193527 | JGI IMG/M metagenome (GOLD analysis project Ga0302238, IMG submission 193527) | Enriched activated sludge microbial communities from anaerobic digester in WTTP, New Holstein, Wisconsin, United States - AAG_UR_Asn | ecosystem: Engineered > Bioreactor > Anaerobic >...
TGTGGGGGCGAGGCGTCGGGGTGCTATAGGGGGGGGGGAGAAGGTGGTCGTACTACTGTCTGGGAACGGCTTGAAGGATCCTGGGGCGGCGGTAGCGGGGCTGGCACCGACTCTGGAGGTTGAAGCTGATGTTGAGGCTGCATTGGCACTGTTCACGAGCTGATTTCTGAAGGAGCGCTACTGCCTGATTTCTGAAAGAACGCTACCGCATTGTTCGTAGCTGCTGCATGAAACGCCAGCTCTTCATGGGGCCCACGAGTTCCTGGGTATGGCGTATCAGGTCATCGAGGAATGCCCAGGCGAGGCCCGTTCCGAAACGACGGAGCAGCGGTGCGGTGGATGTTTCGAACTCAAGGAAGTTGTCTGCGCCGCTTGCTGCGAGGTGGAGTGCCAGCTTTTCGGGTGGCCAGGCGATGGTGTGACCTTGTGTAACGTTATGGGTGTTGCAGGAGACTTCACCGCTTTGGGGGTCAAAGCGGGCGGGGCTTTGGAAGAGAGGGGCAGAGCAGATTGGGCAATTGGTCTGGGTGCTTATGAACCCCAGGGTGCGAGAGGTGCGGTGGAGTGCGTAGGCAGCGGCCAGGGCTGGGTGAGGTCTGAAGGAGGCGAAGTGGTCCAGGAGGGTTTCGGCCAGGAGGAGCAGTGGTGTGGCCTCTTGGGGGCCGATGGTGGAGCGAAGAAGGAATTCGCAGAGGAGCGCTGAGGCAGCGGCCAGTCCCAACTCCTGGTTGATTTCGGGCCAAGTCTTAAGGGGCTCGACTTTGGATGTTTTGTGGGGGGCGCCGGGTCGTGGTGGCGAGTACTCGATGTCGGCTAGGGTTAGGCGGTCTGTGCCTGGGGGGAAGAGCTTGGGGTGGTGAGCGGCGAAGGGTGCGTTGAGGCGGATGAGCCCAACGCCCTGCACCAGGGCTGAGATCTGCCAGTTGGACTTGGATTTGTCGAGGTCAAGGATGATGGAGCGATGGAGCGTCGAGGATTGGGGGGCCATCTGTTAGCGTGGGGCCGCCTCAGAGGGTGGACCCAGGGGGGTGAGGGCTCGTGTAGTACCCAGGTCTACGTCTGTGTTTGCTGCGCCGCTCACCTGGGTTGTGTCGGATCCTGCGTTGCCCGAGAAGTACCAGGCACCGGCCACGGTGAGGGCGAGTATAGCGGCCACGATGGCCACGAACCGTAGCTTGGAGGAGCTGCGCTCTGCGGCGCGTGCCATCTCTACTTCGAAGGGTGAGGCGGGGGTCTCGGTTTCACCTGTGGAGCGCATGTCGAGGAGTTCCAGCGGTCGGTCGGATCGGATCCCTACGGCGTCCGAGTAAGCCCTCACGTAGCCGCGAAGGAAGACGCCCTGTGGGAGATGCTCGACTTTATCATTCTCGAGGTCTTGAAGGATTGATAAGCGGATCTTGGTATTATAAGCGACGGTCTCGAGCTTGATGCCCGCCTTTTCGCGATGGGCTTTCAGGTAGCGCCCGACAGTTTCCATGAGCAACCTCCAAAAAGCGGGTAAAAGAACCCCGCATGGTGCAATAGCTTAGGGTGGGCAGAATGTCAACGTTTACCTTTCGAAGGAGCGACGAAGGGGGATGGTTGGACCTCCGGGTCTTCATGGGCCACCTGCCGCAAGATGACCCAGCGTCCGTCGCGCAGGCTCCAGTGTTGAATCTCAACGCCATGGTGGAGGGTAAGGTCTCCGTCTCTCATGAAAGAGAACTGGACGGTAGCCAGCGCCGACTTGCCATCTTCGTTGGGGGAGATAGCAAGGACCTCGAAGTCAAGGATTTCGAGGCCCTTCATACCGCTCTGGGCGCCCTTGATGAAGAGGTCACGGCCGTCGGGGGCGACGAAGTTCATGGCCACGGGCATATGGCGCCAGCGGAGGGCCTCGGTGAAATCTTGAACGCACTGCGGCAGTTCGAGTCTTGCCGTGGGATCAGCTGAGCAGGAGGGGTTGAGGAGCGAAGAAAGGGCAAGAAGCACCAGCAGCGTGGCGTGGGAGTTGGGCCTCTCTCTGAGTGGGCTTGTGCCCTTTCTCTTCTTAGCGAAGGTGGCCCAGGAGGATGGTGTTGGGCTGGGGGTTGAGTCTGCCATCAGCTACTTGTTCTCTGCTGCCGGCTGTTCCGCAGCGGGCTTCTCTGCCGGCTCCTCAGGGGCTTTTGCCGGCTCCTCAGGGGCGGGGGCTGGGGCTTTCCCCTCTTCTTTGGCTTTTGGGGCCTCCTCCTTGGCCTTGGCCTCGGGCTGCGCTTCCTTCTTGGCTTCTTCTGCCGCCTTCTCGGCCTCCGCTCTTCGCTGGTTGTAGCGCTCCTGAGTGGTCTCCACGACAGCGGTGATCATCATGGAATAGGCGGGATAGTGAGTTTTCGCGAAGGCAAGGGCTTCGGGGGCTATCTTCTTCTCAGTGGCAGCGGCGTCCCAGACCTTGTCGACGCTCTTTCGAATCTCAGCGGCGACGATCTTGAACTGGTCGACCTCTTCCTGGGAGAGGGCCCAGGTTGCCCGAAGCTGGTCATCGGGTCGATTCTGCTCCATGTCAGCCAGGACGTGGAAGGCCTCCTGGACGTGGTCCGCCAGGAACTCGAGCATTTCGGGGTTCTCCTTGAAGAAGGCCTCTTTGGAGAAGCGTGCTTTGGCTTCGTCCTTGAAGAGGTTGACCTCTTTGACCTCGCCCTTCTCACCAGGGGCGGTGGGGGCCAGTGTTTCCCGGTACTCGATTCGGTAGTAGACAGCAAAGAGCTTGGCCAGGACGAAGCCGTCGGGGGATTCAAGGGTCTGCTCGTACTCGTCGATTTCTGCCGGGAGGACTCTGAAGGGGTCCTTGGTCTCTTCGGCCTTCTTCTGGTATCCCTCACCCCTGAGGTATCCGAAGACGGAGTTTTTGATTTCCGTTACTTTGGGGGTCATCTCTTTGGAGACCTTGCCGTCGGCAACGAAGCTCTCTTTGGCGCTCTTGATGAAGTCGGTCATGCTGCGGGATTTGGGGTCTTGCGGGGTGAATGTGTCCATGGCTACGGAGCCGAGGTATGCGCGAAGCTTCTCTTTGGCGAGGTGTTTGCGGAGGAGTTCACGCTGGTTTACGCCGACGGTGACGGCGCTACGGCACAGGGCATCTGTGAGTTTGTAGACATCGAAGGGGTGTTTTACGCTTGGATCGATGTTGTCTTTTACGTTATTATAAAGTTCGGTCCAGCATTTCTTGGTTATATCGTTTATTGTGATTTCCAGCTTTGTTTTATCTCCAACCGGGACATGTTCCTTGACGCAGTTGATGCAGTACATTCTGGCATCTCTGGCCAGCTGCTTCTGCTGCTGAGCCTGCAGCTCTTTGATTTCCTTCACTTCCGCCTTTTTGACTTCTATCATTGCGTCGTATTTCTTAGCCAGTTCGGCGGGGTTGAGGAGGAGGTCGGCCTGCATCTCATCACGAACCGCCACAATATCGGCCTGGCGGATGACCTCGGCGTTCTGGTTCTCTCGTTCCAAGGCGACGAGTCTATTGCCGTATTCGATAGACTTGGCGGCGTAATCGGCGAGGGTTGCGGTAGTCATGCCTTTGCCGAAGTAGTCCGAGAGGTCTGTGGTGTCCTTCTTGAGGGCGGTGAGTTCGGCGTCGGCGCCGGGGGTGGCGAGGAACCGCAGGCCAGCGACGGCAAAGGCCTGGGAGAGCTTGACGGGGTTTTTGCTCCAGCTGCCCACGAGTGGCGTAATGTTTTTGTCTATTCTCTTGTGAAGTTCTTCTCTGAAGGCTGGGTCAAGGGGGAAGTCAGGCTTGTCGGCGGGTTTGGCCTCTGGGTTTGCGGCTTTGGCGGCGGCCTGTTCGGCTTCCCATTTGGTGGTGAACTCTTTGGTGAGTTGCTCGAACTCTTTGTCAACCAGTGGGGTAAGGTAGTCTTTGGTCATGCCGAAGATGAAGGTATGGAGTTTGAAAGCCGGTCTGAATTTCCCGGGTTCGCCTTCCACGGGCTCCCACTTCTGGAGGTAGGGTTTCCATGCCTTACGGATGACCTCTTTGCCGTCCTTGTCGGTGGACTTGGTTTTCACGATGAGTTCGACCTTGTCCATTCCGGGGATGCCAACTTCAGAGACGATGAGGAGGGCCTGAGTCGAGACCAGATTTCCGGACGGGTCGCTGAGCTCCTGGAGGAACTTGGTCTTGAGGCCCAGGACGATGTCGGCGTACTTGTGGTATTCGGTAGCTGGGACTGCCTGCTTAAGGAGGGCTTCCAGGGGGGCGATGAGGGTGGACTGCATGGTGAGCCGCTGAGTAAGGGAGAGGCTCTTGAGCGCGTTGACTGTGTTGATGAACTCCCGGATGTAAAGTGCCGAGTCGACGTCTTTGAAGAGGCTTATCAGGGCGATCTCTTTGACGAAGTCGGTATCGAGGGAGTCGTTGGCTTTCATATGGTCCATGGAGGCCTGGAACTGTCTGACAAGGGCTTGCCAAGCCATCTTCTTGAGTTCGGGGTCGTTGAATTCGAGGTACCAGGTTACGAAATCGACCAGGCCGAAGCCTTCGACTTCTACGCTCTTCTCAAGAAGGATGAGGGCCTTTTCAGCGGCGTGTTTGCCAAGGTCCTTGAGGCGGTTGAGGTTCCCGATGCGTTCACCAACGCCCATGCGGCCGCCCTCGACGGATTCCCAGATGGCGGCTCGGTCCATGGTGGGTTCTACGCCTTGGAAGATCCAGTTGACGAGTTCAACCTGGGCCTTCTCGAGGTGAGTCTCTTCCAATTGGCCCATGAGGGCGTAGACGCCGTCGCGGGCCAGGAGGGCCTCTTTGCCGGGTTCGGTCTTCATGGTCTTGATGAGTTCGCCGACGACGACATTGGCCAGTTCTTTGGAGTCCTCGTATTTGTCGACGATGCCTTTTATGCGGCTGGACCAGCCTTTGGAGACAAGGATCTGGATTGCGCGAACCTTCTTGTCAAAAGGCACCTCACCGTCCTGCATCATCTCTTCGATGCGGGCCAGGCCTTCATCGTTGGCCGACCATTTGATGAGGTCTTCCTCGGTGATGGCCCCACAGGAGGCCAGGGTGAAGGCTGCCATAAGGGGGGCAAGAAAGCCCATGAGTGTAGCGGTGGACAGTAGACGGGCACGCATAGGACTACCTCCTCGTTTCCAAGCCTGCGAAACTGTAGCACTTGGCCCGGGTAAGTCAAGGATGCGTTGGGGCCCTGCGAACTGATTCGAGGGGGCGGCTTCAGGGGGGGCCAGCCCCTTGGCTGCATGGGCTGCTGCCAGCGAGGCCGTTGAGGGTGATTGATATGGACTTTGGGGAGGCGACGAGGGTTCCGCATCCGGCGATGTTGAGTTCAAAGGAGTCGAACTTGAGGGTCAGGGAGTGTTGAAAGTTAATTTCGCTATTACGGTCATTCCAGGGGGCGCCGTCAATCACAATATCTGACGTAATATCCGTGTAGAATTCGAGAACAGACTTGTTCTCCTTGTTCTGCATACGTATGGAACGGTTTCTTATCTCAAGCCCGAAGGTGCGATCGACGTAGGCGATAACACCGGAGACCATGCGAGAGCAATCGGGGAGCATGAAGGTAACGCCCCGGGCGCTGTAGTATCCGTTGCCTTTGGCGTTCAGGGTGAGGAGGAATCGGAATTCGCCCTGTGTGGGCCATTTCTCCAGGACCTCTTTTTCCGATGCGAGGTACTCGGCGATACGGTTCTGGACGATGGTTTGCTGGTCCTGGGGGATGTTTGTGTGTTTGTCGATGTTGTCTTGAGTGACTTCGGCCATCCTTGCGGCGAGGAATTTGAGAGCGAATCGGAGGAGGCACGAGTCTTGTGAGCAGTAGTCTTTCCACTGGTTCAGGTTGAGTTTGTCGAGGGCCATGGCAAGGGCCAGGCCGGTGCGGTAGTACTTCCATTTCTGGAGGCTTCTCGGGTCAAAGGAGGCGAGGTAGTTGAGGATGGTCCTGGTGGCCTCTTCTTCGGAGGACCAGCCAGCGGCGGCGGCGTAGCTTTCTTCAACGTAGCGTGCGGTTCCCTCCATGACCTCTTCCCAGTCTTCGAGTTCACCGGCAACGGCCCCATCGGGGGAGTCGAGCCTCTGTTTTCGGAGGGCGAGGTATTCGATGAAGAGGGTTTCGAAGGAGTCACCGTCATCGTTGGCCAGGGTGAGGATCTTGGACGAGAGGATGTCTTCTGCGCGAACGAGGGCAGCGTGGCTGGTGTTTTCGTAGGGATAGCGGCACTGTTCGGGGTAGGTTCGTTTGGCGAACTGGGTGTGCTGGAGGTGGTGGAAACGTTCATGTACGAGGAGCCTGAAGAAGGCTTCGGGCTGGGATGCATCGTCGTGGCGGACGAGGAAAGCCTTGAGCTGTCCCAGGGGGAAGTCTTGGGAGAAGGGGGTCCTGGGGCTCGTGTGGATTTGTGAGGAGGGCAGGGCATAAGCGGGGATGTGGATGCCGGCAGCGGAGAAGGGCTTGGCATTGGGGGGCACGGCATGCGGCGGTGCCATGAGGAGGAAGCTGCGTTTTCCTGGTCTGAATAGGAGTATCGGCACCTCTGCAACATGGAATCCGGGCCAGATTTTTTCACCGAGGTCATCGGAGAGTTGGACGGCCAGTTGGACCTGCTTAATGGCTTCGGCTTCCTTGGCTGTGAGCGGGGGGACAATTGGGGGCCCCAGGGATGGGGGACCGCATGCGGTGAGGGAGAGAGCGGCCAAAACAATAACCAGGTGGAGTCCTTTGCCCATGGTTCCCTCGGTCCCTGCACACAGCGGGATAGACTGTAGGCGACGAAACATGATAAGTGATGCTTCTTCCGCTGCCACTGGGGCGTTAGGATAGCCAGCGGGGGCGGAGTTGGCCAGGGATTGTTTGGGGCGTGACCGGTTGCGTGGCGGATGTCCGGTTTGCGAGGGTGGCCTGTGCCCCCGCTTCTTCGGCAGTTGGGGCATTGGTGGTGAAAGGTTGTGACAAGGAACATGTGGGGGCGTGAGTGAGCATATCGAAGGTAGCAGTAGCGCAGTTCAATCCCAGGCCGGGGCGTTTGGGGGAGAATGCCGAGCGGGTGTTGGAGTGGATAGGGAGGGCAGAGGCGGCGGGTGCGGAACTGGTGGTGTTTCCGGAGGACTGTATCAGCGGATACTGCATCGGTGATCATCAGCGGAACCCGGCGATAGTTGAGTCGAGCTACGGGGTTTTGATGCGGGATGTGGTGCCCCGGGTGGGGAACATTGTTGCGGTGGTTGGTTTGGTGGCGCCCGCGGCAGGGGCGGTTCAGCCAGGGGCCAGGAACACCTATGTGGTGATGAGCGGGGGTAGAGTTCTGCGGGTGGGTGCCAAGACTCTGCTGGTTAACGAGGGGGTGCTGGAGGATTCGAGGTATTTCACGGCTCAGGAGCCCAGGGATGTAGTGCCCGTGGAGCTGCCTGGGGGTGCGGGGCGGGTGGGGGTGCTTGTCTGCCAGGACATGTGGGATGACGACTCGCTGGTGAAGCCGTCGAGGATGTTGGCTGGGGCTGGGGCTGAGCTGCTGGTGGTCATCAACTCATCGCCGTTCCACGTGGGAAAGTTTGATGAGCGGCTTGAGGTAGCAAGGCGGCGGGTGAAGGAGACGGGGTGTCCTTTGTTGTACGTGAACACCGTAGGGGCGCAGGACAACGGGAAGAACGTCATTCTATTTGACGGGGCGAGTTTCTATCTGGATGCCGCTGGCCAGTGTGGCATGAGGTGTCCGGCGTTTGAGGAGGGGCTCTTCTATCTTGGTGAGGGGCCTATGAGCGGTGGCATGGCGCCCTTGGACGAGTTGGCGGCTGGGCTGGAGTTCGGCATCAGGCAGTTCTTTGCCCGAACGGGGCAGACCGGGGCGGTTGTTGGGCTGTCCGGCGGGATTGATTCGGCGTTGAATACGGCCTTCTTAGTCCGGGCGTTGGGGCCCGAGTCGGTCTTGTGTATCAACATGCCTTCCATGTTCAGCAGTGCCACGACCCGGGGGCTTGCGGCGAGGATGGCTGAGGGATTGGGGTGCGAGTACGTGGTTTCTCCCATCGAGGAGGTGGTGAGGCTGAAGAAGCGGGTCTATGAGGAGGCGTCGGGGGTGGCCATGGGTGGGCTGACATTTGAAAATGTTCAGGCGCGCGAGCGAGGGAACGTGTTGATGACGTGGGCGCAGGAGCGGGGGCGTCTGGTGGTGGGCAACGGGAACAAGACGGAGTTTCAGAGGGGTTACGCTACGCTGTACGGGGATCTGATAGGAGCGGTGATGACCATCGGGGACATCAGCAAGAGTGATGTCTACCGGCTGGCAGGGTGGGTGAACGATCGTTGGGGCGAGGTGATTCCCCGAGGAATCATTGACATTACGCCGTCGGCTGAGTTATCCGATGCGCAGGATGTCAACCTGGGGTTGGGAGATCCGTTCGATTACGATGTGGAGTCCCCCATGGGGGTGGAGCTGATAGAATTCGGCCGAACCCCTGAAGAATTGCGTAACCTTTTTGGATTACGGAAGCTCAATGCGTCACGGTGGGGTCCGGTCCGGGGGAGCAAGAGTGTGTACGACAAGATGACTGCAGGTGAATTCGAGGCTTATGCCGTGGAGTTACTAAGGGCCATTGAGAGAAGTGTTTTTAAGCGTGTACAAAGCCCGCCGGTGTTGAAGCTCTCCAGGCGTGCATTCGGGTTCGATTTACGGGAGAGCCTGTTTTCCAGGGTGAATTAGGGATTGTGATGTGGTATTGACGGGCAAATGGGGCAGGAGTTGGTGTGGGGCGTAGTGAGGGGCTTTGCGTGAGGCACTATGAGTGCGAGCTGGCCGGAGGCTGGCAGTTCGGGCTCGGGAATGGGGGTTTGAATGCATAGATTGAAGCAGGGATGGGTTCTGGCTGTTCTTGTTGTGCTGCTGACAGTGGCTGCGTATGCCATCTGGTTTGCGCCGGGGCTGCCTCCGACCAAGGGTCCAGGGCCGGATTTCACCCGGACAGTGCGACCTCATCTGAATCATTCGGCGTTCTTCACCGAGCCCTTTGAGTCTCCCGAGCAGGTGACCGCTGCCTGTTTGGAGTGCCACCCTGACGCTGCGTCGGAGGTGATGAAGACATCTCACTGGAACTGGCTTGGGGATGAGGTGGAGATTCCTGGCCGGGAAGGGAAGATGCGGATAGGTAAGAAGAACCTGTTCAACAACTTCTGTCTGGGTATCCGTGGCAACTGGGCTTCTTGCACGAGTTGTCATGCCGGCTATGGCTGGAAGGACGCCAGCTTTGACTTTGATGACAAGCACAAAGTTGACTGTCTTGTATGCCACGATGGAACAGGTGGCTATGTCAAGGGCCAGGCAGGAATGCCTAAGCCAGGGGTTGACCTGTTGGCGGTGGCAAAGGGTGTTGGCTGGCCAACCAGGAGAAACTGCGGAGTATGCCACAGTTTCGGAGGCGGAGGTTTGGGGGTCAAGCATGGGGACATGGATGATACGTTGGACAACCCCAAGGAGGAGGATGACGTTCATATGGGGCGAGCCGGGTTGACCTGCATTGATTGTCACAAGACCGAGAGGCACCGAATCCGTGGGCGCTCCATGTCTTTGGGGGTTGATGCCATCAACAGCGTTGGTTGTACGGACTGCCACACGAAGGCACCGCACGTGGATGAGCGCCTGAACACGCATCTGCGGAGTGTCTCATGCGAGACATGCCACATACCAAACTATGCAAGAAGAGTAGCGACAAAGATGTGGTGGGACTGGAGCAAGGCGGGGAATGATAATAGAGAAGAGGATCCGCATCATTATATGAAGATAAAGGGCGAATTCTCCTATGATCAGGACGTGGTGCCGACATATTTATGGTGGAATAAAACAAATGAAAGGTATCTATTGGGCGATAAGATTGACCCTGACAAGGAGACTGCGCTGAATGCTCCTGGTGGAGATATCATGGATCCTGAAGCCAAGATTTATCCCTTTAAGCTTCACAAGGGACGTCACCCTTATGATCTGGAGCATAAGACTTTCTTGCAGCCCGTGACCTCGGGGGAGGGGGGCTACTGGAGGGAGTTCGACTGGGACAAGGCGTTGCGGTTGGGCTCAGAGTTTGTTGGGATTCAGTATAGTGGTAAGTACGGTTTTGCCGATTCGGTGATGTATTGGCCTCTCTCGCACATGGTTGTAGAGAAGCGGAGGGCTTTGAACTGCAATGATTGTCATGGCGCCGGTGGCAGAATGGACTGGAAGGCGTTGGGGTACTCCGAGGATCCGATCTTGAGTGGAGGCAGGCCATGATTATCAGGGGTAGAACTCTCACAGCGATGACACTGGTTGGCCTCTTCCTTGTGTTGGTGGGGTCGGCGTGGGGCAGTGACGAGGCTGAGCCCAGCGGACCTGTGGAACTGGTCCCGGATGTGAAGTGGGGCAGTGGGATGCACCCGGCCTTTTTGCCGCTGGGGTCGGACGGGAAGGTTCTGGCTCCTCCGGCCGAGGGGGCCGATGCCAGGAAGACCTGTGGTCAGTGTCACGATGTTGGATTCATAGAGGAGACCTCGAGTCACCATGCGAAGGGGGTTGAGGCGGACTGCTTCAAGTGCCATTCGACGCAGGGGGCCGCTGGTTGGCCTGAGGAGGCCTTTGACGAGAACGGGATGGTGAAGAGGGGGCGGTCGATGCTGGTTGGTACGGACCCGGCCAGTTGTGGTCGGTGCCATGGCATTGTTCACACTGGGCGGGAGCCTCTGGCGCTGCCCAAGGAGCTGGCTATTGAGCCGGTGACGGACAAGTTGGGGCAGCGGTTCGACCTTACGAAGCTGACGGGGGCGATCTTTTCTGGGGAGTTTGTGAGGGCCAGCCACGTGAATGTGAGGGAGCGTGGGGATTGGCTGGAGCCGTGGGATGTGCATGCTCAGCGGCAGTTGACCTGTGCAGCGTGTCACCATTCTGCCAACGACCTCGGGCAGGCCAAGCGTCAGCAGGGTGCATTGGCGCACTTGAAGTACGACCCGCGTAGGCCTGCGGTGGGGGCCTATCTTGATCGTCCGAACCATAGTCTGGTGACGGAGACATGCACCTCGTGTCACAACCCGGGGGCCGAGCACGATTTCCTTCCACAGAAGGAGCGGCATATGGCGGCGGTATCGTGCACCGTGTGTCACGCTCCGAAGATGAACGCTCCAACGCTGAAGAGCGTGGACGAGACCGTGGTGACGCTGGAGGGCAACGGGGTAGCGTCGTGGCGTTGCGTCGACGAGGCGGACAAGAGCTGTCTGCATGAGAAGGTTGTGCACGGCTTGGTTCCGTACGTGCTTCTTGAGCGGGAGGGTGATGGGGCTGCGGTTCTTGATGCTTTCAACATGGTTACGAGGTGGCAGTGGCGTTCCGGGGGTGAGGTGGTGCCTTTCGAGAAGGTTCGGGAGGCGTGGTTGGTGGATGGTAAGTATCCGGGTGATCTGCTGGCATTGTTCGACGGGGATGGGGATGGGACGTTGAGCGAGGCGGAGTTGTGGCTGGACAGTGAGCAGAAGGTGGCGGCCATTGCTTCCCGGCTTGCGATGGTGGGTGTTGAGGGGGCGGAGATAGTGGGGCTGGTGGATGCCCATGCGGTTTCACATGGAATAATGGGTGGCGAGCGGGTAGTCAGGGAGTGTTCAGCCTGCCACTCATCGGATTCCAGATTGACGTTAGATGTTCCGCTATCGCCCTTCGTTCCGTCGGGAGCGACGTGGGTGGCGGGCGAAGGGGCGTCGAAGCTGCTGGGCGGTGAGGTACAGGTTGTGGAGGGAGGGCTCTCGTGGGTGAGATCGCAGAGCGTCAAGGATTTATATGTTCTCGGGTACAGCCGTGCTGGGTGGACAGATCTTATCGGATTTCTGCTCTTAGGAATGGTACTCTCTGGAATTGCTGTTCATGGTGGTTACCGATTCATCACAAGGAAGCGACGAATCGCAGCGCACGGTCCAATGGAGCGAGTGTATATGTATTCGACATACGAGCGAATCTGGCACTGGCTTATGGCCATAAGCGTTATTTTCCTTATTCTCACTGGTATGGAGATCCACACTGGTGGAGAGTTTGGGGTTCTTGGATTTGCCTTGGCCGTGCGTCTGCATAACGCTTTCGCTGCCGTGATGTTGATCAACGGATTTCTTGCCTTATTCTTCCATGTGGCGAGCGGTTGGATTAAGAATTTCATACCTGATCCTAACAGCTTTGCACGTCGGTTCCAGATGCAGATCAGTTACTATACTCGTGGAATATTTGAGGGAGCTCCGCATCCGGATAAGAAGAGTCCCGAGAACAAGCTGAACGTGATGCAGCAGATGACCTACCTGGCGTTGCTGAACGTGCTGATGCCCTTCCAGGTTGTGACGGGGATTCTGATGGGGGTTGCTTCGTGGAAGCCGGAGTGGGTGGAGTGGGCCGGGGGTCTTGGTATGCTGAGTCCGCTGCACAATCTTGGGTCTTGGTTGTTCCTGGTTTTTCTTATTCTACATATGTATCTCATAACGACTGGACACACCGTTTTCTCTAACCTTATGGCGATGATTGATGGTCATGAGGAGGTTCCTGTTGAGCATGAAGGCGCTGTGCGCCCGGGAGGTAGCCATGAGTAGTGGAAAAGGGCCCAGGGCCCACATCAACCCATACGTTGCCGGTGTATTGCTGGGGGTCGTGCTGTTCGCTGCGTTTATGTTGACGGGTGCGGGGTTGGGGGCTTCGGGGGCGGTGTCGAACGTGCAGACAGCGGTGATGAAGGTGGTTGCTCAGGACCATGTAGACCGGACGAGGATACTGGCTGAGAAGGGTGGTGGAGAGCGGAACCCGCTGTTTGACCCATCTGTGTTCATGCTGCTTGGGACATTCCTTGGGGGCCTTGCCTCGGGGCTTATCAACCGTCGTGTGAGACCGGAGGTGAGGAAGGGGCCGAGGATAAGCAATGGGACGAGGCTTATTCTGGCGCTGGTCGGCGGTGCGATTATGGGGTATGGGGCGAGGATATCCAGGGGGTGCACGTCAGGTCAGGCCTTGAGTGGCGGGGCGGTATTATCTGCGGGCAGTTTTGCATTCATGTTTGCGGTCTTCGCTGGCGGCTATCTGCTGGCGTGGTTCGTTCGTCGGCTTTGGGTATAGGGGGGTACCATGGCACCATGGCATATCAGCGAGATTGCGGGGACCATCCCTTATTACCTGGTATTTTTGGGACTGGGGTTTGCTTTCGGGTTTGTGCTTGAGCTGGCGGGGTTCGGCGATTCCCGGAAGCTTGCGGGGCAGTTCTACCTAAGAGAGATGACGGTGCTGAAGGTGATGTTCACGGGCATCGTGGTTGCTGCGGGGCTGGTGCTTCTGGCCAGTTCGGTGGGCCTGCTGGATTTCGATCGAGTCTTTGTGCCGCCGACCTTCCTGGCGCCGGGGATCATCGGTGGCTTGATCATGGGGGTGGGGTTCATTGTGGGTGGCTTTTGCCCGGGTACATCGGTGGTTGCGGCATCTACTTTGAAGCTGGATGGCGTGATGTTCCTGCTTGGCGTGGTTCTTGGGATAGGCGTTTTTAACGAGACTTTCAGTGCGGATTCTCTGACTCAGTTTTGGTACTCAACAAGTTTTGGGCGAATGACTCTCGATGAGGTATTTGGAATACCAATTGGGGTTGTGTTTCTATTGCTGGCAGTAATGGCTATCGTTATGTTCTATGGGGCGGAGCTATCCGAGGCCTTCTTTGGGCGAAGAGTTGCTGCATCAGAGATGAAATACAAGCCGTCTAACAAGTTCTACATGGCCGGGGCTGGGATGCTTGTTGCATTGGGATTATTCCTGACGGTAAATGGCCAGCCATCACCCGACGAGAAGTATATGAAGGCAGCGTTAGCGAGCGGTGTGACGGTGGATAACAGGGATCCATACGTGAGTCCTGCAGAGGTTGTGGAATGGCTTTGGGATACGTCGGTCTATGTTACCGTGATCGATATCAGGACTGAATCCGACTTTAATGATTTTAATATCTATGGCTCCAAAAGGGTTGATATCAAGGAACTTGAGAGTGAGCCATTTGTGCGACAACTGAAAGCACTCCCAGAAAATAGTATAGTGTTTTTGGTGTCAAATGGGGAACGTATGGCTACCGATGCCTACAGGATTTTGGTAGGACGCGGTGTGGCTAATGTTTACATTATCGAGGGTGGAATCAATAATTGGTTGAGCATCTATCCTCCGGCGTCCGAAGTAGCGAAGAGACTGCCTGAGATCCCTGAGGACGAGGAGCGTCTGCGTTATGTCTTCGAGCGCTCGGTGGGTTCCGGATGCTACGCTGCCCATCCCGACGGGGGCTTTGTTGAGCCTCCGCTTGGCGGTAAGGCGGAGATGGTGAATGGTGGGCGGCTGGCGAGGCCCAATCCGTTGTCTGGTGTGGCGGTTCCTCCTCACGAGAAGAAGGTCAAGGTCAAGAAGAAGGCCGGTGTTTCAGGGGGGTGTGGGTAGTTCTTGGCGCTGGTGGCCCTCACGCGGCCCTCACCCGGCCCTGCGGGCCGACCTCTCCCGGGGCGGGAGAGGTGATTCAGTGCGGCGGCCCTCACCCGGCCCTCACGCGGCCCTCACGCGGCCCTCACGCGGCCCTGCGGGCCGGCCTCTCCCGGGGCGGGAGAGGTGATTCAGTGCGGCCACTTTTCCACTTGGTGCTGTTCCCGAAACGTCGTGGTCCGAAATGTCAGAGATTGAGGGTCTGCGGCATTGCGCTCGGTGCCTGGTGCGGCTTGACTTAGTGTCAGTGGGTGCCATAAACTCGGTCCCCGAGGTGGTGGTGGTGTTTCGGGGTGGTTGGGAGCTGACAGCTTCTGTTTAGCTGGGGGTGACTTTGCGAGTTTCTCTATTTCCATTTATTTGCATTGGTGTGGTTGCTATTGGTTGTGGGGGGAGTGGTGAGGG
>Ga0302238_1002045_pt1 | contig 14847 bp, 10 predicted proteins | sample AAG_UR_Asn_MG_FD_193527 | JGI IMG/M metagenome (GOLD analysis project Ga0302238, IMG submission 193527) | Enriched activated sludge microbial communities from anaerobic digester in WTTP, New Holstein, Wisconsin, United States - AAG_UR_Asn | ecosystem: Engineered > Bioreactor > Anaerobic >...
TCGCCCAGTGACGAGGTCTTGGAGGTGACCACCGGCACGCCACAGGCCATGGCCTCAAGCACCGGCAGGCCGAAGCCCTCGTAGAGCGACGGATAGACGAATATCTCCGCTCCGGCCATGACCGCCGGAAGGTCGCTGTCTGCTACGTAACCAGCCAGGACTACCGAGTCATCGACGCCTACCGCCTTCACGGCAGCCTCAGCGTCAAAGCCTTTCCCGCCCTTTCCGCCAGCCAGGACCAGCTTCAGCCCCTTGACCTTGGCCGAGACCAGCTTCCAGGCCGCAAGCAACCTCGGGATGTTCTTCTTCTCCTCCAGCGCCCCGACGTATAGGGCATAACGCTTGGGCAGTTTCAGCTTGCTCGCCGCTGTCTTGGCAGTCGCGGCCGCGCCTGCCTGAGCGAATCGTGGGTCGACGCCGTTGTAGACCACCCGCACCTTTCCGGGATCAGCCCCGTACAGTTCGCACATCTCGCGCTTGGAAAACTCCGACACGGTGATGATCCGGTCAGCAACGTCCAGCGACACCTCGGTCCAGCGGTCGAGATAGTTCCGCAGCCTCTCGTCCACCAGCTCAGGGTGCCGGCTGAAGATCACGTCGTGCACCGTGGCGATCTTGCGCCTGGCCCCGCCGGCCACTGGCAGGGTGAAACACGTCGAGTGGTACAGATCGGCGGTCATCCCGGCTAGTTCGCCCGGCAGCTCCAGCTGCTCCCATCGCTCGTCGATCATTCCGCAGGCGAAGGGGCGCTCACTGGCGTTGGGCGCCGCGGACAGCGGCTGGTCTGCCTTCTTATCGGTTACGAGGAAATGGTACTCATTACCAGGGTCGAGCTGCGGCAGCGCGCCGGCAAGCGTCGCCGCGTACCGACCGATCCCGCCCATCCCGGGGAAGACCGAGCGGCAGTCGAGGGCTATCCTGGCCACAGCCCCTCCTTCGGCCCGGCCAGGGCAGCCTCGAATGCCGCAAGAAGGTCGGCTGCAAATCGATCCGACGTGAACTCTGCGGCGCGCGCCCGGCCTGCCGCTATCAGCCGCTCCCGGACCAGGTCGTCAAAGCACGCAGCCTGCAAGGCATCGGCGATGGCTGCCGCGTTCTCGGCGTCCGGCAGCAATGCCGCATTGCCACAGGTTTCGGGCAAGGCCGTCCGGTTGGAGGCTACCACCGGCACCCCGCAGGCCATGGCCTCAACCGGCGGCCTGCCGAAGCCCTCGGCGAGCGACGGGAATGCGAAGCAGCGCGCCCCCGAATAGAGCGCCGGCAAGTCTTCCTCAGACACGCGTCCCAGGAACTTCACGCGCTCGCCAAGGCCAAGCTGCTGCGCCGATGCGGCAGGATCGTAGCCCGCAGCGACCGCCCTGCCCACGATCACCAAGGTCAGATCGTTACTGGAAAGCCGCAGGAAGGCGCCCAGCAGCCGATCAAGGTTCTTCCGAGGGTCCAGCGCGCCAACGTAGAGGACGTAGCCCCCGCCACGGATGCCGTACTTGGCAAGCGTCGGGGCCACATGCTCCGGCTCAAGCGGCCGGAAGCTGGGACTCACCGACTGCCGGACCACGCTCACGCGCTCCGGGCTGAGCTTGAGCTTCTCCGCAGCCAGTCCCTTCGACCACTCCGATACGGCCACGGCGTGACAGGTGGAACGCAGCGACGGTCCGATCCGATGCTGCCAGAAGTCGAGGAACTCCTGGGTGCAGAGTTCCGGGTGGCTCTCGGGGAAGACATCGTGGAGCGTTATGACGTGCCTCGCCGAGCGAACCACGGGGCAGCTGAATAGCGGCGAGAAGAGGGCATCGATACGATGCTCCTCGATCAACGCCGGCAACTCGATTTCGCTCCAAGCCCAGTTATCCCCCGCCACAAGCACCTGAACGTTGGCGGCAGGCTTGAACGCGTCCGCGGCGCTACGATGCACAACGGCAAGGAACTGGTGGTCTCCGTCATGCCCGACAAGAGCCTCCGCGGCCGAGCGCGCAAAAGCGCCGATGCCTGCCGCCCCCGGCGTGACTGCTCGGAGATCCAGACATACTTTCAAGCCAAAACCTCCTCGGGCTCTGCCGGAGTGTCTACGCCGAAGCGCACATGTCAAGGACTTGAAGTCGAGCCGCGTGTCGTCCGTTTCCGCCCATTATTTTTCGATTGACTTTGGGGTTAGGCAGGTGTAAGTACGGTGTGGAACTGGGGTTGCTGGCAGGATAGGGGCGTTTGGCGCTGCGAGTGGGGCGGTATGCCGGACGCGACGGAGGCAGCCTAATGACCGAAGAACATATCCAGCCTGACGAGGGTCTTCAGCCAGCGGAGAACGCCGGATCTCCATTGAGCGAGGGAGAGGCGGAGGCGGCCAAGGGCCGTTGCGGTCCGAACAACCCGAATCACTGCAAGGACTGTGGCGGGTGTGATTGTCCGCCACTGACGAACCCCAACCCTCAGTGTTGCCTGAGCAAGATACCGGCGAAGGAGTGCTCCTCGTGCGGCTGTACCCCGTCGTTGGACCTTGGTGCCGGGGAGACGGCGGTGGACGTGCGCCTGGGTGTGAGTTTCCCGTCGGCGCTGGCCATGCCGGAGGACAACTCCAAGCTCTACCATCGCTCGATGGCTCCTGGCAACAGGCGCGTGCTGGCGACAGAGCAGTACTTGCAGGAGGACGGCGGGACCGGGAACGTCACGGTTTACGGTCGTGGCGGCGGGAAGTACACGTACACCTATGCGGCAGGGAGCTACGCGTCGGAGAACGGCACTCTGACGAAGTTGACCGGCCAGGTGGGTGGTCCGTGGGCGGAGGCTTATCCAGACGGGAGCCAGCAGGTTTACGAGAAGCTCTCCGATGGCTACGGCCACATCAGCCGGCGTGCGGACCGTCACGGGAACGCGGTTTACTATGGGTATAACGGCAGCGCGCAGCAGGTCGCCGTCCACAACGGCCTGGGTCTGTGTACCTACCTAGAATACGATGGCTCCGGCAACCCCGTGAAGGTGGTGGATTTCAAGGGCCGGACGACATACCTGGAGTACAATGGGGCGGGAGATCTGACGAAGATCAAGCGTCCTGGCGGGTGCCAGACGCAATTTCTCTATGATGCGAACAAGAAGATCCTGGCCGAGGAGGACGCGGACGGATTCGTCACGTACTTCGACTACGGGGGCGACGCCTACCTCGACAAGATTTCGCGGGAGGACGGGGCGAGCGGCCAGGCGCGGGTGACGTACTACAGCTACCCGAGCGTGGGCGCGAACGCCAAGGCCATCGACGCGCTGGGCCGGGTGACGTACTATGCGCTGGACGGGGCGTACAACATCAAGTCGGAGAAGAACCCTGCTGCCGAGGAGACGCAGAAGGGCTGGACGGGTAATTTTCAGCTTTCGCGAGAGCAGGACGCGCTTGGGAACACGACGTACATGGAGTATGACGCCTATGGGAACGTGTCGAACCGGAAGGACCCGCTGGGGCACGTTTCACAGTTCCAGTACCAGGCGAACCAGGAGCTGCTGAAGAGCACGGACCCGCTGGGCGGGGTGAGGCAGAGTGCCTATGACTCGGTGGGTAACCGAGTGGCCGAGGTGGACGCGCTAGGGCACGTCACCTACTTCCAGTTCAGCGCCGGCGGCTTGCTGATCAAGCGGGTGAACGCGCTTGGGCAGGCGGGGTACTGGGAGTACGACAGCTACGGGGAGCGGACGAGCGCGAAGGACGGTCGTGGGAACCAGACGCGGTTCGGTTACGAGTGGAACTGGGACGGCCAGGGCGGGCGGAAGGACCGGACGCAGGACGCGAACAACAACACGGCTTACCTGGTGTTCGATGCCTGTGACCGGGTGGTGAAGTCGATAGACGAGCTTGGGAACTATGAGGAGAGCGGCTACGACGGCCGTGGCAACCAGACGGTGGGCCGCGACAAGCTGGGGAACTACAGCTACTTCGAGTACAACGCGTTCGGCGAGATGGTGCGCCGGCGCCAACTGGTGAGCGGGCAGTGGGAAGAGAGCACGACGTACTTCGATGCCGGCGGCCAGGTGGAGCGGACGTTCGACGCGGAGGGCCAGGCGAGCTACTTCAGCTACGACCCGGCTGGCCGGCCGACGGTGGTTTCGGACGCCTTGGGTCGGGAGACGCAGACGGTCTATGACCAAGCCGGGCGGCAGGTGGCCCGGGTGGACGCTGCCGGGGCGGCTACGTACTTCATCTTCGACGCGGCCGGGCGGCAGGTGGGAACGGCCGGGCCTGCGGCCGCGTCGGAGGTCGAGAGCGTCGCGCTGCAGGATGGCTTGAACGGCTATGCCGGCACCCGCGACAACTACATGTACTACTATTATCTGGACACCAATTACGGGACGGCGACGGACCTGGTGGTGTTCGGGGACGGCTACCGGAGTCTCTTGAAGTTTGCGGTGTTCGAGTCCGAGGGCGGGCCGGTGCCAGACGGCTCGGTGATCATCTCGGCGGCCTTGAAGCTTTACAAGTACGGGAGCTACCCGTCGGAGCTTTCGGCATTCGAGGTTTTGAAGGCCTGGGAGGAGCTGGAGTCTACGCCGCGGCGGGCCTCGAACCTGGAGGAGTGGGCGGTAACGAGCTGCCGGGGTCCTGGCGAGGACCACGCGGTGGAGCGTGTGGGCTGGGGGCAGCTGAGCTACACGGCGGGGCAGTGGCTGACGCTGGACGTGACGCGGAGCCTGAGCCGGTGGGGCTCTGGGCTGCTGCCCAACAACGGCTGGGTGCTTCACGACTGGTATCCGTATGACACTCAGAACCCGCGGCACTACTACTCGCGGCATTACACCGGCGACACGACGCTGCGGCCGAAGCTGGAGATCATCTACGCCCCCAGAGGGAGCTACACGGAGCTGGACGCGAATGGCCGGGCGGTAGCGTCCTGGTCGTCCGGCGGGGGCGTGGCCGAGGCTGAGTACGACTTGGCCGGGAACGTCCTGGTCAGCCGCGATGCGCTTGGCCACGAGACCCTGTTCGCCTATGACGTGCTCAATCGACAGAACAAGATCTTCGCGGCCGATGGCGGGGTGGTGGAGAGCGAGTACGACGCGGCGGGCAACCGCATCAGCTTGAAGGACGCGCTCGGGAACATCACCCAATCGAGCTTCGACAAGCTGAACCGTCTGGCTTGGCAGCGGGACGCGGCCGGGTACTTCACCTACTACGAGTACACGGCGCGGAGCGAGCAGAGCCAGGTCAAGAACCCGCGCGGCGCGATGGTGAAGAGCTACTTCGACGCGGCCGGGCGGCCGGTGAAGCAGACCGACCCGCTGAATGTGACGACGTACCTTACGTTCGACGAGGCAGGGCGGACGACGAAGACGCACCTGCCTGCTCTGAACCAGGCCACTTACCTGGAGTACGACAAGGCTGGCCGAAACACCCACATCAAGACCACGCCCGATGGCTCGACCATCTACGACACCGAGACAGTCTACGATGCCGCTGGCCAGACTGTGCGGGCCGTGAATCCTCGCGGCTACACGGCGTACTTCGAGTACGATGCTGTGGGACGGATGCAGAAGCAAAAGACTGCCATGCTGAACGAAATCTATTTCGGCTACGATGCCGTGGGGAATCGGGTGCTCTCGGTCTCGCCCAAGAGCTACGCCAGCTACTTCGGGTACGATGTGGCAAACAGGCTTACGGCCGCGAAGGACGCCGAAGACGTGGTGGCCTACTTCGAATTCGACGCCAATGGGAACCGAACTGCAGCCATCGTGGGCCTGGGCGCCGAGGCTCGGCGGACGGAGTTCGGCTACGACGAGATGAATCGGCTCTCGGCGGTGACGGCGCCGGGCGGCGGGGTCACGGTCTTCAAGTACGACTTGAATGGGAACCGGACCGAGGAGCGGAACCCGGTCTCGGCGGTCACGAAGTACGGCTACAATGAACGGAGCGAACTCGTCCGGGTGCAGGACGCCTTGGGCGAGACGGCCTACTACGAGTACAACGAGGCTGGGAGCCTGAAGAAGTCCACGAGCCCCGCAGGCCGCGTCGGCAACTTCGAGCACGACTTGGCAGAGCGGCTGATGAAGGCCTACTATAACGACGGCTACACGGCCTACTTCGCGCATGACGCCGCCGGGAACATGATCGCTGCCAAGGAATCGGCTGAGGGAACGGTCTACTTTGCGCACGACCGGATGAACCGGGTGACGAGCCAGAAGTTTGCGGTGGGCGGCGAGGCCGTGTACGTTTACGACGAGAACTCGAACCGGACGAAGCTGGTCTACCCCTCGGGCGGGACGGCCTACTACACGTTCGATGAGCTCGACCGCATCTCGAGCGTGAAGGCTCCGAGCGGAAACATCACGAGCTACCTCTTCGACAAGTCAGGGAACCGGACGAAGTCGGTGTGGGGCAACGCGAGCTACAGCTACTACGAGTTCGACAAGGCCGAGCGCATCGCGTCCATCCGGCACTTCGACGACGCGGGCTCGCCGCTGGCCTACTTCGACTACGGGCGCGACGGGCGGGGGAACATCACTAAGATCGCCCGGCTCGATGGGATCACGACTTACTTCGGCTACGACCAGGCCAACCGGCTTTCCAGCGAGATATGGAAGAACGCGGCCGGGACGAGCATCTACGCCTTCGAGTGGGACTACGATGTGGCTGGGAACCGCGTCTCGTCCGTCGAGCAGGGCGAGAACATCGCCTGGGCCTACAACGCGGCGGGGGCGATCACGCGGCGGACGGACGCCTCGGGCACGACGTACTACCATCACGACCTCGATGGAAACTTGGAGATCATCGAGGCCACGGGTGGGGTAGTGACCTACTTCGAGCACGGCGGGCATGGCCTGGTCACCAAGATCAAGCCGCTCGGCGGGACCGAGATCGTCTTCGGCTACGACGCGCTGCTGCGCCGCGTGCGGATGACCGAAGGGGCGCTGACCACCTACTTCCGTCACGACGGGATCGACCTCCTGGAGATCTCGACCAGCGCGGGGAGTGTCACCAAGCTGACCCACGGCTACAAGGTGATCAACGGCATCGGGTCGGTGGTCGAAGTGGATGTCGATGGCACTCGCTACTACCTCCACATCGACCATCGCGGGACCTGCTACAAGATCACCGACGCCGACGGCAACGTGGTCTGGACCGGGCTCTGCGATGCCTGGGGCAAGGCGCTCAGTGAGGTCGGCTTCAACCCCACCGTCTTCTGGTATCAGGGGCAGGCATGGTGGAAACTGACCGTCAACGGGCGGTTCTACTATGTATCGCCGACAAGGATATTTGACCCCCAAGATGCTAGGTTTATAGAGAGGGACTGGCTAGATAGCCTGTCCGGTGAGTATGGCTATCTGGCCACTCGCCCCGTCAACATGGTAGATGCGAGCGGAAGCGAAGGCACTGCCGCCGATGCCATCGTTGATGCATTGCTGGAGGAAGTTTCTTCTAAGCCCCCCAAGATAGCACCGCGGCCTCCCCAATTGCCGCCCGCTTTGCAGCAAGTGGAGTCGATTCATATAGAAGGGACGTTCAAGAAGGAGAATGACGCATTAACAATTGGCGCAAAAGTTACAGTACCCAAGGGCCCCATCTCTGTTCAGGCGACAGTTGGGGTACAGTGGGCAAGGCGCGATGCGAAATGGAGTTTTTCAGGAGCTGAGCTTGATATTGCATTAGCATTCACAAAAGCTGATTTTGGGCCGTTCGTGCTTGACGGGAAATTAACAACGAAGTCATCACTGAAAGAAGACCTAACCGGCAACCTCACAGGAGATGCCGATCTCATGATTGAAGTCAAGCGATGGTGGGTACCTCGCGGAACTCTGAAATATTACTCCGGGAGGCTGGAGGCCACTCTTGGGGATAAGCCTTGCTGCAGAGCGACGGTGACTATTGGTGGTCATCCAACCTCCAGATTCTTGCGTTTCTTCGTGTCCTCCATTCAAGGGCAAGGAGAGGCACGTGCTGATGCCGGGCAGACCTGCAAACAACTTGGCCCAGGTGGGGTCCTCAAACTCGTGCTTAAAGCACTACAAGGAATCCATGTTCGCGTAAGGCTTTTAGGGCTTCTGCCCATACGAGTCAGATAAGATGCGAAGCCGCTTAGGCGCTGTAATACCCGCATTCCTCGTGGAGGCGGACGATGATTAGGGCCAATCTGGAAGTTCCTTGGCTCATCGCCTTCGTACTAATCACGTCACTGAGTTCATGTTCACGTCCAGAACCAGATCCCCATAACAGGATACCTCCTAGATTAGAACCAAAGATAACATCGATTGAACTGGCCAACTATCCCGTGATGGTTAAGTGTGCAACGTGCGGACGCGTTGAGACCCTGCATTTGTCGTTGAGCGTAAGAGTTCCGCCAAATCCCCATAACGGCGCAGAGGATTTTCTGAACGAGTGTATAGGCTTTCGCGGTGTGTGTCGGGCGACAATTGGGCTGTATTTTAGAAACATCGCACTCAAGGCAGTTGGTGGACAGGTTCTTCCGCCCGAAATGCATATCACACGGAAGGTCATTGCTGAGGGTACAGCCCCTCAAGAGCGCCATGATTGGTTTTTTGCGGACGAAGTTCTGTACTGTGCGAGTTGCTCTGGGATCACCCTTGACCACGAGGAGTTTGACTTGTGTGCGATTGAGGGCAAGACCAGACAGGAGCCCCCTGGGGGGCACAAGCATGAATGGCGTAAACTCGACTCCCGTTGGTGGCCCGAGTGGTGGAACTCCCTAGACAAGAAAGCTGGCATTGCCGCATTGTTTGAAAGGGGAGAAATCCCAGAATGGGCATGCAAACCCGCTATAGGGGAACCGGAAAAGGGTATAGCGGCCCCGCCAACGGTGCTAAGCTCAGACGCACCGAAGAAGGACGAGAAGGATGCAGGTGAGACGAGGAAAGGGCTGAAGAGCGATGGCAAATGACCAGTCCGAAAACCCTTCTCGATTCGAGGCCGGGCTCCCGAGGGAACCGCGGCGCCTGAAGGAGCCGTCCGAAGTGGCCTATGACAACCCTATGCGTAACCAAATTCCGGTCTCACGAAGAGCCCCTGATATTCGAAGGTGAACCCTCTCGTTCGCTGGCTGTACTGCACCGGCGGGACCGACGGCTTGAGCTCGTCGAGGTTCGCCGGGACCACGGGCTCCAGGCTGAACTCCGGTGCCGCAGGATCGGGAGCGCCCGAATCGAAGAGACCGGTGTAGTAGACGCCCGGCGCCGGGATGGTCACGTAGTGCGTGAAGGCCGTCCCGCCCATGCTGCCACGGTCGTGGATGATGAGGGCCGGGGTAGGCTCTCCGCCTTCGTTCCATTTCGAGTACCCGATCTTCATCATGGTCGCCGCCGGCGGAATCCCGGCGAAGGAGAGCCCATTCGCCGGAAAGACCAGTCGCCTGTAGGTCGAACTGTGAATGGTGTTCTTCTTGGCCGGCGGGTAGGACGGCACGTCCCAGTAGCGAATTCCCCGGAGCGAGACGTAGGCTCCACCGGGTATCCAGATGTAGCCGGCGGCATTGTAGTTGGCCTTGGCCCGCACCCATGAGGCGTCCCAGTCGAAGCCCGAATAGAAGGCGTCCGTGCCATCCCGGTCGTAGCGGTAATTGGTGTTGGCAGTTCCCCTGTACTGCAGCCACTGGAGCCCTTTGACGGCCTGCCAGATCTCGTTTACATGCACGGCCTTGATCTTCGTGGCGGGGTTGTCCGGCAGTACCTCCTCGCGTTTGCCCACCAGCACCGGGTCGGTCCAGTCATACTGGGCGATGAACCGCATCAGGAACCCGGCCTTGCCCAAGCTGTTCATCCAGGAATCACCCGTGTCGGGATTGCAGTAGTAATAGAGCATGACCTCGATTCTCGACCTGAGGTCGCGCATGTATTCGACGTAAGGCGGCCAGCCCTTGCTGACCGGCGTCAGGGGCCAGGCCAGGTCCATCCCAAAGCAGGAATTGAGCGCCGCGATGCGCTCATTGACGGCATCGACAAGCTGGTTCCAGCCGCAAAGCTCCCATTCGTCGGCGTAGATCACCGAGTGCTTTGCCACTGCCGGCCAGCCGGTGAAGCCCATGCGGCCTACTGGTAGACGATCTCGGGCGGCTCGCCTCCGCCCCCACCGCCGGCCGGCAGCCGGACAAGCGCCCAGCCCGAGCCCCAGGGCAACGCGGTCCAGAGGATAGCCGCCGCCCCGGACTCGGCGCTCGCCAGGCCAGCCGGGCTGCCATCGGCCACGTCGGCGTAAAGGTGGGCGGGATCGGACATGGTGAGCATCACCGGGCACACGCCCACGGCCAGGGCGCGCCCGATCTGGCCGGACCTGATCGGCTCCACCAGGATCACGAACCGGCCCTTGTGGCCGGCCTCGGTCGGGACCACGCCGATCAGTGCGGTCACGTCGCGGAAGCTGCCATCGGTGGAGCCGAGCGTGAAAAGCGGCCCGGAGACGCCCAGGATCTCGTACCGCGCCCGGTCGGCCCCGCTGTCGTTCCGGATGTAGACCGTGCCCGGGATCTGCTGGACGTCCTTGGCCTGGGAGGCCTGCTCCCGCTGCCGGCGCTGGAGGTCCTGGGCGGCGTCGATGAAGGCGTTATAGGCCCCGGCCGGGATGCGGAGGGTCTCGCCCGGTGCTACCTTCCGGAGTGCGTCGCCGGCCACGGCTTAGGCCCCGATGCCCAGGAGCGAGAAGTCCCCGTCCTCGTAGACCTTCTCGACGTAGACGGCGACCGGTTTCTTGACGATGGCCTTGGCCCCGGCATCCTCCTGGTCCGCGTACCGGACCCACATATACTCCCAGCCCTTCTTCGAGATCCCGCCGATGCCGCCCACGGTGATACCGGCCTTGTTGGGGCTCGAGGCGAACTTGAAGCTGATCTCCCATTTCTCGGTGCCGCGTTTCGAGCCAGAGGCCCCCAGGAACAGGCACTCGCCAGGCTGGAAGCCGCGGAAGGCGGCCACGTTGACCCGGCCGGTGAGCATGAACAGGATGCCCTTGTACGGGTTCGTGACCACGCTGTCGGCCAGGTAGTGGGTCTCGGAGAAGCTGTAGACTGGCAGGGTGATGTCCACACCCTCGACCGCGTCGGCCGTGACACCGATGGCGCCCTTGAAATCAGGGGCGTTGGCACCATACCGGGCAATGGTCGCCAGGCTCTGGGTGATGTGCTGGTTGCCGCCGCCGGTATCGAAGCTGAAGACCGGCTCGTCACCGGGGCTACCCGACTCGGGACTCTCGTACCGGACGGTCACCTTCCAGGTGCGCTCGTTGATCCGTTCGGCGATCTCGATGGACTTCCGGGGCAGCCCCGCATATTCGGTGGGCGTGCCCACCGTGGCTATGGCCTTGACCTCGTCCTCGTCGGCCGCATCCCGGACCACATAGGGCAGCTCGGCAACGGACTTCTCGGCAAGCGTCTCGGTGTGGCCGGAGAAGAGTTCCTCAATCACAGCAGGCATGGCCGTTCACTCGAATTCCTGCTCAGCGAACCGGTCGAGGATCTTCTTGGTGTTCTTGGCGGTCTCCTCCGTGGCCTTGGCGGTGCGCTCCTCGGTAAGGCTGGGCCCCACGGCCAGGCCCCGGGCCGCCTCGGCGCTGAAGGTGCCGACCACTTCGATCCGGGCGGCCTTCTCCAGCGCCGGCAGGACCTCCTCCTGGAACTTCTCGAACCGGGGGACTGCGGGCGCCTCCGGGGGCGCTTCCGGCTTCCGGGCCTCGGCCGTCTGGCGCTTGGCCTTGGCCTCGGCCACGGCCGCCGCCCACTCCTCCTTGGCCTTCTTCAGTGCGGCCTCGGAATCCGCCAGCTCCTGGTCGTGGCCCTGCTTCCGGGCCTTGTCCTTCTCGTCGGTCTCGTCCAGGATCATGTTGATGACGGCTTTGCGCTCGACTTCGATGGCGGCCAACTCCTTGTCGCGCTCCGCCTGGGTGGATTCGCTCCGGACCTGGGCCGACTGATTCATCGCAGCGGTCTGGCGGTCGATGTTCCGGCTGACCGCCTCCACGTCGATGCTGGAGTCCAAGGTGCCCAGGACCTTGGCCCACTGCTTGGCCATGAAGCCCTGGACCCGGTTCCAGATCTTGAGGACGCCCGTGGAGAACCTTGTCCACAGGTTGAGCAGGAAGTTGATCGTCCCCGTCCAGATCCTCCGCAGGCCGTACCACGCCTCAGCCACCACGATGGTCAGGCCGTCGAAGATGTCACTGGACGTCTGCAAGAACCAGTACTTGAAGGCAATCCAATAGCCCTTGAGCCAGTTGATGCCGGCCTGCCAGACCACCTTCATGGAGAGCCACAGGATCTTCGCCGCCAAGGCGATGTCGCCGGCGGCCAGCGCGTCCTTGATGCCCTGCAGTGACTCCAGGGCGAAGCCTTTGAGGTCGTCGAACCGGGCACCCAGCCATTCGAGCGCCTTGCCGCCCGCCCCCGTGGCCCACACGATGTAGGCCCCGAGCCCTGCCAGGGCTGTAATCACCAGCCCGATGGGCGACAGAATGAAGCCCAGGGCGGTCGAAATGACCGAGGCCATCACCCCGAAGGCCGTGCCCACCGCCGAGACAACGGGCCCCAGCGCCGTAAGCGCCGCCCCCACCCCGAGGATCACCGCCCCGATCTTGAGAATCGACACCACCAAGCCCTGGTTCTGGGAGAGCCAGTCCCGGAAGGCGGTGATGAGTTCCATGACCTTCCCGGCCATCTCGGTGAGCAGCGGTGCCAACGCCGAGCCCACCGTCACCACCAGGCTCTTGAGCACCGCCGTCACGCGGTTGAAGGCGTCGTTCAACTCGGCCGCGGCCTTGGCATCCTGGGCCGACATGACCACGCCCAGGCGCCGAGCCTCGGCCCTGGTCTCGGCCAGGTTCTCCATCATGGGCAGAAGCGAGGTCCCGGACTTCCCGAAGACCTCCATCGCCGACGCGGCGCGGAGCGTGGGGTCGGTGATCTCCGACAGACGCTTGGCGATCACCAGGAACTGGTCCTCGGGCTTCAAGGCGAGCAGGTCCTCGGCCGATAGCCCCAGCGCCAGCAGGGCGTCGGTCGCCGTCTGCGAGCCCTCGGCCGCGCTAACAATCATTCGCTGCATGCGCTTGGCGGCTACCTCCACCTCGCCGAGGTCCGTACCGGCGAGCCCCGCGGCGTAGCCAAGCTCCGAAAGCGTCTCCACGCTGAACCCGGTGCGCTTGGCCATCTTGTCGAGCTGGTCGCCCATCTCGGAATAGCCCTTGGCGCTGGCCAGCAAGGGCGTCACAATGCCGGCCCCAAGGGCCATCATCCGGAGGCCAGTGGCCTGCAGGCCGGCCCCAAACGCCTTCAAGCGCCTGGAGGCCGCCTGCAGGCCCTTCACGAGCATCGCGTCCTTGGCGTAGAGCTCGATGAAGGCCGCGCCGGCCCGGATGCCGCCTGCCGATGCCATCATCCTGTCCTTGCAGAGAAGGTGGAGCTCGGGTATTCATGCCGTGGATTCAGGGAGGAGCGCGTATGGCAACGGGAACCGGGCAACTGACCTGCACCAGGTGCCTTCGAGACATCAGTCCTGGCATGCCACTCAAGACCTGCCCTTCCTGCGGCTCCGCATTCTGCGCCGGATGCTGGCCGAGCAACTCGCCCCAATGCCCGCGGTGCGCGCGGATCGTGGTGCCGAGAAGGACCGCGGCGGTCGAGCCGCGCGACCGCCAGGTCAGCCAGGGCTGATCTGAGCGCACCCACGGCCGTCACCTCCCGGGGTCGGCCAACGCCCACCAGCCCTCGGGCAGATCCACCACCGCCGGGACCTCCCGCCCCTGGCCGTCAGCCACCCAGACCTTCACGCGCTTGACCGTCTCCCGGAGCCGCACCGGCTCCCCCGGCGGCACCATGATCGCGCGACTGCCGCAGCCGCCGCAGAAGACGCTCGCGCAGATCGTCACGGCGAGCACCATCCTCCACCGTGTCAGCCAGCCCCTTCCGGATCGCATCGGCAAGTACCTCCACGAGCACCGGGGCGCACTCGGCGAGCATCGCGCCGAGGAAGCGCCCCAGTGCGACCGCCAGACCGCTCACTTCGCGCCCACCGACTCCGAGGACTTGTTGTTGTCCCTGGCGGCGATCAGCCCGATCCCGGCCGCGACCGCGGCGCACACCGCCGTCCAGTCCGGGTTGGTCGCCGGGTCGTTGTCGACCAGCAGCTTCACCGCCCCGGCCACGGCCGTCAGGATCGCGCAGATGCCGAACACGGTCGTCTTCCAGCTCTTCACGTCACGCCTCCTTCCTTCCAGCCTTCCCATCCACGAAGACCGCCTTCAGGATGGACAGGTCCTTGGTCTTGGGCACCGGCCGGTCCTCGGGCGCATAGGGGTGAAAGTCGCTCGCGCCGTATGGCCGGTGCTTCTTGGGGTCGCGGTTCACGTTGGCCAGCAAGGCCATGACCGACGCCGTCCGGTTCCAGCCCTCGCGGCTGCGGCCCTCGGCCATGAGGGCTAGCTCGCGCAGCGTCAGTTGACCAGGTTCGACCCCGACGATCCCGGCAAGCCGCCAGATGAGTTCCCAAGCGCGGCCAGCGCCGACTCGAACTGCCGGTCGAGTTCCGGACTCGCCAGGCGCTGCTCGGCGACCGCCAGGGCCTTCGCCTGAAACACTCCGAGCTTCTCCATCGCCCTCCGGAGAAGGCGCCGGCGGCCCTGAGGGAAAAAATCGACCAGCTCCTCCAGGAATGCGGCCGAGGCACCATCCAGCGCGTCGCCGCCCATCGCCCGGCCGAAGTCCTCGTCGGTCACCTTCTGCGCGTCGGCCTCGGGCTTGACCACCGCGTAGAGCACGTCGCAGAGGAAGACCGGGTCGCCCGAGAGCCGGTCGATCAGCTTCCCCTCGATCACCTCCAGCAGGTTCACGCCCAGGAGCGACTTCACCCGCTTCAGGGCATCGACGTTGATCTGGACCGACC
>Ga0302238_1002046_pt1 | contig 14846 bp, 11 predicted proteins | sample AAG_UR_Asn_MG_FD_193527 | JGI IMG/M metagenome (GOLD analysis project Ga0302238, IMG submission 193527) | Enriched activated sludge microbial communities from anaerobic digester in WTTP, New Holstein, Wisconsin, United States - AAG_UR_Asn | ecosystem: Engineered > Bioreactor > Anaerobic >...
GCTCCTGCTTGTATCTCCTCGACCTGTTCTTGTCGGGCCTGTAATGCCATTCCTGCAGGGATTCTTTTTCAGCAGGATTCCAGCGGACAGCCGCCCTGCAGTCAGGAGCACCCCTTGTCGAAATCCATCCCGTGAACTGGTCGTCAGCGCAAAGCGATGGAACGAATAGACAGAAGAATAGGAGAGGAAATACATTTTTAACCGCAGAACACACGGAATAAAAAGAAAAAAGAGGCAGGTAATAAATTTTTCTTGTCATTGGTGGGACTGGGTTAATTTATTTTCTGTGTAGTCTGTGACTTACAGGTTTCTTTTTTATCGCATTCGGCGCACCATTTTTCAGAAACGCTAATGGCACCGGTCGGGCATATGTCGACGCACTTGAAGCACATGAGGCATTCCTTCTGGTCGATCCTGCCCTCATTTACTGCCTCGATCTCACATACGTAAGTGCACTTGCCGCAGTGCGTGCATTTTTCCGGATTGAACTCGAGCTTGCGCGCACTGTGCTTCGAAGCCCATGCTATGGCGATCTTCCATGGACAAAGGTATCGGCACCAGACCCGCGGGACCGCAAGCGCCGCAAATACCACCATCACCGTCGCAAGGAATGATGCGGGATCATAGACCTTTGCGAAACCGAGATGGACCGGCGATGTGATCCTTATGCTCATGAGCGCTGCAGCGACGATGATCCAGAATGAGAGCACCTTCAGCTTCCTCAGTTTTCCATCCCAGTCCTTCTGCTTCCAAACCATGATCAGGAGAATGAGGATGAGGACCTCGGACCAGTATATGTTGGAATCCTCCAGGAAGAAGGATCTTGTCACGCTTAGCCTCCACATCCAGATCAGGAATACAACCATTACGGTGACAGATGCGCCGAACATCCACCATGAGAACGGGAACCCCTTCTTCTTCCTGTCCATCCACCACTTGCGCGTGAAGATGCTGATGAATTCCTGCAGGGAGCCGGTCGGACATATCCATCCGCAGAACGTTGCGCCGAAGATCATCGAGGTCGCCAGGATTGTCAGCGGCACTGAAAGATAGTAGAGCGCAACGATGTTCTCCCTGCCAATCTCATTGAGCCCGCGATGGAAGTTCCTGATCATTCCGAAGACCCCGAGGCAGGTGAACACCACGAATATGAATATCACAATCCCGAAAATTTGGTTGAGGTGACGGAACATCTGGCGCCGCCGTGCAGGCACTATGATCGGAACTACTGCCAGAAGGCCTAGCGATAGGATCGTCAGCAGTTCGACATAACTGCCCTGGAGTCCGAGCATGGCCTTCTCGACGATCTTTATGTTGCTGAAAAAATCAGAAGAAAGATTTTCCAGGTAATCGAGCAGCTGGTTCAGATCAATCATTGTCCCTCGGTCTTCTGCTTTTTCAGTTTTGCCTTTATGCTGGCAAGGTACTCCGGCGGTATCTTATGGTTCAATTCGTTCGCTTTCAGCAGTTTTATCCAGGCGTCCTCATACCTTTCCTGATGGTAAAGGCAGACCGACCAGTTGTAATAGAAGATTCCCCGCGGATTTATCCTGCATGAGGTGTTGAAAAGCTCCTCGGAGGCCTTCAGCAGAGTCTGCTTGTCCTCTTCTGAACTTTTGCAGACTGCGTTCTCCATCATTGCCTTTCCCAGTGCATTCATTATCGAAGGATTGAGCTGGTCCATGGCGTTCGCCTTCTCCAGGATCTTGATTGCCTTCTCAAGCTTTTCAATGTTGTTCTCCTGAAGGGCCATCGTCTCAAGGACGACCCCGATTCCCCAGTATGCATTAGGATTGTCGCAGTTGTAGTACCAGGCCTCGTTGAAATATTTCATGGCGTTGTTGCAGTCTTTCTTTATGTAGAGGTATTCCCAGCCTTCCCTGATGGCCTCCTGGCTAAGCTCCTCCTGCTTTTCCTCCTTTGCTTCCCTTGCCCCGCCGTACATCGGAATTTCATAGGAGAAAGGATCCTCCTTGGTCATGCAGCCTGACGTGGCAGTCAGGACGAGTATTGACAACGCGATAAGTTTTCTCATGTTATTTTTCCCCTGTCTTTTTCAATCTTTCGAGCAGCATTGAATACCTTGGTTCGAGACGGGTGTTGTTGACCGCCATGCCAAGCGCCTTCCTGCTTCCAATTATCACTAATAGCTTTTTCGCCCGTGTCATTCCAGTATACAGCAGATTTTTCTGCAGCATCATGAAATGCTGCGTGAGCAATGGGATAATAACGGCCGGAAATTCGCTTCCCTGCGATTTATGCACCGTTATCGCATATGCGAGGTTCAGCTGTTCAGCTTCGATGAAGTCATAGTCAACCATGCTCCCTTCGAATGCCACCCGGAACTTCTTCTCATGATGCATTATTCCGATTATCCTGCCCATGTCGCCGTTGAACACACCCTTGTCATAGTTGTTGGATGTCTGCATGACCCTGTCGCCGGACCTGTATATCGTGTCCCCGAAGGTGAAATGCATGCGGTGCCTGTCCTCGGGATTCAGCACAGACTGCAGGAGCTTGTTGAGAGCTATGGTGCCACAGGAGGCCCGGTTCATTGGGCTCAGCACCTGCACATCACGCATCGGATCGAAACCGAAACGTTTTGGGATCCTGTCACCCACCATATCGCAGATTGTCTTCATAACCTGTTCCGGATCCTCCTGCTCGATCCAGTAGAAGTCGCTCAACACATTCTTTGGAACAGGGCTTATGTCGGGAAGCCGGCCTGCGTTGACCGAATGTGCGTTCGTGATTATCCTGCTGCCCTCCTTCTGTCGGTAGATCTGCGTCAGGTGCGTTACCTTGGCTTTGCCGGACATGATCATGTCCGCAAGGAATGTTCCGGGGCCTACAGACGGTAGCTGATCCGAATCTCCGACCATTACAACAGTCGTTCCCTGTGCGACGGCTCTGAAGAGATAAAGCGCGAGAGGGATGTCCAGCATCGAAACCTCGTCGACGATAAGCAGATCGCAGGGCAGGGCGTTCTTGGAACCGTAGTAGAATGATCTCTTGTCTGGTTCCCATTTGAGCATGCGGTGGATGGTCATCGCAATCGATTTGCAGGATTCGCTCAGGCGCTTGGATGCGCGGCCTGTAGGCGCAGCAAGATATACCTTCAATTTTGCGGATTTCGCACGCCTGACGATCTCGCCGACGACGGTTGTCTTGCCGACTCCCGGTCCCCCGGTGATGATACTGAACGGAAACTGGGCTGAACTCTCGACAGCTTCGATCTGCCCGGGATTGAAGTTTATCCTTGATTGTGGAACCATGTCCTTCATCTTCTGCCCATGGTGCACCTTGACATTGCAGAGGCTGTTAATGATGGAGGAAAGCTCCTTTTCGGCACTATGGAGATAGGAACTGTAGATCATCTTCGTGGAAAGGACTCCGTCGGGAGTTTCATTGACGACATCCCTTACTGCGTATCCTTTTTCAATCGCTATATCAAGGCCACGCGATGCGTGTGATTCCTCAACGTCAAGAAGTTTCGCGGTGTTCTTGATGAATTCAGGTTCGGGATAACAGACATGTCCGGCTTCGCTGAGACGGTTCAGTGAATAGAGGACACCGGAGGAAAGCCTTGCATCGTCCGTCTTCTGGAGTCCCAGGCTTGAACCTATCTTGTCGGACAATATGAAACCGATTCCGTCGACCTCCTCGGCCAGGCGGTATGGATTCTCCCTGATCACCTGAGGTGACTTGTCGCCATATACCTTGTATATCCTCACGGCGTATGCAGTGCTGATGCCGAGGCTCTGGAGGAATATGAAGATGTCACGCTTCTGTTCATGCTCCTGCCATGCGCTCTTCACCATCTCCACGCGTTTCTTCCCGAGTCCGGGAATTTCGTTAAGGCGCGAGGAATAGTTGTCGAGAATATCCAGTGTCCTTTCGCCGAACTTGTTGACTATCGCCTCGGCATATTTCGGGCCTATTCCCTTGATCAGGCCAGAGGAAAGATAGCGTTTTATTCCGTCGGCTGAGCTGGGAAGGATGTATTTATAGCTTTTTGCCTTGAACTGGCGGCCGTGCTCGCGATGGTTCTCCCAGATGCCGGTTACCTCAATGCCCTGTCCGGCATAGGCCCCGGTTATCGGTCCGACGACCACGTGTTCGGCCCCTTTCGGATCGATGAGCTTGAGGACGGTATAAGTCTCGTCGTCGCTCGCGAAGACGACGTTTTTTATCTCGCCTCGCAGGGAATGTTCAAGGATGTTCCCGGATTTTTTTTCTTTCTCAGTGCTTGTAAGATTTAATTCGTCCATTCAGTCTCCGGGATTTTCCTTGTCAGAATTTTTCGGCCAATGCCCTGGCCATTCTCTGGGCGGTAGATATGCTTTTTTTCTGGGCTTCTTCGCCGAAGGCCATTTGTTCCGCGTTTATGAAGGTGATGTCGGTGATTCCGGTGAATCCGAAGGCGAATCGCAGGTATGGCTCCTGAAAGTCAATCTTCTTTGCGTCTGCGGAGCTGTAATCGCCGCCGCGGCTTGTGATTACCACCATCTTCTTGTTCTTGAGAAGTCCTTCCGGACCGTTTGCCGTATACTGGAAAAGATATTTCGGCTGGATTATGACGTCCATATAATGTTTCAAGGTGTATGGGATGCTGAAATTCCACATCGGAACGCTGAGAAGGTATGCGTCGGCCGACGCGAAGCGTTCTATCTGCACCACGATCTCCTTCCATGCTTTCTGCATGTCAGGGGAAAGGTCCTTGCCGCTCAACAGCGCATATTTGCCGTCTACCCTTTTGATGGTCATGGGAGGCAACTTTTCCTTTGTCAGGTCCAGCTCGTCAACGGTCCAGTCCTGATGTACTTTTTTGAAACTGTCCAGGAAGATGGCGGACACCTTGAGCGTGCTTGATTCCTCTCCGCGAGGAGTTGCTATTATGTGAAGAAGTTTCTTCATGGCTGTTCCTTTAATTAGTTTAATCCGGCTAATATACCATTTTCTTCGTCTTCAACCACCGCAGTAATACGGAAAGGGAGGAAAAGCCAAGTTCGTTGGATATTTCCGTCATGTTCATCCCCTTCTTCCTGAGCTCTGAAACTTTTTTCAGCCTGGCCTTGTCGACGAAACTGTGGAGTGTTTCAGCGGAATATTCCCTGAACAGCCTGTGAAAATGGTATTTGCTCATACCTGCAAGCTTCGCAGTCTTCGCCAGGTTGAAACCATGCCCGCCGGTCGTCCTGATGTTCTGCATTATGCTCTCGAATATTTCGTCCTTGTAGTCGAGTGTCTCCTTTGGCTTATCCTCAAAATAGCCTTTTTCAGCAATGTGAAGGAGGAGCGTGGAGAAAAAGGAAATTATCTTTGAGCGCTGGAAGGATTCCGGGAGCTTTCCTTCCAGTGCCGAATCCCAGGTGCGGACGAATGAGACTGCGGCGGGATCCCCCTTCAGCAGGAAGCTGGCGACAGTTGAAGACTTTCCCCTTCGTATATCGTAAAGATGCGCGATAGTCATGTTGTTCAGGAATATCAGCCACATGTGCACCGAATCCGGATAATGCGAAGGATAGAGGCGGTCGTGAGACTCGAAGGAGTCAAAGAAAAATATCGTGCCAGAATCACAGAGGTAGATCTTGTCCTTGAACCCGCAGTACGCCTTCCCCGAGAAGCAGACCAGGGCTTCTCGTGCAGGATGGCTGTCACTGTGCGTCCTCATCCAGTTCCTGTGCCTCTCATTCTGTATGGTCGGGCTTTCTACAGGAAGAGAAGATGAGACGATCTTCCATCTTTCAGGATGACCTATCACTTCCAGCATCTCGTCTGTGAAATATCTGTTTTTCATAATAGCAATAAATGCACAACATTAGCAATATTTGTTTCTTGCCAATATACATGGGAAAGATAGATTTGAAAATGAAAGGAAAGCAGTAATTGCACAGTTTTAGGATTGGGTGACTGGATGGTTGGATGATCCGCCTTCGCAAAGAAGCTGCGGCGTGACAAGATGGATGAGTGGGTTTGAGATTTTATCATAAGAATTCTGTGTAGTCAGTGTGTTCTGTGGTTTTAAAATGAAAGGGACTTGAAGATGAAATTCGGTTTTGCGAAAAGGGATATCACCCCGAGGGTAGGGGTGGAACTTTCGGGTTTCGGACCATATCTCCACAGGCAGTCGATCGCAGTTCGCGACATGCTCTCCGCAAGGGCGATGGCGATCTCCGATGGAAAGAGGACGATTGTCCTTGCAAGCCTTGATCTCCTTCTTGTCAGCCGCGAGGTGACAGAGAAGACCAGAAAAATGGTTGCTGAAAAATATTCCGGACCATGTGATGTCATCGTCCATTGCACCCATACCCACAGCGGACCCGCGATCCTCGGGATCGAGGGCTGGGGAGAGGTCGACGTGCCATACTGCGAACTTCTGCCAGGTCGTATCGCGGAAACATGCATTGAAGCTATAAACAGCATGAAGGAGGTGACAGTCTCCTACGCGGAAGTACCATGCGTCGGAATCGGATTGAACCGGGAATATGACAAAGATGCGCCACCGATAGAAACTGTCATCCGCGATGACTGGCGTCCAGCAAAACCGGAGCTTACGGAAACAACCTGCCATGTGCTTAAGTTCGAGTCGGAAGGGAAGATGATCGCTTTCCTGAGCCATTTTGGATGCCATCCGGTGGTGTGCTGCCAGCAGACCCGTTATATCCACGGAGATTACTGCGGAGTTGCGACGAACCTGCTCGAAAAGGAAAATCCCGGAACTACCGGTCTCTTTCTGCAGGGAGCCCTCGGTGATGTCAACAGCTGCTGTGTCCATAAGCCTGAGAAGGAATCACTCGAGGCCCTGGACATCATTGCTACAAGATATGTGAAGGCTGTCCGTGAAGGTCTAAAACAGGCGAAACCTATATCCATCGACAAGATATCATTCGCGAAAGCTCTTGTGAAGTTCACCAGGAAGACTCTCGACGCCGGACATTTCAGGAAGCTGCTTGCTGAAAAGGAAGCATTGTTTCTCGAGAAGGATGCAAGCGACCAGACAACGGAGATAAGAATGGCCGCCGTATATGTGACCAATCTCAGGAAGCTTATCAGCAGGCTGGAGAAAGACGGATTCAAGGATGATTCTGCGGAACTGAATTCTCTCCAGATCGGGTCGATTGCGATATTCGCAACCCCGTTCGAGGTGTTCCAGGCGATAAAGAACGATGTCAAGAAACAGAGCAAATTCAAAACCACATGGGTGCTGAGCGTAACTAACGAGTATAAAAGTTACGCTCCGGACGGTACGACGGCCAAGCGAGGCGGATATGCCGCGGACCAAGTCCCGATGATGATCGGCGAACCTCCTTACGCGGACATCCATAGTGAACTTGTAAAAGCAATAATTGAACTTGAGAAAAAGTTATAAGAAAAAGGAAATTGTGTCATGAAAAATATCAAAACGGAAAGACTTGCGATTGCCGGAGGAAAACCAGTATCGGCGAAAGCGCTCAAACCGATGGATTGGCCGCCACGGGACAAGGCGACGGCGAGGAAGCTCAACGAAGTCTATATGAGCGGAAAATGGTCGTTCAACGGTGCAGAGGAACAGGCGTTCGCGAAGGAATACGCCAAGTTCCATGGCGCCAAATACGGAGTGTTTATGGTCAATGGAACCGTAACGCTACAGTGTGCGCTGGCCGCATGCGGAGTCGGTCCGGGCGATGAAGTGATTGTCCCAGCACTGACATGGTTGGCGACGTCCACAGCAGTAAACCAGATTGGTGCAAAGACAGTTTTTGTTGACATTGACCCGTTGACTCTTTGCCTTGATCCGCAGAAGTTCAAGGAAGCGATCACTCCAAAGACCAAGGCGGTCATTCCAGTACACCTTTACGGTTCCAACGCTGATCTTGATACGATTATTTCGATTGCAAAAAAACGTGGAATATTTGTAATCGAGGACTGTGCCCATGCCCAGGGTGGAAAATGGAAGGGACGCGGACTCGGAAGCTGGGGTGACATCGGTTCATTCAGTTTCCAGCAGTCGAAGACGCTCTCCTGCGGTGAAGGCGGCATCTGCCTGACCAATGATGAAAAGCTGGCGGGACTCCTTTACCGTCTGAAACACATCGGTTATGCGGCCAATACTGCCCAGGGAAAAGCTGCAAGCGGACCGCCGGTAGGATTGCTCTGCAATAACTACCGTGCTACGGAGTTCCAGGCTGTTATACTTCGAGGACAGTTAAAGGGGCTTGGAAAGTTGATTGCCCTCTACAACAGGAATGCCTTGAAGCTTGAAAAACTTCTGGCCGGAATTCCCGGGCTACGCGTCCAGAAGCGCGGACGGCTTGCTGGACCGCAGAGCTATTATGGTTGGGCAGTGACTTTTACGGACGATGTGTTTGCCGGTATTTCATTCAGTCAGATCCAGAAGGCGATGAATGCTGAGGGACTTTCGACATGGGGCACATACGGACCGGTATACAAGCACATGCTCTATAACCTGCCAAAAAATTCCGCATACAGGATCGCGAACGGAAAATGTCCGGTGGCGGAAGGCATTGCCTCGACAAAGACAGCTGTGCTACCGCATCCATGGCTCGGGGTGGATTCGAAAACTATCGAGTCTGTCGCCGCAGTCTTTGCGAAGATCGCAGGGAAAGCGGAGGCGGTGAGGAGAATAAAGTAACTGGATTTGGTTTCATTTAAAATCCCCAGCCTGAAAAACTGGCTGGGGATTTTCTTTTTAAGTTTAAATTGTATTCTGATTGCGGAGCAATCTTTGGAGTGCGGCACATCTGTGCCGCTTTATATTATTTTTGATTCTATTTGAATTCAGAATCCAAAGCGGTGCAGGGGCACCGCACTCCAAAGTCAGTCCAAAGTGCCTGACAAAATTCCAAATCTCAGGGAAATTGCTGAGGTTTAAGTACAAAGAGGAGCATGTTTTAAAGGCTTGATAGTTTTACTTGTTGGGATTATCTTCCTTACATTATGAATATCAAAATTCCTATTGGCAGTTGCCTGATGGCGATCCTCCTTGTCTTCTTCCTGTTTTTTACCTTTAATTTGTTCGGACAGGAACCGACTCCGGAGAAAATTGCCGCCGCCGCCAAACGTCTAGAAGCACTCTATCCCAAAATCCCCGACAACGAAAACGCCGCACTTGTCTATGAAGAGGCTTTCAAGCTGATGAAGGATTACAAGGAGCTTGGTATTGATGACGAGAAGATACCATGTTTGTGTGGGGGATTTGAACCTAGTGAAGATATATTGCCTGAGGCCAAGACAAAGACCCTAAGATTCCTTGATATCAATGTTGATGCGAGGCGAAAAATCAGGGAAGGATTAAAATTGCCAAAAGCCAGATATTCATTGGATTTTTCAAAAGGGATTGATGTTTCCCTTCCTCCTCTTGTGTCTATCTTGAGAATGACAAGAATTTTATCAATGGAGACGATGATTTCAGAATATAATTCAAACAGCGAGGGAGTTCTCTCTTCATTTGTAAATTCAATTAAATTTCAATCCTCGTTAAACAACGAGCCTTTTGTGATATCATATTTAACGCAATTAAATTGTCAGTGGATGATTTGTGATGATTTGAGATGGTTAATTTGCCGTGGACATCTCGATAATGATGACCTTTCGGTTATTTCAAAGACAATTCAGCAAATGGATAATTATCAGGCTGTGAAGATAAGCTTTCAGTCTGAAAGAGTTTTTATAGAAGAAAATACAAAAGAGTTTCTGGAGGTGGAGTTTGTTTCTGATGAGCAAAAGGCACAGATGTTGAAATTTGTCGACAAATATATCTCCATTGCCGACCAAAAAATTACTCAGGCTGTACAGGCGTCACTCGCTGAAGCGAAGGAAATTAAGGAAAAGGGTGATTTAATTGGGAATTCTTTATCGTGCTTTCCAAGTGTTATCATCAAATCAGCGCAGATGACTACAGAAGTTCGCCTTCTAACAACAGCCTTGGCCATCGAGCGCTACCGACTGAAGAATGAAAAGCTGCCGAAGGAGCTGAAGGAACTTGTACCTGAATTTCTCGAGTCTGTCCCGGAGGATCCTTTCGACGGCAAGCCTGTCAGATACAAGCCGCAGGAGAAGGGATATTGGCTGTATTCCGTCGGACGTGACCTTGTGGACAATGGTGGCACTCCTCCAGAACCTTATGGAGTCAGGCCCGGCACTGACCTAACCTTGGTAATCACACGGTAATGTATCACAGGCATCTTGCCTGTGAATAAAGAGTGTGGTACAGGCGTCCCGCCTGTAATTTTCTTTCTTTAAATTCACACAGGCGAGACGCCTGTACCACATTTCTTCACTCCGCCATATACGGGCCGAGGGCGGCTTCCATGGCTATGAGCGAGTAGGCTGTGACGAGTTCGGGAATCGTCTCCATCCAACGACCATGCTTGTCGTTGAACCATTCACCGTTGCCCTTTTGTAGTTCAAGGAGCTTCTTGATCAGATCGAGTCTCCACTGGACTTTTTTGCCGTCGGGAAGGGTGATGATTTCCTCACCGAGGACTGCGTGTGCCTTCGCGAAGGTTATGAGATAATAGTAATGACCTTCGGGGCCCATGCCGGGATTCTCATCAAGAGTATAATTCTTGCTGGCCCATTCGACAGCGGCCTTGACGCGGGGATCATCCTTCTTTAGCTTCGCGTAGATCATGCTCTTAAGTCCTGCGTAAGTCATGCTGCCATAGGAACGGAGACCCTTGGTCTCAAATTTCTCATCGGCTTTGCTTTCATCTGGCTTGTAGACAAAACCGCCATAGCTCGGATCATTCTTGTCCTTGACAACCCATACCTGATCGTTGGATTCGGGAACGTGCTGGAGACGGCTGAGGAACATCACGGCGTTGCCCCATGCAAGATCGGCCTTCTTGGAATCTTCAGGACTTTTCGCTTTTGGTTCCTTGTCGAGGTATTCCGTCAGATAAAGTGCTTCAAGCGCCCACTGTGTATTCGAAAGATCCGGTACGCCTGGACCTGCCTTGCCATAGCCGATTCCACCGAAGGCTGGATTGTCCTTGTTTGTCGGAGCATTCTTGTTGTCCTGGTCGACCTGTGAATCGATCAGGAATTTTCTGGCATTGCGGAGGATCTGTTCGTCTTCGGGCTTGTTGATGATTGCGAGAGTCGCAAGACAGATGGAGGTTGTGTAGTTAGGATATTCCTTCTCGACATTTGCCATCCAGATCGAACCGTCCTTCTGCACGAACTTCAAAATGTACTGGCGGCCTTTCTCGACGGCCTGCTGCCTGAATTCGGGGTTGAGCTTGGAATGGCTGTTGTAGAGGGCCATCATGCATAGTCCAGTGATAGCGGGATGATGAAGCCAGGAACCATCTTCCATCTGCTTGTCGGTAAGATAATTTACACCTCGCTGGATCGAAGCTGTCGCTTCGCGCAGGATTGTTTCGTCGATCTTCGGAAGAGAACTGACTGCGACTTTCTCATCCGCGCAGAATCCTGAGATTGAAAGTCCGGTAAATACCGCAAGAGTCAAGGCGAGATTTCTTAGTAGTTTCATGATATTAAAGCCCTCCCATTATTTTTTTAAACATAGACCTACTCGACTAAGTGCGCAAGTTCAAAAGAACACAATTTAACAGATTTATTAAATTTGCTAATTGCTCATTCCTGTTATTTCGATTTCCAAGGGAATGCCAATAAGTTCGTTCGTTCCAGTTTCACTCTTGAAAACAGCCTTTGAAAATATTTTAACTGTTCCTTGTCCGATGAGAGCTGAATCGATTTCAAGTTTGCCGGATGTGCCAGGAATCCTGCCAATTTCCCTGCTGTTGTGGAAGAAGAGTATTTCTGAAGCGGATTCACAAGAGGTATCAATCTGGATCTTGTCGCCAAGCTTCACCTTTTCAGAAATCAGTTTGATCTTAAATTCAGGGAAGGATTTGTTCTTAAAAAGTAAAGCGCGGCTTGTCGTGCCACGGCTTTCAACTGAATCGTCGGCGATAGCATGGACCTGGAGTTCGTGGTTGCCATCTGCGAAATTCGCAGAGTTCAGCTTGTAAGCAGACGAATGTGCCGAAGTTCTTCCTATTCGTCTGCCATCGAGATAGAATTCAAAGGATTTGATCTTGAGATTTTCCTTCGAGGTTGCCGAAGGTCTAACTTCAAGCTCTCCTTTGACAGTATCCCCATCCTTCAGATCCATCTTGACATCGATCTTCCTTGCCCAGGGATTGCATAGGGCGTCACCGACGATCAGCAGCTGGTAGGGACATGTCACCGACTGGTAATAAGCTTCGGCAAGAGTTGAACCCTGAGCATAATATAATTGTATGAACGCCGTGGGGAACTTCGCCTGTATCGCATAAGGTTCGACGACAGTCCCCGAAGCTCCTGCAGCGCCATACTTGAGGAACTCCGTGAGTGGAGTCTGGAAATCGGTCTTCTTGAGGATTCCCCCGGCGCTTGTGAAATGCTCGCAGAGCGCACCGGGAAGGATCTTGCTCCCACTTTTCTCCCAAGAGAAATTTGGAATGCCTGTCAGGAGTCCGGCGACGTCATCCTTCTTCTCCGGAAGGATTCCATCGAGAACTTCCGCCTTGATTCCCGCCTTGTTGAGTTTTTCGCTGGCGGACTGAAGGGCCCACTCTCGCGTTGTCGAACGGACGTCCTTGTTCTTCATGAAATAGATTGTTCCTTTCGGACAGCTGCCGTCAGCCTCTACGCTGCGTCTCAGGTATGAAAGAGCCTCGTCGACCGTGTTGCCGCGTCCGGCAGTATATGCGAGCATTGTGGAGAGGAAATGGCCCGTCTCGTATGGGAATGATTTCGAGGATTCCACATTGCACTTATTTATCTTGATCTTGTCAATTATCTTGTCGAATCCGATCTCCTTTTCGAGTGGGGCATATACAGGATTCATCTGGATTCCCTGGAAGTCGGAGAATCCGTAGCCGGCAGCCTTTTCCAAAGAGGTGAGTGACTCCTTGGTCTCACCTTTGCCGATATGGTAGGTGGCGAGATTAAGGTAAAGTGAAGCTGAATCCGGATGGAACTTGAGAAGGTTCATCAGGATCTTTCCTGCGTTATCTAGACCTTCCTGCGCAGACTTGTCCTCCTTGTTGTTGAAATATACGCCCAGCAGCTTAGAGGTTTCCACGAGCGATTCCATCTCATCCTTCTTCCATTTTGTGTCACCAGGGCATAGCGGGACCTTTGCGGCATACTGGTTGGCTTCGAGGTTCAGATATGACAGTGCCTTCGGATTGAACAGGAGTTCCACGGCGAAGTAAGTGGCCGAATTGATTGAGGCGGTCGCCGATAGCACCTTCGGGAGGTTTATGCCGGCAGTGTCTTCCGAAAGATTCACTGAATACGGGAAGTCAGTGGAATAGACGATGGTGTTTATCTGGGGGAGGAGTTCCCTGTCAGCCAGTGTCTTTAGCACCGGATTGAGTATCTTGTTCCTGAAATCGCCGACCTTTATGCTCTCCATGTTCTCAATTCCGGAAAGATAAACCACGTTGGATGCGGGTATCTTCCTGAGACGGACATATTCGTTGGCGATCAGCTTTGACGCCGCGCTCTTCTCATTCACCACTACGACCGTCCCGCAGGGATGTGCGACAGCAAAAAGAGCAGAAGCCCAGAAAATCAATAGAATTAATGAAAAAATAAATTTCATCGTAAAGGAAATTTATCAATAGCAGTGAATGACTGCTATCACTTCCAGTGGTTCCTTGCCTACAGCCTTGATGGAATGTCCGGCTCCGCCACCTGTCAGGATCGTGTCACCCGCAGAAAGTCTTTCGACCTTGCCATTGTCCTCTGCTTCGGCTTCCCCGCTGATGATGATATAAATCTCTTCCTCGTTGTCGTGGGTGTGGAATCCGATGCTGTCGCCAGGTTCGAGGGTGAGCTTGGCGCAGAGCCTGGTCTTTGCCTTGAGATCCGTCTTCGGTTCCCAAAAATGCTCGATCTTGACTTTGCCGTTGCCTCCGCGCATCTTCTCGCGGATTTCGCACTTAAGGTCCTTTGCCCGATGAATCATAAATACCTCCAAAGATATCTTTTAACCACAGAACATACAGACGACACAGAATAATATTCAGGTCTTCTTTTTAAAGAGATTCAAGAAGGCCATGAATTTCTGGAAAGGCGACCTTAGTTCCACCGCTTTTACCGGGCATGCTTCGAGACAGCACATGCATAGGATGCATTTTTTCTTGATGATCCTGTATTTGCCGTCTTCACATATGATCGCCTTCTGGCTGCACGCCTTGAAACATTTTCCGCATTTGATGCATGTATCCTGGATTATGAACGGCCGGTATGTGAGGATCAGTGTCAGTATATGGAACATTGCTTCGGGGAAACGGTACAGGATGTCGGATTTCGATCTGGGAATCTTAAGCTTGCCAAGCCTTTCGGATGCGTCGCCGACAAGATCAATGTTCTCCCTGCGGATATCGCCAAGACCAAGTTCGGCGACTTTCACCAGCAGTTGGATGTCCTCGGGTTTGTATCCGTATGCCGTACAGGCACAGGCATCGATTGAAACTGCGTCATAACCGGCCATGACTATTCCAGACTTGAAAGGCTTACCGTTGGCAGGCCCGTCGCCCTGCATCGATTCGACGGCGTCCACTATCACGAAATCAGGTCTGATTTTTCCGTAGACGGCGGCTATGAATTCCGACATCTTCCTCGGTGAAGGCGCAGTCGCGTGGAAGGCGCTCTTGGCTTCGCCGACGATGAGGCCATATGAATTCTTGACCGCGACAGTAATCTTTGTGAGGATATGGGTTTTGAGCTTTGGAAGAGATATGAATACGTCGAAGTCCTTGAGTTCCTTGAGCAGAGGGATGTAGCCATGACCGGGAACTTCCACCCTTTCGAAGTTTTCC
>Ga0302238_1002048_pt1 | contig 14839 bp, 14 predicted proteins | sample AAG_UR_Asn_MG_FD_193527 | JGI IMG/M metagenome (GOLD analysis project Ga0302238, IMG submission 193527) | Enriched activated sludge microbial communities from anaerobic digester in WTTP, New Holstein, Wisconsin, United States - AAG_UR_Asn | ecosystem: Engineered > Bioreactor > Anaerobic >...
AGAACAGTAAAAACAAGGCCATGGATGTCAACTTGAATTCATTCTTTTTTGCATATTTTAGGCTTTTTTTGCCCCATCAATCATCATTTTGAAGGATATAATATACTCTATATTTCATATATATTTTATATTATTCATATAGCATCCCGCCCTCCCCCACGCGGCGCACGCCCCGGAGAGAACGGGACGGCGTGTAACGGACGATGGGGAAGCGCGGCCGTTGGGACCGACCGCGAAACGGAGGCCGATGAAGCACGATAAATACTGGATAGCGCTCGACCAGGTGAAGGGAGTGGGCCCGGCCATGATGCGGGAGATCCACGACGCGCTCGCGGGGCCGGGGCTTTCCATCGTCGATCTCTTCTCGCTCAGCGCCGAGGAGATGCGCGCCGAACTCTCGCTTCGCGAGCAGGCCGCCTCGGCCGTAGAGGCCGCGCGCGGGAGGCTTTCGCTCGTCGAGGAGGGGTATTTCAAACTCATCGACGCCGGCATAGAGATCGTCCTGTTCTTCGAGGAAGGCTATCCGGAGCGCCTCTCCCGGCTCATGAAGAACGAAGCGCCGTCCATGCTGTTCACGTACGGCAATCGCTCGCTCTTCGGCGAAAAGGCGGCGGCCGTGTTCGGCGAGAGGAGCGTAAGCGAGAAGGGCGAACTTATAGCCTATCACTCCGCCATGGAGCTTGCGCGCCATCGAATCGTCGTGGTCAGCGGCTTCGCGAGGGGCGTCGGCCTGATAGCGCACCGCTCGGCGCTGGAAAGCGGCGGGGGGACCATCGGGGTGCTTCCATACGGCTTTTCGTGGCTTAAAATGCCCGATTCGCTCAAAGAGGTCTACAACCCCGACTCCATGCTGCTCGTCTCGCCCTTCGGTCCGGAGATCGAATATTCGACCTTCAACGCCTATCGGAGAAACAGGCTGGCATGCGCGCTTTCGAGGGCCGTATTCATCGTGGAGTCCCCGGCGGAGGGTGGAATATTCGAGGCCGCTAAGTCGGCCAGCTCGCTCGGCGTGCCGCTTTACGCCACGGAATACGCCGATTACCCCGACACGGCCACTGGCAACCCCTCCATCATGCGGGAGTTCGGCGCAAAGCCGGTGAGGGGCCGCATCGTAAATAATGCGCTCCTGCCGAACCTCGACCGCCTGATAGCCGACGTGAAGTTCGGTGAATGATGTATCCCGGGCGGGACCGCCATCGCCGCCCGGGAAACGCGTCATTTCACCGCGTCGGGGAAGAAGAGGGGCGAACCGTATTTGGCGACACCATATTTTTTGATGAGCGCCTGAGTCTCGGCCGAAACCATGAAGTCCGCAAAGGCCTTAGCCCCGGCCGTGTTCACACCGGGCCATTTCGCCTCGTTCACCTCTATGACATGATAGATGTTTAAAAGATCCCTGTCGCCTTCCCTGAGAATCTCGAGCGCCAGGGTCTTCTTCATGGCGAGATATGTGCCGCGGTCGCTAAGGGTGTATCCGGACTTTTCCGAGGCCATGGACAGGGTTTGCCCCATCCCAAGCCCCGTCTCGTGGAACCACTTTTTCCCTTTTGTGTCTATGCCGGCCGCCTTAAACAATTTCATTTCTTTGACGTGTGTGCCCGAATTGTCGGCGCGGGAGATATATATAGCCTCCTTAAGCGCGAGTTTTTTAAGCGCCTCCATGGCCGATTCCGAAGTCTTAATGCCGGCCGGGTCCTTCCGCGGACCCACGATGACGAAATCGTTGTGCATTACAATCCGGCGGTTCTTTCCGAAACCCGCGTCGACGAATTTTTTCTCAGCGTCGGGCGAATGGACCAGCAGAACGTCGGCCTCGCCGCGTTCCCCCATGGCCATGGCCTGCCCCGAGCCCACGCCTATCGGCTTGACGAAATATCCCGTTTTTTTCTGGAAGATCGGAATTAGCTCGTCGAGCAGCCCCGAATCGAGGGTGCTGGTCGTCGTGGCCAGAATTATCTCCTTCTCCTTCCCCCGGGCGCCAGCCGGAAGCGCCATAAGCCCGGCAAGCGCCGTAATAACCGCGCATAGAGCCATCCTTTTGATAAAACCCCTCATTAAAACCTCCTCTATGATCAGCTAAATATCGAAAGGCTTCCCGGAAGGCCGAGACCGCCGGGAGGCCATGTATGTGGATTCGCCCCCGGTGGCGTTGCCTCGGCCGGAGAGAAAATCACCCTCCCCTTCCAAAAATTTGCATCTCCGGGGCTCAATCGACCGCAAGCATCACGTTGGACGCCTTTATCACGGCGTAGACTTCTTTGCCCTGCGAAAGACCCAGGGAGTCGGCGGACGTTTTTGTGATAATCGATACGACCTCCGTCCCTCCCGGAAGCTCCACCACGACCTCGGTGTTTACGGCACCCTGGGTTATGGCCTTTACTTTTCCCTTGATCATGTTGCGCGCGCTTATCTTCATTTTATGGCCTCCGAACGCGTTGGATTTATCGGCATGATGTAATGATAGGCCATTTGCCCATAAAAATCAAGATTCTTAAATCGCAGAACCACACTCAATCGTCCAACTTAAACCTTACGGGGAGCCTTATGCGGCAGCGCATGGGGACGCGCTCCTTCGTGAGGGCCGGGCGAAAGCGGATGCCCCTGGCCCATTCTATAACCGCCGAGTCGAACTCACGGCCCAGCGATTTTACGATGCGTCCGAAGACCACGGCGCCCGTCTCGTCTATTCCGAGCTCTATGACCACCACACCCTCCACGCCGGCCTTGCGCATGGAGTCGGGATATCGGGGCAGCCGGCTGAACACCGGCCTGGGCGGAAGCGCCGTGTCGGAGAGGGCCTCGTAGCTTCCGTCCTCGGAGCCGAACTCCTGCGGCTTTTCCTCGGGGAGTTTTACGTCCGGAACCGCCGCGTCCGAGAGCGCAATGTCCGCCTGGGTCTCCATTCGCGAGAGCCGAAGCTCCACCATCTCGAAATCTTCGAACGAGGCGAAATCCCTGGCCTCAAAAGACTCGCTCCAGCGCACGGCGAATAGCATGCCGAACAAAACCACAAACGATACGAGCGACCACAATAGAGGAGGGCGCAGACGAACGTAGCGGACGATGTCGCCGGCAAGGGCGGCCGCCGCGCTCATCGGGACTCCCTCCTCGACAGGAGCACGATGTTATACACCCCGGCCTCTCTCAGCGTCTCCATCGCCTCGTTCACCCGCCGGTATGGAAGGTTTGTGTCCGCGCCTATCATGGCCCGCACGTCCGGATTGTCCGCCGCGCGGTACTTGGCGGTCAGATAAAGCGCCTCGCTGTCCATCCGCTCGCCGCGGACGTAACAATCGCCCTTCGCGTCCAACCACACGTGGAAATACTTTTTCGTCTCGCTCTCCGTGGCGCGCGCCTCCGGAAGCATGACCGGGATATTGCGCTCGATATCGATAGTGCTCGTTAGTATGAAAAAAACAAGCAGGATGAAGGCGATGTCCGCCATCGACGGAAGCGGAATGATACCTTTAGGCTTTTGTCTTCGCTCTATAAGCATCGCGCTAACGCTCCATCCTCATGGAGAGCCTGCTTATCCCCGCGCTCTTCACCGCGTCGATGGCCTTTACCGCCCCGCCGTAGGGAAGCTCTCTCGAGAGTTTAAGCAAAACCACAAGCTCCGGCTTCTCCGCGCGTCTCTCCGCAAGCAGGCCCTGGAGTTTGTCCATCTCCGCGCGTTTGCCGTCCAGCGTCATGGAGCCGTCCTTTCGGACCTCCAGCGTGGCCACGTCGGCGGCGGAGACCACCGTGGCCGGCTTCGTGGTGTCCGGAAGCGAAAGGTGCAGGCCGTCTTTAAGAAGGAAGATGGAGGTGACCAGGAAGAAGATGATTAGCAGAAAGGCCACGTCCGACATCGAGGCGATGGTTATCTCGCCCGTGGGCTTTGCGCCGCGCTTAATCCGCACCATTCTCACGCACCAGCATCTCTACGATATCCGAGGCGAGCCGCTCTATCTCCGCCACGAACGACTCCACCCTGTGCACGAAATAGTTGTAAAACGCCAGAAGCGGTATGGCGACAATAAGCCCCGCCTCCGTGGTCACCAGCGCCTCGTAGATGCCGCCTGCAACGAGACGCGCGCTCACCTGGTCCGCGGCCGCTATGCTCTGAAAGGCCGAAATCATCCCCGACACGGTGCCCAGAAAGCCGAGGAGCGGCGCGATGTTTCCTATGGCCGAAAGGATGTTAAGCCCCTTCTCGAGCGCGGCCACCTCTATGGCGCCGCCCGCGCCTATCGCCTTCTCCACATGGTCCAGGCCGAGCTTGCGGAGTTTAAGCCCCTTTCCCAGCACCCGCGCTATGACGAGGTCCTTCTCGTTGCACAGACGCTCAACATCCTCCAGCGTCCCGCCGTCTATAAGGGCGTCGAGCTCCACGATGAATTCGCGCGGGTTGAGGTTCATTCTTCTATAATAGATAAACCTCTCTATTACGAAGCCCATCCCCACGGCCGCGAGGATAAGAATGGGCCACATGAACACGCCGCCCCGGACAAACCAGTCGTAAAGCGATATGCTCTGCGTGTTCCCGTCTTCCGGCTCCGCCTGAAGGGTATCGGCGGGCTTTTCGCCGGGGGCCTTGCCCGTAGAGGGCGCCTTTTCGGAGTTTTCGACCGCGTTACCGGCCGGCTCCACCGCGAACAATGGACCGGGAGACGAAAGACCGGCCGCGAGAATGGCAAGCGCGGCAAAAAATGAACAAATCTTTTTAACTGTCATTTGGAGATCACTCGTTATAGCGGAATATGGGCGCCCGCGGCATCGCCGCGGGGCCGGACCGTCAGTCGATGGACTGAGCCTTCGATTCCCTGCCGAAACCGATCTGGTAAAAGTACCAGCCCATCACCAATATGACAAGCGCGAATCCCGGAATAAGTATAAAAAGCCCCGGGTCGCGCGTGGCGATTATGTAGAGCTGCGGGCGCGTTTCCTTGAGCAGCTCGGCATAGTGGTAGTTGTGTTCCTTGTTGCAGGTTTCGTCGGCCGGATTTTGCGTTATGGGCGCGCCGGACATCTTCCTTTTCTGCATGTCGAGCTGCAGAAGGGCTCCGTTCATGGAAATCGAATGCAAAAACTCAAGCGGAACGGTTCTTTCCACGCCGTTTTTCATAAAGCTCAACTCAACGGTGGTCTGCCTTATCCTGTCCGCGAGGAGCGAGCCTTTGTCGAAAAATTCGTTTTTTACCGATTTAACCGTAAATTCGCCCGTGCCCGCAAGATCGAGCACCACCCCTTCCTCAATCGGCGCCTTCTCCTGGGTAAGCGCGGTGAATGTAAGCAGGTGCCCCGAAAGCATCCCTATAAACAGCAGATGGATGATGGAGGGCGACAAAAGCACCATAAAGCGTTTTGCCGGCATGTCCGTGCGCCGGGGCCAGAGCGCCATGACGCGCCGCAGGGTGCAGGCCGCGGTGTTCAAGCCTAAAAGCGCGAAGGCGAAAAAGAGCGCCGGAAGCCACCAGGTAGAAGAAAGCGCCCCAAGGCCCTTTTCGGAAAACCAATCCTGAACGCGCACGCCGTTCAGCGAATCGAAGAGCTGGTATTCCGCCGAGGCGTAGAGGGAGCCTATCCACATGATAACGGCCACGGCGAGGAGCAGCCAGAAGGCTATGCGAAGGTCCCCGATTATATCCAGAAAGCGTTTCATCGCCTAACCCCCTATCCGCGGGAATCCCATCTCGTGGAGATGAGAACCTAAGCTGTTAAAGGCCACCACAAAGAAGCCGGCGGCCGCGTACCAGGACTTCTCGCGCGCGCCCCAGCGGGGCAGAAAGCGAAGATGCAGGTACGCAGCGAAATAGCACCAGATTACCGCCGATTGCAGGTGCCGCGAGCCCCAGCGGAAGGTCGTGGCCCAGCCTATGTAGGCCCACAGGGCCCCTGTAACCTGGGCGACGCTGTACAGTACGAAGCCCCACACTATGAGCGAATGGTAGTTGTTCGTCACCCTTTTGGTAAAAATCCCCACGGCTGCAAACCAGCCCGCTAAATAAAAACAGGCCTGCCCCGTCACCTCGGTGAGAAAAAAGATGTTGGCCCACACGGTAAGCTTGTTGGGCGTGGGGGGAATAAGCCCCTTTGGATAGACCAGGGCCAGGACGGCGAAGAGGAAAATTGGCGCGGCTGCCGACTCCCATGCCATCTCGCTGTCGGAGAGAAGCTTAGACAGAATGACGGCTAAGGCCATCCCCCAGGAGATGAGGAAGAGCCCGTCGAACATCCCGTTGGGGATGAATATACCGGCTATCCATCCGCGCGTCACCTGATAGGCGGTGTGGACCACAAACCCCGAGCACAGCGCGGCGAACGAACCCCTGCCCTTGCCGGCAAGATGAAGGAGGAAGGCGGCGGCATACATTGCCGCCGCCGCGTAGAGAAGAGCGTGAATTGTCATCTATTTTACATCCTCGATCAGCATTATATGGGTAAGCCCCCAGATGTCCCTGTCTACATAGTAATCGTTGATGGGCCCGAGCAGTGGACCGGCCTCGGGCTTTTTGCCGTCTAACTTGTCGATGAGCATCATGGCCTTGCCGTCCTTTGTATTGAAAATCTCAGCCCCGGAGAATATGGAACGATAGCCGTCGCAGGCCGCGAACAGGAAGAAGTTTTTGGCGCTACAGCCGGGGAAGTTCTTCTTTAAGAGCGAGGCGAGATTATAGCCCTCGGCGGTCGATATGCCCTTGTAGCCTGTGCCGTGTCCCGTGCGGACCCAGCCCTTAACCGATACGCGCTCCACGCCGTCCAGGGCCACCGGGCGCACCCTGCCGTTCTGGATGACCGAAAAGCCGGTTGACGAGCACTTCGCCCCCTTGGTCATTTTGGGAAGTAGCGAGTTGTCCACTTCGACCTCGCTTATAATGATTTTCTTTACATCATCCAGGTAGCGCGATGTGTCGGACTCGGCGGGGCACACAAGGCGTAGGCCCTTGATGTTTTCGCGGTGCACGTTGTGCTTGTACTCCCCGTCCTTCATCGGCTTGCTCGGCAGGACCTGGCTGCGGTCGTAGGCGAGTATTACGGGGTCGGAATCGTCCGTCATGCTAAGCTCGCCGTAGCCGAAGTGAACGCGCTCGCCCGCGCTGTTCTCGAAGCTCACTATCATGTCGAGCGGGCGGTCGAAGGCGGCGTCCTCGGCCTTTTTGGGCGCTACGCCCTCCAGGATGTGCAGGACCGGTATTCCGGTATAGCGGTAGGTCCCCATAAATTTGCCGTCGGGAGCGACCTCGAGCGTGCGCAGATACGTTGAGGCGAAGGCGTTGAGGGTGCTTGCGTTGAACTTATAGACCTTTTTTGTAAGGCCGGACACCTCGAGCGTGGTGCCGTTTTTAACGTCCTGCTTAACGGCTATGGGCGTCGCGCCCGTTACGGCCACTATCTCCAGGCTGTTTTTGGAGCACATCAGATTAAGGCCCGCGAAGACCGCGAGCGCGGCGACCGCGACCGACGTTGCGAAAGATTTCTTTTTCATTGGCTTTCCTCTGTGATGTTGAAATGGGCGCCGATTTATCGGCGCCGGCCCGGCCCCTTAAAGGGCAGGCCTTTTAAAAAACCGCACGGGAGGGGCCTCCCCCGCCCGTGCGATCAGGCAAAGCTTATGGGATTAAATCAAGCATCGGCCTCTAAAATTTCGCCCCGCCTCCGAAGTAGAACATGCGGCCCGGGCCCGGATTGAAGGGGTCGGCATTGTAGTCGTCGAAGATGTTCTTGCACATTACGTAAACCTCATAGTTCTCCATGATTTTTTGCGAAACCTTCACGTTGAACATAAGAGGCGCATGCAATTTTATTGTAGTATAATATTTTGTTGAGTAAGGTTCAGCAGCTTCACCTGGATCCGCTTTCATCTTATAGGCTCTTTCATTCATCTTGTAATGGCCCCATATATTGAGGCTTGTACCTGTGATGAAATCAAAGAGAAGCTGGGTTATAAACTGATGTTGCGGAGTCTCCTCCATTATTTTTCCTTTAGTCGCTACGGAATCGTCATCATCTCTTGCGTGCATGAATACATAGGATTGCGAGAGACTCATATCAACAACTCTAAAAATATCTTTTAAAGTGTATGAAATAGTGCTCTCGATGCCCTGAACCGTACGTCCTTCAATGTTCATGTGGGTATCTTTACCTGTAGCATCATCACGCAATCTTTCAATTTTATCCTTAAACTTGGAATAAAAGTAATCGTTTCGCAGGCTAAGTGCTTTATCTAAAAAGAAAAGCTCAAAACCGGCGTTCCCATTATACGATCTTTCTGACTTCAACTTTTTAGTTATATTATTATCGTCATTATTCGCTACCTGATGCAGATTAGGGAATTCTCCTTTCATTCCCGCTGATCCTCTAAAGACAAGAAAATCTTTTAGAGGCTCATACATAACACCGGCGACAGGATTAAAGGAATCATTGGTACCCCATATGAGCGAGCTATCATCAGGGAACACACCGTCAGCTGCTCCTGCCTTTTTAAATTTTCCAAATTCCTGCGCATCATAGGAAACACCGACAGTAAGCTTCAGATCACCGGCGTCTGTTTTAAAAGACATTTCGTCCTCAATGCCCACTGTTACATAAGAGGCTGACATCTCTCTTTTACTTTTATAGGGACCGCTTAAATCTGTTTTTAGCTGTTCTTTCTTTTCATAGCTATCTGATCTGTAATGAATAATACTGGAAACCTTATTCCAGGAAGTGATTTTATAAGTTGGATAAACATAAAGGCCATAGCTGTTTTCATAAATCTTGGACGGATCCCAAAAGGGGGTTGTAGACTGCGACAGATTTGGATCATTCCAATAGATAAGACTATTCATCTGGGCTACATAGAATCCACTTGCCCTGACTGAAAAATCACCATTTTTAAAATTGATATAGGGTGATACATCATACCTGTAATCTTCGTCCCAGTCCCAGTCCCTCTGATTAAAAATAGATTTACCGCCAGTATTTCCGGGAATTTTTTTCCATTTATCATTCTCCTCATCATATGAAGCAAGAAAATTCGGTTCAAATCCCAGAAACAGCTGCTTATTCTGATAATAGCTTCCGGATACACCAGCTTCGAGGTTATCTGTAATTTTATAGCCTGCTTTTCCTGATATGTAATATTTACGGTATTCCGTATGCTTCCAGGAATCGCCGCCTTCAATATAGTTCCTCAATGCAGTGTTGCCTGCAGTAATTACCGTGTCCGCATCTTTATTAGGCAGCTTGTCGGTAAATTTATTATACCATTTCTTCCTTTCGGACTTTGTAAGCTTTCCTGAAACATCATAGCCTTCTGAATTCATGATGGAACCGCTTATCAGGTAATAGAAATTACCAATTGGCGCTCCATGTGATACATTCAGCATGTAATTTTTATGCTGGCCATATTCGGCATTGACATCAGCAAACATCTCTTCGGGTTTTTGCGTAATTACGTTTACCGTGCCGAAGGTTCCCCTCGAGCCATAAAGAGCTGAGGATACTCCTCTGTTTACGACTATCCTGGAAGCGTTAATAACGGGAATCCTCGCTATATCTCCGCCGCCGCCATCGTAAATCTCTTCAAAAGGGAGGCCGTCCACCAGAATAACCATCTTATCCTGCCTGAACCCCCTCATGGTAAATCCAAACTGCCCTTTCTTCCCCTGATAAACATTCATTCCGGGGACCATCTGCAGGGCCTGGTCCAGGGTTTTATCTCCCCTTGCCTTTATATCTTTTGCCGTTATCTCCGTCGTCGTGGACGCATCCTCGATATTCGCGATGGCGCGGTCCTTAACGACGATCTCGCCCATCTCGAAGGCTTTGGTGGCCTTCTTTCCTTCTTTCGCTTTCGTATCCTCTTCCTTCGTCGCGGCGACCTCCGCGTCAACTATAGCATCCTGTGCGAATAGCACTCCGCCGGCTAAGGCAATCGCCAGAACGAGCAGCATCGAATAGAATTTCTTCACGGCATCCTCCATTTACATGTATAATTAAGCAGGCCGTTTAATCCCTCTCCCGGTTGGAAAGGGGGGCCAGGGGGTAAAATGAGCGGTTTTACCGATGAAACGCCCGTATGCCAGGAGCCGTATCACGCGGGCGGATCGCGTAAACCCTGTGCCGTACCCTTTCCAACACGGGAGGCCGCGCCGTTTCCGATCCGGCCCTGTCGCCCCCATCTCCCTGGCGCAAAGCTTTAGGAAAGAGGGGTCGGGATTGTGCTGAATGTACTTTCGAATACAGCATTTGAATGTCAACCAAATAAGGTAAGATTACGGGGTTTTTTGTAACTTTTTTATATATAAAAAGATGAAAATGGGGTTTGTTTGCTTATTATTACTTTTTCTACCGGGGCAATCCCCCCGCCTCCGACGGCCGGCACAGAAGCGCCCTCACCCCGGCTCCGGCGCACCCTCTCCCGGTGGGAGAGGGTTCCTATAGAGGATACTTATGAGTTTATGCTTCAGAACCCGTTCTCTTGCAGAACTCCCCCTCTCCTTTCTTCCGAGCTTAATGGGAGAGGGGGGCGGGGGGTGAGGGCGTTAAGCTTACTTTCCGCATCTTCAGATAACAAAAAACCTCAAGCCCCATCCGAATCCTCATTAAGCAGCGCGCAGGGACGCGCGCGGGGCGAGGTCGGTCGCTGCGCCGTCCTGGCGCGACCGACACTTCCGCCCTCCTGCAGGTCGGATATCCACGATGGACCTTCCGCAGCCGAAAAGTAAGTTTCAGGAACAGCCTTCAGGAAAACACACAGCGTCATCAAAGCTGAAAATACAGGAGCCGCCAAGCATTACATGAAGCAAACGGTTAAGCCGCGCGGCGAGTGAGCGTAGCCCCCCGGCATTTGAGGGCGCGTTTTCTTTGGTCCTTTCTTTTTCGCGAAAAAAAGAAAGGACAGTCCCCCCGGGCCGGGAGGGCCGCGCCTTATTCAAAGAAAAGAGTCCTATGCGAGCCGCAATGTTTATGAACAAGTGAAGCATATCCCAAAGCCCCCCTTATTTTTGAAAAAACCTGTGACTATTCGCTGAATAGACACAAAAACTTTTACCATTCCCTCCTTCCCATTCGTTTTGATAGTGAGACCTCATAACGAGAAATCGAACGGAGGAAGCATATTGCCAAAGCCAAAGCCGGATGAAATGATTAAAAACCTCGTAAGGGACTATCCCTCAGACGCGCTGGAATTTATAAAACCGGAGATAATCCAAAAATACGGAAAGCCCGTAGAGGTAAGCTTCGTCATTCAGGAGGTAAAAAAGCACTCCCACTACGACAAAAACCTAAAAAACGATATAGCCGTCTGTTATACCTTTGGCGATAAGCGGCGCGTTGTGCTCGTACTGATAGAGCACTGGTCGGACAGGGCGAAATTCGACATACACCGCTTCGCCCATTACATAATAGACCTTTCAAAGCGCTTCCCTGAGGCGGAGATACTGCCCGTGGCCCTTTTTACCGACAGGTCCAAAAGCTGGCTAAAACCGCCGGATAGCGAAATAAGAGTCCGCTGTTTCGGCGAAATTTATCTCTGTTTCAGCTATCAGTTGGTGCGCATGAAGGACTACCAGGCCGAGCGCTATCTCAAAACCAAAAACAGGTTTATAGCGGTGTTGCGCTCAGCCATGCGCTATGACCTCGAGAAAAAGATAAGCTTGGCGGTTGAATACATTCGAGGCTATGGATATATTGAGGATGATATTCGCATCATCGAGAAAAACATAGCCATAATTGAATATTTTCTTGAAATAACGGCCGTAGAGAAGGAAGCTATAATCGAGATGATGGAGGAGCGGAGGGATTCGAACATGATAGTACAGGAACTCAAGAAACGCGGTTACCAGGAAGGCATGCAGCAGGGAATTCGGGAAGGCAAGCTTCAGGGGGTTCAGGAAGGCATGAAGCGGGGAATTCAGCAGGGGATGGAAAAGGGCAAACACGAGGCAAGGCGGGAAACAGCCAGGGCCTTGCTTGGAGAAAATATGAGCGTCGAGAAGATTTCCCGAATTACCGGTTTGGATGCAGGCGAGATAGAACGACTTAAAGAGGGCATCTGAGTCCTCTACGCTGATTATAGGCTGTGGTGCCGATCAAATCCCCCCGCCTCTGGCGGCCGGAACAGCATAATCCGCTCAAATCCCCCCGGCTCCGCCGTGCCCCCTTCGATGAAGGGGGCTCCTATACAAGATACTTTTCGCGGAAGATTAAAGCCTTTATTCTTTACAACAGCAACAAGTTCTCTCAATAAGGCTCCCCTTTACCAAAGGGGAGCTGCCAGAGGCTCTGGGGATTTTATACAGTCCGACCGGCTCCGCATAATCCTGTTCAAATCCCCCCGGCTCCGCCGGCCGGAACAGAAGCACCCTCACCCCGGCTCCGCCGCACCCTCTCCCGGAGGGAGAGGGCTCCTATAGAGGATACTTATGAGTTTATGCTTCAGAACCCGTTCTCTTGCAGAACTCCCCCTCTCCTCTCTTCCAATCTTAATGGGAGAGGGGGGCGGGGGCTGAGGAGATTCCCCTGACAAAAAAACGGCAGCCCGATGGGCTGCCGTTTTTTTTCGTGATCTAAGCGCTCTCAGGCTTCCAGCGCTCCGGTGAAGATCTCCGGGCTCGCCTTTATGACGGCAGCCTCGCCGCCGAGCAGCCCCTCTATCCTTCCGAAGTATTTGGGGAACTCCATGCCGATATAGAACTGCGAGGAGAGCACCTTGCCGGAATAGTACGCAGCCTCGGGATTGTCCGCCAGAAGCTTGTTTAAGTCCGCGCCCTTGGCGTCGCCCACGAGGGCCTTTCTCTTGGGGATGGTGATGGTGAGCATCCACAGGTGAGCCCAAGCCATGGCGAGCATGTACATGGCCTGCTGGAGGGGCGTGGCGTTCATGAAAAGGTGCATGAACTTGCCGCCGGCCATCTGGCCCTTCATCATCTCGATTACCTCGTCGAGCTTCGCCATGCCTCGTACGACCAGATCGATGTACTTGTCCTCTACGACGCCTTTCGCCTTTTTGGCGACCTCGTCGACGCGCTTCTTCCACGCGTTGTAGTTGAACTGCTCGGGGTTCATGAGGATCTTGCGCATGGTGAGGTCCATGGACTGGATGCCGTTGGTGCCTTCCCATATCGGAAGGATCTTGGAATCCCTCATGTACTTCTCCACCGGATAGTCGGAGCAATAGCCGTAACCGCCATAGCACTGGACCGCCTCGGAGGTTATCTCGACGCCCTTGTCGGTGCAGCCGGCCTTGCATATCGGAACGAGGAGCTCGACCTGACCGTTGGCTTCCTTCTGTGCATCGCCTTCCAGAACCGTGGACAGGTCGATGTTGTAGAACATGTAATAGATGAGGAAACGCTGTCCCTCGAGGTGCGATTTCATCCACAGCAGCATGCGGGCAATGTCCGGATGCTGGATGATGGGAACGAGCGGGGCCTCGGGGTTAAGCATCTGGGTGACATGCGCTCCCTGCAGCCTTCCCTTGGTGTAGGTGATGGCGTGCATATAGCCGGCGGAGGCGTTGCCCTGTCCCTGAATGGCGACGCCCATGCGGGCAAAGTTCATCATTTGAAACATGATCTTCATCCCCTTGCGCTCTTCTCCCAGCAGGTAGCCGATGCACTTGCCGTTGTCGCCGAAGGCGAGCTGCGAGGTGGACGAACCGGGTATGCCCATCTTGTGCTCGATGCCGGTGCAGGTGACGTCGTTGAACTCGCCGAGCGAGCCGTCCTTTTTCACGAGGTACTTGGGAACGATGAAGATGGAGATACCCTTTGTGCCCCTGGGATCGCCCTCGATGCGCGCAAGCACGGGATGAATCATGTTCTTGTAGTAGTCGTTCTCTCCGGAGGAGATGAAAATCTTCTGGCCGGTGATCAAATACGTGCCGTCGGCCTGTTTGACGGCTTTGGACTTCAGGTTCCCAACGTCGGAACCGGCCTCGGGTTCGGTGAGGCACATGGTTCCGCCCCACTCCCCGGTCATCATCTTGGGTATATAGGTGTGCTTTTGCTCCTCGGTGCCGAACACCGCGATAAGTTCCATCGCGCCGTGCGAGAGTCCGGGATACATGCCAAGGGGATAGTTGGCCGCGCACATGTACTCCATTACGGCCGAGTTAATGACGACGGGCATGCCGCTTCCGCCGTGCTCGGCCTCGTCGGAAAGGCCGAAAAGGCCGGCCTGGTAATAGGCGTCCAGGACGGGCTTGTAGCATGGAGGAATCGTCACTTTCTTAGTCTGCGGATCGTACTTGCATCCGCCTTCCTTGTCGCCCAGATCCGCAGTCGGATAGATCTGCTCGATCGCGATCTGCTCCGCCAGGTCGAGGGTCGCCTCGAAGGTGTCCTTGTCGAAGTCGGCGAATTTGGGATACTTGTTCAGCTTGTCCGCCTCGAGGGCCTCGAAAAGCACAAAACGCACGTCCCGAGAATCAACCAATGGATTTAAAGCCATGATAACCTCCTGCAAGTTATAAAAATTCATTTACGAAGAAAGACGGGGAGCCCGCATACACACCCCAGGGCGCGGGCGCCCAAATAACATTGACAACATTCTTATATTTAAATAAGAATCCCCACAACCGCGCATTGCGGCGAATAACGGCATCCGCCTTATCCACTGGGTAGAACAGTAAAAACAAGGCCATGGATGTCAACTTGAATTCATTCTTTTTTGCATATTTTAGGCTTTTTTTGCCCCATCAATCATCATTTTGAAGGATATAATATACTCTATATTTCATATATATTTTCACTGCTGTCCCATAGAATTATGATAAAAGAAAAAAAATGCTATTAATTTCCCAAGTCTATTTTATGTTGAGTTTACCAAAACAGCATAAAATACAGGCTTTTGGGAGAATTAATAGCATGAA
>Ga0302238_1002051_pt1 | contig 14817 bp, 10 predicted proteins | sample AAG_UR_Asn_MG_FD_193527 | JGI IMG/M metagenome (GOLD analysis project Ga0302238, IMG submission 193527) | Enriched activated sludge microbial communities from anaerobic digester in WTTP, New Holstein, Wisconsin, United States - AAG_UR_Asn | ecosystem: Engineered > Bioreactor > Anaerobic >...
TTACGTCATCTCCGTTGCTGGATGCCACGGAAAAACAAGTGTCACCGGTATCATCGCTCATATCCTCAAGGAATGCGGCCGGGATCCCGGTTTCATGGTCGGAGGAAAAGTCTGCGGTTGGAAATATTCAGGCGGCGCAGGCGGTGCAAGCACCGGTAAAATATTCGTCACCGAATCCGACGAGAGCGACGGCACCCAGGTACATCTGAAAAGCACTCTTGCCGTCGTCAACAACGTCGAAGACGACCACAGCTGGAACGTCGGTGGAGAAAAGGCGCTTTACGACAATTTCGCGAAGTTCGCAGGAAATTCCAAGAAACTTATTTACGGGCCAAGCCCCCTCGCCGACAAGATCTTCTCGTTCCACAATGACAAGACCGCCCTCGATCTCAAGAAACTTTCTGCGAACTTCGCAGATATGAAGGACTGGGGTGGATTCCAGAAGATAAACGCGGGAATCGCAGTCGAGGCTGCCGTTCTCGCCGGCCTTGAAAGGGACGAGGCTGAAAAACATGCCAGGACCTTCCCGGGAATAGAAAGAAGGATGACTATAAGGGCACAAAATAAGTATTTTATCCTAATCGAAGATTATGCCCATCATCCGACAGAAGTCTCCGCTTCGATCTCAGCTCTCCGCGAAAGATTCCATGGCCGTTACCTGCGCGTCGTCTTCCAACCGCACCGTTACGCACGCCTCGAGAAATATATCGATCAACTCGCCTGCGAACTTCGCAAGGCCGACGAGGTGATCGTCGTTCCCGTTTTCGCCGCATGGACCGAAAAAGGGAAAGTGACGTCCGAGGATCTTGTAAGGAAGATAGGAAATACTGCGAAATCCGCAGATTCCGACTGGACGATACTTGCAAAATCCCTGCTTGACACGAAACGCCCGAACGAGGTACTTGCCATTGTTGGCGCCGGCGACATAGACGAATTGATAATTGAATTGTCAAATAAACTAATACAATGAATATTTATCAACCACAGAACACACAGATGCCACAGAAAATAAAAGCTCTCATAATCATATTCACCCTAACTTCTATTTTTTCATTCCTCTTGTTCCTCTGCGGATGTTCGACGCCGATGATGAAGGCTTCTCCTTTCTACACTGGTGAAATCGTCTGTGGAGTGTCCTCCACCGGAAAGATGGTGAAGTGGAATGATCCTGAATCTGCCGGGGTGAAGAAATTGCTTGCTACCCAGATGCCGAAGCACTTCGACGACGACAGGATCAACATCTGGCCTATGTTCTACAAGAACTTCCTCCTCTACAGCATAATCTGGCCTATCGGCGAGATCAACGATGTCGGATGGGAGATACGTCCTCTTGTTTCCATAGACAACTATAACGAGTCATACAAGGCAATGGCATACATGTGGGGATACAACGGCAAAGAGGGTTCCAGCTATCTGTTCCCGGCATACTATTTCGACAAGGACTCCGTGATCTCCCTTCTGGGAGGCTGGGGGGACAACTACCTCTATGTCATCCCTCCGCTTTTCTTCAAGAACAAGAACAGCAAGGGCGAAGACATACTGATCGTGCTTTTCCCGATGTCGAGGTTCAACCTGACGACTGGAGACAGCTATGTTTTCCCTTTATATGCCAGAAATGAAGATTCATTTTTCTCGCTGCTTTTGGGTTGGAACAAAAAAGGATTATATATCCTTCCTCCCCTATTCATCAATACAACGGAACATGTCCATGGGAAACCGGAAATAACAGGCAACCAATATTATTTCCTATGGCCTTTTTCGGGATACAACACAACCACAAACAAATCCTATGTATTTCCAATATATATCAAAGATGAAGACAGCCTTTATTCCCTTCTTTTTGGTTATAATGAAAACTGTCTTTTCATCCTCCCCCCATGCTTCATAATGAAAAAAGAGATTGTTGGAAACTCCTACAACATCCTCTGGCCGTTCTTCCACATGCAACCTGCAAAGAACAAATATTACTCGTTTCCGATGTTCTATTACTCTGATGACGAGGCATCAGGCGATTTTTGTTTCTCGTATCTATTGCCCTTCGGCTGGGTATATGATAACGGACATCATTCCGGCTCACTGTTCATCCCCCTTTACATTAATGAGACACGGAAGTCCGACGGGAAAAACTCCTTCTTCACTTTCCTTTTCGGCTGGAACAACAGCGGAGAGGACTATTATGTGACTCCGTTCTTTGTCAGGAGCAAATATTTTGATCGTACTGACTATCATATCATGTTTCCTTTTGCCCAGCTGCGGCTGATGAAAAACCCCGAAGCGGAAATAAGTCCGGTACAAGGCCATGTATTCCCGTTCTATTCCTATTACCAGGACAAGCACGGTTATGATCTCGACATCATGTTCCCATTCGTAGCCAGCAGCTGCCGGGGACCCGAACAGGACAAGATTGAATATCACAGGTATCTTCCGTTCTACTACGACTACAAGGATTCGAAGTATTCCCACACGAACTACAGCTTATTCGGAACCACCGAAAACAAGATAAATGGAACCGATTATGGTGCCTGGTACCTTCTACCGCTTTACTTCAGCAACTGGGAGACAATCGTGAATTACGAACTGAAAAAACCGCAGGAGCCAGTCAATACCGAAAAGGGACAAATGCCTTGGGAGAAAAAATACAACAGGCTCGAGACAGCCCGCAGCAATACCTTCATAATGCCTGACATCCTGATTTCCGAGAACAAGGACAAAGGCGAGTATGATTTCTCGTTACTGCCATTTTACTTCTACAATAAGAACAAACGGACCATATCACACAGCACATTACTCTGGCTTTTCACACAATCCGAGGATCTTGAAAAGAAAACTGTCGACGCACAGGCGTTCTGGTATCTCTATTATTACACTCACCAGGAAAAGACTGAGACGGAAAAAGAAAGAACTAACGCCAGGCTCCTATGGAAGCTTTATCACAGGGAACGCTATGGTGACGAAGTGAACTTCGACATCTTCCCATTCATCTCATATTCTGAGAATGAGAAGCGTAGCAAGTTCTCTTTCTGCTGGAGGCTGTTCAGCTATGAAAATTCCAAGGAATCTTTCAAACTCCACCTGTTCTTCCTTCCAGTCATGTGGTAAACAGCCTACTGAAAGCAAGTTGAGTGTGAATATTTCCTCTGGCAAAAAGAATTTTTCAGGTTTAATCTTTTGACTTTTGCAATTCAGTCGTTATTGTTAGCGTTTTTACAACCCCTAAACGAATGATTTGCCATGACAAAGCATATTTTTGTGACCGGAGGAGTTGTTTCTTCACTTGGAAAAGGAATCACAGCCGCCTCAATAGCCTTCCTGCTCAAACGGCGCGGATACCGCGTCAAGATGCAGAAACTCGACCCGTATCTGAACGTTGATCCTGGCACGATGTCGCCCTACCAGCACGGCGAGGTTTATGTCACCGACGACGGTGCAGAGACCGACCTTGACCTTGGCCACTATGAAAGATTCGCGGAGATCACATGCTCCCGCGAAAGCAACTATACCACCGGCAGGATCTACAGTTCAGTGATCCAGCGCGAACGTGAGGGCGGATATCTTGGAAAGACCGTACAGGTCATTCCGCACATCACCGATGAGATAAAGAAGGCGATATCCCAACTCGACGGCAAGGATGTCGATATTGCAATCACGGAAATCGGCGGAACAGTCGGTGACATTGAATCACTCCCCTTCCTCGAAGCCATAAGGCAGTATAGGCACCAGATCGGGCGTGAGAACGGTCTCTTCATGCATCTTACACTGGTCCCATACATACGCGCCGCCGGCGAAATGAAGACAAAGCCTTCACAGCAGTCGGTAGGGATACTCCAGGAGATAGGTATTGTGCCTGACATCCTCGTATGCCGTTGCGAACGCCCCCTGTCCGAGGAACACAGGGAAAAACTCGCCCTTTTCTGCAACGTCAAGAAGGAACTTGTCATAGAGGAACAGGATGTCAAGAATTCGATCTATGAGGTTCCAATAGAACTGGCAAAACAGGACATCGACAAATACATACTTGAACTCTTCCACATGCACGTCAAGGACATAAAGATCGACGACTGGGTAAAGATGGTAGGCACCGTGGTCAGTCCCAAATCTGGAGAGGTCGAGATTGCCGTGGTCGGGAAATACATCAGCCTTCGCGATGCATACAAGAGCATTTATGAGGCGTTGACACATGGTGGGATAGCCAATGACGTCAAAGTTAAAATAAGGATGATCGAATCAGAGGATATCGAGAAGTATGGTGCGGAAAAATATCTGTCTGGCGTCAACGGTGTACTCGTACCCGGCGGTTTCGGCGACCGTGGAATTCCAGGAAAGATCGACGCTGTAAAATATGCACGTGAAAACAGGATACCCTTCCTCGGAATATGCCTCGGTATGCAGTGCGCAGTGATCGAGTTCGCAAGGAATGTGCTCGGTCATTCGATCGCCAACAGTTCTGAATTCGATCCGAACACTTCGCATCCGATCATCGACCTCATGGAAGCGCAGAAGAATATCACGGCAAAGGGGGGAACCATGAGGCTCGGTCAGTATCCTTGCTCCGTCAAGGACAAGACCAAGGCTGCTGCCGCATACGGTTCCCTGAAGATCAGCGAACGTCACCGCCACCGCTACGAGTTCAACCCCAAGTTCAAGGATGAATGCGAGAAACAGGGGATGATTTTCTCGGGGACATGTCCTGACAACAATCTCACCGAGATCATCGAGCTCTCAGGCGATCATCCATGGTTTGTGGCATGCCAGTTCCATCCGGAATTCAAATCGCGACCGCTCGCAGCACATCCTTTATTCAGGGACTTCATCAAGGCCGCAGCAAAGAAGTAGCTATTTCTTTAGCAAATCTGTAAGAGACCGTCCCTTGTGGTCAATTGCATCGGGATATTTGCTGTCTATTTCCTTGAACAGCTCCTCTGCCTTTTCATTCTGACCGTTCTCCTTGTAATAAAATCCAAGGTAAAACCGGGCATAAGCACCGACTTGAACACCATCCCCATAAAAGCAGTCGCTGAATCCCTTTATCGCCTTTTGAAGATACTCCTCCCGTTCTTTCCCCTTGCTCATCTGTCCTAGATAGAGGAGAGCGCAGCCGGTACGGTTCGCATTGTCATATTTTTCAATCATCTTCTTCAGGCTGTCCTTCCCCTCCTGAGTCTGCCACTTCTGATTTGCCACCTGATAAAGCGTTTCAATATCCTCCAGTTCCTTCTGTGAATAAATTTCAGAGTCCTTGCGCATCCGTTCTCTCGCCAAGGCACGCTGCTGTTCAATTTTCTTCTCACCTTCTTTTTTATCCATATCCGCGGACAATACAGATTCAAGCTTGGACACCCGAACCTCTAGCTCCTTAATCCTCTTCTCGAGAGTTCCTATCTTGTCAGCATCCTGAGCATATAGCAGAAAAGACAGGAAAAACACAAAGCCTGCGGATATCATCGTTTTCATGGAGACTCCTCCTCTTGTTATCCATATATTGTTATCTACCATCAGCAATATAATGCAGACTGGCTTTTGAGGCAAAACTTCAATTCCCCTTAAGCAAACAAAGGAAAAACGCAGTATAGTAGAATCAAAAGAAGGATCATCATAATAAGGTCGTTTTATGCCCAACAAACAGCTTGAAAGCTTTCTCAGCTATCTGCGCAACGAGAGGCAGGCCTCCGAACATACTGTCGAAAGCTACCGTATGGACATAGAACAGTTCGCAAAGATGATCCTGAAGAAGGACATACGCGAAAATCCTGAATCGGTGAACTGGTCCGAAGTCTCCGTCTTCAGCGCCCGTCTATTGGTCATGGAGCTCCAAAAGAACGAGATCACCAAAGTTTCCACGCTGAGGAAGATATCCTCCCTAAGATCCTTCTTCAGGTTCATGGTCCGAGAGGAATATGTGAAGCAGAATCCATTTTCCGGCCTGACTTCTCCCAAGAAGGAGAAACGGCTTCCAAAATACATGTCGGTAGATGAGGTCGGAAAACTTCTTGATGCTCCAAAACAATATTGGAGTTATGCGATTGTTAATCATATTACAAAAGATGAAGACTCTGCTAATTTCGCAGCCGCAAGGGATACTGCAATTTTAGAGGTAATCTATAGCGGAGGTCTTCGTATAAGTGAAGCTTTAGGTCTTAACATTGGTGACATTGACTTGATCAACGATATCATCAAAGTAAAAGGTAAAGGTAAAAAGGAGCGTATTGCTGCACTTGGGAAGCTTTCGGTCACAGCTCTTTCCAATTATTTTAAAATTCGTGAAATACGCAACGCCAGCAACAACACGGCATCCCCTGTCTTTGTAAATAAATATGGAGATAGAATAACCCCGCGTTCTTTTCAAAGAAATCTTAAGTTATATTTGGAAACGGCAGGACTTCCAGTGGACATGACGCCGCACAAGCTGCGCCACTCGTTCGCGACGCACATGCTGAACGCCGGAGCGGACATGAGGAGCGTCCAGGAGCTGCTCGGACACGCAAACCTCAGTACGACGCAGATCTACACACACGTCACTGCCGAACGTCTGAAGGTCGAATATTCCAAGGCACATCCCAGGGCGAAATAGCCGTCTTAATCCCTTCAGCACATATGGTATTGCATCTTCACGATGCTTTTGAGAAGTTGTTCGCGCAATTCATTTTCGATGCCTGTTCCCTGCGCTGCAAGATTATTCTGTTCCTTAGGATCAGCCTCGAGATCATAAAGCATGTAGCCTCTGGCCTGCTCGTCAACCACATACTTGTGCTTGCGTGAACGGATCATGATGTTTCTTCCGCCATGATATATCTCCCCGAGCTGATTGTCGCGGATTTCACAGCTTGGATCGCTGATGACCGGCCATAGCGACCTGCCAAGACAGCGATGTGACATTTCACAGCCTGCAGCTTCAAGAAGAGTCGGGAACACATCAATAATTTCGGCAAGAGCCTCGCTTGTCTTACCCTCGGGGATTTTTCCCGGCCATCGTACGATCAGCGGCACTCTCACGCTTGATTCATAAAATACTGCCTTATGGAGCATTCCATGGTCTCCGAGCATCTCGCCATGGTCAGACCAGAAAACAATCATGAGATCGTCAAGCAGCCCTTTCCCGGAGCATGTGTCCAGGATCTTGCCGATCCAGTGGTCAACCAGTGAAATCTTACCGAGATAGTTTGCCGCCATTTCAGGAGCCTTTGACAGGATCTTTTCCGGAAGTTCCTTGAAATCCCTTTTTGACTTCAGCCAGTCTGGTATGTTTTCAGCAGGCTTCGAGCCGGGTATTGGTTTTGGCATTCTTGACGGTGAATACATAGATGCGTAGCTTCCAGGGGCGTCCCATGGTTCATGCGGTCCACCGAATCCGACGAAAAGACAGAATGGATTGTCTTCAGAATAGGAGGATACGAACTCCACCGCCTTGCGTCCGATATAACTATCTAAAAAATCTTCCACATCAAGGGGACTCGGACGGACAAGTCCAGGATCTTTCCTTTCCTTGTAGTCCTCCTTGAATTTCTCCCAGAGACCTTTTTTATCCCACTCGTCCGTCATATAAGATGCAGTATGACAGGTCGCCCAAGGTCCGGTCGTCTCATGAACGTAGCTGAACCCCCTGGCCTTCATATATGTTTCACGTTCGCGCATGTGCATGGAATGCTTGTGCTCGTAATAATGAGATTTCCCGATGTGCGCCGTGTAATAACCGGCCTTCTGTAGAATCTGGAAGAATGTCTCGTGTTCCGCAAGCATCTCCCCGTTGTTCGTCCACATGCCGTGGTTGTGCGGATACTGGCCATTCGCAAATGAAGCCCTGGCAGGCATGCATATTGGACAGACAGTTGTCGCCTGGGAGAACCGCAACCCCTCTGAGGCAATACGATCGATGTTCGGGGTACTGACAGGGAAATTGCCACAGCTGCCGATGCAGTCATACCGGAATTGGTCGGGCATAAGTATCAGGATGTTAGGTCTCTTCATGAGCTTTCTCCTTCTTCGAAAATATTCACGCATTTCACTTCAGTTAAGACCTATCATAATGCGATAAAATTATTTTTACAAATGAAAGGTGAATGCGTGGAATATTTTTGACCAAAGAGAGAGGTAGTATGCTGAAATCAACAGCTGCTGCAATCTCAGCACAATAATGATCCTATCAGATATCCTTGCCCAGGAATTCCCTGCTCTCCAGCTTGAGCTTGATGGCGTTCACGAATTTCGCGCCATCTGAACCGTCAACAACTCGGTGATCGGCACTGACAGTGATCTTCATCATGTCACGGACGACCACCTGTCCATCACGGACAACCGGCGTCGGCATTGCCGAGGAAACTGCGAGGATAGCAGATTCGCCGGGATTGATTATCGCAGCAAAATTCTCAACATTAAGCATTCCCATGTTGGAGATCGTGAAGGTTCCACCTTTCATCTCCTCAGGCTGAAGCTTGCCTGCTCTTGCCTTCTCTGCGAGTTCTGCAATTTCAGACTGTATCTCGTCAAGAGCCTTCTTGTCGGCTTTCCTGATCACAGGCACGACAAGTCCGCTCTCAAGGCTGACCGCAATACCTATGTTCACATTTGACTTATATTTCGCAGTTATGCCGTCGCTCTCAGCGTTCATCATCGGGAATTCCTTCAAGGACATGGCTACTGCTTTTACGATGAACACGTTCACGCTCAGGTTGACTCCCTGCTCCTTCAACTCCTGACGCTTCCTCAGAACTTCTGACATGTCGACTGAAACCGTAACATAAAAATGTGGAATCCTCTGTTTGGATTCGGCAAGTCTTTTCGCAATGATTTTCCTCATGTTCGAAAATTCGCGCGGCTTCTCGGAAACAGCAGATTTTACATCGGCAAGAGTGACACGTCCATTGTCTCCACTTCCCTCTATGGCAAGAAGTTCTAATTTCTCTTTTTTCGCAAGATTAAATGCTGTGGGAGTAATCAGCTTCTTGAAGTATCCGGACGTTTCAAGATACTTCCTGACATCTTCCTCTGTGACGCGTCCAACATCTCCTCCGGTTCCAACAACCTTGTTCAAGTCAATCAGGTAATCCTGGGCGAATTTTCTTGCCCTGGGTGATGGCTTAGGCTTGAACGCCGGAGCGGCTGGACCTGAATATACGGATTGCTGAACCTGCTGGATAGCCGGGGATGCTGACTTCGAAACTGGAACTGCAGGAACCGGAGCGGCTTTTTTAATCTCCGCCTTCTTCTCCGGCATCTTCGGAATCTCTATCTTCGGAATCTCCTCACCAGGATTTCCGATGACGGCACATGTAGCCATTACAGGAACTTCCTTCCCTGCGGGAATGACAATCTTTAGGAGAGTACCCTCGAACTGCGATTCGACTTCAAGAACCGCCTTGTCGGTCTCAACTTCGAAGAGGATGTCCCCCTTTTTGATCTTGTCGCCTTCCTTGACACGCCATTTCTCAATCTTGACAGTCTCCTCCGACTGTCCAAGCTTCGGTATTGGAACTAAAGTTGACATGTTTACCTCATTATTTATAAATACATTCTTTTAGACAGGATAACAGGATTTACTGGATTACTATTCAATTCTTTTAAATCCTTAACCTTTCGCTTAACCTGAACTTTTTCTTCTCCAAAGTTTATCAGAAGTCCGACAGGCTTCAGTTGCGACAAGATAGTTCATCAATTGGGCCTCATGAACTTTTGCCAACTGCTGGATGGATTTCAGTTCGACAATTACTCTATCTTCAACCAGAATATCCGCTAAAAATTGCCCGACTGTCTTTCCATCATAAAGAACATTTATCGGTTTTTGCTCTTCAAACTTCAATCCTGCCTTTTCCAATTCAATCAGCAGGAACTTCTCATAAACAGATTCTAAAAAACCAAAACCCATTTTATTATAAACATTATAACAGTATTTGATTATTTTCTCAGTAATTTCCCTGTGTTCGAAATTCATATTATTTCATCCTGTCAATCCTGTTATCCTGTCTGAAATTCTTTTCTTATTTCAAGCTTCTTGCCGCAGCCATCATGTCTTCCACCGACGGCAGGAAGGCCTTTTCGAGCGAATACGCCTGCGGGGCGATTCCATTCTTCGCACCGACCTTCACTATCGGAGCCTCGAGATAGTCAAAGCAGTTGGCAGTTACCTGGGACACGATCTCACCAGTGAAACTCCCAATGTCCACGCATTGGCTTATCGCGACGCAACGGCCAGTCTTCTTCACCGACTCAAAGACGGCCTGCCAGTCGAATGGAACAAGAGTCCTTGGATCTATCACCTCAACGCTGATTCCCTCTTCCTCCAACTTGTTTGCAGCTTTTATCGCATCGACCACCGCCGGTCCCCATACCACAAATGTGACATCTTTTCCTTCCTTAACGATCTTCGCCTGACCAAACGGTATCAGATATTCCTCCTCAGGGACAACATCCTTGTTTCCATAGAGAAGCTGGCCTTCGACAAAGACAACGGGATTATCATCACGGATTGCAGTCTTGATGAGCCCTTTCGCATCATACGCGTTCGAAGGATAGGCAACATAAGTACCAGGTATGTGACAGAACATCGATTCGAGAGACTGCGAATGCTGTCCGCCATATCCCTTACCTCCGCCAACACTGCAGCGGATGACCATCGGGACCTTCACGTTCCCGCCGGTCATATAATGCCACTTGGCGGCCTGGTTGGAGATCTGGTCGGAAGCCATCAGAGCGAAATCCATATACATCAATTCGACAACAGGACGATATCCTGTCATCGCCATTCCAACACCCGTACCGCAGATGCAGGCTTCGGAAATAGGAGTGTTGAAGACTCGTCCACGTCCGAAGTATTCAAGAAGTCCTTTCGTAAGCTTGAAAGCACCGCCGTAGTCGGCAACATCCTCGCCGTAAACGACAACTCTGGCATCCCGTTCCATCTCCTCGAGGATCCCTTCTTTTATGGCATCACGGTAATTGACTCTTCCTTCCGCATCACGTTTTATGGAAGGCCGTGAACCTTTCTTGTCGATTTTCTGATAGGCTGAAGGAATCTTCTCGCAGACACTGTCGGTATACATGTATTTGATGACATCCTTTGGATCCGGATCTGCAGAATCAACAGCCTGACGCGCAGCCTTTGCATTTCTGTCAGCAACTTTCTTCTCAAGCGTGTCCAGGATATCCTTCTTGAAGATTCCTTCTTCCAGGAGTCGAGTCCTGAATGATCCGACAGGATCAACCTGCTTCCATCTTTCCTCCTCATCCTTGGTCCTGTATTCATTACGCGGGTCAGAGAGTGAATGTCCATAGTAACGATAGGTATTGAGTTCAAGAAGAACCGGCCCTTTGCCTTCAACCGCCAGCTTTTTCGCCCTGATAACGGCATCACGCACAGCCATCACATCCATCCCGTTCACGACTTCGGCATGCATATTGTCATTGTCGAATCCTGCGGCTCTTCTCGCGAGGCAGTCGACACCGGTAACTTCCCCGTCGGCACGGCCTGTCATTCCAAAGTGATTGTTGACAATGCAGTAAATTATCGGAAGACCGGCATTTATGCTCGTGAGTTTCTTGTTCGTGAACTGATCCTGTGCGGCCCAGTTTAGGGCTTCGAGCACGACGCCGTTCGCATACGCGCCATCACCGGCGAAACAGCAGACCACCTTGCCCTTATTCTCCTTGTTAATATCGATTCGGCAGGTCATCGAAGCTCCGGTTGCGATTGGAACTCCACCGCCGACGATCGCGTTCGCACCGAGATGCCCGACGCGGAAGTCGAAGATGTGCATTCCGCCGCCCCTGCCCTTGCCATATCCCGCCTCCTTGCCGAAAAGTTCAGCTATCGTGCGGAAGACATGGTCCTGCATTACTGCTTCAAGCAAAGCCTCGCCTGCAAGATTCGCAAATTCCGGACAGCGTTCCTTTAATTGCTTCTCATTCATCTTTCTGATTGCGAAATATCCTTTGGAGATCGAGTCGCCGTGTCCACGGTGGGTGGATGTTATGTAGTCGGTGATATTCAACATTGAACATGCTCCGGCGCAGGTTGCTTCCTGTCCGATGGAAAGATGTGTCGGACCACGGTATTCATAGTCCTTGATGCACTCATAAGCACCGGTACGAAGCTTGAGGATCATCTCTTCGAATTCGCGGACAACCAGCATGCATTCATAGAGCTCGAGAATTTCATCCTTTGTGAGAGTTCCATCCTTCAGCTCATCCTTGATCATCCTGTTGTAGGAGTATCCTTCAATGTCACGCAGCTTGTAGGTGCGCTTCTTGAAATCCGGTCCCAGATCGCTGTAATAGTTGCCCATTGTCTCTCCTCATTTTCTATTTTTGATTTTCTATTTTTGATTTCAGTCAGATTAGCAAATCAATGCCTCTCTTCTTAAGCTCTTTCGAAATTGATGCGGGCACAGATGAATCGGTGATGACTACATCAATGTCGGAAACCGATCCGCTGACTGCGAATGACTTCTTGCCAAGCTTCGAGCTGTCAGCGAGAAGGATCGTCTTGTCAGCCCTTTTCAGAATCAGCTCCTTGGTGAAAGCTTCATCGGCATCAGTAGTTGATATCCCGTCCTCTATTGTAAAGCCTATGGTACCGAGAAAGGCCTTGTCGACATGGAGCGTCTCGATGATCTTGGAGGTGAGCGGACCGACAAGTGTCCTGCTGAGCGGACGGAATTTCCCACCGACGATGATAAGGTTGTGTCCGCTTTCCATGAGTTCTGCAGCCGCCATCAGGGAATTGGTGACAACCGTAAGCCCCTTTTTTGCACCGAGCATTTTAGCCAGGGCCAGGACAGTGCTTCCGCCGTCGAGGTAGATGGTATCCTTGTCATTAATAAGTCCGAGTGCGAGTTTCGCAATTCGTTCTTTCTCCTCTGGCCTTATGGACTCCTTCTCCTTGAAGACCGGCTCGCTTTCCGGGAATTTCATCTTGACCGCCCCGCCATGGACACGCTTGACCTTGCCCTGTTCCTCAAGTGAAAGTAAATCCCGGCGAACTGTGGCTTCGGATACATCAAGCTTACCGCTGAGTTCGGAGATCGTCTTGGCCTCCTCACCGAGTTCCGATAGGATTATCTCCTCCCTTTCAGGTGTAAGTAGCTTTCTCTTTGAGTCCATGGAATTGCCTGTTTTTTATATATTTTGCAATATTATGACATATTATGCAATATTTTGCAAGGCGATAAAAGAAGAAATTCCCATAAAAAAAACGCGCCTCCGGATGGAGGCGCGTTTAAGAATTAGAAAATACAGACTCGGACTACTTCACTATCTTGAATTCTACGAGGGTAGTAGTAGAAACCATAGGCGACGATGTCTCGTTCTTGACGAGTTTGCCCAGCACCTCGTCATTGATCCACATCTTGGATTTCATCTTCATGCCCTGCATCTCCATCTCGACCTCGTACCAGTTGCACTTGTATGTCTTGTCCCCGATCTTGAGATCTTCCGTACCTTTGTTTATGACCTTGCAGTTGGGCATCTGCTCGGGATTGATCGGCTTGATATCTTTCTGCTCGATCTTGGCAGGAATGCTCGTGGATATCGGAGCCTGCGGGGGCATTCCGGCCATGCTCATCTCCGTCTTGACTTCAATGACAACCTTCTCCGGGGTGACTTCTTTCAGCGTCATCGTCATGGTCGTCTTCATTTTCTGACCACCTGCATCCATCACCATTTCCCTCTTATTATATGTTCCGGGCTTATACTTGGCCCACTCGAGGTAAGCGGGGTTGTCAACCATCTGCGCGAATACCGTCGCTGAGACTGCGAACATTGCAACTGCGGCAGTAAAACACTTCATCATTTTCCCGATCATTTCAGACTCCTTTTGTTATTTGGGCCGTTACTATACCAATAATTATGATTTTATCAATTGGATGCGTACTTGTCGTAGAATTTCGGAGTGACTTTCTTCGAGTAGAACGGGTATTTATTCCGCTGTTCCCCTGTAGCATTTTCCGGAATATAGAGCCAACGCCTGTAAAGCCACAGGTACTGTTCAGGATATTGACGTATCAGCTTTTCATTAACAACCATTATGTCCTGAATAAGATCTTCGTCGCTGCCATATTCAGCTGCAGTTTTGGGAAGCTCGACGGCAAACATTTCATAGCGTGCTCCCTTGCGTATGCAACCCCCGACGGCAACCGGCGTATTGAGCTTTCTTGCGAACATCGCAGGTGCACGGCTTGTCGGCACTGGAAGACCGAAGAAGTTCACGAATATCCCGCCGTCCCTCGCCCTACTGTTCTGATCGACAAGGGTCGCAATGAAACATCCGTCCTTCAGCGCCTTGATCATCCCCTTCACGGCACCCTTGTCCGGAATGACGCGGCTCCCCTCCGATATCCTGCCAGAATGCAGGATCCTGTTAAGGAATATATTGTTGAGGGGGCGCACAACCACCGCAAATGGGATATTTGCATCGTGCCTGAATTTCAGGCCGGCAAGCTCCCAATTGCCGAGATGAGGCGTTGCCCAGATCAGGCCATGGCCTGTCTTTTTATGTTTTTCCGTTATGTTCCTCTCGTTTTCCGGGAAGTCGACATATCTCTCGAGCATGGCAGGCCTGTCGATGAACCATGCGAACTCCAATGTCGTAAGTATGAGATTGACTGCGCTTCCCCTTGCGATGGATCGGACCTCATTATCTGTCTTCTCCGGAAAGGCGATCCTGATGTTTGCGCACAGGAGCTTCCTTACGGATGGCAGCATGAAGAGCATGGAGCCTGCGAACTTAGCAATTGGGGAAAGCATGGAATGAGGCAGGATCCTTATGAGCCAGAAAATGGGAAGAATGAGAATATACTCGATGAAGTAGCGGACGCGCAATATTGGTTTTGG
>Ga0302238_1002052_pt1 | contig 14803 bp, 11 predicted proteins | sample AAG_UR_Asn_MG_FD_193527 | JGI IMG/M metagenome (GOLD analysis project Ga0302238, IMG submission 193527) | Enriched activated sludge microbial communities from anaerobic digester in WTTP, New Holstein, Wisconsin, United States - AAG_UR_Asn | ecosystem: Engineered > Bioreactor > Anaerobic >...
TTGAAGCTTTTTATTGCAGCCTATTCTATTGACTGCTTTTTTAAGCTTCCTATCGCTAAACAACAGTTGATTTTTAGCTATGCTAACTAGCAATTTGGGTTGTAATATCCTAATTTCATCCTCTATCTCTTTAGAGATATATAACCATTATCCTCTGAAAATGAAATTTTATACAGCACTATTCACTAGTCGTTCATAATATCCGCAATTTATTCCCAAAATAAGCCAATTGATAAAATTATTTTTCTTACCTCTTTAGAGGTATATGGGCATTATATTCCCAAAATGCAAATTAGATATGTTTGACTATATATCTATGACTATTTTATTCCCAAAAAAATCGTTAACCACTATTCACTATCGTTCATATATAGAGCTTTTTCGTTACTCAAAAGCTATAAATTTTCCCTGATTTATACTACCTCTTTAGAGGTATAGGCCATTTTCGTTACTCACGAAAAAAAATCGTTACTCGCTTATATATATGCCGTTTTCGTTAAGCATAATATAAAAACCTCATATCGAAATATATTTTTTAAGATAAACCGTACATATCACTCTTCGATGTCCTTCATAATCTTGTTATATTTTTGTTTATAATTTCTCAATTTTCCCCTTTGTATTCTTTCATGGTTATTTCTAAAATAAAATATCTTACTGTTATTAAAAATTTTTACTTTATATTGTTCGTTATAAAACTGTTGATTTTTACCTGTTAATGTATTTAAAATAAGTAAATATTTAAGATAATTTTATTAAAATAATACAAATAAGGTAAAAGGCTAAAATTTGGGTAAAACTATAGGCTATATTCGAGTTAGTACCGATAAGCAAGATTTGAAAAATCAGCAACATTCAATCCTCACTTATACCAATCAAAAAAATCTGGGCAATGTAACTTTTATCGAAGTTAAGATCAGCAGTCGAAAAAAAGAAGAAGACAGAAAAATAGACGAACTTGTTGAAACTTTACAAGCAGATGATCATTTAATCGTTTCAGAACTAAGCCGTATAGGAAGAAGCGTTGTCAATGTTGTAACGATTATAAACCAACTCATTGCAAAAAAAGTAAATATCCACATCTTAAAAGAACATCTTCTAATCGAACCCGATAAACAAAATCCTTTTACAGACTTTCAGATAAATATATTCTCATCATTTGCTCAGCTAGAGCGCGACCTTATTAGCCAAAGAACAAAAGAGGCATTACAAGCTAGAAAAGCAAAAGGGATCAAGCTTGGCAAGCCAAAAGGTACCGTTCAAGGAAGTATTTACGATAAAGACAAAGAAAAAATCAAAGAGCTTCATAGTCTCGGCGTAACTCTTACAAATATCTCAAAAAAACATTTAGGCTACGGAACGATAAAAAGCCTCAGTGAATATGTAAAAAATAAGCTGGATAAGGAGTAGTAACTATGGAAGAGGTTAAAATAATAATGCAAGAAGAATTTACAAAAAATTATGATTTTTACAAAGATTACGAGGATATGGTTATCCACAAAGAGACAGAGCAAATATTTAAAACAAACTTCATAAACGGCATGGTTCAGCTAGTACCAGTGAGTAATCAAACAGCTATGGAAAAAATAGAGCAAGGTCTCAGCGAATTTGCTAAAGAATTAAAAAGACAAGGGTTTTAAAATGGAATCAACACAGTTAAACTGGCTAACAAATTTTATTTGGGGTATTGCAAATGACGCACTAAGAGATCTTTATGTCAGGGGCAAGTATCGTGATGTTATTTTGCCAATGACCGTTATAAGAAGACTAGACGCAGTTTTAGAGCCTACAAAACAAGCCGTTCTCGATATGAAAAAGATGCTGGACAATGCAGGCATCACAAACCAAGACGAAGCACTGCGTCAAGCAGCAGGACAGGCGTTTTACAATACCTCGCCTTTTAAACTGCGTGATCTCAAAGCCATAGGCAATGTCCAACGCCTCAAGGCAGACTTTGAAGCATATTTGGATGGATTTTCCCCTAATGTACAAGAAATCATCGAAAACTTTGAATTTAGAAATCAGATCCCCCGTCTTTCAAAAGGGGATGCCCTTGGAACACTGATCGAGAAGTTTTTAGACCCGTCATTAAACCTAATGCCGACACCGATTTTAAACGGCGATGGCTCCGTCAAAATCCCAGCGCTTGATAACCATGCCATGGGTACGATGTTTGAAGAGCTTGTGCGAAGATTTAACGAGGACAATAACGAAGAAGCAGGTGAGCACTGGACGCCAAGAGATGCCGTTAAACTTATGACCCGTCTTATGTTTGAGCCTATAGCAGATGCGATCACTGCTGGGACTTATCAGTTGTACGACTGTGCCTGCGGTACTGGTGGGATGCTCACCGTTGCAGAAGAGACTTTACAAGAGCTAACCGTGGGTAAAGAGATTATCACGCACCTTTACGGGCAAGAGATCAATGCCGAGACATACGCCATTTGTAAATCAGATATGATCTTAAAAGGAGAAGGGGCAGAGGCAGACAACATCGTCGGCGGACCAGAACACTCGACCCTCTCAAACGACGCTTTTCCTGCCAAAGAGTTTGACTTTATGCTGGCAAATCCTCCATACGGTAAAAGCTGGAAAAACGATTTAGAACGCATGGGCGGAAAAGACGGCATAGTAGATCCTCGTTTTATCGTACAGCACAGAGGAGAAGAGCTTTCGCTGCTTACACGATCGTCTGATGGACAGCTACTCTTTTTGGCAAATATGGTTGCCAAGATGAACCACTCCACGCCTCTTGGAAGTCGTATAGCAGAAGTTCACAACGGCTCAAGCCTCTTTACGGGAGATGCAGGGCAAGGAGAGAGCAACATCCGTCGCTACATCATCGAAAACGATTGGCTTGAAGCCATAGTCGCCTTGCCTCTCAACCTCTTTTACAATACGGGGATTGCCACTTATGTATGGGTACTTTCAAATAAAAAACCGTTCATGAGACAAGGCAAAGTTCAACTTATCGATGCTAGCAAACGCTTTAAGCCGCTACAAAAGAACTTGGGACAAAAAAACTGTGAACTAAGTCCAGAAGATATCCGTGCCATCGTAGATATGTACCTGAACTTCGAAGAGAGCGAAGAGTCCAAGATTTTTGACAATGAGGCCTTTGGATACTACAAAGTAACTATAGAGAGACCTTTGAGGCTAAAAGCGCAGATAACGCCAGAAGCCATAGAAAAGTTGCTTTATGCAAGTTCGCATGAAGAGATAAGAAGAGAGCTTCATAAGAGATTTGGAGATGCCATTTTTAGTGATTTTAACACACAGCAGATCGCAAAAGCGCTTGATGATTGGGGTGATGAAGAGGATGAAGAGTCAAAAGGACTCAGCGAAAAGGTAAAGAAAAAGCTTCTTGATGCAAGCACTTGGAAAAGAGATGCAAAACTCTCAAAGATTGCCCAGATGCTAGAAGATGCGCTTGGCGGCAAAGTTTTTGAGGACTACAATGTTTTTGTAAGTGAGGTGGATAAAGTGTTTAAAAAACACAACATCAAGCTTGCAGCAGCAGAAAAAAAGACGCTTCTCTCAGCTCTTAGCTTCAAAGATGAGAACGCGCCTGCGGTGATCAAGAAAATACATAAAAAAGGTATGAGCGCCGACCCGATAAGAGGGCTTTATGAAGTAGTGCTTGATGGTAAAAATGTAGTCGTAGAGTATGAGAGCGATAGCGAGCTTCGAGATAGCGAGCAAGTACCGCTTCTTGAGGAGGGCGGCATAGAAGCATTTGTAAGGCGCGAAGTGCTTCCGTATGCTCCAGATTCTTGGTATGATGAGAGCAGTATCAAAGTGGGATACGAGATAAGCTTTACAAAACACTTTTACAAGCCAAAAAGCTTGCGAAGTTTAGAGGAGATCAAAGCAGACATAGCCGCACTTGAACAAGAGAGCGAGGGAATGCTAAGGGAGATCATAGGATGAGATATGAGTCCTACAAACCAAGCGGAGTAGCATGGCTGGGTGAGATTCCAGAGCATTGGGAAGTAAAACCATTAAGAAGTGTTTTGCAAGCAAGAAATGAAAAAAATGATCCTATAAAAACAAACCAGATTTTATCGCTTTCTATAGCCAAGGGTGTCACTTTATATTCAGATAAAGGAAGAGGCGGCAATAAATCAAAAAGTGATCTTACGGCTTATAAGCTTGCCTATCCTGATGATATCGTTATGAATAGTATGAATGTAATTGTTGGGGCGGTCGGTTTATCAAAGTATTTTGGGGCAATCAGCCCAGTTTATTATGCTTTACATGTACGATCACAATCACAGAACATACATTTTTATGACAAAATATTTAGCAACAGATATTTCCAAAGCTACCTTTCTATTTTTGGAAAAGGAATTTTGATAAAAGAGAGTAGTTCTGGAAAATTAAACACTATTAGAATGAAAATATCAATGGACGATCTAAAAAAAGTACCATTTCCTTTGCCTCCGCTTGAAGAACAAGAATCAATCGTTCGTTATTTGAGTTTTTATGAACATAAAATCAACAAAGCAATCCATGTAAAGAAAAAGCTTATAGCCACACTTAGCGAACAAAAGCAAGCCATCATCGCCCATGCTGTCACCAAAGGAGTGGATTTACATGTAAAGATGAAAGAGAGCGGCATCTCTTGGCTGGGTGAGATTCCAGAGCATTGGGAGATGAAGAAATTAAAACAAGTCGTCCAGAACAAAACCACTAAAAAAGTAAATAGCAATTTTAAAATAGGTCTTGAAAATATAGAAAGCAAAACTTCTAAATTTATTGAATCAAAAGAAGTTGTTTTTTCTGAAGCAGGTATTGAATTTAAAAGTGGTGACATATTATTTGGAAAGCTTAGACCATATTTGGCAAAGGTTTATCTGGCTGAACAAGAAGGAATTTGTGTAAGTGAATTTTTGGTTTTAAGATGTTGTGAAATAATCAATCTGTATGTAAAATATTTAATACTTTCAAGCCAATTTATAGATATTGTTAATAGCTCTACATACGGTAGCAAAATGCCGAGAGCAAACTGGGGATTTATTGGAAATATTATAATACCTATCCCCCCGCTTGAAGAACAAAAAGCAATCGTAGATTTTATCGAACAAGAAACCGCTGCAATCGATAAAGCGATAGAGCTATCCAAAAAAGAGATTGAACTTTTGGAGGAGTATAAAACACGCCTTATCGCCGATGTGGTTACGGGCGCTGTGGATGTGCGAGAAGAGGCGCAAAATTTGCCCCAGATAGAAGAAGATAGCACTGCTTTTGAGAGTGAAGCTTACGAAGCTGAGGAAGAGGAGATAAGTGATGAGTGAACTGTTTTTACATGGGTCGCAGTGGGTTCGATTTGATTGCCATTTGCATACAAAAGCTGATAAAGAGTTTTCTCCAGTTAATGAGATGAGTTATTTTGATGATTATATTGAAAAATTAAAATCACAAAATATTCGCGTAGGTGTATTAACCAACCATAATAAATTTGATTCGGAAGAGTATAAAACACTTCGTAAAAAAGCAAAAAAAGAAAATATCTTTTTATTGCCTGGAGTTGAGCTTTCGGTAAATGATGGAGCTAATGGCATACATACTCTTATTGTATTTAATCCAGATGAGTGGATTGAAAATGGCAATAATTTCATAGGACAGTTTATAACAACAACTTTTGCAGGAAAACATAACTATGAGAACGAAAATGGCCGCAGTAATGATGATTTAATCAATACAATCAAAAAACTGAACGATTTTAAAAAAGATTATTTTATTATTTTAGCTCATGTGGAAGAAAAAAGCGGTTTTTTTAAAGAGCTCAATGGCGGTAGAATCACTGAATTTGGGAATAATCCGCTTTTCCGTGATCGAGTTTTGGCTTTCCAGAAAGTTAGAACAAGAGATGAAGTAAAAAAATGGGAGCAATGGCTTGAGAATCGTTTGCCAGCATTTGTAGAAGGATCCGATCCAAAGTCGATTGATGAAATTGGCAAAGGTGAAAAAAAATCCTATATCAAAATCGGGGATTTTAATTTTGAAGCAGTGAAATATGCGCTTGGCTCAAAAGAGTTAAGAGTAAGCCAAATCCAACAAGAACCACAAAATGCTCGTATTGCCAGTGTCTCTTTTGAGGGCGGTAAGCTTGATAAAAAGCAGCTGTTGCTCTCACATGCCATGAACAATCTCATCGGTATCAGAGGAAGCGGAAAGTCATCGATCGTAGAAGCTATCCGCTATGGGTTAGATATTCCTTTTGGGGCTAAAACGGCTGATATTAATTATAAAAACGATTTGGTCAAGGCGTTGCTTGGCAGTGGCGGCAAAGTAGTCATAGAAGCGATAGATCGTAATAAAAATCATTATGTTATAAGCCGTATATACGGGCATAGTCCAGAGATAAGAAGAAACGGAGAGCTTATTTCTATAGATGCGAGGACACTGCTGGGTAAACCTCTTTATTTTGGTCAAAAGGATCTTTCAAACACTGGCAGCGGTTTTGAAGAAGACCTTATGAGCAAACTTATCGGGGATAAAACCAAAGAGATTACAAGTCAAATTGATGCTAAACGCCATGAAGTAAAACTGGCTATTCAAAAACTTGTGGGATACAAAACACTCGAAGACCAAAAAGCCGAGTCGCTTAAAAAAATAGAAGAGCTTAACCTACGCAAAGAAGATTTTAAAAAATACGGACTAGAAGAAAAACTGCAAAAACAGACTGTTTTTAATAAAGATGCTTTACATGTACAAAAACTCAAAGAAAAACTGGATGATTATTGCAATGAAATAGCCTCTTTTATATCCTCAAACCGTGGCTATTTTGTTACTTCGCTCGCATACAAATCTATTCACAATCAAGATATTATCGATGATGCGGAAGCCTTGATGCGCGATCTTGAGAAGGATGCAGAAGAGATATTTGCTAAACTTGAAGCAATATGTACTAAAACAAAAACATTTGAAGCAATAGGTCAAAAATTCAACCAACGATTTGAATCTCTCAAAGAGGAGTTTGCAAAGATTCAGCGTGAGATAAACATGCCATCTTTGCGCGCAGATGATTTTGTATCGATTGAAAAGGCAATCCAAAGCGAGCAGCTAAAGCTTGATGTTTTTGCAAAAAAAGAGAAGGAGAGAGGAGCCCTCTCTGGGGAGATTAATAGATTGCTTTCTGAGCTTAACACGCTTTATCATGAAGAATTTAAATCAATCAAAGAGCATATAGACGCCATAAACGACACGCAAGCATTTATAAAGATCGAAATAGAGTATAAAGGCAACAAAGAAGCATACGCTGAGTTTTTACGCAATACTTTCTCCGGAACAGGACTTAGAACAGATGATTATCAAAAGCTTACAGAATATGCGGATATGACGGAGCTTTATAAGCATATTGATAAAATTGAACAACACTTTAGCGGCAATAGGCTACTTTCTTTTAATCAAAGATTTGAAGAAAAGTTAGGCGAATGTTTGACTTTTACGGTGCCGCATAAAATTACTATTAAATACAAAGGCAAAGAGCTTGCAAAACATTCTCTTGGGCAAAGAGCTTCTGCGCTCATAATATTTATTTTGACACAAAAAGAGAATGATATTATCATCATTGATCAGCCAGAGGATGATTTGGACAATCAAACCATTTACAATGAAGTGATAAAGGAAATTTTAGAGCTTAAAAACGATACCCAGTTCATCTTTGCAACACACAATGCAAATATTCCCGTACTTGGAGATTGCGAGCAGGTGATAATTTGTAGCTATGACGAAGAAAAAATACAAGTGGAGCCTGGCAGTATTGATAAACATCTGATACAAGAAAAAATCGTCAATATCATGGAAGGCGGTAGCGAAGCATTTGAGAGAAGAAGGGAGATTTATAACCTATGGAAGCATTAGAAATCATTGATAGAATTAGCAATGGAGAAGATAGTTTTACACAGTTTAAAAGGGAAATGACAGACTCCAATAAACTAGCCGAGGAACTCGTTGCTTTTTCAAATGCCGAGGGTGGTATTCTTTTAATAGGCGTTGAAGATAACGGCGATATTGTGGGAGTTAGTCCAGATGCTATTGGAAAACTAAACCTGCTTATTAGCAATACTTCAAACGAGAATGTAAAGCCCCCAGTTTATCCGTTGACCGAGATTGTCGAAATATCCGATAAAAAGATTGTCGTTATAAATGTGCGTAAGGGTGAAAGCAAGCCGTATCAAACAAACAAAGGACTTTATCTAACAAAATCAGGAAGCGATAAAAGAAAAATGTCCTCTGAAGAGTTAAGAAGACTATTTGCCGAATCTAAGAGGCTTTTTGCAGATGAAGAAGTTTTGGAAGAAAGCACGCTAGGTGATTTGAATACAGAACTATTTTATTCTTTTTTGGAAAAAGATGATCCTGCGGTTCTTGAAGAGTTAAAACAGGAAAAATTAGATTTAGAAACGGTGCTAGAAAATCGTGAAATCTTTAAAAATGGCTCCCTAACTCTTGCAGGGAATCTGATTTTTGGGAAAAAGCCTCAACGGTTTAGTCCATCTTTTTATGTTGATTGTGTTTATTTTGACGGTAATGACACAACAGTCTCGAACTTCGTATCTAAAGTGACTATTAATGGCACTTTAGAGCAGATGTATAAAGAGAGTTTGAGTTTTGTTAAGAGTAACTTGAGACGCAAGCAGGTTGAAAAAGATTTCAATACCCAAGGAGAACTTGAGATCGATGAAAGAATATTAACAGAACTTATCGTCAATGCGCTTGTTCATCGAGATTATTATATTCAATCATCGGTGAAGATTTTTATGTTTCATAATCGTGTTGAAATCATCAGCCCTGGAAAATTGGCAAACTCATTAACGGTTGCAAAAATTAAAAGCGGCATATCTATCCATAGGAATCCGATTTTAAACTCTATTGGCAAGATCGTGCTTCCTTATAGCGGTTATGGAAGCGGTATAAAAAGAGCGTTGAGTCTTAATCCGACAATCGAGTTTTTAAACGATACGGATAAAGAAGAGTTCAAATGTATCATCAAAAGAGATGATTCTACTGGAGAAGCAAATGAGCACTGATACAACTGAAAGAGGATTAGAAAACATAATAGAGCGAGATATGCTTGCCTTGGGTTGGAAGAAAGGCAAACCATCTGATTATAATAGAGATTTTGCCGTAGATCTTGCTCTGTTGAAAAACTTTATAGAAGATACTCAAAAAGATTTAATAGATGCTTTTGATATAAACAATGACTCACCGACAAGACAGAAATTTTTGGCTCGTCTTCAAGGAGAAATCACCAAAAGAGGTGTCATAGATGTGCTCAAACACGGTATTAAGCATGGGGCATATCACTTAGATCTTTATTATGCCTCACCCTCGACTGGTAATGCAAAAGCTATAGAGTTACATGCAAAAAATCGCTTTAGTTTAACTCGTCAATTATGTTATAGCAATGATGCGACAAAGTTGGCACTTGATATGGCGATCTTTATCAATGGGCTTCCCTTTGCAACTTTTGAGCTTAAAAATAGCCTCACTAAGCAGACTGTCGATGATGCCGTATGGCAGTATCGAAAAGACCGTGATCCACGAGAGCTTATCTTTCAATTTGGTAGATGTGCCGTTCATTTTGCGATAGATGATGCACAAGTGATGTTCTGTACAAACTTGAGCGGTAAAAGCTCTTGGTTTTTGCCTTTCAACAAAGGATATAAAGACGGTGCGGGCAATCCTCCAAACCCAAATGGTTTAAAAACTGATTATCTGTGGAAAGAGATTTTATCTATAGAGAGCCTTTGCAATATTTTAGAAAACTTTGCTCAAATTATCGAAGTAAAAGATGAAAAAACTGGACGCAAGAAAAGAACTCAGATCTGGCCAAGGTATCATCAGCTTGATGTCGTGAGAGAAATTTTATCGAATGTAACACAGTATGGAATAGGAAAGCGATATCTCATTCAGCATAGCGCAGGAAGCGGTAAATCAAACTCTATAGGTTGGCTTGCTCACCAGCTTATTGAGCTACAAAAGGATGGAAAAAAGATTTTTGACTCTGTTATAGTCATCACGGATCGAAAAATTCTTGACAAGCAGACAAGAGACACCATAAAGGGCTTTGCTGGAGTCGGATCAATCGTAGGACATGCGGAGAGATCAGGAGATTTGCGTCGTTTTATTGAAAGTGGGAAGAAAATCATTATTTCAACTATTCAAAAGTTTCCCTATATTATGGATGAGATTGAAGATAATGCCAGTAGGCAGTTTGCCATCATTATCGATGAAGCACATTCTAGTCAGGGTGGACGAAACTCTCAAGCTCTTAGCGCGTCTTTAAGCAGTGACCCAGAAGATGATATTAACGACGCATTACAAAAGCGGATGAATGCTCGAAAAATGCTTACAAATGCCAGTTATTTTGCTTTTACTGCAACTCCCAAAGAAAAAACTTTGCAGATGTTCGGAATTGGCTATGAAGAGGCTGGAGAAAAGCAGTTTAAAGCATTTCATAACTACACTATGAAACAAGCTGTACAAGAGGGATTTATCCTTGATGTGTTGAAATACTATACGCCAGTAAATAGCTACTATAAACTCATAAAAACAGTACAAAGCGATCCAGAGTTTGATACAAAAAGAGCTAAAAAGAAATTGCGTCGCTATGTAGAAAGCCATGAGCATGCGATTCGTCTTAAAGCCGAAATAATGATTGATCATTTTCACGAACAAGTTATAGGGCTTAGAAAAATCGGTGGAGATGCAAGAGCGATGGTTGTAACAAACGGGATAGACCGTGCAATTGAGTATTTCCACGCTTTTAATAGCTATCTCAAAGAACGAAAAAGTCCTTATAAGGCAATAGTCGCTTTTTCGGGAGAGCAAGAGTATGGTGGAGTCAAAGTAACGGAAGCCTCACTTAATGAATTTTCATCAAACGATATACCAAATCGTATCCAAGAAGATCCATATAGATTTCTCATTTGCGCCGATAAATTTCAAACAGGTTATGATGAACCGCTATTACACACGATGTATGTTGATAAAACATTGAGCGGTATCAAAGCAGTGCAAACTCTTTCAAGACTCAATCGTGCACATCCAAAAAAGCATGATGCCTTTGTTTTAGATTTTCTCAATGATGAAGAGACGATAAAGGCTTCTTTCTCTCCATTTTATAGAGGCACTATTTTAAGTGGCGAAACAGATCCAAATAAGTTGCATGACCTTAAAGCAGCTCTCGATGATGCAATGGTGTATTCGGATGCACAAATCGATCAATTGGTCAAAATGTATCTGGAAGGGGAATCAAGGGAAAAGCTTGATCCGATTTTAGATGTATGTGTAGCCGTTTATAATGATGACCTAAGTGAAGATGAGCAAGTTGCGTTTAAAGGGAATGCAAAAGCTTTTAACAGGACTTATTCTTTCTTGGCTTCTATATTGCCGTACACAAATGCCCAGTGGGAAAAACTGTCGATTTTCATGAACTTCTTAATCCCTAAGCTACCATCTCCTGTGGAAGATGACTTGTCAAAAGGCATTTTGGAAACTATTGATATGGATAGTTATCGAGTTGAGAAAAAAGCTGTTATACAGATACAATTACCTGATGAAGATGGGATGATAGAACCAGCAGCCGTTGGAGGAGGTTCTGGAAAACCTGAACCAGAGCTTGATCGGTTGTCTAATATATTGAAAATATTTAATGACCAGTTTGGAAACATTCCATGGAGTGATTCAGACAGAGTCCATAAGCTTATAACAGAGGATATCCCAGCGCGTGTTGCAGCTGATGCAGCTTATCAAAACGCTATAAAAAACACGCCTCATACAGCCCGAATTGAGTCTGATAAGGCATTGGCAAGAGTTATGGTGTCTGTGTTAAAAGATGATACTGAGTTGTTTAAACAGTTTAGTGACAACCCAGAATTTAAAAGATGGATGCAGGATATGATTTATGGACTTACTTCCAGTGTAGGAGCAAAGGCTGTGGGATGATTTTATTTTTTATCAAATAAAAATCTAAATCTGTTAAAAACATTAATATCTTTTTTTAGCTCCTCAATTGCCTCAGGGATATTGAGGAGTAAAATGTAGCAATCTAAGTCATTGAGTTCTTTTGAAACCCATTCTACAAGGTTGCTTTTGTCTTTTTCCGAGATAGCAAACATAGAAAATTCAAACTCTTTGAGTGCTTGAATAAAACATGTTTTCGCATTATCCTTTGTACACGATAGACTTGTAGGTTCTAAAAATTTTAAAAATTTAATCAGCACTACATCCATACGCTCACCTCTCCCATGCCAAGATTCTACTGCGACAGAAAATACACCTTGTCCTTTTATGCTCTTGATTTTAGGAGATACTAGATGCAATGCATTTTGATTTTCAGCAAAATAGTTGAGCATTAGAATTAATTCATCTATTTTCTCGTTTTTTTTTGCTATTTCAGCTGCGTATAGATAAGCATTGTATAAATTACTATCAAAAGAAACTTTTTCGGTAGCATCGCCTATGCTATAAAAAAACCATTGAGGATTGATATGAAATTCACTGATTAGTCTATACACAAAATTGACATCAGCAGATCGACTTCCTTTTTCGTAGTTGGATATGGCAACTTGAGATACACCTAATTTTTCAGCAAATTCTGACTGTTTTAAACCAGATTGTTTTCTAATTTCTAAAATTTTTTTAGAAAAATCAAATTCTTCCATGATCTCCCCTTGACAATAAATAACAAATGTTTTAAAATATAACAATTGATATATTAATCAATATAGTATAACATTTATTGTTTTATATATCAATATATGATTACTATGGAGTATTGCATGCGTAAGGTAAAACTGTCTTTTATTCCTTTTACTACCGAGTTACTTTCATGGGCGATTGAAAAAGACCGCCGATATCACTCTGGCGATAAGCTTAACCAAGGAATTGTATCGTATACAAGTGCGTTGCATGATCTAGGCTTTTACTTCAAAAAAATAGCTATAGGGGAATTACGTCAAAATTCTCAAACTGTGTCTGCTTGGGCTCGTCGGTGGGGCTGGGATTATAGAAAAGCATTGCGTTTTGTAACCATTGTGTTACGTGATCTATTTGATCTCAATGAAGCACTGAAAAAAGCAAGAAATCTACGAGAGCGTATTGAAGCTGAGTATAGAAAACAGCAAGCAAAAGCACGTAATTACATGCGTAAATTTCGTGGTTTTGAGGTAACAAATACTCAAAACTATATCAAAGATGATGAAACTGAAGATGAGAGACTCTTTCTTGATGCTATGGCTGCGCTTGCAAAAACTAACCTAGTGGCTTATCGTGAAAAAATAAAAAAACAACTGCGTGCTAAAGATACAGTAACGTACAATAATTTTCAAAAATGGCTAGAAAAACATAAAAAGCCAACAGTGGGAACTTTACCACAAGCTATCATTTCTCATACTGATATTGTTGAAATTTTAAAATCTAAATATATTTCTGGTTATCGAGTAATCAATTATTGTAAAAAAGACGAAAATATTTATCATGTAGTTTTTGATAACTACTTTGAGACAGATATGACGGGTGAACAAATCATCGAGAATGCACAATGATTTCAGAGAAATTACTATCAGCTCAACTAGGGGTTGATTTAAAAAGAGAGCGGTTAAAAGGTGTCTTTAAAATAGGTGAACATTATTTTAAGTATTCAGAACGTAAAATTATCTACGATGAAGATGCTATTTATCGCTATATAAGGGAGCGAAATGGCAAGTATTTATGTGAAGAACAATGTGATTTGGGTGAGTTTATATCAAAATGGGCAAAGGGTGCGAAAGTCCACAAAACTTCCAGACACACGAGAGAACAGAAAGCGAGTTGAGCGAGATCTAATTCCAAAGCTTGAGAAAAATGATTTTGCTCCTAAGAAGACAGTAGCATATTATTATGAACGAATGATGAGGCAAAAAGATCTCAAAGGTAGTTCTGTTCGTCGATATGGTAGTATATTTGAAAATCACATCCAGCAATTCGGAAATCGAGAGATTGATAGTTTTAAAGTATCTGAACTTAAAGAGTGGATGAGTAAATCATTAAGCCCTAAAAGTTTGCGATTAAATGCTACAGTCTTTAGGCAGATATTCGATGAAGCATTGTATGATGAGGCAATAGACAAAAATCCTTTTGAGCACATCAAGCCACCTAAACTAAATAAGTTTGAGCCACAACCTTTTAATAGTGAAGAGGTTGAATTGTTGATAAATAATGCAACAGGATGGTTTAAAAATTTACTTGCTGTACTTTTTATGACTGGCATGAGAATAGGTGAGGCGATAGCATTAGAGTGGAAAGATATAGATGATTGCTTTATTAAAGTGTCTAAGACTTTAGCACAAGGTGAAGTAAGCAGTACAAAAACAGACAATATTAGGGATATCCCAATATTTGATGATTTACGACCATATTTATATGCTCAAAGGCTAGAAACAGGGCATAAAAGTAGGGTTTTTGTTGGGTTAAATGATCCTGCAAACTTGCAAAAACGTTGGCATGCCTTATTAAAGAAATGCGAAATGCCTCATAGGATTTTATATCAAGCAAGGCATACGTTCGCTATCAATGCGTTGGACAGTGGTTTATTTAAAACAACACAGATTGCCAAGATGTTAGGGCATAGCTCAGTACAAATGCTTTTTACAAAGTATGCTAAGTTTATCAAGTCTGAGATTGATATAATTCCAAGGGATTTTTCGGTTTTAGGCACTAAAAAAGACACCAAAGTAGTTAAAACGTTGTAGTAGTGGTGCGGATAAAGAGACTCGAACTCCCACGCCTCTCGGCACCAGATCCTAAGTCT
>Ga0302238_1002062_pt1 | contig 14765 bp, 11 predicted proteins | sample AAG_UR_Asn_MG_FD_193527 | JGI IMG/M metagenome (GOLD analysis project Ga0302238, IMG submission 193527) | Enriched activated sludge microbial communities from anaerobic digester in WTTP, New Holstein, Wisconsin, United States - AAG_UR_Asn | ecosystem: Engineered > Bioreactor > Anaerobic >...
TACAGAGATTCTTTTAAAAAACTATAAACCTAACAAAATCATCATCTACTCTCGCGATGAACTTAAACAATACGAAATGGCACAACAGTTTACAGACCCATGTATGCGCTTTTTTATTGGAGATGTAAGAGATGTTGATCGTTTAAAAAATGCAATGTATGGCGTAGACTATGTCATCCATGCTGCTGCACTCAAGCACGTTCCTATCGCTGAATATAACCCAATGGAATGTATTAAAACCAACATCTATGGTGCACAAAACGTTATTGATGCAGCTCTTGAGTGTGGCATTACGAAAGTCATTGCACTCTCAACAGATAAAGCAGCCAATCCTATCAACCTTTATGGTGCCACTAAACTTGCGAGCGATAAACTTTTTGTTGCTGCCAATAATATTAGAGGAGCCAGACGTACAGAATTTGCCGTTGTACGCTATGGCAACGTCGTAGGAAGTCGTGGTTCAGTTGTTCCTCTCTTTAAAAAACTTATTGCCGAGGGGGCTAAAGAACTTCCTATTACAGAAGCTGAAATGACCCGTTTTTGGATTACACTAGAGCAAGGCGTTAATTTCGTTCTTAAAAATTTTGAACGTATGAAGGGCGGTGAGATTTTTATTCCTAAAATCCCTTCGATGAAGATGGTTGATTTAGCAAAAACCATGGCACCTCATCTTGGCATCAAAATTATCGGTATCCGTCCTGGTGAAAAAATGCATGAAATCATGGTTCCTAAAGACGATAGCCACTTAACATTAGAGTTCCATGACCATTTTGTCATTCAGCCAAGTATCTTGTTTACTCAACAAAATGATCTTACGTGTAATGCACTTGGAGAAAAAGGTACACCTGTAAAATATGGGTTTGAATACAGCTCAGAAACAAACACGCAATGGCTTGATTCCAAAGGCTTATTGGAGATGATAAACGCATGATTCCTTATAGCAGACAATTGATTGAACAGTGCGATATAGACGCTGTAGTAGAAGCTTTAAAAGGTGATTTCCTTACTGGGGGAAAGACCGTCAGTGATTTTGAAGAGGCACTTGCCTCTTATTTGGGTGTCAAACACGTCTGTGTTATGAACTCAGCAACCTCATGCTTACATGTTGCTTATCAAATTATTGAACTAAAAAGTGGTGATGAAATTATTACAACCCCTTTAACATTCGCAGCGACATCCAATACCGCCATTCAATGCGGAGCAACTCCTCTATTTTGCGATATAAAATACGATGGTAATATCGATGAGCGCAAACTAGAGGCGTTAATCACGCCTCGAACCAAAGCAATAGTGCCTGTGGATTTTGGCGGAAATCCACTGCCTATTCATCAGATTAAAGCGTTATGTGAAAAACATCAGCTTTATTTGATCGAAGATGCCAGCCATGCTCTTGGCAGTGAACTTGATGGCGTTAAAGTAGGAAATGTTGCCGATATGACCATCTTTAGTTTCCATGCCATTAAACCTATCACTACTTTTGAAGGTGGAGCAATAGCAACAAACAACACAGCATTTTATGAGCAGGCAAAACTTTTACGCTCACATGGCATTGTTAAAAAAGAGCTGTGGAATTCAGATATGGTCACTCTTGGCGAAAACTATCGTCTTAGTGACATAGCTTGTGCTCTGGGGTTATCTCAATTAAAACGCTTAGATGCTTTTATCGATAAGCGTAATGAAATAGCACATTACTATGATAAACGCTTTAGCAACAATCCTTTTTTTACAACCATTGCAATCGATCAAAACAAACGAAGCACCTATCATCTCTACCCTATTTTACTTGATCGTTCTCTTTGGTGTTCCAAAGAAGATATATTTAAAGCCTTGCATGCCAAAGGGTTAGGTGTACAAGTACACTACAAGCCTGTGTATCAGTTTAGCTACTATAAAAAACTTTTTGGTGAGCAATCTCTAGAAACAGCAGAAGATTTCTACCGCGCTGAGCTTTCCATTCCGTGCCATCAAGGCATGAGTATGGACGATGCCAAAATGGTAGCTGACACATTGCTTGAAGTGCTAACTTCCATCAAAGGATGCCGTTTATGAGACTTGCAATTATCCCAGCACGTGGAGGCAGTAAACGCATTCCTCGCAAAAATATTAAAGAATTTTGCGGTAAACCCATGATCGCTTACAGCATTGAAGCAGCCCTCAAAAGTGGCTGTTTTGATAAAATTGTTGTGAGTACCGACGACGAGGAGATCGCAACAATGGCTCGCTCTTTAGGAGCGGAAGTTCCTTTTATGCGTCCAAAAGAACTCAGTGATGACCATACAGCGACCATTCCTGTCATCGCGCATGCCATTACTGCTTCTGTTCGTGATATCAAAGATGTCGAAGCAGTCTGTTGTATCTATGCTACCGCTCCTTTTGTGCAACCACAATACATTCAAGAAGCATATGAGAAACTGATAAAAACACATAGTGCTTATGCATTTAGTGCTACGAGTTTCCCATTCCCGATTCAGCGTGCTATTCGCCTTACCAAGGATGACCGTGTCGAGATGTTCTCACCTGAACACTTTAACACCAGAAGTCAAGACTTAGAAGAAGCCTTTCATGATGCAGGGCAGTTTTACTGGGGAACTCCCGAGGCATGGTTAGAAGGTAAAATCATCTTCGCACCTCACTCGACAGCTGTTCTTTTGCCTCGTCATTTGGTTCAAGATATTGATACACCAGAAGATTGGGTAAGAGCTGAGTTTATGTACAAAGCCCTTGCTCTTTCATGAGAACGTTAATTCGCAGTGACAGTTCAAGCACGATTGGGCTTGGACACATTATGCGCGATTTGGTATTTGCCAAAAGTCTTGAAGGCGAAGTCATCTTTGCATGTCAAAACTTGGAAGGCAATATCATTGCTTCCATTCCTTATGAAGTCAAAATCTTAAAATCAAACGATGTTGAAGAACTTATAGAGCTGATTAGAACACTACAGATCACGTTGTTGGTAATCGATCATTACGGTATTGATATAGCGTATGAACGCGCCATCAAAGAAGCAACGCAGGTAGAAATCCTCAGCTTCGATGACACCTACCAACCGCACCATTGCGATATTTTACTGAACCACAATATTTCAGCAAATAAAAAACGCTATAAAGATTTAGTTCCACCCTCTTGTGAACTTCGTTGTGGTATTTTATACACACTCATACGCGATGAATTTAGAGAAGAAAAAAAACAAAAACGTGAAAAAATCTATGATCTCTTTATCGCGATGGGTGGAACCGATGCCACAAACATCACACTGTCGATCTTAAAAACGTTGCCTAAAACATTGCGTATCTGTGTCCTTACCACAACAGCAAATGCCCATTTAAAAGAACTTCAAGATTATGTTGCAACTTCTCCTTCTATCGCTTTGCATATCAACTCAAACGAAGTTGCGAAATTACTGCATCAAAGTCACTTTGCCATTGTAACGCCAAGTGTGATGGTACATGAAGTACTCTTTATGGAAGTGCCCTTCATTGCGATTAAAGTAGCAGCAAATCAAGACGATATGTTTGAGTACCTTCACAAACAAGGATACCCTGTCTTAAAGGAATGGGATGCATCTTCATTTATGCAACTTTACAACGCTCAGTGAATCTCAAAAAAAGATGATTTTAACATGGCGTAACCATCCCAATGTCAAAGCGTATATGTATAACGATAAAGAGATTACAGAAGCAGAACATTTTGGATTTATAGAAACACTAAAAAACCGTGAAGATAGACGCTATTTTCTCGTACAAGAGAACAAGAGTGATCTCGGTGTGATTGATTTTAATGCTATTTCTAAAGAGTCCGCCATCATGGGCTTATATGCAAATCCTACATTAACGCAAAAAGGCATTGGTTCACGCTTAATGGAGGCGATTGTAACGTACGCATTTGAAACATTAAATATACAAACACTCAAAGCCGAAGTCTTTGCGGAAAATCAAAGAGCTAAAGCACTGTATGAAAAATTTGGATTTTGTGAAAAAGAACGTAAAAGCGTGAATGAAAAAGAGGTTATTTGTATGGAGTTAACAAATGAAAATCGGTAATTTTGACTTAAATAGCACGCGAACACTGATCATAGCTGAGCTTTCCGCCAATCATGGTAATAGCATAGAAATCGCAAAAGAAACGATTAGAGCAGCAAAAAAAGCAGGAGCTGATGCGATTAAGCTTCAAACCTATACCGCCGATACATTAACACTCAATTGTGATAAAGAAGATTTTATTGTCAAAGGCGGTACTTTGTGGGACAATAAAACCCTCTACGAACTCTATCAAGAAGCCTATACGCCTTGGGAATGGCATAAAGAGCTATTTGAATGTGCTAAAGAAGAAGGATTGCTCTGCTTTTCAACACCTTTCGATAAAAGCGCCGTTGATTTTTTAGAACAGTTTGATCCTCCTGCATACAAAGTCGCTAGTTTTGAAATCACTGACTACGAACTGGTACGCTATATGGCCTCCAAACAAAGACCTATGATTATCTCTACCGGTATTGCGACACTGAATGAAATCGAAGATGTGGTACGCATCTGCCAAAGAGAAGATAACTCTGAGATTATTTTATTACAGTGTACATCCTCTTATCCTGCCCCATTAGAGGGTGCGAACCTCCTTACAATACCCGATATAAGCAAACGCTTTGGTGTTATCGCAGGATTTTCAGACCACACATTGGGGATTACTGCACCTGTAACAGCAGTAGCGTTGGGTGCAAAAGTCATTGAAAAACATTTCATCTTAGATAGCTCTATTGGTGGAGCAGATGCCGCTTTTTCACTCGATACAAAAGCTTTTACAGAGATGGTACAAGCCGTCCGTGATGCTGAAAAATTGTTAGGTAAGCCTACATACTATACCGATGAAAAAACCATTAAAGGTAGACAGTTTTCAAGAAGCCTTTATGTTGCCAAAGATATTGCCAAAGGCGAAATGTTGAGCGAAGAAAATATCCGCTCTGTTCGTCCAGGGTATGGAATACACCCCAAATATCTGCATAAAATTTTAGGTAAAAATGCTACCATAGATCTAAAATTTGGAACTGCTCTTGCTTTTACACATATTGAAGGAGATTTCAATGGAACAAACCGTTAAAGAATTGCACCAAGAGCGAAATAAATTATGGAATGCAAGTATTGCAAATCATGCCAAATATATTGACGCTCAAACAGGACTTTTTGAAGCAAGATGGACTGAATATCGCTCATGCCCAGTATGTGGACAGGATAATTCTATTAAAGCCTTTGAAAAAGAAGGAGGAGAATATGTAAAATGTATGGCATGTGAAATGATTTATATTAATCCAGTATTTACCGATAGCGCCATTACACATTACTACCAAACTAACCATTCTATTCAATCTGAGATCGTAGAAAACAGTGATTCATTTTATATCGATCTTTACAATCAAGGCTTAGATAGTATTGAAAAAATCTCGCCTAAAGGTAGTGTCCTAGACATTGGATGTTCTTCCGGTGTCTTTTTAGATGTCGCGAAAATAAGAGCATGGAACACCCATGGTATCGAACTCAATCAAAAAGAATTTGAATTTGCTAAAAATAAAGGACATAATGTTCATAATACGCTTCTTGAAACAATTGACTTTAAAGAGCATTTTAATGCTATTACCATGTGGGACGTTTTTGAGCACATTAAAGATGGTGAATTTTATTTAAAAGCAATGGCAAAGTTACTCAAAAAAGATGGTGTAATATTTTTACAAATTCCAAGTGCCGACTCGCTCGCTGCTAAAATTTTACAAGAGAAATGCAACATGTTTGATGGATTGGAACATGTGAATATTTATGGCGTCAGAACCATTACACAGTTGGCAGAAAAATGCAATCTTAAGGTACTCAGTCTCAAAACCGTTATTTCGGAAATTGGTGTTTTAAATAACTACCTAAGCTATGAACATCCTTACCTTGGTAATACAAAAAATAAAACCTATATTCCTGATTTGATAGATGAAAAGACACTGCATGAAAAACTTTTGGGCTATAAATTGCAAGTTGTTTTAGGAGTAAATGCATGAAATTTTGTACCAAATGTGTGATGCCAGATACCAAACCTGATTTACATTTTGATGAAAATGGTGTCTGTGATGCATGTCATTCACAAGAAGCTAAAAATCAAAAAATTGATTGGAACAAACGAGAACAAGAATTTTTAGAAATTGTAAAGTCGAACAAAAAAAATAGTGATTATGACTGTATTATTGGTGTCAGTGGGGGTAAAGATTCCACGTTTCAAGTAATTAAAGTGAAAGAACTTGGACTTAACCCACTGTGTATCTGTTTTGAGCCAACTATTCCAACAGAAATTGGTAGAAAAAATCTTGAAAATCTCAATAATTTAGGTGTCGATCTTATCCACGTCAAACGTAATCCTATTGTCTATAAGAAATTAGCTCGTGAAGCGATTAAACGAACAGGCGATTGCGAATGGCAGAACCATCTAGGGATTTTTACGGTTGTTCCTCATTTTGCTGTGAAATTTAACATTCCGCTCATCATTTGGGGAGAAAGCCCGCAAATCGAATACGGTGGTCCAGCCAGCAGTAAAACCCGCAATATTTTAGATAGACAATGGCTTGAAGAATTTGGTGGACTTCTTGGCAATAGAATCTCTGACATGGTAGGCGTTGATGGCATCACTGAGCGAGATCTTTCACTCTATGTTTATCCTAAAGATGAAGATATTCACCATGTAGGCGTTACAGGCCTTTTCTTAGGCTATTATTTTAAATGGGATTTACGAGAAATCCTCAAAAAATCACGTGCAAATGGCTTTTCAACCACTATTCGTCCTGTAGAAACTACCTACGAAAATTTTGAAAATTTAGACTGTTACAGCAATCACGTCCATGATTATCTCAAATACGTTAAATACGGCTTTGGTAGAGCTACGGACAATGCTTGTTTAGATATACGATTAGGCTATATCAGCAGAGAAGAAGGTGTGCGTCTTGTCAATAAATACGATGGTATCCCTCCTCGCCTTGCCATCGAAGAATACTTAAATTACACTGGCTTTTCACGCGAAGAATTTGACGTTATTGTTGACTCTTTTACCAATAAAAAAATCTTTAAAAGAGATGCCAATGGTAAATTTATCAAAGATATAGATGGTTCATTGGTTCGAAAAGAGGAATACATTGTCCGTTAATATCGTCATTATTGACTACGGTATGGGAAACCTTCGCTCAGTGCAAAAAGCATTTGAGAAAGTAGGTTTTTCTGCCACTATTACCCGTGACCATACACTCATCAAAGAAGCTTCACACATCGTTTTACCTGGTGTTGGAGCCTTTGGTGATGCGATGAAAAATCTTCATAGCTTAGGACTCAGTGAGCTTTTGCATCATGAAGTTTTAGAACAGAAAAAACCTTTTTTAGGTATCTGCTTAGGAATGCAACTGATCGCTGAAAAAAGTTATGAATTTGGAGAGCACCAAGGATTAGGCTGGATAGAAAATGCAGAAGTGGTACGCTTTGAAGAGAGCTCTTTAAAGATTCCTCATGTTGGTTGGAACGAGATGAACTTTCATAACTCTAGTGTTTTATTTCAGGATATTCCAGACCATAGTAATTTTTATTTTGTACACTCTTACTATTTTAAAGCACCTCCAACTTATGCCGTAGGATATTGTGACTATGGGCACTCTTTTATTTGTGCCATTCAAAAAAACAATATCTTTGCAACGCAATTTCACCCTGAAAAAAGCCAAACACATGGACTGCAAATCATTAAAAATTTTGCCAACTTAACCAAGGAATCGCTATGCTAAAACATCGCCTTATTCCTTGCGTTTTGCTCAAAGATTGGCAGTTGGTTAAAAGCATTCAATTTGGTTCTTTCCGCACCATTGGGCATCCTACGGCAACCGTTCGAGTTTACAATGCACGAAATGTCGATGAACTCATCGTTTTGGATATTGATGCAAGTTTAAATAATGAACCGATCAATACCGAAATCATCACCGATATGGCCAATGAATGCTTTATGCCTCTCACCATTGGTGGTGGCATTAAAACCATTGATGATGTTTACACCGTTCTAGGCGCAGGAGCAGATAAAGTTTCTATCAACTCTGAGGCGATTAAACGACCTGAATTTATCAAAGAAATTGCCACCATATTTGGCTCGCAATGCGTTGTTTGTTCTATCGATATTAAAAAAGTGGATGGAAATTACAGAGTCTTTAATAAAAAAGAGGGGTTACTGGATATCGATCCTTTAGAGCTTGCAAAAGAGTATGAAGCACAAGGCGCTGGAGAAATTTTACTGACTTCTATTGATAGAGAAGGAACAACCCAAGGTTATGACATTGAGCTTTTAAAACTCTTTACCAAAGCACTTCACATCCCTGTTATCATTAATGGTGGTATGGGTAATCCTGAACATGGTATTGAAGCTTTACAAAATGGTGCAGACGCTCTTGCTGCAGCTTTTATTTTCCATTTTACCCAATACACACCACAGATGATAAAAGAAGAACTGTTACAGCACTATTATCCCGTTAGATTATCATAAGGAACCATTATGGACGATATTTCTACTAAAGCACTAAACACATTTACAAAAAATATGAAATATTTGGAAGAAAATCACAAACCGATTTTTGAAAAAATTTCTCTCCTCAATCAGCTCATTGAAGAGGGACATTACACTGAGCATTATGCTTTAGAGTATAAAGAAGAAGGCTATTTTGATGTCTGTGAACTCTCTACTCATCAATATCTTTACAATGAAAATAGCTTAAAAAGCGCAGAGCGAATTATTGATGCATATAATCTCAAAAAAACAGGTGGTGTCTTTAAGGCTCAAAAATATTGCTATGCAAGTGACCTGCAAGCTGAAGCCATTGATAAAAGTGAGCTCTCTTTTCATAATGCATTATGGGCAACCATTAAAATTATAAACTATACTAAAAAATATGCTTCTGATGAAACACACATGTATCGCTCTAACAAAGTTATTTTTCTCGGTATTGGGCTAGGACTTTATATTCAAGGTATCATTAAAAAACTAAATCCAAAAGTTATTTTTATAAAGGAGTCGAATCTTGAAATTTTTAGACTCTCTCTTTTTGTCACTGATTTTTTAGAAGCATTAAAAGATAAAGTTGTCTATTTCTCTCTTACTGATGATGAATCACAAGAAAGAGAAACTTTCATTGAGTTTCTTAATAAAGGAAATAACTACAATCTCAATATCAAACATATACCATTTACGCTCGACTATCAACATGAACTCCAAAAATTACAATCACACGTACTTTCGCAAAGCTATATTAACTATGGATACAGTGCTGTTTTGTTACGTTATATTGATTCACCAAAATATTTAGTCCAAAACTATGCATTTTTAAATATCATGACACGTTATTATGGGACACCAGGAAATATTTTAAGTAAAAAACCCATCCTTATGGTTTTTTCTGGCCCTTCAACGCTAAAAAATATTGATTGGCTCAAAGCCAATAGGAATCGATTTATTATCGTTTCGGCACTTTCTACATGTAGACTTTTGGATGCTCATAATCTCAAGCCAAATATTGTTGTTCATATTGATCCGGGAGAAGATACAGAGTTACTCTTTGAAGGAATCAATTCGGAGGCATACTTTCATGATATCATTACAATCCTTTCATCGAATGTGGATGAAAAAACCGTAAATCGATTCAAAAAAGACAATATCTACTTTATCGAACAAGGAACAGAATATAAAAAGGGATTTGGTTATTTTTCTGCACCGAGTGTCGGAGAATACACTCTAGGGCTTATGATGCTTCTCGGTATTTCTACAATGTATATGCTAGGTGTTGATCTCGCCCTTGATCCTGAAACAATGCAAACTCATGGAGGATATCATCCCTATCAAACAACTGCGACGATAGACAGGCAAACAGCATCTCTAGATCCAAAGAGTTCAGCATCTTATATTAAAGGAAACTTTTTGGATGTTGTTCCAACTCTGCCTGCATTCAAACTTTCTATCGAACAAGCCGCTTTATTTACCGAGCGGCTCAAAAAAGAGCACCATCATATTTATAACCTTAGCAACGGCGCTTATTTGGAAGGATGCGAACCTTTGCATATCGAGACGTACGACTGGCAAATTCTTGAACCACTAAATTACACGGCAATCCAAATGCAGATAGGCACTTTTTTTAATGCAATTTCCGAAGCATGCTTTAACCAAGAAGACCGTGCGCAAATGCTTTACCAAATTAACGAAGCCAAAAAGATCGAGAAAATTATTAAAGTATTTCAAAAGAAAAAATATGCAAATTCAAACGCTTATCTTGAAGCACTAGCGAAACTTGCATGGGAGATAAGTGATATGGAGAATAAAACTAACTCTAATTTGGCAGAAGTTTATTATCAATACTTTCAAATTATCCTCAGTTATATCTACGACTTCTTCAATACACAAGAACTTGAAAATCCTCTAAAGCACCTCACCCAACTCAATGCGATTTTAATGGAACAGTTATTAAAAATATCAGGATTATATATCTCAAAATTGAAAAGTTATTTAAAATAATCAAAAAGCCCAAGCCATAAAAAATACGACTTGGGCTTTGAGTAATCCAAGGCTGTCAAGCAGCCTTAGACATTGTCACCATTGTAACAATGTCAATACATTTTCAAAGAAACGTACTCATAGATTACGCTACTATATTTAAACTACTGAAGTAGTTTAAGTACGTTTTGTTGTACAGAGTTAGCTTGACTCATTGCATAACTTCCTGACTGTGCAAGAATGTTAAATTTAGAGAAGTTCGCTGATTCTGCAGCAAAGTCAACATCACGAATACCAGACTCAGCACTCTTAACGTTTACTTGAGTTACAGAGATGTTATTGATAGTCGAAGTGATTTGATTTTGAACAGAACCCAAGTCTGAACGAATTGTGTCAAGGTTTGTCATCGCAGCACTAACTGTATCAATAGCTTTCATAGCACCTTCAAGTGTTGTAACGTCGATTTTTGAAAGATTTGAAAACTCAGTCTCGCCAAGAACAACGCTATCTTGTCCACCATTTATATTCATTGCTATTGTAGATCCATCTGCAATTGAAGCCGCTGTTCCTGAACCTTTTAACATACTAAAGTCTTTAGTTACCACCACATCTGATGTTAACGTAACATCAGATGTTAAGACTCCTGCTTTAATACCAGGTCCAACACCGCTATTGACTTGTTGTGCAGTTAAATCTTGGTTAATAATCGTACCTGCTTTTAAAACCGTATTCTGTTTAAGAATAGATCCTTCTTTGATAACCATATCTTGATTTAACGAATATGCGCCACTTAAAACAACTGATGCACCTAACGTTGAATTTTCTTTAATAGACGTTGAAGATGCCATAACTGAAGAACCAGTTAATTTTGATTCTACTGTTGTAGTAAGTGCCGTATCACCAATCGATAATTTATCACCAAGAACTGATCCTGCTTTTAAAGTACTACCTGAGATAAGCACACTGTCTTTTTTAATTGTCATATCTTGGTTAATGACCATGTTAGAAGCTGAATTGACTACAAAATCTGCACCAAGTACACTACCTGCCAATAACTGACTACCTGTTGTAATAGCAGCATTTGCAGAAGAAACATCAACTTTCATCACCATGTCTTTGGCAAGCGTAATTGAACCACTTAATACGATATCTTTATAAAGGATAGAACCTGCTTTATAGAGTACCCCACCTGTAGCAGTAATATCCTGTTGCAATACCGTACCGGCATCGAATGTAGTACCTGAAGCAAGGACGGAACCTGCTTTTATTAACATATCACTACTTAATGTTGTAGTGCCTGTTGTAATAAGCGTACCTCCGAGAACACTACCTTCACCAATTGTAGATGCTGAAGCAATAGTCGAACCTGCTTTAAGTACAGTATCTTTTGTTGCTGTAAAAGTAGAAGATACTAATGTGAAATCTCCACCAACAGTACTACCTGCTGCTAATGTTGAACCTGAAGTTAATATAGTACCAACTGCCAGAATAGAATCTTCTACAGTTGTTGTATCTCCAGAAATACCGATTGTTACACCGACTGCCGCACCCATTTTTGAACCAGTAATCTGAAATGTTGATGAACCTGCTTGAACAACTTCTAGGTGACCAATAGTACTTAGGCTATCTGCTGTACTTGATGTAACACCAGAAAGATCGCCTGTAACGCTAATTGCACGACCATCAGATGATGTCAATGTAAGTTTACCATCAGCGGTTTTAGTTGCAGTAACACCAGTCTCAGTTGCTTTGTTGTTAATCGCAGTTAACAATGTTCCTTCACTATCATTTGCTAAAACATTGATAGCACCAATGTTAACGCCATTAATTGCGAAATCACTTCCTGTAGTACCTGCTGTAATGGCAGCTGTTGTAGAGCTTACCACAGCTTTTGCAGTAATACCTGTTTCAGCACTGTGTTTGTTAATAATATCCGCCAATGCACCCATACCATTTGCTGGATCATTGTTCATTTGTAAATTAACAGACTCTAGCTTTATTTCAGTACCACTAAGAGCACTTTTAAGTGTTAATTGGTTTTCTCCAAGCTGAGCAACACTTAACGTAGCACGGCTTGTTTGACCAATTTGGCTTGTCTCAGCAGAAGCAATAGAAGCTTTAATTGTCTCATTCGCGTTTGCACCAACTTGGAACTCTTTATTGGTAAATGTACCAGAAAGAAGTTTTTGGCCGTTGAACGATGTTGTTTTTGCAATATTGTTCAAGTTCTCAAGAAGACGGTTAATGTCTTTTTGAATCGCTAAACGAGATGCTGCATTTTGACCATCAGATGCTGCTTGTACAGATTTAGTCTTGATAGTATCAAGAATATTTGAGTACTCGCTAAGCGCACCGTCGGCAGTCTGGATCAAACCGATCGCATCATTACCGTTGTTGATAGCTTGACCTAATGAACTTGCTTGCGCACGAAGAGAGTTTGCAATAGCAAGACCAGAAGCATCATCTGCCGCTTTGTTGATACGAAGACCTGAGGACAATTTAGAAAGTGAATTGTCCAAGTTTCTGTTGTTGACCGCTGCACTTGTTTGTGCAGTAAGTGACGCAACGTTTGTGTTAATACGGAAACCCATGATAAATCCTTTTATCTTTTGTATTTCGCAGGCATCCTTGCCTTTGATGAAAACAAGATCGGAGTCTTGTAAAAAAACTTTAATACGAACAACAATTTTTAAAAAGATTTTTTTTTAGATAGAATACACAAAAATGTTTACATATAAAATGGAAAAGCAGTGAAAAATCTCATTATTGTGGAATCTCCCACAAAAGCAAAAACAATTAAGAATTTTTTGGGTAAAAACTATACCGTTGTCGCATCTAAGGGACATATTCGTGATCTTCCAAAAAGCAGTTTTGGCATCAAAATTGATAACCAAACCTTTATTCCAGAGTACCGTATCCCTAAAGACCATGCCAGTGTTGTCAAAGAGATTAAAGATTTAGCCAAAGAGGCAGATCAAGTCTATATCGCGACCGATGAGGACCGCGAAGGTGAAGCGATTGGATATCATATCGCAACTGCTATTGGGAAAGACCCTAAGGCATTGCCGCGTATTGTTTTTCATGAAATTACGAAAAATGCTATTACACATGCATTAGAGAACCCTAGAGTTTTAGATGAAAGCAGTATCAATGCGCAACAAGCACGTCGCTTACTTGACCGGATAGTGGGTTATAAACTCTCACCCCTACTCTCTTCCAAAATTCAAAAAGGGCTCAGTGCTGGTCGTGTCCAGTCTTCGACACTTAAAATCGTCGTTGATCGCGAAAAAGAGATCAGAGCTTTTAAAGAAGAAGAGTTTTGGAGCATTGATGCACTGTTTAATAAAACAATTGAAGCCTCTTTGGTGGAATTTGAGAATGAAAAAATCGAGAAAATGACCATTACAAATGGTGATCGTGCTCATGCTATTAAAGAAAAACTACTCAAAGAAGCATTTAAAGTAGCTCTTTTAGAGAAAAAAGAACGTGAAAGTTCTCCTTCCCCTTCTTTTATGACATCAACACTGCAGCAAAGTGCTTCAAGTGCGCTTGGATACTCTCCTAAAAAAACGATGATGATCGCACAAACGCTTTATGAAGGTGTAAAAACACATTTAGGTGTTATGGGTGTCATTACCTATATGAGAACAGATTCCCTCAATATCTCTAAAGAAGCAATTGATGCGGCACGTGAACAGATTAAAAAAGAGTATGGTGCTGCATATCTTCCTGAAAAACCACGTTTTTATACCAATAAATCAAAAGGTGCTCAAGAGGCACACGAAGCGATTCGCCCTACAATTTTAGAGTTTACACCTGCGATTGCTAAAGAATTTTTGAAACCCGATGAACTTAAACTCTATGCTCTGATTTATAACCGCTTTCTTGCTTCTCAAATGAATAATGCACGCTTTGAATCTCAAACATTGGTATTTGAAAGCGATAGTGGCAAGTTTAAAGCAAGTGGCCGAAAACTGCTTTTTGATGGTTTCTATAAAGTCTATGGAGATAATGACAAAGATAAACTTTTACCCGATCTTGCATTGGGACAAGAAGTGAAACTTTCTAAAATCGATGCAAACCAACATTTTACAGAGCCTCCTTCACGTTACTCTGAAGCAAGTTTGATTAAAAAATTAGAAAGTTTAGGTATTGGTCGCCCTTCAACATATGCACCAACCATATCTGTTTTAACAGCTCGTGATTACATTACCATTGAAAAAAAACAACTCGTTCCAACA
>Ga0302238_1002063_pt1 | contig 14764 bp, 11 predicted proteins | sample AAG_UR_Asn_MG_FD_193527 | JGI IMG/M metagenome (GOLD analysis project Ga0302238, IMG submission 193527) | Enriched activated sludge microbial communities from anaerobic digester in WTTP, New Holstein, Wisconsin, United States - AAG_UR_Asn | ecosystem: Engineered > Bioreactor > Anaerobic >...
CAAGCTCCTATACGGGGGGATAATACCTGATCTCAACCTCTTCAACCTCCGGGCTGAAGCAGTAGCAGGCATCCATATCGGCTGGGGCTACATAATAGCCGTTGTCCTATGGGGCATAGCATTCAGCGTTTTCACTACCACGCTTGCAAGCCTGATATTCAGCTACAAGGATCTCAAATAATCCAGGAGGTTTACCAATATGAAAAAGTCACTTGTAATACATATCCTAGTGATGCTTGTAGCGGCCTTTGCAGGCTGGATGCTGGCATCGAACGTGTCAAAGAGTTATGACAAAATCAGTCCCGCCAGGAGCATAAAGCCCACCAGCAAGACGATGTGCGGATTCAACAAGTTCATCGCCGATGTCCAGTGGATGCTCTTCATCAACTACTGCGGTTCCATTGATTCCATCAAGGACCAGAACGTTGATGAAGTGTATAACAGGCTTGCGGCAATACTCCGCAATGATCCTGATTTCCAGAAGGCATATGAGATCGGAGCCCTGATGATCTCCATAAAGGCTTCCGACAAGGCCGTGGAACTGCTCAAGCAGGGAACCGACAATCCGAGACTTGCCACCAACTGGAAGATCCCGTTCCTGGCAGGTTTCGTCATGAACCACAATGTACCGAAGGACAAACTTGGCGCCCTGGTCAGCAAGATCAAGGCAGATTCCCAGTGGTTCTTCGCGGAAGCAGCCAAACGCAGCAGTCCTCCGGAACCGCACGTGATATCATCTCTCATGAGGGCCAAAGCTGAGAAGCTTCTCAACAAGAAGTGGAAGGCTGATCCACTCATTCAGGTCGTGAACGAAAAGCATGCCCTGCTCTGCGCATGGATCGACGAGGCAACAGCCAGCACCAAGATCAAGGCCGGTGCTGAAGAAGCCAACTTCTCCATTGTCCAGAGTTCCGTAAAGGATCTAACCCAGAAGCTCCTCCAGATGGCCGCCCAGCTGAAGAAGAGCTATCCTGACAATCCGAACGTGCTGAACACCATAACCTACATGAAGGCCAACTGTCTCAAGGGGCAGTCCTTCTGCGACGTATGTCTCGCCGCTTATGCTCCAGGCGACAAGTTCTGCTCCAGCTGCGGAGCCCAGGTGCAGGTTTATGGTGTCTGCGAGAAGTGCGGTGCCGTGAAGAAAGGCGCGCATTGCAGCGCATGCGGTTACCCACCGCAAGCGGCCGCAGCCCCGGCAAAAGCACCGGAGAAGAAATAGCGGTTGAATAAAATGAGCTATTCAGGAAGAGCCGTATCAATCACATTTGTTACGGCTCTTTTTTTATACTTCTATAGCGAATCCGTGCTCAGGCAGGCCGCACTGAGCAAGCTGAAATCACCAAAGTTCAGCGCTGAGACCATCCTTTCCAGGCTGCCTGTGGCTTTCAGGAACAGCGCAAGGAAGAGCCTTGAGCTGGCAAAACTCAAGGATGCAGTCAAGGATGCAACCAACGACTCTGACAAGGTCAGGGCAATAGTAAACCTGGCTCTGGCAATAGACAACAACAAGGAGAAGGAGAAACTCTTCAAGGAGATACTTAAGCTGCCTCCGGTACCCGAGTCATATCCGGCATACTCATATTTCCTTCTGGACAAAAGACCAGAAATGGCCATTTCCATCAAGGACTATCAGAAATACATAAACAACTGCCCCAAGGTTTCCAGATTTGAGATATGGAACAACGGTCTTGGCACACTTGAATCCAAGAATGTTTCACTTATGCAGATGAAGGAATATCTGGCTCCATTGCTCAATGAAATCCCTCCATACAGGGATTATTCAGTGCTTTACGAGAGGATAGCCGACATCGCACTCAAATCCAATGACAATGCACTTCTTGAGAAGTCGGGCAGACTTTTGGAAAAGTCCCTGACCCGGCCACCGATAATGGAAGAATACAACAAAAAGAATGAAAAGGCAAAGTAAATGAGAGACAGGATACTGGCGATTGCAGAACTTACTTTCAGGAAGCTCAAGGAGCCTGCTTTCCTCCTCCTTTTCATCTTTGCAGGGATAGCTGCCTATTCGATGTCTGAGATGGAGGCCCTTTCACTCCAGAAGGAGAATCTGATCCTGGCCGAACTGATTTCTTCTGGCTCAGGCTCTCCACCTCTTACAAGCTTCCTTTTCATAACGTGCATGACACTGCTTCTCGGGATATTTGCCGGAGCCACCGACATACCCCGTGACATTGATTCCAAGATGGTACTGATCCTGGTCGGCAAGCCCATACGCAGGACTGAATATCTGCTCGGAAAATATCTCGGAGTATGCCTCATGTGCGTAGCCTTCTTCGTAATAGCCGCCATAAGTGCCAACGTGGGACATATCATCAAGACCGGACAGCTATATCCCATTTCCACAATGTTCAGGCAGTTCCTTCTGATATTCTCAATATTCCCGTTTGTAGCCATGACTGTCATGTTCTCCTGCTTCTTTTCCGACATAACCTCAATGATCATAGCCTCAGTTTACCTTATTTTCTCGATCTTCCTCTCAACAATACCCCTGCTGGTGGAAATGCTACCCAAAAGCATAACCATCACCTCGTATCTCTATTTCATATATTACACCTGTCCCAACTTCCTGTTCTATTTCCTCACCTACAAGGTGATAGGTCTTGTTTCCATATCTCTCATCATCTATTCCCTTTCAATAACTGTGATATTCCTGATGATAGCCTCATTGAGAATAAGCTCCCGTGACATGCTGTCATGAAGACTATGGCAGATTCCAGAATCTAAACTTCAGGATACCTTTAAAAAAGAATCTCTGCGCAACTGCTGTGCTTATTCTTCTGCGGGATTTCCGGCAAGTTTTCTTTTCAGTCTCTGCTGTTGCGCGCTGTCCTTCGAGTTCTCAAGAGCCTTACTCCAGTATTCCCTGGCCTTCTCCCTCTCATTCAGCTTGAAATAGGTGTCAGCAAGATTCTCCTGATGCTCGGGATGGTTGGGCACGAGGTCATTTGCCTTCCTTAGGTTCTCTATGGCCTCCTTATATCTTCCCTTCTCGAAAAGTATCTTCCCGGCGGTATCAAGGTAACAGCCATTTTCAGGCTCCTTTTCAAGAGCTTTCATGACTAAATCCAAGGCCTTGTCCAGATCACCTTTTTCCTCGCATATCATATACGCAAGATCATTTTGGGCAGCTGCAGAACCTCCTGCTGCAGCCTTCTCAAACCATTTGTATGCCGACTTCCTATCCTTCACTACACCTATGCCGACATTATAGAAGAGCCCCATGATATATTGACCGTTGGGATCACCCTTTGCAGCGGCATCATAGACCATTTTCCGGGCTTCCTCAAGCTCTCCCTTCTTCAGATATCCGTTCACCTTTACCATGAACTCATCAAATTCCCTGTTCTTGCCAAGATAAAGTCTACGTATCTCCATGCCAGACGATACCCCGTCGGCAGTCATGAACATGATATTGACATAGTCATCCTTGCTTGAACCTGGATAAATCCAACCGTCTTTTTCCATTAGAGGGAATGCCATCTTGTCCAAATAGAACAGATATCCGTCTAGTCCACCTGGCAATCCCTTGGCCCTCATGGTAAACGGTGCAGATGAGCCTTCACCGCTACCAGGACCGTTGATGATCTTTATGATTGAAGGCGCATCATCATCACCTTCATCCGGGGGCAGGCATTCAAGACACACTTCATCATATCCCTCAAGTCCGGCTGCATTTCTACCTGTGACAGCCCGGATTATCTGCTTTCCATAATGCAATCTTATCCTAACCTCTACAGGACCGAACTTTGCCTTATACGGACATTGCTTCCAAAGGCTCTTCGGCCCAGCATCAGTCTTTTCAAGAACAGGAGAGCATATGATCCCCATCTGATTATTGCTATAAAGCGGACTTTCCCTGATCTCAAGCTCCTTTATGTCAGCACGCCCGTGTGGGACATTCTCTGCAAAAGGATCTGTCACATAACCTTGCAGCTTGAAGACAGCCGTTCCGTCCTGAATCTTGATATCATCCTTGGTGATTTCTTCCAGCCTGACTACAGGAAGCGGATTTTTGGACAATGGCACTTTGGCACATGGAATTATTTCTCCATTCACCCCCTTGGTGATGATCTGAAGCCTGAGAGGTGCAATTACTATCCTGCAACTGTCGGTCTTAGGAAAAGGAAGATCCTTCTTCAGATAGATCTCCACCTGCAAGTATGGTTCGGGAATTTCTTCAGATCCTGGCAGAGCTTCAAGGAAAAGCTCGGTTGTGTTGGAGTTCATCTCCATCTCGCCGGAGTATAACTCAATCCCCGACGGGAGATAATCACCACCATCCTTGACCGACCTGGGAATCAATACTGAAGAATTCTTCCGCCAGACCCGGAATCCAGGTGTAAACGAGTAATCTTTGAATTTTCTGCGCCCATCATCCCAGAATTTCATCCTGTCCCATAAAGTCTCTCCAGATATCTTCCTTAGATCTTCCGGAGGTGACTCAGGATATCGAAGGATAAAGGTCACGGCACTTTCCGGTATTCTACTGTCGAGCCTTATCTTAAACGGGGTGAATTTCCTGATACCGTCACTTCCGGAATCCATCTTGAAATCAGCAAATTCCGGAATGCCGTCCCTATCGGAATCATCCCCCTCCTCCACATTGAGATAAAGTGCCTTCCAAGCTTCCCCGATATCCTTGATGGCAAGAGATACCGTTCCCACCTGTGCGAGCTTCCTTGGGACAGGAGATTCGACAGAGACCAGTCCATGCGAGACTGGCCTTTCACCCGTGACACAGGACTGCAGTAACAACGAAAAGAGGATTATTATTGGAGGAAAAACTATTTTCCCCTTCATAAGCAGGCCTCCGTTTGATGGCGCCCGAGTGTCCGGACTTCTATTCGTAAAGGATGTCCTTGTATGTCTTCCCAGGAGGGATCATCGGAAGCACATGCTCCTGATAACCAACATGGACATCAAGGACAAAGGGCCCCTTTGTCTCCAGCATCTCGCGGATGCCTTCCTCGACTTCATCCCTGGTATAGATCTCCCTGCCGGGGATCATGTATCCTTTTGCTATGGTGACAAAGTCCGGATATGGACGGTCGACACGTTCGTTCTTGAGGACGGTATTACCGCGGCGACTGCCGTAGAAACGGTCCTCCCATTGCGCAACCATGCCGAGGTGCTGGTTGTTGAGGATTATCGTCTTGACGTCGATCTCCTCGTTATGAAGGGTTCCAAGCTCCTGTATGTTCATCTGGAAGCTCCCATCTCCGTCGATGTTGACAACAAGCTTGTTTGGCATTGCGACTTTCGCACCCATCGCTGACGGGAATCCGAATCCCATGGCACCAAGACCTCCTGAGGCCAGAAGCTGTCTCGGATGCTTATATGTATAATACTGCGCAGACCACATCTGATGCTGTCCGACTCCGGGCACAATGATCGCTTCACCCTTCGTAAGACGGCACAGGGTCTGGATGACATACTGAGGCTGGATCTTGTCACTGGCCTTGTAGGTCAATGGAAACTTAGTCTTCCACTCCTGGATCTTCCTGAACCAATCGGAATACTTCTTCCTTATGGGATTCCTGTTGAGGATCTCGAGGACATCCCTTATGTTCGCGACAACCCCTATGTCGGCAGGAACATTCTTATTTATCTCGGACTCGTCTATGTCTACATGGACTATGGTCGCATTCACTGCAAAAGTACTTGCCGGCCCCGTGACGCGGTCATCGAAGCGTGCGCCGAAAGCAAGGAGGAGATCGCTCTCGTTAGCAGCATTATTGGCATAAACAGTGCCGTGCATCCCCAGCCATTTGAGTGAAAGTTGATGATCCTCCGGAAAGCAACCTATACCCATGAGGGTTGTCGTCACCGGAATGTTGTAGCTTTCGGCAAATTTCCGCAATGCCGCCGATGCTCCAGACGTTATGATCCCTCCTCCTGCGTATATGCAGGGCCGGCTGCATTTCTCAATAGCTTTTCTTATAGCTTCGATATCGGAATTCTTCACCGTATGGCAGGCACGATATGATCTTATAGTTGTCTTTTCTGGAAAGACTGGTGTACATATCTGCTGCTGGACGTTCTTCGGGAGATCGATGAGCACAGGTCCAGGCCTGCCACTGTTGGCCAGATAGAATGCTTCCGCAAAGACCTGCGGTATCTCGCTTGCATCAAGGACGAGGTAGCTGTGCTTGACAATAGGCCTGGTCATTCCCATTATGTCAATTTCCTGGAACGCATTCTTCCCGATCAGGTGGGAACTGACCTGTCCCGTGATCGCAACAAGAGGAATTGAGTCCATATATGCATCTGCGATACCGGTTATCAGGTTTGTTGCACCTGGTCCGCTTGTAGCCATGCAGACCCCGGTTTCTCCGGTCACCCTGGCAAATCCTGCTGCTGCAAAGGCTCCTCCCTGCTCATGTCGGGGAAGAATGACCCTTATCCTGGAGTCCTGGAGTGCCTGGTGCAATTCCATCGAGGCGCCTCCTGGATATGCAAAAATCGTCTTTATATTGGCCCGTTCCAGGCATTTTATCGCAATCTGGGCTCCCTTCATGGGGCGTTGATGCCCTCCGCTTCTTTTATTCATCTTCATTATAAACCTTTCAAGAAATTTTATAGGAACATGCTTTATGACGTCTGGGACTTGAAAACTTCTGAGGGGATAACCCGGAGGCGGAACTGGAATTCCTGCTGGTCGTCAAAGCCCGGCAGGCTCGGCGGCACCCGCGACCGGGCCGCGTACAGCAACAAGCGGATATTCCAGAATGAAGTACATAGAATTTACCTTTAAAACTTTATTGCACCCTATTTTACCTCAATTCGTGAGAAAATCAATCCATACATTGAAATTTTTAGGATTATGTTGTCTCTTATTTAGTTACATATGAAGGATACTTTTATCGATGAACCAGGCTCTTATACCTATACTGATTTTACTTGTGCTGGCTGTTATTGCGGCAATATCCCTGTTTTTCCTGCTCTTGAAGACAAGAAAAGACTCTGCCGACTCCGAATCCAGGCTCAAGACCGCTTCGGAAGGCTTGAAAAAGCTGGCATCAGATCTTGACGACAAGAACAAAGAATTGGAATCCAAGCTCCGCAGTATCCAGGGAGATACCAAAAAGGCCTCAGATGAGACCGGCAACTTGATCAAGGACCTAGAAAAGGTTGAAAAGGATCTAAAGAAGGTTGAAAAAGAGAACAATGAGCTAAAACTCCTAGTAGAAGAACGTGACAAGCAGATTGTGAACCTAAAGGCCGCATTAAAGCCGGATTCATTCGACGGACTCTTTCCAATATGCTCCAACTGCAAGGACATAAGGGATCCCAAGGGCTACTGGCATTCCATCGAGGAATACATCCAAGGGCTTTCAAAATCCGACTTCTCTCACAGCCTTTGCCCGGTGTGCGCCAAGAAACTCTATCCAGATCTTTTTGACGGCGAGAAAAAGGCTATCATCCTCAAGTGGAATCCTGGTTCGGACAAACCTCTGTAAGTCACTGGCTTGTAACAAGCAATCAATTAAAAGATGACGGCAAACCCGGGAATTTTAAAATCTAATCTGCCAGCCACATGCATCATCTTCCGCATCTCCATGCGTTTCAAAATATTATAAAGATTTTCCCGGTCAAGGCTTTAAAGATTCCATATTAAAAATATATTAAGCGGTTTCTTTTATCGCTACACAATATTGAAAGGTTCGGTTTATATGTTCATCAGCGATCTTAACAGGTTTTTTGCAAGACATGGAAGGATTATCTTTGCGGTATTCACCGGAGCGATAATCGTATCATTCGTCCTTTATTTCTCACCGGGCTTCAGCTTCTTCGGCCTGCTTGGGAACGGCCGTGGTGAATCAGGATCCATTGTCGTCCTCGGCAAGAAAGTCTCCGAAAGGGAGATTTCAGAAACTGTAGATGCACAGTCGATAATGATATCTCTGTTCAAACCTGGATACAACATACACAATTCCACGGACCGGGACAAGGCATACAAAGAAGCACCTTTCAGGATAATGCTGCTCCGCGCAGCCAAGGAAAGGAACATATATCCTTCAGACCAGGAAGTTGCAGACTTCCTCCGCTCAAGACCGATATTCCAGAAGGCCGGTAAATTCGACACCGCCACCTTCGACTCCTTTGTCACACAGTTCATGTCTCCTTACAGATACACAAAACAGGACCTTGACAGGGCCGTCAGAAATGAGATGTCCATTGACAAGCTGATTGAAGAAATAGGCTCAGGAGTGATTGTCACCCCCGACGAGGTAAGGCAGGCTTTCAATTTCAGGTTTGAAAAGCGCAAGGTGAAGGTCTTGAGGTTCAAGGGAGATGACTATCTGGCTGGGATTCAGGCGGATGACAAATCAGTGGAGACTTTCTTCACTGCCAACAAGGACAAGTATTCCATACCTCCCAAATTCAAGATTAGATTGGTCAGATTCAACTATGTGAGCTATGCCGACAATCTCCAGATTTCCGAGGAGAAGATCAAAAAATATTATGAGGCGAACAAGAGCACTATCAAGGACAAGGATGAGATACTTCCACTCGAAAAGGTCTCTGACAGGATCAAAAAGACAATAGCTGAAGATGAGGCCAGGGTTCTGGCAATGAAGGACGCCCAAATATTCTCATCGGAATCATATAATGCCATAGCCGACCAGAAGAACTTCAAGGCAATGGTCGAGGAGTTCATAGCTTTCACTGATAAAAAGGGTTTCAAGTCATATGAGATAGGATATTTCAGCCTCGAAGATCCTGTGATCAAGAATGTTGGAAGGGAACCTGAACTGGCCTTGGCCGTATCACAGCTCTTCCCTGATCAGCCTGTCTCGGATCCGGTACAGGGAAACAATGCCTGTTTCGTTGCATGCCTTGTAGGAAAAGAGGAGACAAGGCCGGCAAAGTTTGAAGAGGTCAAGGACAAGGTAGTAAAAGACTTCAGGACCGAGAAGGCCTTACAGCTCGCAAGGGAGAACGCCAGAAACGCTGCTCTGAAGATATCAGAGGCCCTTGACAAGTCACAGAAGCTCGAGGATATCCCGGAAGCGAAATTTACTGACATCCCCGAATTCGACATGTATGGCCCGCAGGATCCTGATTCAGCATTGATACTTGCTCTTTCTTCAGAAACGAAAATTGGCAGGATATCATCTGTCAGGGAAACTCCTTCCGGAGCACTGTTCATCTATCTTGAAAAACGAACTCTTCCATCTGACCAGGAATTCAAGGCACAGGAAGTCACTTTCACATCCTTATATGCTTCCATGAAGAAAAGGATCGCCTGGAATACATTTGAGATGTCCCTGGTGTCCAGATGCAAGTTCCCCGATGAAGAAAAAGAGCAGTCTGAAAAGAAACGGGCCACCCAGAACTGATTTTCAGCAGGTATGCCCGTAAACCCCAAATCTCATGCCCAGCCTAAAAGGAGTAATTTGAAATGATTGAACTCGATTTTTCAAAAGGTGACGGTCTTCTGCCGGCGATCGCACAGGATTATAGAACTGGTGAAGTGCTCATGCTCGCTTATATCAACAAACAGTCCTGGGAGGAAACGCTGAAGACCGGGAACGCCACATACTGGTCCCGCTCCAGGAACAAGCTCTGGAAGAAAGGTGAAGAGTCCGGAAACGTCCAGAAGATTAAGGAAATATTTGTCGATTGTGACAATGACACCGTCCTGTTCAAGGTCGACCAGATCGGCTCTGCCGCCTGCCATACGGGATACAGATCCTGCTTCTACCGCAGTATTAAGGATGACAAGATTGAAACTGTCGGCGAAAAGATATTTGATCCGGAGAAGAAGTATAAGAAATAATGCACATATTTGTTTTAAGTTTTATGTGTCAGGTTTTAAGCAGGAAACATAAGTTTAAATTACTTAAAACTTAAAACTCTTTTTCATGTCTGTAAATCGGCAATCGAAAATAAAAATTGAAAATGATATATGTCCCGTCTGACCAAATCAAAAATCTATGAGATGCAGTCCCTTTTCCCGGGACTGCATCTTCAGTTCAACATTCCCTGGAAGAGCGTAACCACTCTCGGTGTCGGCACGAAGATCCCTGTTCTGGCTGAACCAGACGATGACATCCAGCTCTGCGAACTGCTCAAATACTGCCATCAGAACTCCATACAGATCTTCGTACTTGGGGAAGGCAGCAATGTGATAGGTTCCGACAAGCCTATGCCAGGAATCGTGATCAGGCTCAGCATGAATGATTTCAAGAGAATAAAGATCAGTCATGTCCATGTGACTGCAGGTGCTGGCGTTTCCCTATACAATCTTGTCAAAACCTGCGCTGAGGCCGGACTTGGCGGAGCAGCACCTCTTGCCGGCATTCCTGGAACAGTCGGAGGAGCTGTAAGGATGAATGCAGGTTCACGAGGGGTATGCATGGGTGATATTGTCGAGGACCTATGCGGATTTGATTACAAGGGAAACCACTGGAAGGCTTCCGGAAAGGAGATCAAGTGGGATTACCGGCGGACATCTATAGCCGAGGATGTCATAATCCTTGCGGCGATATGCAAATTTGAAAAAAGCCAGCTGGCAGTGGAAAAGGAGAAAATAAGGGCCGAACTCCAGTGGAGACGTGACTCATATCCACCTGGTCGCAGCGCAGGCTGTACATTCAAGAATCCTATCCCTGAACTCTCCAGCGGAAAGCTTATCGATATCTCAGGTGGGAAAAACCTGTCTTCTGGAGATGCTGTTGTCAGCGACAAACATGCAAACTTCCTGATCAACCGTGGAAAGTCCACGGAGAAGGATGTCATTGATCTTATGCTGAAGACAAGGGAGATTGTGTCAAGTTCCACAGGCATATATATCACCCCGGAAGTCCGCTTTGCCAATCCAGACAGCGCCAAACTGCTTGCGTCCGGGCTTAAAAGCCCTAAAATTGCGCTTCTGAAAGGGGGAACCAGCAGCGAAAGGGAGATCTCCCTGATATCCGGCAAATTCGTAGCTGATGCTCTCAGGAACGCCGGATATGACGTTGAGGAAATAGACGTCAAGAAACCTGAAGCCTCTGCAGCCATGAAAAAGGCAGATATTGTCTTTCCTGTATTGCATGGCGGATTCGGCGAAAACGGTGAGATCCAGAAGGCCCTTGAAGATTCAGGAATCCCTTTTGTAGGCTGCGACAGCAAGGCCTGCCGGATAGCGATTGACAAGATAGCCAGCAAAAAACTCATGGTAGAGACCGGGGTACCCACTGCGGAATTCGCAATAATCAACCGGGATAAGCGGGTTCTCCCCCGCGGCATGAAAGTTCCTGTCGTCATAAAACCTCCAACCGAAGGTTCAACTGTCGGAATATCAATTGTCTTCAATGAAAAAGACCTTGACAAGGCCTTTGAGGACGCATTTAAGTACAGCCAGGATGAAGTTCTCGTAGAACAATATATCAAAGGAATAGAGGTCACTGTTGGCGTTCTTGGTGGAAAGCCCCTGCCCCTTGTCGAAATAAGGTATCCTGGAGAAACATATGACTATGATGCGAAATATACGCACCAACAGGGGGAAACCCTGTATTTCTGTCCTCCTGACTCGGTCCCTGCTGAAGTCCAGCTCAAGGCTCAGGAAATAGCTGTTAAATTCTTCAATGCCCTCAAGGCCCGGGATCTTCTCAGGATCGACATGATCATAAGGAAATCAGACAATGCAATATTCGTCCTTGAGGCAAATAATATCCCAGGCTTTACTGAGAGCAGCCTCTTCCCTAAGGCGGCAAAAGCTGCTGGACTCTCCTTCGTCGAACTATGTGCGGAACTCGCAAAAATGGCCTTGGCCAGGAAACTCAAGCCCTAATGTAGCGTTCGCCGTCCCGGCGAAGAGTCTTGCCCGCGACGGGCAACTCTACATCCCGATTCCATTCTTCTGTTTTAATGTAGTATTCGCCCGCACGACGAAGGATCTTCTCCGGAACTCGTGCGCCTATGGCGTATCAAAAATCCCTAATATTGTATCTTCTCCTTCGTCATATACATAAAACATGGAGGTTTTATATGAAAAATTCCCTTTTTCTGTCAACCAGCATCGCTATCATCATTGCACTCGCTCTTGCATTGCCTGCCTATGCGAAACGGATGGCTCCAAAAGAAGTTTCCCCTATTCAGAAGAACGGTGTTGAATATTCCGCTCCGATAGAAAAAGAAGGATTTGTAGTAGCAACCTGGATTGAGACTAAGAAGGTGATATGGGCCAGGCAGATTTATGTAATCAAGTATGAGCACAAAAAGGGGTTGGAGGGGGACGTCCAGACCTGTTTCATCACCAACCTTGAATTAAAAGATGGCAAGCTTAGGATAGTCAACGAGCGAATGTCGGAGTTTGAACTCGATCCTAAGACTCTCGAAGTCAAAGTCCTGAAAGGAAGCCTGAAAGTCGATTTTTCACAATCTTAAAAACGGAAGGGATATGATCAGCCGCCTTTTTTGGCTTTGATCTTCGGTGGATCATTGAAATATTTCACGAATTCCTTTAGCAAAGGCTCATAATTCTTCTTGGATTCAATATATTTGGGCTCATCCTTCTTGTTGTTCTCTTCATAGACCTCGATCTTTGTCTTGAGCTCAGAAAGCTGTTTCAGATATTCAGATGTTTTCTTGAAGTAATCCCTCTGGATATTGGTGGCATCCTCAATTGCCATGTTCTCAGAATAGACCTTGAATATGTTTGAGAATCCCAGGAGTTCAAGGCTCTTGATCTTATTATCCTTTATCTTCAGCTTGATATCTTCAGACAATATGAAGTAGTTTTGTCTCAATTCACCCAAGTTTACTTTTTTGTCTGGCACTTTTTGCCCCTTTTGCACAGGCGGGGTGGTAGTCTTATTTTGATTTTGTGCATATACCACCAAGGCAAAAACAAATAAAGGCACAAACAAGACATTTAATATCAGTTTTCTCATATTCAACACCTCATTGATCAATATATTCAAACCTTACAATTCTCCATTTCAAAGTTACAGGATCACGATATACCGACACCAAAACTTTTTGTTCGGCAAGAATTTCATCTGCACCAAGATCATACTGTCCAAGCTTGCAACCACCCGTATCAGAAGAATCTACTCCTTGGATTTTCTCAAATACGCTCGGGAGACTTGATGCAGCAGTATCATCTTCAGCCCCATCATTGTCAGCATCATAAAGGAAACCGACGTTATATGCAGTCCCAGAGATATTAGTGCTTGCCTGAATTGTGCCATCCTGATTTAAATCCTTGTTGATCGTGATCCCGGTTGCTGCTGTGGAAGGAGCACCCACATCTCTTATAGATTGTGCAAGAGCTATAATAGTGAGAGTATCCGATGGCCCGATCTTCGTCAGGTTTATGATTTTGCCGATAACTTCATCTTTCTTGGCTTTTGTATTCTGGTTAATTCCTGAAGCAGATACTCCAGTAAGACCATATAAGGATGTAACCTTGGCGATCTGAGCTCTTGTCGTGAAAGGTTTGTTCCCGGAAGCATTAATGGCGGCTGCCATTGTGGATACATCTGAAGCATAATCCAGAACAATCCCAGAAGTTCTTAGCCCGGGATTATCATTGGTTGAATTGAGTGTTACTCCAACTCTTACATACCCCAAAAGAGCTTTTAAAACATCTGTTTTTGCAGACTGAACGTTGACCTTACCATACAACTGGGTTCCTGAAGTCATCTTTATCTGATCAAGGATGTTAGCATCCCCGCCATCACCCACGCCAGCACCACTTTCTGTATATCTGCCAATACCGGCGGTATCAGTTAATCCTGTTGTAGTATTGTATTCATGGATATTGAGAGTCTCCCATTTAGAACCTCTATGAATGAACCCAAGTTCCCATGGTGACTGCATGGTCGCATTCCTTATATAAGCGGTTGAGACATCCCAGGGATCAGCAGCTCCTGTTTCTGGATCCTTTGTAGCCCCTGGATTTGGATTGCACCCAGTGTTCCTAGCATTTATTGTACCCGTCACACCAGTCCCGTTTGTGGGAGCCTGCCAGTCAGTGGAGAAAAGATTTTGTCTAGGATCTCCATCCACTTGATAACCAACATATCTTTCAGCTAGTGTACCATTTGTTGTCAAATCATAGGCCTCATCAGTCCCATTTGGTTCGACATAAGAGTAATCACAAAAACCACCAGCCTGGGTAAGTTTTATCTTCAGAGTAGATATTTTAAGATTTGTTATTGATCTTGCCATTCCGGTCATGAAATCTTGGGCTGGTGCAGCTATTGATGAAGCCAGCGGATCAACCACGGTCAGGTAAGCCCTAGTGCCATTCGATGCCACATTTGCAACTGTCAGCGTAGTTGGACCAAAAGTAAAAGATGCACCTGCCGGTTGCCAGTCATACGATCCTGCTATTGTGACTTCAGGCGTGTAATTGGTAGCAGTGATGCCATACATATCACAGAGCTCTATTGAAATCTGTTTGATCCTGGCAACAGGTTGATAAGTGCTGTTCCCAGTACCAAGCACGGTTTCCGTTACCTCTCCATCAAATTGCAGTAAGATTTCATTAATATATGGAGTTCTGTCATTCCCGGTATAAGTGGGATTGCTCGTATCATCAGTTGTTGCAGTGCTGTTTGCATCACAGTAATCGATAATATTCGCTGCTATCTGCTTGGCCCGTGCCGCCGAAGATGAGAAATGATCTGCTGGAAGAGCAGTATTGTTCTTGAGCCACATCAGCCCCTTACCATAATACTTTGTCGTTGTTGATGAAAAAGCATCGGGCGATGTTCCAGTCATGTCTGCAATAGTGATCTGC
>Ga0302238_1002069_pt1 | contig 14745 bp, 20 predicted proteins | sample AAG_UR_Asn_MG_FD_193527 | JGI IMG/M metagenome (GOLD analysis project Ga0302238, IMG submission 193527) | Enriched activated sludge microbial communities from anaerobic digester in WTTP, New Holstein, Wisconsin, United States - AAG_UR_Asn | ecosystem: Engineered > Bioreactor > Anaerobic >...
GGCGAGGGCTTGCCCAGCCCACGCATAGCCTGACGACCTTGACGGCGAAGTCTCGGTTTTTCCAGGCTACGGCAAGCATGGCCAGTGCTGCGGCGAAGACGGCGGAGGCTATCCAGGCTCCGGCTTCCAGGCTTGAATAGGTCTCCTGGTTGGTGCGAGGCAGGAAGAAGAGTACCAGGGCCAGCAGCAGGGCCATCATGAGGCCGTCCATGACTCGCTCTACGGCGATGGTGCCCAGGGCCGCACTCTTCCGGAGTCTGCCCGTGCGGGCGATGAGGTAGGGGCGGGCCAGTTCACCAAGGCGCAGGGGGAATACGAAGAGTGACAGGAAGGAGATGGCGCCTACCCGATTCAGGGTCTTGAAGTCGAACTTAGCGATTGGTGAGAGCAGGGGTTCCCACCGGACAACCCTGAGGAAGTGCACGGCCGCCAGGACGAGGAACGCTGCCAGGAGCCACAGGGGGCGAAGGGACCAGGAGACTTCCCGAGTGCCGTCCTCGGCCTGGGCAACGCAGAGCAGCGCCCCATCCGAGAGTTCGACTCCCGAGCACATGATCTTGTCCAGGGGCCAGTCTCGGGCGGCAAGCAGGACGAACACTGCGGCAATAAGTGCACTTACTAACCATTTAAGAAACAGCTTCATGGCCAACGCAACCGTTCAAGAGCCCATTAGTCCAGTGACACGGTGCCCCAGAAGGCTGGAATATCCGGCACCGTGCAGCCCCATCAGATTTGGGCGGGCCATACTACCAGCGGTCGATCTCGAATTGAAGCGTTTTGAGCATGGTTTTGGGCGGTTGAAGCGAGGGCTCACCTACAACTGAGCGCCAGACTCTGCTATCTCAATGAGTTCCAGGGGGTAGGGCTCAAGGAGGGTCTGGCTTTCGAGGTCTTGGTTGGGGAAGCGGGCCAGGTAGGACCGCAGGAGGCCCACGGGGACGCTCATAGGCAGTTTATGCTCTTCGAAGGCCACGACGGTGCTGACGAAGATTGCCTTTTCGGTGCCTGCAATCTTGTCGGCGAAGGGGGCGAAGGCCGCTTTGAGCACCGTGGCGCAGGATGCGCAGCGGGGGGGCTTGGCGGTGGCAGCACCAAGCTCGTTCCAGTAGCTGTTGATGGACTCGGCCAGGTTGGCGGTGGTGGCTTTGGCAGCGATGCGGGAGAGGCGGCTTAGGGCCCGGGTGCCGTAGAGCATGAGCAGGAGGCGGTTGCGGTTATGGAAGCAGGTCAGGGCATCGGGGCGCTGCCAGGACATGGTGGCTCGGAAGTCGGCCAGCATGAATACCTTGTTAAGGAAGTGCTCCCGCTGGCCCGGGGCGCCCAGGCTCTCTTCGTCTTCAACGGCAGCGTTGGGGAAGGTTCGGGCCACTCGGCCACCGAAGCGTCCTTCGGCCTTTCCGCGTGGCATGACCTTGGTGCCCATGGGGTAGACCTTTACCCCTCCTATGCCGCAGGATGGTGACTTTGCCTTTAGTATGAACCCATCCACGTTTTTGACGCCAGAGCAGTAGTCCAGGGCGTAGGCCTCCATCTCGTTGGTGAGGTCTCTGCCGGTCTCGGGCTGAAAGAGGCGCACACCGGTGCCATCGTCCACCATGCGGATCGTAGGCCGAGGCACACCAAGTCCCAGCGCTACCTCGGGGCAGACGGTCTCCACGTTGGCGTGCTGCCTGAGCTTCTGCACGAAGGGGCTGTTGATGATGCCGCCGTTGTACCGGACGTGTTCGAATCCGAGGCAGCGGCTAACGATGAGGTTAGGCCGAGCGTGCACAATGGTCATAACTAACCTCCATAAATGAGAAACAGTAAGGCAACCTAAATCGCAATGGTGGTCCCAGGCGTAGGTGCTATGCATTGACGAAGTGAGCCAAGGATGCGGGCTCGCTGGTCATGCTCCATGTGAACAAGGGCGGTTTGACGGGCACCGGCCTTGCGTGCAAGTTCCAGGACATCGGCGACGGTGCTGTGTCCGCTTCGGTATTCGATTTCTCGATAGGCCTCATGGACCAGGAGGTCCACCCCCTGTGCCGGGGCGCTGCTCTGGGGTGTGATTTCGCCATCACCGCTGAACATTGCAGAGCGTCCATCGGGGGTATCGATGCGGATTGCGTGGTTAGGAACCGGGTGGATTGTGGGGGCCGTGGTGAGACTCCAGCCGTTCCAGGTGCCTTGGCCACCCAGGGGGAGGTCGAACTGCTCCAGGGGGAATCCCAGCTTATCTCGCACTCCCGGGTAGGCTCTATCGAGCAGGGCGGCGACGGCATCCATGCGCTGTTTGGGCCCAAGGATTTGCAGGGGGTTGGTGCGGTGCTGGCTGTTCATCCAGGTGATGAGTGCGGGCACTCCGAAGCAGTGGTCGGCGTGCAGGTGCGTGAGGTAGATGCCCGAGAGGCTGTGGGCATCGGGGAGGATTTGCATGCAGCTTTGCAGGGCCGAGAAGCCGCAGTCGATGAGGAGGGATTGCCCTTGGTGCTCTACCAGGTAGCTGGTGTTGGGCAGGATGGGGTCAAAGGCTTCGCCCACGCCCACGAACGTTATCTTCATCGGGACCTCCGACGGGGAAATCCGGTCATGTCAGCGTGCTATGGGGGCAAGCCAGAGAACCATCTGGGGTCGCAGGGAGACGAGTACGTCTGTTGTTACTTCGGCGTCGAAGTTAGCGTAGGCGCTGAAGGAGATGTTGGGTTCAGCGACGATTACTGCCTGTTGGTCGGGGACGTACATTCCTCTCTGTTTGAGCTGGTTTTCGGCCTCGGCGATGCTCTCTTGGAGGGCGATGGTTTTGAGGCCCGCATCCACGGCGTTGAGGGCCAGCAGCATGCGTCCTGCGGCCGCTCGGAGCCAGTTGGCCGACGCCTCGGTGCTGACCACGGACATGAGAAACTGGACGACCTTATCACTGGGTCCGTTGCTTCTGGCCTCCAGGGCCGCAAGGTTTATTTGCACCATCATACGGTCGTCGAGGTCGGCGGGAAGCTTGGAGGCTTCGCCGAGCATTGCCAGGGCTTCGGGAAACTTGCCGACGCTGGCTTCCATGACGCCGAGGTTGTTCATGGCCATGAGGCGGGTTCGGGGGTCTTTCAGTGCGGGCATAGAACTGACCACCAGTTTGAAGCCTTCGGACATCTTGTTCAGGTCGCCGGATTTGCGGCCCAGGAGCCAGAGGGCGGTACCCATGAAGTATGCGGGTTCGCCAATGGCGTCGAACTCTTGCACCAGCTTGCGGACGTCGGCGGAGATGTCGCCAAGGCCAATGTAGTCCAGGGCGACCATGAGGCAGAGCACGTCGACGTAGAGGCGCTGGGTTTTTCGGAGCTGACCGATGCCGGTGCGAAGAAGCGCCTTGCTATGTGCGGCGCTGTTGTCCATGAGGGCAGCGAGGGCTGCGACGTTGGCCCAGGAGGTGTCGGTGCCGAACTTCTTGCGGGACTCATCGAGGAGTTGGCGCAGGGTGGTTCCGGCGACGGCCCAGGGGCGCTCTTTGGCCAGCAGACCGTCGAGGGAGGCCTGGTATAGGGCGTGCAGCTTGGAGGCCAGTCCGGCGTCCTGGCTACCCACGGCCTGCAGCACGTTGGTGAACCAGTTGGCCTGGCCCTGGAGCAGAAGCAGTGCGCCGCCGGCTCCTCCTTGCCCCGCTGCCCTGAATACGTCTGTCAGCAGGAGTTGTGCAGCGGCGCCTGCCAGTGCGTTGGATGTCTCTTTGGTCCACTGCTCTTGGGGCAGTGCCGCCACGACGTCGATGGCCTTGACGAACTCGCTCTGGCTGATGAGTGAGAGTGCAAGGCGGTGGATGAGGTTTCTGTCCCGGTTCCCGGCGGTATAGAGTTCGTTGAGCAGTCGTATGGCTTCTGCGGTGCGTCCCAAGTCATAGGCAGCGCAGGCGTAGGTTGCTTGTGCGTCGGGGTCGCTCTTGCCGGCCTTCTCCGATGCGGTCTTCTGCAGTCTGGCGAAGGAGTCGAACTCTTTCTGCTGGTCGCCGGTTTCGCCGTGCTTCTTCTTGCAGTCTGAGCGGCTGGCATCTGCCGTGGCTTTGTCGAGGGCTCTGTAGGCCGCTCGGACAGCAGCGGCGCAGTTTTCGGGTGATGGGGTCTTGGTGTTGATGAGCGAGGAGACTTCGGCCTGGCCTTTGTATGAGCCGGACCAGCCGAAGTAGGTGCTGAGCCTGTTGAGGAAGCGGGGGTCGCCCAAAGAGGCGGGGATGAGTTTGAGTGCCAGGAGGGCGTATCCTCGTGTGGCTCCTTCGGCGATGCCTCTGGCGACGGAGGTTGCGGCGTCGATGTAGGTTTTGTTCTCCTGGAAGTTGGGTGCCCACTCCATGGCAGCGGCCTTGATGATCAACTCTTCGGCGATAGAGCGTCGCCAGAAGAGCAGATAGTAGGCAGTTCGTTCCATGAGTGACGTTACTTCTGCGTTATCGGGTTGAATAGTATAAATATTTTCAAGCACACAAAGACAGGCAGCGATTTTAACAATGGCAAGTGCATCGACGTTAGAGACATAGGCGTCGGTGGCGTCGTTTGAGTCGATGGCTGGCAGGGCATCGACGAAGCGTTTGACCTGCTCCAGGGTTCCGGCGGTGTTCTTCTGTCCGGAGACCAGTTCATGGGCCATGGTCCTGACCTCCTGGGGCGCGCTGGTGCACACGGCCAGGGTAGGGGAGGCGAAGCGTTGCAGTTCGTTTTGGACGACGGGATTGGCGATGGCCGAGGTAGGCAGAAGGGCAAGGCAGAGCAGGCCAGAAATGTAGCGAAGCATCAGGACCTCCACAGGGACATGGGCAAGGATGAGGCGGGGCCCCATCGACGTGGGCAATAGTAGGCTTGCTACCCCCAAAGTGTCAACGAACCGAATGGGCCGTGGAGCCACGGCTTTCAGGTGCTGGGCGATGTTCGCCGACGCCAGTGACGAGCATGATGGCCGGAAGGTGTCCGAGGAACGGCCCGTGGTGAACTTTGCCCCTTGTCTAAGGGTCCATGCGGAGCTAGCATGTGCCCGTTACCGACGCGCCCCGGTGTCGGTGGAAATGTTGTGTGGCTCCGGCCGGGATGGCGGAATTGGTAGACGCTGGGGACTTAAAATCCCTTTTCGCTAACACGGAGTGCGGGTTCGATTCCCGCTCCCGGCACCCTGAGACAACGCAGATTCCCTTACAGCCAACGATGTTTCCTGATTTCGGACACCCGGAAAAGCCTGGGTCTGAGTTTACCGGCATTTACCGGACTAGGTCCCCGTTTCCGGGGAAAGTGGTATCAAAAGCGGTATCAAAAACGTTACCAAAATCGGATGGTTCAAGTCGGCCAGAATCTCAAGAACCCGCTTTTGCAGGGGGCTGAGCTTGTCGCTAAGAAGGGGCATGTTCTCGCACCTTTCTTCTCTGCCCCAGGAACCACTTCCAGAACTCCAACTTATCGCCCAAATAGGGCTCCAGGCTGGGCCAAAGGGACTCCATGTCTCGGGCTCTCACGAAGGTAAGCACGTCATCGGGCTTGGCCTGCCGCATAGTCTTGCCAATCCAGTATGCCCGCACGGCGGTATCGGAGGAGTTCAGAAGTTCGAGGAACTGAGCCATGGTCACATCGACGTCCCAAAGAAAGTAGGGTCTTCCTTGTTGGTCCACCATCCTGTCGGGAGGGGTAGGGTTCAGCAGGGACATGCGTGACCTCCGAAGGTGACGATAGCACTTGGCCCCGTCTCAAGGCAACCTTTTGTGCTTGGCAATGCCACCTATGTTAGCTACAAGCGGCGAGTAGAATCTCTATCAGCAAGCGAACATCAGAAGAGGCGCTGCATGAAGTGGACGCGTTTGGCGGGAGTGAGGGTCGGATTGCTGCTTGGTGTCGTTGTTGCAGCGGCACTGGCATCGTGCGGAAGCGGCTGGGACCAGGGGCTGAGCGGCGTTGGCGAGAGTTGCACGAAGGCCGGGGACTGCGAGCAGGGCTACAAGTGCCTCAATCGGGTCTGCCAGCTTGCGGATGCAGATTGCCCGGCTGACGAGGAGTGCTCGGGCCGGGAGTGCGGTCCGGATCCAGTGTGCGGCGAATCCTGCGGTTCTTCGCGTCCCACCAAGCGTTTCCCAACGATTTTTGCGCGTCGTTCGAACAGACCGGAGCGGCACCCCTGGGCGCCGAGGTGATCCCCATGGGAACGACACTACCTTTGGTAGATGGCGGTGCGCCCCACTTCGCCGTCTGCGCTGCGAAGGATCCCGGAGGCACAAAGCCGGGTGCCCCGCTGGGCCGCTTCGAGATGATCAAGGGTTGGATCGATGCACAGGGGCAGAAGCGGGTCTCGGTCATCGAGTTGCAGAAGGCAGAGGCGACTCCGCCCCCGGGGGCCGACTGTTCCGTCTCCCAGGATTCCGGGGTGGAGCGCTTCGCCACGTACTGGACCGACCACGACTTCGACCCCGATTCACTGCGGGGCGCCTATGTACCAATGGACCCGGTTGCACAACCTAACCAGCCAATTTGCCTCCGACCGCCACGGCGGGTAATGGAGCCAAGCAAAGCCTACCTGGGACCAGAGGAGTGACAATGATTGTGTACCCGTGACAGGTCCGTGACAAAAGGGGTGCAAAGTGGTGTGAGATGGAGGTGCCCCTAATGCCACACAGCCGAAGCAAATTGCCCCAAATGGGAGAATTGGTCACGTCTCAGTCCAACGTTTCATCCGCCATGGCCAACCGCCGGGAACAATCGCCCAAGAAGATTCTCCTGGCGGGGGTATTCGGGCCCTTTGGGGTAGACGACGAGTTTGGGCGCAAAGAAAACATCATGGAGCTGTTCCACAACCAGGTGACCCGTGAGCAGGGCATCGCCAGCTTCCGGTTCTTTCACCGCTCGTTCGGTCTATACTTCCTGGCGGCCAACATCCCCGGCGATGTGACGGTCCTGGACTTCCCGACCAAAGCCGCATTCGAGAAAGAGGTCTTGGAGGGCAAGTACGACATTGTCGGCCTGTCGTTCATCGCTCCCAACTTTGTGAAGGCCAAAGCCATGGCCGCCTTCGTGCGGGCCAACAGCCCGGGCACACAGATCATCCTGGGTGGCCACGGCACGGCCATCGAGGGGATCGAAAACCAAATCGAGTGTGACCACCTGGTTCGAGGAGAAGGAATTCGCTGGCTGCGAGAGCATCTGGGCGCAGACCCCGACGCTCCAATCCAGCATCCGGCGCTTGGCAGCACCGAGCGCTCGTACATTTTCGGTGTGCGGGTCCCTGGAAAGTCGGCCAACCTGCTGGTTCCGGGGGTGGGATGTGTGAATGGGTGCAAATTTTGTTCAACCAGCCACTTCTTCGGCAAGCAGTACACTTCGTATCTCTCCAGCGGCAAGCAACTCTTTCAAACCTGCTGCCGAATTGCAGATCAAAGAGGTAGTAATGAATTTTTTGTAATGGATGAGAACTTCCTGAAAAACAAGACCAGGGCCATGGAACTGCTGGCCGAGATGGAACGCCAAGGCCGGTTCTTCGAGTTCCAGGTCTTCTCGTCAGCCGAAGCCATTATGGACTTCGGGTTGGACAATCTGGTGCGCTTGGGCGTGACCTACATCTGGGTCGGCGTCGAGTCATCGTCGGAAGCCGGGAACTTTGAGAAGAACCAGGGAAGCAATCCCAAGCTGCTGGTCAAAGAGCTTCGCCGGCGTGGAATTATCGTCCTTGCATCGGGGATCTTGTGCCAGGAGCATCACACTCCCGAGAACATCCACGTCGATATTGACTTCATGGTGGCTCTGAAGGCCGATTTCGTACAGTTCATGCTGCTGACGCCGTTGCCAACTACTGCCCTGTATTTGGACCACAAGGCCAGGGGGTTGTTGCGCACGGACCTGCCTTTTGAAGAGTGGCACGGCCAGCACCTGTTGTCTTTCCGGCACCCGGCGTTCACGGGCGAGCGAGCTTCCAGGGTGCTGAAGGAGGCGTTTCTGAGGGACTACGAGGTCAATGGCAGTTCGATGTATCGTGTGGTGGATACAACATTCAGGGGTTACCAGTGGCTTTCCAGAATGGGGCAGTTGGACGCCTGTCTTCGAGCCCGACTTGAGGCATTCCGAAGCCGTGTGGTCGGATGGTCACCGATGCTGCCCAACATCGCTTTGCACGCAGTCAACGAAGCGGAACGAGAACGGGCCCTTCGACTGGATGCCGAAGTGCAGCAGGCGATTCCGTTGCGGTTGCAGGACAGGGTGCGGCGTTGGGCCATACCGATCATCACGGCGTCCTGGATGCTTCGTGTGCGGCTTTACGGGGACAGGATTCAGCCTGCCATGATCCGGACTCGATTTGCGCTGAAACGTCCCATTCCAGTCATGGCCCCGGCGTTTACCGACAGTCCTTGCCCGTATGCGGCGAAATGAAATCTTCGAGTGGTACGGCAACGGCTTTTTGATGGAGAGTCGGACGGCAGGCAACAACCAGCGCGAGTATGAGCGCATCGACCCTTCGCCGTATCAGTAGGAGCGGCGTGGTTGCGAGAACGCTACCAACCGGAGAGCCCCCGAGAATTGAGTTGAGGAGTGTTCCCGTTATGCGCATATTGGGAACAGGAGGGAGAGACGATGGCCAAGACCCGACTCAATCTAAGCCTCGACCTGGACCTGGTAGAGTTCATCAAGGGCTTCGCCGAGGAGAACCGCACCACCGTGGCGGATGTGATTACCTAAACCACTGCTCGCCATTCTCGTCCCCCCCCTCGACTCGGCCTTTGGCCGGCTCGGGGTACACGGCTGCTGGGTGGATCGAGATATGTGAGCAGCCGTGTAGTACCTTCTGGCGCTCAAGCGGAGGCAGTCCACCGACGCTACGGAACTCATTCTGTCCAACCCTGTCTTCCGGGAGGCTCTCGCCGACGTGCAGCAGCGTCTCCAGACCGGCAAAGCCCGCTGGCACTCCTTCGATGAGGTGTTTCGTTGATGGATGTGCGATTTGAGGAGGCTTTCGTCAAGGCACTCAAGAAGCACGCAGCGGTCAAGAAGGATGTCGAGAGGAAGGTTCGGCAGATCCTTGACCACCCGGTGGAGTTTGGGGAACCGCTCAAAGGTGACCTTCGTTGGTTCTACTCCGCTCCAATCCGCCGCAACTTCATCGTGATATACCTGTACTGCGGGATCTGCCGCCGCAAGGGTGACGACGCGTTTGTGAAGTGCTCGGACTGCGGGGAGACGCCCGACGACGTGGTGAAGTTCGTCTTGCTCGGTCCGCACGACCAAGCCTATCGGCTCAAGTGAGTCGTGGCGGCCTTCTGGGACATGGCGAACCCTGGGCATGGCGGTCGGAAGCACGTTACTGTGACCCATCAGAACCCTCGCAGAAGTCGTCTTCTGCGAGGTGTTGGTCGAGACCAGGACGCGCCCCTGGCAACCATGTGCGATTGGCCCCGACGTGTTCTGCGAAGTTGAAAGGGCGTTCTTCAGGAACCGGGCCCTGTGGAGAGCAAACCGTTGAAGACCAGGGACCCAAGTGGTAACTTGGTGGCGGATGCAAAGCCTCGCGGAGGTGTCACTCATGGCCAGAACAGCCCCTAAGAAAGTCCGAGACGAAGAGATCCGTGCCAGGATGGACCATCTAGCCCGGTTCATTTCTCAGATGGAGCCAGAGGAGATTTGGGGTCTGTTGGATTCCCTGTTCTCCGGACTGCCCGAGGACGAGAAAGAGGACCTGTACGGGCTAGTCATCGTGAAGCAGCGCGAAAACGAGACGGCCGGTCGTCCAGCCGCTGACGTCTTCGCCGAGTTGAAGAGTGAGCGGGGGCTGAACCCGTGAGCTACCGCGTCGAGATCCTCCCAAGCGCCATCAAGGATTTTCGCAAGCTTCCGAACAACATGGTGTCCCGGGTGACGGCTGCGGTTCTTGGCTTGGCCGAGGAGCCGCGTCCAGTGGGCAGTCGAAAACTGGTCAACGTCCACCCCGAAACCTGGCGCATCCGCCTTGGAGACTGGCGCACTCTTTATCACATCGACGAAGAAGCGAAGCTCGTGGAGGTGGTCCACGTGTTCCACCGTCGCGAGGCGTACCGGTAGCTATCGGTCGCTCCCTACGCTGGAATGGCGGGCGGAGCATCGGGTGTCGACGGGGCAACTCTACGCCTACCGCCGTAGGTTTGCTGAGGAAGCGAGTAGTAGCATTGAAGATGAGCAATCGACGTTGCCCAAGCTTGTGCCGGTAGAGGTTGTCGAGGCGCAGCGTGCGATTGCGACGTCGGGGGTTACCGGGGAAGCTGTGGAGGTTGCGGTCGGCAGCAATGTTCTGCTGCGGTTCCGGGTAGGAGCGGATGCCAACTACATGGCAGAGGTGATTGCGGGGTTAGGCAGGAGACTGGGATGCTGACGCTGCCGTCGTCGGTGCAAATATGGATGGCGTCGAAACCAGTGGACCTGCGGCGTGGAATCGACAGCCTGATGGCGTTGGTGCGGACGCAGTGGGCCAAGGACCAGTACTCTGGGCAAGGCTGTGCAGTACAGCCTCAACAACTGGGAGGCATTGCCCCCGTTTCTCACCGACCCCCGCCTGCCTGCCCCGAGCGCCGTCGAGGGGCCTGTCCCGAGCACCGTCGAGGGGCCTGTCCCTACACGGCTGCTCAGGTATCTCGATCCCCCCAGCAGCCGTGTACCCCGAGCCGGCCGAAGGACGAGTCGAGGGGGGGACGAGAATGGCGAGCACTGGTTTAGCTTCGTCGAGGGGCCTTTCGATAAAAATGGAGCCGAAAATTCTCTGCGCACCATCGCCCTCGGATGCAAGAACTATCTGTTCTATTACGACGAGGAGACCGGTCAGAAGCAGGCCGTCATCTACGTCCTGGTGGCCAGTTGCCAAGCCAACGGAGTCAACCCCGAACTCTATCTTGCTGATGTGCTTCGCCGCATCGACAGGACGCCCGACGAGGATCTCGACGCTCTCCTGCCACACCGCTGGGCCGCATCACGAGCACAAACCTAAGTCAAGAGCATCCTCCACCGAACGGATACGATGGATTATTGCGGAGCACGTCGGATGGATAATTGCGGAACAAGCGCCCAGACGCGTTGTTACGGACCACGGGCGTAGACACGACACTCAGAACGACCATCCCAGCTGCACGGCCCCTAGCTTCCAGAGGTACTCGGCATCTTCAAAAAACTGGCGGGATATCCAGTCCGATTCAGAGTAGAACCAGAACGTAGGGGTCACCCCAATTCGTAGAAGAATGCCACTACGGAATTCGTAGAAGATGCCCGCCCCCAGGCCAGCTCCCCACCACAGGTGGGGTCCACAGCGCTCTGCCCCGGGGGCGTCGCAGTAGTGGTCCGTAACCGGAGGGTCCATACCGGCGGCAACCAGTACCAGATTCAGGACCAGAGCCGATGACCCAGAAGACCATGCCCAGTAGGTGACGCCAACATCAGCGTGCAGCCCCTCATACCTGTCCACAGAGACATATCCAACTCCCCCTTTCACTGCGACGTCATCGAATGCGGCTATCTCAACATGCAACGCCCAGAAAGAGGCGCTCCTTCCCAGCAGCTCAAGATAGGCCGCGTTGTGCTCGCTGCTAGGCGGAAGGGGTTGACCGGGTTGACTCCTATCTACCGAGCTCGCCGCTGCTTCCGCCGGCGCACCGTGGCCCCAGCCTCCGGCCGACACGACCAGCGTCAGCACCGTGATAGTACCGATCCTGAACTGCCGTGCCGCACAGGTACTTGGAGTCATGTGTAGCTCTCACGTTACGAACGGGCCAAGTTTCATCCTCTTCAACCACACGAAGTCCGGGGTTCCCGCTTCCCACTCCCACACAGTGGCACAGACAAACGTCTCCCCCGCGCCAAGCTGCGGTACAGCGTATGCGGCCTTCGCTCCGTAGAGACACACGCCCTCGCATTCCTGCTGGTCCGAGCCCTCCCTGTCCACCCCGATGACGTCGAGCAGCGCTCCGCTCAGCATCGAGAACCGCCACACACCGTGCTTATCCGGAACGTCGCTGTTGTTATGGACGTCATTAACCAAATATAGACATCCATCATTAGAGAAACATCCTCCCTGGATGTTCTTCAGGGAAGCTCCGAGCTCAACGGATCGCAGGAACTTGAAGACCCAGATAACCCCGTCACCATCAGTGTCCAGCTCGTCGAATAATGCCTCCGGGATCCGAAGCTGGTCTTTAAGTATATCTTCGTCCATGGCCCAGGCTTTTGAGAGAGGGATCCGGTTGTTTACATCGTACACGTGTAAGAGAATACCTCCATTGGGACCGAGCTTCGGGTCGAACGGCGCGGAGTACAGGAGCCCGTCCCAGGGATTCAAGGCAACCCATGGACAGCCGCACTGTGCGTAGGAAGTCTTCAACTGCACATCTGGCGGGCCGACGAAGTCCACATCCGGCGGGCCGCCAAGGAAGGCTGCGGGATACAGGAGAGGGCTGCTCGCCTCAGGGCACAGTCCGGCCATGTCGTCCCAAAAGGCGAGCACAGTACCGCACCAGTACTTCGTTACGTCTGTCTCCATCGCAGCGAGGACCAGCCCCTCCGCGCCACCAGAGGGGATTGCCAGACCCGGAACGAACCCCTCAAACGCATGCACCCTCGCCCAGTCGATTTCGCCCAGATGCGTGTAATACTTTTTTAGGTTTCCCGGAACAGAGACGCTGCCGAGCGTCTTCCCGATACGCGGCAAGTCAACCGTACTGTCCTTGCACCGCCTGATAGTGCCTGCGGTGTCCTCACCGTGCCCCCTTTGAGAACAGAACCAGTACTTTCCGTTGAATACCAAGCCCTGGTGGTCCTCCAGCCACTTGTCGTCGTCATCGTGGTACTCCTTGCTTGACCACCCCTGATGCACTTCGTAGATACCAGGCCAACCGAATGACTCAGTCCCGGCCAAGGCGAACCGAAGGCTCCCTCGAATGTTCGCTGGAATGAGGGGCGATCGAGGGTAGGAGAGCGCGTCTGTCGGCATTCTGCCTGTGAACCCTATGGAGTCTAGCCGATCCTTCACGCTGATGGCTGCCATTTGCCTCTCCCTCAAGCATCAAGGGGCACGCTAGCTCTGGCGGAACTGAGCAGCGCTTACCTCATGCCGACAAGCATCAGGATTTCCCCCCGTCTCTTCGCCAATGGGTCCAGGGCCTTCCCAACCATGCACCCGACGCGGCTGCCCGGCTGGTCCACTCGCATTGCGTCGCCCGGCGTCGGCGAGTTTGCGAGCAAGTCCCCCACTTCGATCGCTCCATAGGCAGCATCCGCCCTGCAATACACTTTCCCGGCTAGCGCAACGCATATGGCGGACCCTCTCCCCTGGCACCGATGCAGAACCAGTCTGGGTCCCAGCCCGTTTGCTCCGGGCACCACATTGACATGTTCTACCTTTCTCCCCTGACGCATCGCCCGATTATGCCGGACACGGAGTCCGGGAACAAGTGCGATGTTCTAAGGGGTAGAGAGCACCCTGATCCCTCACTGGCGTTGGCCGAGGAGGTGGAGGGGGTCGAGGGGGCTCTGTCGGCGATGGCCAGCGGTATCGTGTTGGGCGAAAGGCAGGAAAGGCCCTCCGGGTTCCCGGCACCAGCAAGGAGTTGAACATGGAACAGAGCATCACACTGAAAGAAGCCGCAGCGCAGTACATCCAGCACCTGACCAACGAGGGCCAGAAGGCCTCCACGCTGGGGACCGCCCGCAGCACGCTGGACCTGCTCATCGAAGAGATGGGCGAGCAGAAGGAGGTCGGGAAGATCCTGACCGTGCACGTCGCCGCATTCCTGAAGAGCGAGGCGGCCACCATGCTCAAGGGCAAACCCAGAGCGGAAGCCAGCGTGCTTCAGACTCGCCGCATCGTCCGGGCCGCGCTGGTCTGGTTCCACGAGCAGGGCTGGCTGGAAGTGCTGCCGCTGCCGAAAGAGGAGAAGAGTTTTTGAAGAGCGGTAAGGGATGGCAGTGGGTCGTTCTGGGCGACGAACTGGACCCGAACAGAGGAGAGCCGGTTGGACGCCTAATCTACTACGTCTTTCGGACCAGCCGAAGCGGCGAGACCCCGATCCAAGTGCTGGGTGGAACCACCGGCATGCTGGTGGTAGATGCTTACTCGGGCTACTGGAAGGTGACGAAACCGGATGGCCGGGCACGCGCAGGATGCCTGGCCCACGCCAGACGGCGCTTCTTTGTGGCACACACCCAGAGTATCACGGAGGCCGACAAGGGTATCGGACTGAATGGACCGATTGCACGAGTGGTTGCTTGACCAGAAAGGGCTACACGGGCCGACCAGTACCCTGGGCAAGGCTGTGCAGTACAGCCTCAACAACTGGGAGGCACAGCCCCTGTTTCTCACCGACCCCCGCCTACCTGGCCCGAGCGCCGTCGAGGGGCCTGGCCCGAGCACCGTCGAGGGGCCTGTCGATAATAATGGAGCCGAAAATTCTCTGCGCACCATCGCCCTCGGACGCAAGAACTATCTGTTCTATTACGACGAGGAGACCGGTCAGAAGCAGGCCGTCATCTACAGCCTGGTGGCCAGTTGCCAAGCCAACGAAGTCAACCCCGAACTCTATCTTGCTGATGTGCTTCGCCGTATCGACATGACGCCCGACGAGGACCTCGACGCTCACCTGCCACACCGCTGGGCCGCATCACGAGCACAAACCTAAGTCAAGAGCATCCTCCACCGAGGGATCCGCGCTGTGAGAGAATCCGGCCCGACTTCTTGGCTTTGGGGATCGTGCAGAAGGCGCCCAAGTAGGTTGGCGTTGTCGGTCGAGCGGGGTGTGGCACGAAAACGGGG
>Ga0302238_1002070_pt1 | contig 14744 bp, 14 predicted proteins | sample AAG_UR_Asn_MG_FD_193527 | JGI IMG/M metagenome (GOLD analysis project Ga0302238, IMG submission 193527) | Enriched activated sludge microbial communities from anaerobic digester in WTTP, New Holstein, Wisconsin, United States - AAG_UR_Asn | ecosystem: Engineered > Bioreactor > Anaerobic >...
TAGATGAGCATGACGGCGAAAATTCCCATGAACAGGAGGATGACGACGAGAAAGAGCAGGTACTGCCTTCGGAAATGTATCAGGATCCTTGTCTTGCCGTTGCTGTCTGGCATAGGGGTACTCCAATGTCTTCAGAATATAGTCCAACAAATCACAACTTCAAATATTGCGGCCTATCCCTTTATTCCGCTTGCTGTGAAAATCCCGCACCAGCCGTTGGCACCGCTTCTCTCACTCAAGCGGCATATGCCGCCTATCATCGATTCAGCCCTGCTCTTTTCACGTGCTGGAAACAATCCTTCCCTAAAACCTACTGTAATGTCAAGCAGTTTCCTTAATCCAATCTCCCGTGATGAGAGCAGATGGATTGAGGTAGCTACCTGGAGGAACCCGGCATCATACAGCATTCCACCAAGCTTTCCGCCGACGTGCCTATCGCCTCCGGTTTTCTTCTGGATGGCGGCAGATCTCTTCAGCAATGGTTGGAGCGCGGGCGGTTCCGGATGCAGTTTCAGGCAGCGGTCATCAATGTCGATTATGCAAATCCTGCCACCTGGTTTCAAGATCCTTGAGATTCCCCGCAGGACTGCTCCGGGACTGGAAAGATGCTGGAAAAGGAATCTGGCATGGACAAAATCAAATGAACTGTCCGGAAACCTGAGGCTGTGAGCGTTTCCCCGGACAAAGGATATGTTTCCTGTTCTTAGCTTTTTCCTGATTTTCCGCGCCTCCGAAATGAGTTCCGAACTGATGTCTATTCCGGTCACTGAGCCGTTTTTTACGAGTTTTGCAATCTGAAAGCTCGTGTATCCCGGCCCGCAACCGACATCAAGAACCCTCATTCCATCCTTCAACCCTGCATTCTTCCAAATAAGTCTGTCAAGCTCAGGAGCGGCCGACGACTGCCTTTCCAGCACTTCTAGTTCGGCGCTCTTGTCATCAAAACCATCGAAGTGATATGATCCCTTGCCCACGCAGTATATCCTTTCAGCAGAACTCGATGAACGCCTTGTCCGAAAGTTTCCTCATCCTGTCCGCATATTCCATTACCGTCCCATAATCGCTTTCGCAGAAGTTTCCTATCCATTCCTTCTGGATCTCAGGAATGTCCATGATGTCCGCATCCCCGTATTTCTTCCTGAACCGTACATCCTTCCCCATCAGCATGTCGAATGATTTCGAGCCGGGAAGAGGTGTCGTCACGGAAATTATGAGCTCATTGACGTTTGAGAACTCCATGAGCCTTGATGCCTGTGAGAGAGTATTCTCAAGCGACTCCCTGTTCTCACCTGGAAGCCCGACCATGAACGCGGCGATTATCTTTATTCCCTTTTCCGACAGGTTCCTTACGGTCCCGATCTGCTGCGCCGGATGGTTCCCCTTCCTGGAATTCCTCAGCACACGGGGATCCCCCGACTCGAGTCCAAGACAGATTTCAGCGGTATTCAGATCCTTCAGCAGGTCTATATTCTCCGGTGTGAGGTTGTTCAGTCTCGAATACATGAAGCGGATCCCCATGTCCGTCATGTCGGAAGGCCTCTCGGAATGAAGACGCCTGAGCCAGGAGACATCTCCAGTGAAATCGTCACCCACGTCGATGAAGGAATCAATGCCGTGATCCTCCCTGAGCGTCCTCAGGCCGTCCCATATCTCATGCACGGGATCGAACCTTGCAAACGGCTCAATCCTCGAACAGAACACGCATCCACCGCTCTTCTCCCTCCATACGCAGCCCCTGTGGGTCATTATCGTTGCAGGTCTCGAATATCTTCCCGGATTCAATGACCTGCAGTAGTTCTCGAAATACCTGTCAATGTCAATGAACGAAGAGTAGTCCATCCTGCCATGGCTTGCGGTATGATGGTGCTCGACCATGTTTTCATGGACGATTCCGGATTTCCTGAAGACAAGGTTCCTTATCCTTTCGGGCTCCATCCCCTCAGCAAGCCTGTGGAGCGCCCGTTCCCCGTCATGCCTGATCACATAGTCTATGCATTCCCTATTCTTCAGGATGTTCACGGCAAGCCTCGTGGCATAGGCGCCTCCCAGAACCGTGTCCGCACCTTTCTTCTTCATGGCCTCCGCGATCCTGAGCGTCTGGCGGTAACTGTTTATATTGGGAGATATCCCCACAAGATCCGGCTTGAACTCCGCAAGCCTTCCCATCATCTCCGCCTCATCGCAGACCTGCTGGTCAAAGATCCGGATCTCGCCGCGGTATCCGTTCTGCAGCATATACGACGAAAGGGCCATCAGGTTCAGCGGCAGCCAGTGCCCCATGTCGATGCATCTCTCCGTCCCCTCGTCAAGAGGAGGATTTACAAGGGCGATCCGCGAATATCTCCGGCTTCCGCCCCGCCTGGTTCCGGGCGCCCCGCCACCGTTCCTTGTAAAGATATTGAGAAGGTTCCTGCCCCGGGAATCCAGAAGATGCCTGTCCTCCATGACCCATTCATAGAACGGCCTGTTGTTGCGGACAAGGGAGGATTCAAGTTCAGTGACAATAAGCCTTGTGGGCACCAGCACGTCCCCGCAGCAGAATGATGCAGGTCCTACGGGAACAAACTCCAGACCGAGAAGGTTCAGTGCCAGGAGGAACCTTTCCTCCACGGATATGTACAGGTGCTTCAGTTCGTTCCGGTGGTCCAGTATGTGGCGCGTCAGCATCCTGATCAGCCCTATTGCTACATTGCCCCTCCTGAGATCCCTTGGCACCGCCAGACGCGATATCTCGCAGCATTTGTCATAGTTGCGTCTGCCGATCCTGAAGTTCAGGCTGATAGGAAGCGATATTGTCTCATCCTTTATGATCAGTCTTGCCGTGCCGACGGCGTTTCCATCGCAATCAAAAGCCAGGAACACAACGGAGCGGGAATCATATCCGTCCGCCTCCTCTCCGGAAGGATAATCTTTCTTGTCGAGCCATTTCTTCTCCTCGCAGTAGATCTGGTAGCGGAGCCTGCGCGCCATTTCATGGTGCTTTTCATCGGTAGCCTGTATGAACCTGTAGGTGTGCGTCATGTCCATTATGCCACCAATTATAACAAATATACTACATATTGTCAACTATATGTCAAATATTTTTTGAGGTACTTCTCTTCCAATCGGACCTGTGGTAGAATTCATCCATGGGGTTGGGGGGTGTTTTACGCTCAACACCAATATGGAGGAGCATGCCCATGAAGGACATCGACTGGAGGAAGGTGGTTTCCGCTATGCTCGAAAAGCTCCTGGTTACGGAAGAGGAGTTCGCCCACCTCTGCGGCGTATCCCGCCAGACCGTGTCAAACTGGAAGCGCGGCAGGCGGAATCCCGGCATATACGCCAGGAAGAAGATGATGGAGATCATGGAAGAGCAGGATATAGGCCTCTACGAACTTGTTCCAGGCGCCAAAGACCAGAAAATACAGGGCACTGACACAAGGAAGCTCCTTGCCCTCTTCAGGAAACTCCCTGAAGCAAGAAGGAAGGAACTTGTGAATTTCGCCAAGTATATCCATGGAACCCTGAAAAGGGAACAGATCTGGATGTTCATCACGGGACTGGCAGCAGTACTGTAAAGACTGTCTCCCTTGAAGGTTCCGACCTGGCGCTTATCGCACCGTTGTGGCCTTTCACAATCCATGCGCATATTGAAAGACCGAGTCCGGAGCCGCCACTCTTCGTTGTAAAGTAGGGAGTGAAGAGCTTTTCCATGTTCCCATCAGAAATGGCTGGCCCGTTGTTTGCAACCTCTATCCTCAGATATCTTCCAGGAACCAGGCCTTCGGCATTTCCCGGAGCCAGGACGGTATTTGAAAATCTGGTGCAAACCTTTCCGTCAGTTACTGAAACCGCATCCTTTGCATTCATAAGCAGGTTGTAGAACAGCTGCGACAGCTGCAGCTCATCGCCCATGCACTGCGCCTGGTCGCATTTGCTTTCTATGGAGAAAGCTATCCTGGTGTTCCTGAACACCAGATCCGAAGCCTCCCTGACAACATGCCCCACGTCCGTCTCCTTTAGCTCCTGCGGTATGCGCCTTATCTCCTGCGTCCTTGTGAACGATGCAAGGTTCTTCACCAGCAGACACGTCTGCCGTGCCGCGTGCAGGCTCTCATCCAAGACCTTTTTCAGGTCGCTCTCATTCTTTGGACAACGGACGCAGGCAACTTCTATGTTCATGCTGACACATGCCAGCAGGTTGTTCAAATCGTGGATGATACCCTTCAAATACAAAAGCTTCTCCTCTACCGGCGCTGTGCCAGTAGTCCTTTCCATGACTATCATTATCCCCTTGAATCCACTGGTGGAGTCCCCAAGGGGATGGACATCCGCAGGCGGTGGACTATCCATCCTTCTCTCAAAGGTGCTTGAACATGCCGGACAGCCGTCCCCGATGCGGCATGATTCGCAGATACCGGTCGGCCTGTCATGTCCGAGAAGGATCTTATAGCAGGTCTTCCCGAGAAGATTTTCCTTTCCCCCATGGCCGGCCGCTGCATTCTTATTTGCATAGAATATGCTGCCAGTAGTGTCGGCAAGCATGATTATCCTGTCTGTCGAATCGAGGAAGCTCATGCCCGCTTTTCCCGAAAGATTCAAGTCAAAGCCAGAGTTGCCTGTCACAATCCAAATCCTCCCTCCTCCCCATAAAACAAAAAGATGGAACGATTATAACAAAAATAGAATTGGATGTCAACAGGCAGAACATTGCAAAAGGAGTTTTTTAAAGAAAATACTCGCAGGAAGTATCCTTGATATTTCATAGGACGGCGGTAATTTTGCTGCAACCAACATAATAATATGGGGGAACCATGGGAAAATCTGGAAAGACCAAGCCGGGCACCGCTCCTTCAGCAAAGGAGCATACCTGCATGTCCGAGGAAAATCTCCGGAGGCTGGAGGACACTTGCATCCTGGAGGACTTTGTCATCGAAAACAGCGGATCGTGGGATCACCAGAAATGGCTTGACCTGTGCGAGAAGATACGGCAGAAGGGATTTTCACCTATCGACTTCGACCAGGTAGGACTCATGCTCGAAAAGATAAAGGCCGACTTCATGTCCGCGAAGCGGTAAAGGAACCGGATTTTCAGATCAATATGGTTGAGAACAGCGAATATGGAACTGGAACGATCCCCATACGGCGCATGCCCGTTGAGAAAAAGACGGTTCCGCTGATATGTCCGTGGTGTAACAGGATAGTGCTCCTGAAGCAATGGGATGTCCCAGAGGGAAAAACGGTCAAGCCTACCCACGGCATCTGTCCAAAATGCCTGAAGAAGCTCAAGCGCTCCCAATAGGCAGAAGGCATTCACCTCCAGCAGTGCCTGTATTTCAGATAGAGGGAAATCCTCCTTGGCAGCGAAAACCTGTAGTAGTACTTTGATCTGTCATATTCTTCGATATCCGCGACAATCTCCGAGGCCTTCTGGTATCTCCTTGCGGGGGACTTCTCAAGCATCCTTCCCAGCACCACCTGTATCAGCGGATGTATCCATGGATTGGCCTTCATGGGCTCAACCGGCCTGTCGTTCCTGATGGAGCCCGCCGTCTTCGGCATTGAGACAAGACTGAACGGATACTTGCCCGTCAGAAGCTCATATCCCACCGTTCCAAGCGAGAATATGTCCGACCTTTCATCCTCCCGCACGCCACTCTCGAATTTTTCCGGAGCCATATATGCAGGAGTCCCAAGGACTGCACCTGAAGCCGTCAGCTTAGAATCCAGCACATGCGCGACGCCGAAGTCGGCCAGCTTGGGCAGACCGTCATCCTTCACGATTACGTTCTGCGGCTTGATGTCCCTGTGCAGCACGCTCCGGCCATGGACGGCGTCCAGCGCCGATGCCAGCTGTTTCAGGACGGATATCCGTTTTTCCATGGGCATGTTGCCGGACTTTATGATCTCCTGAAGGTTCCTGCCCTCTACATGTTCCATGACCATGTAGGGGATCCTCCCTTTTTCGGAAAGTCCGTACTCATATATCCTTGTTATGTTAGGATGATCAAGGCTTGCAAGCACTCCGGCCTCCCTGAAGAAGCGCTTGAGGTTCTCCATGGAATAGAGATGCTTCACCAGCACCTTCATCGCATATCTGGCCCCGTCCTTCTCCACAAGCAGCACCGCATACAACCCACGGTGGTAGAGTTTTCTTACGAACTTATACCCGTCCGGGGGCTCGTAGATGATCTCGGCAAGGTCGTCCCTGTCGAAGTCCAGCAGATCCCCGAAGATCGCCTTGAGCTTGGAGAGTTCCAGCGGCTTTTCGATGATCTCAGGTGTTCCCGCATACTTGGTGGCTCCCCCGTCCCTGCGGCTTTCGCAGAGAAGGACAAGCCGGGTTTCGGGAAATTCCCCACGACAGGTACTGATGAAACGGTCCGCTCCGGAAAAACCCATATCGCAGATGACGGCCAGATACTGGCGCTCCCTCATTTTCGCAAGCGCATATTCCCCTATCACCGCCGTATCCAGCAATATCCCCCTCCCTTCCATTTCACCCTGGAAGCAGCCCTGCAGAATCTTCGCATCCCCGACGATCAGGAGCCGCGGCATGAAGTCGTCGCTGCTGTCCTCGTATGGCGTGGGAAGCTCGTTTATGCTGGCATTTTCCTGCATCATCTCCTCTCATCCGGTCAACTGCCGAAGAATTTCCCCGTCAGTCCGGCAAGCCTGTCCTTCAATCCCTTGTTGATCCCCTTCTCGAATTGTCCAGAAGTCCGTTCACAGATGTGTCCTAAATAGGATTTAAAAACGTGACTTCTTTTAATGATATATAATATCTTGTATCTGCCCCGCATGTCAAGGTCTTCACAATGGCCTTGTCCTCGACCTGCTAAACCAAGTCCCTCTGTCAAACAAGAATGGTTTGTAATGAAACGCGCCAGAGATGAAGCAAAGATATTCATCTGTCCAGTTCAGTTTTTTGAAACCTATTGACAAAATCCTTCGGATATTATACAATCAAAAGACAAGAACCATGTGGTCATGAAATGAAGACATATCTGTCAATTTTATTGCTCCTATGGTCCATGGCGCAGCCATATCCCTCCTTTTCCGGAGAAGGTTCAAAGGACGGAGATGGCGGCGGATGGACTGTTATATTTTCATCGGACGATCCCTCCCTGTGGGGAAAGTCAGTGGATGACGCCAGGGGATTTTCGCTGGGCAAGGATAAAATACCCAAGGACATCGAGTTCCTCAGGATCTCAAAGTCGGAAACGGAACCGGTAATCATCGGAATCTCCGATGATGAGCTCTTCACAGCAAGGAAACCTAGGAAGAAATGGGGATGGAACGGTGGAGTCAGGTCAGAGATTGGTTCATATTATCTGGGAATTTTTTCAGGAGCGGCGATTTCACAGAAGGGGGCGATATCCGTATGCAATGACGGCGGCAATGATCACAGCGGATACGGGTTTGGAATCCCTCTCCGCGCACGTCTCAATCCAGTACAGGGATATGCCTGGGCTGGCAGCGCAATACCGAAAACCAGGTTCACCATCGAAGTGAAGTCCTCTAAGCTGTCGCTAGAGGAGCTGAAGAACCTTCTCGAATAAGGAAAGCCATGAATGCTGCGGAATACAACTGGACTCTGGTGCTTAGGGATATAAAGGACAAAGCATTCCTAACACAGGAGGATATGGCCGAGAAGTTCGGCGTGAGCCAGCAGTCGATATCGAACTGGCAGAAGGGGCTCAGGAAACCCAGATCTTCCAAGCTGGATGTTATGCTGAATCTTGCAAGAGAACACAAGATCGATATCTCAGACTATGTGCCTGACTCGAAAAGGGATGCCATCCTTGACTATATCGAGAAAAACAGATCGGATGAAATTGCCAGGATACTGGAACTATATCTGATGATGCCGGCCAGTACCAGGAAGAAGTTCATCCAGAAGATGGAAAGTCTTGCGAGCGGACACTGAATATTCATTTCAGCATGGAGGACGTATATCTTGTGAACATCAATGATAAAAACAAATCAGGCATGAAAATCCTCATAGTTGACGATGACGATCTCCTGAGGAATTTCTACTCGCGCGTCCTGCTGGTCGAAGGATATGGGACCGTATGCGCCGCCGACGTAGGCGAGGCGATCAAAATTCTTGAAGACGGAAAGCATGATATAAAACTCGCAATAATAGATATCCTGATGCCTGTGAAAACAGGCTGGGAGCTGATCCAGTATATGAAGGGAAGTGAAAGGTTCAGGAATGTGCCTATTATTGCAATCACCGCCTTCGCCTCCTCTCTCGCCGAATACGAGAAGGTCAAAGGCGCCTGCCAGCTCGTAATGCACAAGGGGGAGTTCGACCTAATAAAATTCAAGGAAGTGATCAAGGCTCAGATCGGGAAATAATTTCCTGGAAATCATCAGGATATGCTCATTCCCCTTCAACATCATCGTCCCTTGCACGTGTCGCAAGTCCCAGTTCCCTATAACAATCAGTACAATATACATCATCTATTCTTATGAAACGCCCTTCCTTATCCTCGATGCGCCTGCCGCAAAAAACGCATATGTCCACTGGATCATTCTTCTCTTCTTCCATGCCTTGCCTCCAGATCAATTCATAAACAAAAAGACAGGGCAATTATATCAAAAGGGGAAATGGAATTCAAGCGGGTCTGGCATTGTTTAATCTTTGACAGTCATTTGGGAAGCTTTTCCAGAATTTCGCTTATCTGTGCAAGTTCAACCGGCTTGTGCAGGAATTCTGAATAAAATCTTCTCTCTTTCTCTTGTCCCGGAAACACGCTTCCAGACATTGCCACTATCAACGGGTACCCATATTTTTCAGGATCGAGGGAGATCAGTTCGGCAAGATCCCAGCCAATACCGTCCGAGAGGTGATGATCGAGGAATATGAGGTCATAACGGTTTTCAGAGCACAGCACAGTGGCTTCCGCCAGCGTATCGGTTTCTGTGATATCAAAATCCCCTGTACGGTTTATCATAGCGCACAGAAGCCCCCTGACTCCTGAATCATCGTCAACTATGAGAACCTTGTGCATTGGTTTAATCCCCCAAAACTTATACTCGAAATGCTGTCCTCCAGAATCCCGGTATTTTACACAGGATGCTACGCATTTCCAGAAAAGGGAGTGAAGATTTGTTTATCAAGATCTTTTATTCAATCAACAATATCTTGACAGGCTTTATGCTTTAATAAGTGTTCTTTAGCTATCAATCTAATTTTTACTCACCGCTTCAATCATTGCGAGAATTCCCTGTCGCAAGGCTTCCGGAAGATTTCCCCAAGCTTCAATAATCTTTTTCAAGTCCTCATTTTCTGTCAATTCCGTTATGTTCCTGTTATGCTCCTGTTGTGCTCCAAATGTGGTTTTGGTATGTCCCACAAATGCTTCATCATGATCTGATTTTGTCCTATTGTCAACATTTGCATTATTTATATCTTTCTCATTAATAGCTGATTGTGTTATGACTTGTTCGGCTGTCGACAAGATTTGTCCCTTATTTGTCAAATTCTTGTTTTCCTCCGAATGTGTTTCAACTCCCCCCGCCTCCACTTTTGTCCTCTTCAGGAGGATGAAGCGGATACACAATCAAAAAATACGCTGCCTATCTTCAATTGAAGGCTTGATTATTCGAACTTATGTCATACTTTACGCGCAGAGAGTTCAACTGTCGGACTTGACACATACACGGATAACAAAAATACCGCCTAAGTCCTTGATTATCAATAACTCCAAACAAGCAAAGCGACTCGCATACTCATGCAGCCCGCCTAATAAAAAGAAAGGTGGAATGTCTATGAATATACTATTGATATATCCTGAGTTTCCTGATACTTTCTGGAGCTTCAAACATGCACTCAAATTTGTGCACAAAAAGGCTTCAATTCCCCCTCTTGGACTACTGACAATAGCTGCAATGCTTCCCAAGGAATGGAACCTGCGGCTTGTTGACATGAACATAAGGCATATCAAGACTGCAGATCTTGAATGGGCCGACTATGCATTTGTAAGCGGAATGATAGTCCAGAAAAATACTGCCGCTTCTGCAATTAAGATCTGCAAGAAGGCCGGCCTAAAGATCGTTGCAGGCGGCCCGCTTTTCCTGAGCGAGCATGCTGAATATCCGGAAGTCGACCATTTCATCCTGAATGAAGCGGAAATCACGTTGCCCCGCTTCCTCGATGATCTGCGGAATGGAAAGGCAGAAAGGTTCTATACGTCCTCTGAATTCCCGGATATCACAAAAACCCCGCTGCCACGCTGGGATCTCCTGAACATGAAAAAGTATGTGACAATGAACATACAGTTTTCAAGAGGATGTCCCTTCAACTGCGAATTCTGCAATGTAACCTCCCTATTCGGACACCGCTGCAGGACCAAGACCACGCAGCAGATCATTTCCGAACTTGACGGTATATACAACCAGGGATGGCGCTCCGGAATCTTCTTTGTAGACGACAACTTCATCGGCAATAAGAAGCAGCTCAAGACAGATCTCCTCCCTGCCCTTACTGAATGGCACAGAAGCAGGAGAGACATATCATTCCTCACCGAGGTCTCAATCAACCTTGCCGATGACGAGGAGCTCATGAAGATGATGGTCGATGCCGGATTCGACATGGTCTTCATCGGCATTGAAACCCCCGATGACAGCGGGCTTGCGGAATGCAGCAAGAAGCAGAACAGGAACAGGAACCTGATTGAAGACATAAAGAAGATGCAGAGGGTGGGATTCCAGGTGCAGGGAGGTTTCATTGTCGGGTTCGACAGCGACACCCCCGGCATCTTCCAGCGCCAGATCGACTTCATCCAGAACAGCGGAATAACTACCGCAATGGTCGGAATGCTCCAGGCCATCCCCGGAACCAGGCTCTATGAAAGGATGAAGCGAGAAGGTCGCCTCATAGGAACCACCACCGGAGACAATGTCGATGGCACGACAAACATTGTCCCCAGCAACATGAACCAGGACACTCTTTACAGGGGATACAGGAAGATCCTCGATGAAATCTATTCCCATAAGAAATACTATCAGCGAGTAAAGACCTTCCTGAAGGAATACAGGCCTTCACCTTCTGTCAAAACAAAACTGAAATTCTCCCACATAATGGCATTCCTGAAGTCGATATACCATCTTGGGATCATCAGCAACGGCCGTTATTACTACTGGAAGCTTGTACTGTGGACACAGCTCAGGAAACCCAAGCTGTTCCCGCTGGCAATCACCCTTGCAATCTATGGATACCATTTCCGCAAGGTCTCGAAACAGAACGTCAACTGAGGGGAATGGATGGCAGCGCAGCTTTATACATCTTGATTTCACCGCCATGGGCGGATTACTTGTAGCTGGCTTTGAACAGGGGATTCTCTTTCAGTCTTTCAACCGCCTTTTTGAAATCCTTAAGGCAGTTCTCGCTTTCCTGGTTCAGATTCATGAAATTGTTCTTCTCCATGGCATCTATGAACTTCTCGGCGCTGGCGAGGATGAGAGCGGAATTGATGACATATGTCTCGCTGCCACCTTTGAACCTGGGAAGCGGAACATTCTTTGGTTTCAAAGTCCTTTCATATGTCAGCCGTACAGTGAACTTGTCAACGGCGTCGGAGGTGAACATGCCGTTCGGATCAAGTCCGGAGAAGATCGGCTTCTTAAGTGTCATATTGAAATCGTCCTTCGCAGTATAATCGTCTATGCTCCTCGCATCAGCTGTGGTATTCTTCATTCCATAAAGGAAATCATAGAGTATCCTGAATTTGACCGCAATGAAAGAACATATTGCATCATTGGACTCGATGCTGCTTTGCCCCTTGAAACACTTGTTCTTCCCCATGATCTCAACCAGATACGCCAGGAAAAGCATTTCACAAGCGACCTGTTTCAGGATTTCGGAGTTGCTCGCCTTCTTGTTTGCAGCCATCTTACCTCATTTCTCAATTTTTAAATTACATGGCAGGATTGGCCATGATCCGTCTTGCCGCCGTATTGAACTCATAGAATGTCGGAGGTTCATATGTCCAGCCGCTTGCAAGACGTTTTTCCTCCCTCGTGATCGCCATATAGATATAAAGTCCGGCAATAGGAGCGGCAATCCTGGACTTGAATCCAAACTCTTGATAGATCCTATCCAGAAGCGATTTCATCTCCATTTCTGTCCCGGAATATTCGGAGAACTTTTTCCTGATAGCCCAGATGACTCCGGCAAATGTAATTGAAAGAGTTTTCGCATCACGTCTTATCCTTCTCCTGATGCGTTCATCCGGATGATCCTTGTGCTTCTGATATCCATCAAATGTTGTCTTAACAAGGCGTGCAATGCTCGGACCGTTCACCTTGAAATCCCGTCTGAAGGCCTCAAGCAGATATTCCTCCTCCTTGCCTTTCTCGATGTGGCCATGCTTGTAGTTAAGCCGGTACTGGCCGTTTGCATCAGACAGCGAACATTCAGATTCCGGAAGGAGGGCACCTTTGGTCTTCATCTCCTCGTAGAAAGGAGTTCCCTCGGTAGGAGTATAGAGCATGAACTGATGGAACACAGTATTATGGGCGACGGCATGATCAATGACTTCGCTTATGTTCTCCGCGGAATGATCCTCAAGCCCTATGATCGACGAACCAAGAACCCTTATGCCGTTTTCCTGCAGTTTCCTGACAAGCTCCATCGTGTCAATGTTATGGAGCTTCTCATAGCGGCTGTTCTTGCCCTCTATCCCCATCCACACCCATGAAACTCCAAGTCCAAGAAGTTCGTCCATGGTATAATGTTTCAGTATCTGCGCCGAGGAGAATATGAATATCGCCCAGCTCTTGTCATGTTTCCTCATGAGTTCCAGCAGGCGCATCGCCCTGTTCTTGTGAAACAGGAAGTTCTCATCCAGCGCAAAGAACGAGTTCACCTTGAGCTTCCTCTCCAATTCCAGCATGACCTCGAAAAGCTGGTCTCCGGTCTCATAAAAATGTATCGACTTCCCCTTTCCGCCAAACAGCGCCGATGTCGAACAGAAATTACATCCCATCGGACACCCGACCGAAGGTATCAGGATGGCAGCCGTGTCTCCCGGCTTTTTCGACAGATCAATCCCCATCACCCTGCTGTTGAATCCCGAATATACGGCAGGATGCTTTATCGGGGCGTTCTCATCCTGTCCGATGAATTTCCTGAACCACCGTATGCCTTCACCTCTCACGATATGATCGGCACCTACTCGCTCCTTGAGGTTTCCTATGTTCGCAATATGTCCTCCAACCACAAGCGTGGCCTCAGGCTGCAACTCCCTGGCCAGCCTGCACATCTCTTTCAGCTTGGGAAAATTCGGGATAATGGAGCTGATTCCAATGACGTCGTATTTCTTTGTCTTCAATTCTTCAATGAATCTTTCACGGGTGGGGAAATCAAGAAGAGTCACAGGCGCATCGAGGTTCTCCTGGATCATCATAAGGCCGAATGAACGGTGGAACATCCTGAGCGAATATGCGCCCTGGACGCGGGTTACCTGGTTGTGGTAAAGCTCTATTGAATTGGACTCCCTTCCGCCATACTCGTCCTTCTGGGAATATGGACCGAATACACTTGTCAGGAGGATTTTTGCGTCAGATTTAAGTTTATGGACGGGATGATTGTCGTTCATTATCTTCCTTAATAATAACTAACGCCTGTCTGTTTAAAATCCCCCTCTTAAAAGCATCGGAAGATCAGGTCGGAAGGCGTATGAGCGACAAGTTCATTGATGCAATGCTGTGAATATAAGATGGCAAATCCTTATTGCAACCTCCATCTTCAACATAAAGGTCTTTTCAGTTCCTGTGCCTGCGGTGACTGCTCCAGAATCCCTGCTTATGCTGCTTGGGCTTGTGCTGGCCGTGCTGGGAATGTCCATGTTGCTGATGGGCCGGCTTGTTATGATGCGGCTTTGAATGTGCATGCCCATGCTGGTGCTGGTGCTGGTGCTGATGATGCCCTGCCGCAGGAACATCCGCTCCATATTCGAATCCCTCGAGCTTTTTCTTCTCCACCTTGGTTCCTAGGCGCCTTTCTATGTCGCGCACCTCGGAAGCATCTTCGGAGGTGATGAATGTTATTGCATCTCCCGATCGTTCGGCGCGTCCAGTCCTTCCGATGCGATGTATGTAGTTTGTCGCCGTGTCAGGAATATCATAGTTGATGACATGCGAAATACTTTCTATATCAAGCCCCCTCGCGGCAATGTCTGTCGCCACCAGTATCTTGATCTTTCCTGACCGGAAATTGTCCAGTGCAAGCTTCCTCTGGTTCTGGGACTTGTTCGCGTGGATAATTCCGACTTCATGGCCGGACTTCTCCAGACTGTCCCTGAGTCGGTTGGCCCTGTGCTTCGTACGCGTGAAGACAAGTATTGACCGGTGAGCCATTTTTTTCAGCAGAGCGACAAGAAGGGCGGTCTTCTGCATCTTTGGAACAGGATAGAAGCAGTGGTCGATGGTTTCAGCCGGAGCTTCGACCGCAGTTATGCTTATGCGTTCGGGACTCCTCATGTGATGCCTTATGAGATCCATTAGTTCCGGTGCGAATGTCGCAGAGAAAAGCAGGGTCTGCCGTTTTACTGGAAGTCCCGCGATGATCCTCTTTATATCGGGTAGAAATCCCATGTCGAGCATGCGGTCCGCTTCGTCCAGGACAAGCGTCTCGATGGTCCTGAGATTTACATATCCCCTGCCCATATGATCCAGAAGGCGTCCGGGGCAGGCCACTATAATGTCCGTGCCGTCGGTCAGTGCACGCCTCTGATCGTTCATTCCGACAC
>Ga0302238_1002072_pt1 | contig 14729 bp, 16 predicted proteins | sample AAG_UR_Asn_MG_FD_193527 | JGI IMG/M metagenome (GOLD analysis project Ga0302238, IMG submission 193527) | Enriched activated sludge microbial communities from anaerobic digester in WTTP, New Holstein, Wisconsin, United States - AAG_UR_Asn | ecosystem: Engineered > Bioreactor > Anaerobic >...
GCGACGGTCTTCCGTCGTCGCCACGCGACGGTCTTCCGTCGTCGCCACGCGACGGTCTTCCGTCGTCGCCACGCGACGGTCTTCCGTCGTCGCCACGCGACGGTCTTCCGTCGTCGCCACGCGACGGTCTTCCGTCGTCGCCACGCGACGGCAGCCTGCCGGCCGCGCTGTAGCGGCCCACGGTCACCGAGCGGCGGCCCACGGTCACCGAGCGGCGGGCTGAAAAAAAAACCGGCCTCCCCGAGAGGGAAGGCCGGCCTTCGTTTTGCACTGGCCGCCCCGACGGGGGCGGTCTTTTTTTGATCAGGCCGCCCCCCGGTGGGTGGGGGGGGCGGCGGCTTTTTATTTAAGGTACAGCGGCCGGGGGGTGTAGCTGGTGTGCAGCAGTTCGTGGGCCTTGTGGCTCAGCGGCTTGCCCAGGAACTCCTCGTAGAGCTTCTTGATGGCCGGGTTGTGGTGGGAGCAGCGGATCTTGCTCATGGAGTCGTCCTTGTAGATCCCCGCGGTGCGTTTTTTGCGGATCGCGTCGGTGGCCCCGTAGGGCTGTCCGCCCCCGCCGATGCAGCCGCCCCGGCAGGCCATGACCTCGATGAAATGGTAGGGCATCTCCTTGCCCGTCCGCCGGGCCTCCCGGAGCATGTCCATCAGCTTCTGGATATTCCCCATCTGGTGGGCCACCGCGATCCGGACCTCCTTGCCGGCGATGGTCAGCCGGGTCTCCTTGACCCCCTCCATGCCCCGGACATCCTCCAGGTCCAGATTCATCAGTTCGTTTCCCGTTATCAGGGCGTAGGCGGTCCGGAGGGCCGCTTCCATGACCCCCCCGGTGGCGCCGAAGATGGTGCCCGCTCCGGTGTAGATCCCCAGGGGGTCGTCGGCGTCTTCGTCGGGCAGGTTCAGGAAATCGATCCCCGCGGACTTGATCATCCTGGCCAGTTCCCGGGTGGTGAGGGACACGTCGATGTCCTGGCATCCGGAGGAGTACATGGACTCGGACCGGATGATTTCATACTTCTTGGCCGTACAGGGCATGATGGACACCATGAAGATGTTCTTGCAGTCCAGCCCTTCTTTTTCGGCGTAGTAGGTGTTGGCCAGGGCCCCCACCATGGCCTGGGGTGATTTGGCGGTGGAGAAGAGGTCGATGAGGTCGGGGTAGTACTTCTCCAGGTAGTCCACCCAGGCGGGGCAGCAGGAGGTGATGAGGGGAAGAGGCCCGTTGCCGCGGACGAAGCGCTCCACGAACTCCGAGCCCTCCTCCATGATGGTGAGGTCCGCGCCGAAGTTGGTGTCGAAGATGGATTTGAAGCCCAGCCTCCGCAGGGCGGAGTAGGCCTTGTTGGTCACCAGGGTGCCCGGCTCCAGGCCGAAGGCCTCCCCCAAGGCGACCCGGACCGCCGGCGCTATCTGCACGATGCAGTGTTTGGTGGGGTCCTGCAGGGCCTTCCAGACCTTGGCGGTTTCGTCCTTTTCGTAGATGGCCCCCACGGGGCAGTGGGCCGAGCACTGGCCGCACTTGATGCAGGGGCTCTCCCCCAGGGGGGCGTCCCCGGCGGCGGCGATCTTCATGGTGTCGCCCCGGCCCACAAACTCCAGGGCCCAGACGTTCTGCATGTCCTGGCAGACATGGACGCAGCGGCCGCACTTGATGCAGTTTCTGGGGTTCAGGGTCAGGGACGGGGTGCTTTCGTCGATCTGCAGTTCGTGGATCTTGTAGTCGAAGGGCATCTCCCGGATGCCGAAGTCGGCGGCGATCTTCTGCAGTTCGCAGTTCTGGTTCCGGGGGCACTGGAGGCATTCGCTGGGGTGGGAGGAGAGGATGAGTTCCAGGACGGTGCGGCGCACCTCCACGATCTCCGGGTCGTGGGTGATGATGCTCATCCCCTCTTCCACGGGGGTGGCGCAGGCCCGGAGCATCTTGTTGGAACCCTCCACCTTGACCACGCAGATTCCGCAGGCCGCCCAGGCCGGCAGGTCCGGGTGGTAGCAGAGGGTGGGGATCTTGACCTTGACGAGTCTCGCCGCATCGAGAATGGTCATGCCTTCGTGGACGAAGAAAGGCATGCCGTTGACCTTTATGTTGAGCGTTTTCGCGTTCACAGATGTACTCCTTATTTGCGCACCACGGCGCCGAACTTGCAGACCGAGTAACACTCGCCGCATTTGATGCAGGCCGCCTCATCGATCACGTGGGGCTGCCGCCTTTCCCCCTTGATGCAAACCACCGGGCACCGGCGGGCGCAGAGGCCGCAGCCGATGCACTTGTCCGGCAGGATGAAGTAGCGGACCAGGTCCTTGCACTTGCCGGCGGGGCAGGTTTTTTCGTCGATATGGGCCAGGTATTCCTGGGGGAAATAGTGCATGGTGGAAAGGACCGGGTTCGGCGAGGTCTGGCCCAGACCGCAGAGGGAGGCCTTCCGCATGGCGTGGCCGATCTGCTTCATCCTGTCCAGGTCCTCAAGGGTCCCCTTGCCCTTGGTGATCTTGTCCACATAGTCGTAGAGCTGGCGGCCGCCCACCCGGCAGGGGGCGCACTTGCCGCAGGACTCGTCCACGGTGAAGCCCAGGTAAAACTTGGCGATGTCCACCATGCAGTCGTCCTCATCCATGACGATCATGCCGCCGGAACCCATGATGGATCCCAGCTTCTGGAGGTTTTCATAGTCGATGGGGGTGTCGATGTACTCCGCGGTGATGACGCCCCCCGAGGGTCCGCCGGTCTGGACGGCCTTGAACTTCCTGCCGTTGGGGATGCCCCCGCCGATATCGTAGATGATCTCCCGCAGGGTTGTCCCCATGGGGACCTCCACCAGGCCGGAGTTCTTGATCTTGCCGGTGAGGGCGAAGACCTTGGTGCCCTTGGAGGTTTCGGTCCCGATTTTGGAGAACCACTCCCCGCCCTTCAATAAAATGATGGGGATGTTGGCCCAGGTCTCCACGTTGTTGATGACCGTCGGTTTCTTCCAGAGGCCCTGCACCGCCGGGAAGGGCGGCCTGGGGGTGGGCATGCCCCGTTCCCCCGCCAGGGAGACCAGCAGGGCGGTCTCCTCGCCGCAGACGAAGGCCCCGGCCCCGAAGCGGATCTCCACCTCGAAACTGAAGCCGCTCCCCAGGATATCCTCCCCCAGGAGCCCCATCTCGGTGGCCTGCTTGATGGCCAGCTCCAGACGGTGGATGGCCAGCGGGTACTCCGCCCGGATGTAGATGTATCCCTTGTTGGACCCCACCACCCGGCCGGCGATGGCCATGGCCTCCAGGACCGAATGGGGGTCTCCCTCCAGGGCGGAGCGGTCCATGTAGGCGCCGGGGTCGCCCTCGTCGGCGTTGCAGACGATGTATTTCAAGGGGTCCTTGACCTTCCGGGAGAAGTTCCACTTCATCCAGGTGGGGAAGCCCGCGCCTCCCCGGCCTTTGAGGCCCGATTTCTTCAGCTCCTCCAGGACCTGGTCCGGGGTCATCTCGAAAAGCACCTTGGCCAGGGCCGCGTACCCGTCCCGGGCGATGTACTCGTTTATGTCCTCGGGGTTGATGAGGCCGCAGTTCCGCAGGACTATCCGGAACTGCTTCTGGTAGAAGGAGATGTCTTCGATCCGGGCGTGCTTCCTGGTTTCCTCCCCCTGGTACAGGAGCCTTTTGACCTGCCGGCCCTTCACGACGTGCTCCGCCACGATTTCCTTCGCGTCCTCGGGCTTCACCTCCACGTAGAAGGATTCGTCGGGCAGCACCTTGACGATGGGCCCTTTTTCGCAGAACCCGAAACACCCGGTTTTGACGATCTGAACATCGTCCTTCACCCCATGGGCCTCGCATTCGGCGATGAGGTTCTTGTAGATGTCGTCCGCTTTGCTGGATTCGCAGGCCGTTCCGCCGCAGACCAAGATGAATTGTTTGAATGCCATGGAGTTCCTCCGTGTTACTGCTGCATGATGTCGGCGGACGGCCGATCCAGGATGTGGTCGTTGATGAGCACTTTGCCCAGGATGTGTTTCCGGACGATTTTGACCGCCGTGTCCTTGTCCACGTTGCCGTAGAGGATGTTGGGCATGCCGGGCATCAGTATCTCCACCGTGGGTTCGGCGTAGCAGAAGCCCATGCAGCCGGTCTGACGGACCACCACGTTGTGCATGTTCTGGTTGTCCAGCTCCGTCAGGAAGGCGGACATGGTGTCCTTCGCCCCCGCGGCGATGCCGCAGGTGGCCATTCCGATGATGATTTCGATATCTTTTCCTTCGACTTCGCGGCGATCCATGGATTTCTTTTTTTCGTCGCGGAGTTTTTTCAGGTCTTCAAGGGTCATTTTTGCCATGACGTGCTCCTTTTTCAGGGGATTGAACGGAATCCTCCAGGGATTCCAGATATTGTTCGAGGATGGCGAGGGATCCGACGGATTCCAGGTCCTCCAGGGTTTCAAGCAGTTCCCGGCGGGAAAGATCGTAGGATTCCGTCTCCAGCGCCCGGTGGATGGCCATGTCGTGGCTGCCGGGGAGGGACAGGATCTGCCGGAAGGTTTCCGGAAGGCTGCCCAGGGGGGGGGTGTCCAGATGTCGGAGATCGAAGCGGAAGGACACGGTGGTGCCCGCCCCGGGGCGGGAGGAGATGGAGAAGTCCCCTCCCGTCTCGTTCAGGGCCTGAACCAGAAAGGGGATGCCCAGCCCCACCCGGCGGCCGGGGTGCTTTTTCCCGTCCGTGCCGAAGGGGTCCCGGGCGCGGAGGATTTCCGCTTCCGTCATGCCTTTGCCTGTATCCTTCACGCTCACCTTCAGGTTCCCATCGTCCTGGATGATCTTGATCTCGGTGAATCCGGAGCCCGCGTCCAGGGCGTTCTCCACGATATCCGCCAGAAAATCGGTGATCCGGTAATGCATCTACTCGGCGCGGTATTTGGCGATGATCTCCGCCAGCTGGTCCTTCTTCACCTTGCCGTAGACATCCTTATCCACCATGACCACCGGGGCCAGACCGCAGCAGCCCACGCAGCGCACCGCGTCGATGGAGAAAAGGCCGTCCTCGGTGACGGTGTTGATGCCTGTCCCCAGGATCTCCTCCAGCCCCTGGATGAGGTCCTCTCCGCCCTTCAGGTAGCATGCGGTGCCCATGCAGACGGCGATCTTGTGCTTTCCCGGCTTGGTCAGTTTGAAGAAATGGTAGAAAGTCACGACCCCGTACATCTTGGCCAGCGGGACCCCCAGGTCCTTGCTGAGCTGCAGGGCCACCGGCCGCGGGACGTAGCCGTACTCTTCCTGCACTTTATGGAGAATCATGATGAGATTCCCCGGCCTGTCCTTCCATTCTTCGACGAAATTCCGCAATTCTTCGGTGAGCTTAATCTCTTCGGCTGCGACGGCCATGATACCTCCCTCATCCCTCTCGGGGCTTCTATCGTGCCGCCATTGTATGATGATTCGATAAAAAATGCAACAGTGAGTTGCCGTAAATGAGAAAAAAATCCTATTTCGTGAAATGTTGTCGTTATTTATTGCATATAACGAGTTATTGGTTTATACTCTTGTAGATTATTGTGAAACAGGATTCGTACTGTCGTGAAGGAACTGAATAAAAGCACCATTCTGCGCCTGGCCCGGTATCTGCGGGTTCTGCAGAAACTCAAGTCCCTGGGCTTCGTCAAGGTTTTCTCCAACAATCTGGGGGACGCCATCGGGGTCACCCCTGCGGTGGTCCGGAAGGACTTCTCCATGATTTCCATTCCGGGGAACAAGCGGGGGGGCTACAACATCGATACCCTCATCGCCCACCTGGGCGCCGCCCTGGGGAAGGATCAGGTTCACGAGGTCATCATCGTCGGCTGCGGCAGGATCGGCTCCGCCCTGATGGAATACCGGGAGTTCGCCAAGGAGGGCATCCATGTGGTGGCGGGGTTCGACAGCGACCCCGCCCGGGTGGCCGCGTCGGCCAACGTGCCCATTTACGACATCCGGGAAATGCCGGACTTCATCCGGTCCCGGGGCATCACCGTGGGGATCGTGGCGGTGCCCGACGCCGCGGCAGCCCAGGTTCTGTCACGCATGACCGAGGCGGGGATCCAGGGAGTCCTGAATTTCGCCCCGGTGGAGCTCAAGTGCTCCGAGGGCTGCCTCATCCACAACGTCAATCTGGGGCTGGAAATCGAAAACCTTTTCTATCTGCTCAAACTCGGGGATAGACAGTCCCCGGTCCATGAATTAACCTGAATGACCACAAAGGACGGCAGAATGACTTTCGACGACATCATCCGCGCCCTCTCCTGCACGGTGGTGGTCCGGGGGACCGCCTTCGAAACCGCAGGGATCAAATCGCTGGTTTCCTCGGATCTGATGAGTGATGTCCTCACCACCACCGAGGAGGATTTCATCATTTCCACATCCCTGAACTCGGAACAGGTGGTCCGCACCGCGGATATCGTCGGCGCCCTGGGCATCGTGCTGGTCAACGGCAAATATCCCCAGGACGCCATGCGCCGGCTGGCGGAGGAGCACGGCATAACCCTCCTGTCCACTCCCATGGACGCCTACCGGGTCTGCTTCACCCTGGGCTGCGCGATGGAGTCCCGGGGCCGGGCCTCGCCATGACCACCATCCCCATAAGCACCCATGATTCCCCCCCCTTCCTGCTGGATCTCATCTATCGGATGAAGATCAAGGACGTGATGACCCGGAATCTCATCACCGCCCGGAAGGAAAACAGCCTGCGGGACATCAAGCTGCTCATGAAGGAGAAGGCCATCACCGGGGTGCCCATCACCGAGCCGGAGACCAGGAGGATCCTGGGGGTCGTCTCGATGGACGACATCATCCGGGCCCTGGACGGGGGCTACATCGACGCGCCGGCGGAGCGGCACATGAGCCGGAACCTCATCGTGCTGGACGAGGACATGCCCCTCCAGTTCGCCATCTCCTACCTGGACAAGTTCCGCTACGGCCGCTTTCCGGTTCTGAACAAGGAGCGGGAACTGGTGGGGATCATCACCAGCCGGGACATCATCGTGGCGCTGCTGGTGGAGGTGAACAAGGAGGTGGAGAAGCTGGAACAGAAGATCGTCAATCCCGTTCCCGTGGCGGGGGAGGACATCCACCTGGAGTTCGCCGTGCGGAAACTGGATTTCGAGAACGCCGGCAAAGCTTCCACGGAGATCAAGAAGGTCCTGAAAACCAGGAATCTGAACCCCCAGATCGTCCGGAGGATCGCCGTGGCATCCTACGAGCTGGAAATGAACCAGGTGGTCCACGCCGAGGGGGGGACCATCTCCTTCGCCCTGCAGGGCGACCGGGTGGTGATCACCGCCCGGGACCTGGGGCCGGGAATCGAGGACGTGAACAAGGCCCTGCAGGAGGGTTTCTCCACCGCCAACGAGTGGGTCCGCTCCCTGGGCTTCGGGGCCGGCATGGGCCTTCCCAACGTGCGTCGGGTGTCCGACGAGTTTTCGATTCAATCCAAGCTCGGCGAGGGCACGACGGTGAAGTCCGTCATCTTCGCCGCGGCGGAACTGTAAACGAGGTGGACATGAAAATCGGGGAACTTGTGGAAAAACTGGGACTGGAAACCGTTCAGGGAGAGTGGAAGGAGCAGGAACTGAAGGGGGGGTACACCTCCGATCTCCTGTCCGATGTGATGGGTCACGCGGCCCAGGGGCAGGCCCTGATAACCATCCAGGCCCACAAGAACACGGTGGCGGTGGCCACCCTGGCGGGGATCTCGGCCATCATCATCGCCAACAACCGCCCGGTCCCGGAGGACATGATCGAGGCCGCCCGGGAGGAGGGGATCGCGGTTTTCCGCTCCCGGGAAAACCAGTTCACCCTCTCCGGCCGCCTGTATGCCCTTCTGGGCGGCGGGGGCTGAACCGCCGCCGATGCGGTACGCGGCGGACCTGCACATCCATTCCTGTCTGAGTCCCTGCGGGGAACTGTCCATGTCGCCCCGGGAAATCGCCCGCCGGGCCCGGGCGGCGGGTCTGGACATGGCGGCGGTGACGGACCACAACAGCGCCCTGAACGCCCCGGCCTTCGCCGCCGCCTGCGCCGGGGAGGGAATAACCCCGGTCTTCGGCATCGAGGTGACCACCCGGGAAGAGGTCCATGTCCTGGCCCTCTTCGAGAAACCCGACGAGGCCCTGGAACTGGGCAGGATCATCTACGCCGCCCTGCCGCCCATCATGAACGACCCGGAGAAGTTCGGCGACCAGGTTTACGTCGATCTCGACGAGAACATCATCGGGGAGGTGGACAAGTTTCTGGTCTCCGCGGCGGACATATCCCTGGACGAACTGGCGGAGTACATCAGGGGGCTGAACGGACTTTTCATCCCCGCCCATGTGGACCGGCCCTCTTTCAGCCTCTCCAGCCAGCTGGGATTCATACCCCCCATGGCGTACTCGGCCCTGGAGGTCACCGCCATTCCCCCGTCGGTGGATACCGGGGCCTGCGTCCTGGTGGCCAATTCGGATGCCCATCACCCCGATGGAGTGGGGCGCCGCCGGACTTTTTTCTCCGCGCCCGACCTTGCGCCCGGAACAACGCCAGGGCGTGGGCCCGGGCCCAGGCCCGGTTTCGCCGATTACCGCCGCGCTCTGCTGGAGGGGCGGGTGAAGCCCGAGATACCCCGGAGATGACCGGCCCCGGGTCCGGAGCCCGGCTCCAGGAGGTGGGGCCACGGGGCAAAGGGCCGCCCGGTTGACGTCGGCCTGCCCCGGGTCCGGAGCCCGGCTCCAGGAGGTGGGGCCACGGGGCAAAGGGCCGTCTGGTTGACGTCGGCCTGCCCCGGGACTACCATCAAACCAGCACGCATCAGGAGGATGGAATGATTTTTTCGATGGAAGGGCCGGACAACACCCGGGAGACCGCCCGGGCGGCGGTCTCCGCCGCAGTGGAGAAGAACATATCCCACATCGTCGTGGCATCCTGCACCGGCAGATCAGCACGGGTTCTGCGGGAAGAGGCGGTGAAGGCCGGATACGGGGGAAAGCTGGTCTGCGTCACCCATGCCTTCGGCTTCGCCGGGAAAGGAACCAACGAAATGCCCGACCCGGAGCGGAGGGATCTGGAAAACCTCGGTTTCCAGGTTTATACGGCCACCCATGTTCTCAGCGGCGCCGAAAGAGGTCTGAGCCGGGTGTTCCAGGGGGCCTACCCGGTGGAGATTCTGGCCCATGCGCTGCGGCTTTTCGGTCAGGGGGTCAAGGTCTGCGTCGAGGTTTCCGTGATGGCCCTGGACGGCGGGCTCCTTCCCTGCGGAACGCCCATCGTCGCCCTGGGGGGGACTAAGAGCGGTCTGGACACCGCGGTCCTCCTGTCGCCGTCCCACGCGGGCGCCCTTCTGGAGACCCGGATTCACCAGATCATCTGCAAACCCTTCTGATGATTCCCTCCGTCAGGGAACCCGGGATGGGGGCGCGCTCCGGGAGCCGGATGCCCGGGGTGGCGCCACCGGTTCGGGGGTGGCCCGCCAGGGCGCGGCTTTCGGGCTGGAGGATCTACCCGGTGGCGCCCCGGGGCTGCCCCCCCGGGGACTATTCCGGGATGGCCCGGGGACTGCTTCGGGCTGCCCCCTCGGGGACTTCTTCGGGGTTCCCCCCGGGGACTATTCCGGGGTGGCCCGGGGACTATTCCGGGATGGCCCGGGGACTATTCCGGGATGGCCCGGGGACTTCTTCGGGGTTCCCCCTCGGGGACTGCTTCGGGGTTCCCCCTCGGGGACTGCTTCGGGGTTCCCCCTCGGGGACTATTCCGGGGTGGCCAGGGGACTATTCCGGGATGGCCCCCGAACCGGACCGGAACGGGCCGCCGGGTGAAGAGGCGAGCCGCCGGGTGAAGATGAGCCGGTCGTCCCCGGGGCGGTAGAAGTCCCGGATCCGGGCCTCCACCCGGTAGCCCCGGGCCTCGTAAAAGGCTCGGGTGGGGGCGTAGAGGGGAACCGATGAGGTTTCGATGACCAGAAGGCGTCCGCCGGCGGCGAGGACCTCCTTCTCCGCGCGCTCCAGAAGGGCCCGGCCGATTCCCCGTCCCTGAAGGTCCGGATCCACCGCGATCCAGTACAGATCGAAGGTCCCCTCCGTGGCGGGGGTCGGCCCGTAGCATACGTAGCCCGCGACGCCGGAGTCCGCCTCGGCGGTGAGGACGAAGTAATCCCGCTGCTCCGGCTTGTACAGCCAGGCGTCGATCAGTTCCCGCGCCACCTCGATCTCCGGAGAGGTGAACATCCCCGTTCTTTCCAGCAAAGACAGAAGAGGCGTCCTGTCAGCCTCCCGGGCGGGCCTGATATGGAGGCCGCCCCTTTCCCGGGCTATGACCCGCTCCGTGCCCCGGGTCATAAGAAGAGGGCCTCTTCGAAGGATGGGATGTTGTTGGCCAGGAGAGTCCGGATGAAGTCCCGATAGCTCCGGCCGGAGGCGGCCAGGGAACGGGCGAAGCCCCCATCGGGGGATATGTCGGGGTTGGGGTTGTACTCGAGTATGTACGGCTTTCCCGACGGATCCAGCCGGAAATCGATGCGGCCGTAATCCTTGCCCCCCAGGAGGCGGAAGGTGGCCAGGGCCAGGGCTTCGATCCTTTCCCGGAGGGGAGGTTCCAAATCCGCAGGACAGATCGTAGGGGTTCCCCGGTACTCGGGACTGTCCGGGCTCCACTTGGCGTCGTAGCTGGTGATCCGCGGTTTGTCCGGGGACAGTCCGGCAAAACTGATTTCCGACAACGGAAGCACCCGGGCCTCGCCCTCCTCTTCCAGAATGGAGGCGCCGATTTCCCTGCCGTCGATGAAGCTCTCGATGAGAATGGGCTGGCGGTACTTCCGGTGCAGACCCGCCAGGGCATCGGGCAGATTCTCCGCAGAGGAGAAAACCCCGTCGGGACCGATGCCCAGGCTGGCGTCCTCCCGGGACGGTTTGGCGATGAGGGGAAACTCCAGGCCCGAAAGGTCGGGCATCCGCCGGCCGTCATAGAGACGCCAGGCGGGGGTGGGAATGTTTTCCGAAACCAGGAGCCGTTTCGTGACGGCCTTGTCCTGGGCGATGGCCAGGGTCCGGGCGGAATTCCCGGTGTAGGGGATCTCCAGGAGTTCGAACAGGGCGGCCACGTTCATTTCCCAAGCGGAATTGCCTTTGAACCCCTCCGCGAGGTTGAAGATCAGCCTGGGTTTGTCCCGCCGTCCCGCCAGGCGGACCGCGGCGTCCAGCACCGAGGAAAGGGGGTAGATTTCCGGCGGCGACCCCAGGCCGTTCAGCGCCTCCGACACCGCGGCGACCTGGGATTCCACCGCCGATTCGGAGATCCAGTCCGGGTCCCCCATGTCCAGGGTGTTCCGGAGCCACGCGTTGTACACGATCCAAAGTGCCGGCACGGTGAGGAGTGTACCCCAAGCCGCGGGGCGCATCAAGAGCGGGGTTTCGAGCGGATGGTTTTTGAAAACTCGTCCCAGGCGCTCTCCTGCTGCTTCTTCGAGTAGGATTTTTCATTCGCCGGCCGGGTTTTGGAAATTTTCTTCCGGGAAGCGGGCCCCGGCGCGCCTTTGCGGGAATGCCCCGGTTTCCTTCCCCGAGGCGCGTCCGAGATGGTCTTTTCTCCGGTGGCGCGCCTGCTCGACGCGGGAGTGGAAAGACCCGAGGCCGGCATCAGGCTGCGGCCCAGGTACTGGTTCCGGTAGCTCTCGTATTTTCCCGTCAGCCTCATCCAGAATTGTCGAAAAAAGGAAAGGCGCGAGAAGGCCCGGAGGAAGATGTCCACAATGGAAAACTGCAGGATGGACGCCATGCTTCGAAAGGCCATGGTGTCCGGTTTGAAGTATTTACCCAGTTCCCGGGTGATGAGGGCCGGGTCCTTGATCTTCTGCTTTTCCTTCATCCGGTAGACCACCGCTTCGGTCAGGAGCCGGGGCTTGTCGAAAAGTTCCGAAAGGAAGGGATCCATGGCCCGGAGGCGCTCGACTATTTCGGTGTCGAAACTCTCCCGGCTGGTGAAAAGGGTTTTCCTCTCCCGATTGTTGGTGCGCAGCAGGTGTTCCATGTCCTTGACCAGATCGTTTTCCAGGGCTTCCCGGAACGAAAAGAAGCGCAAGAGAAAATACTCGTAGAAATTGTTCCGGTGCAGGTACCCGCCGGCGATTCTCGGCACCGGGGGTATTTTATACTGCTCGGAAAAATCGACATAGGTGGCCAGAAAATCCTTTCTCAGCGAGTCGAAGTCCTCCCCGTATTTTTCCTTCAGGGCGCCCAGAAGGGCGTCGAAGCGTTCCTGGGGGAAGAACTTTTCCTTTTCCGATTCCATCTGCAGGGCCAGGGCGTCCATATCCCGGATGCGCTCCTCCTGGCCGAGTTTCTTCAGTCTCTGTTCCGTCAGACGGCACTCGATGAGGCCCGACAGAACTTCCGCGAGACGCATGATTTCAGCGGAGGCCGAAACCCTTCTTGCCGCCAGAGGGTCGGCCTTCAGGAGCCGGACGGACTTCAGCATGTCCAGCCACACCGCGAGGTCCCCCGATTCCACCCGGTTCTTGTAGTCCCCCAGGGTGGTGTTGTTGAGTCGGGCCAGCTCCGCGGCCAGATTCGGGTCCTCCAGAAACCCGCGCATCTTTAGCCGGCAGTGGTCGATCAGGAGCCTTCCCCCTCCGGAGGGGAGAATCAGAGCCTCCCCGCCGGGCAGAGGCAGCCGGTACAGCGTCGTGTCTCCGGGGCCGGGATCCTCGAAAATCCGGTGATAGTCTTTCTCCGCCGGTTCTTCCACGCAGGATGGAGGGGGGACGACGCCCCTCGCCGTCAGGGTCTTCTCCAGAGGCATCTCCGCGCCGCGGTTCCGGCAGAAACCGTCCAGCTCTTTGCGCAGCAGGAAAAAATGGTAGCGGCAGTCCCCCGGAGAGGTGAGGATGATCCTGTCCGGAGCCGCCTCGCCGTCGGAGTACCGGAAGGTCAGGACTCCGCATTTTTTTTCTTCCAGCCGGACCATGAGGTTCAGCAGCTCCGAAGCGGCGTTCTTGATGAGCCCCGTTATCTGCCCCAGGAAACGGCCGTGGGAAATTTCCGGCTGCCAGCTTTTGCACAGGTTGTGGAAAATCTCCCGTTGGGCCGGAGAGACGTTCCCGATTTCGGAAAGAAACTCTCCCCTTTCCTTGGCGTCGAAAAGAGTGTAGGGAGGCGGAGGGTAGGGGGCCTTCGCTTTCCCGTCCTTCGGTTCCGGCATCGTGTTCTTCGGTCCCGACCTCAGCGGGACGGCTCCTCCAGCTTCTTTTTTTCCGCCCGGGTCGCTTCGATTTCCTTTTTCAGGGATTCGATCCGCTCGCGGCGATTCCGGAGTTCCTCCTCCTCCGCCTCGAGCCGACGCCGAAGGTCGTTGAGCCTTCGGTTAAGCCCGTCCTGGAGGACGGCAGCCCGGGTCTTTTCCAGTTCGTCGGAGTTTTCCTCCGCCCTTTTTTGCAGAAGGTCGATATCGGCGGCCAGGGCCCTGAAGTCCTCGTTCCCTTCCGCCACGGCGGGAACAGTCCGGTGGACCTCTTTCCCCAACGCGATGTACTGCCCCGTCAGCTTCCCGTTCAGACCGTCATTCTGGATCTCCAGGTTTTTGATCCGCTTCTGGTGCCGGGCATCCACCCCCAGGCGGAGAAGCTCCGCCTCCAGGGAGTTCCCTTCGGATTTCAGGGCTTCGATTTTCGCGCGGGTTTCCCCGAGTTTTTCCCGGTTTGCCTCATAGGACTCCAGGAGTCCGGAGTCTTCGGGGGCCCCTCCCTTTTCCAGCAGAACGCGGCCGAGATCCTGGAACTGTTTTTCCATGTTCCGGATTTTCAGAGACCGGGAAGAGCTGAGAAAAATGATCTTTCCGCCGTCGAAAAGCTTGGTCAACAGGGGTTTGTCCCGGGGCGGGGCCTTCAGGGAGGAGACGGTTTCGTCCATGGCGGAAATTTCATCCTGAAGGTTCCTGATGGTTTCGATGCGCTCCGACTCTTCCGCCGTGACGGGCTCCCGCCCCGTCCGCTGGAAGGCCGCCCGGCCGAATTGTTCGAAAATAGGAAGGTTCTCTTTTTCTATCTCCCCCGCCTCATCGTCCAGGACCCTGGCTTCCCTCCGGATGGCTTCGAGCCGGGCCGCGATTTCCCGGATCCGCGCGATCTTTCCGGAATTGCTCTCCATGCTCTTTATGGTCTTCCGAATTTCCTGGACCGCTTCGGCGGCGGGGCCGGGGGGGAGCATTTCCCCCAGGCTTTCGGCGGTGAATTTTCCGAGCCGCCCGTAGGCCTGGGCCTGGAGTTCCGCATTTTTCTTTCCCCGCTCTTCCATTTCCGCAATGAGCCTGCGTCGATCGTCCATGGACCCCTTCCTCGTCTCTTATAATAACTCATTCCGGGGGAAAAGGCCAACGGCTTTTCCCATCCGCCGCGGATTCTCCTCCGGGGGATCCGCCTGACCCTTTGCCCCATGCGGGATATTTTTATATATTGAACACCATGAACATACCGAACTACCCGGACTTCGCGCCGGTCAATCTGAACATGAGAACCGATCTGCACCCCCGCCTCTCCATGCTGAAGGACGGAATCTCGGAACTCACCTTCGCGGGGATATATCTTTTCCGGAACACCTATTCGTATCGGGTTTCGTGGCTGCCCAACGAGACGCTGGTCATTTTCGGCGAAAAGGACGGGGAGAGGTTCTTCATGCTTCCCTGCGGCATTCCCGGACCGGAGCTGCTGCAGGACCTGTTCGCCCGGCGGGATTACCTGAAAAACCTGTCCGAAACCGACACCGCCGCGTCCCG
>Ga0302238_1002073_pt1 | contig 14721 bp, 8 predicted proteins | sample AAG_UR_Asn_MG_FD_193527 | JGI IMG/M metagenome (GOLD analysis project Ga0302238, IMG submission 193527) | Enriched activated sludge microbial communities from anaerobic digester in WTTP, New Holstein, Wisconsin, United States - AAG_UR_Asn | ecosystem: Engineered > Bioreactor > Anaerobic >...
ATTAAAATCCATAAGTGAATTATTGGACAGCAATCCTCCCACTGTGGTTGCCCCGGGTTTTCCTGCGAAAACGGCGGCCGTCCCGTGTCCCTCTGCCTGCAACTGCTCGAGCAGGTCGATGGTTCTCTGCGTCGAGGCGATGAGCATCTTGAAGCCTTTGCCTCCCTGGATGGGGATCCACGAGATCATCTCATCCACATGACCGATCAGCAGCCATCCCGTATCCAGGAGCAGCAGCGGCCCCTGAGCCTGCTGCGCTGCCAAAAACGCCTGGATATCGGGGTGCATGCAGAGCCATGTTGGGTCAGAGGGATCATGCCCAACATAGATTCTCCCCCGGGGGTACTGCTTCCCACCCTGTGAGAGGGGTGGCGTTGTCTCGAGGTTTCCGAACCAGTCGAACCAGTAGGTGTTGGTTCGGGGCTGGGCCGGAACGACGAGGCCCATGTCTGGCCCCAGGAGCACCTCGGGAGCTACCTGGTCCAGTTGCCTGCCCCTGGGGGCCTGGATGACCACATGCTGCACCACCGGCCCGTTGGGGCCAGGGAAACTGCTCCAGCCTATCTCAACAGCATCCTGAAACCAGATGTCCCCGCCCGGCTCGGTATCCATGGGCACTTCTCCAAGAGGCCCCACGGTCACCCACTCTACCCCTACCCCCTCAACCAGGCCCTGCATCGAGGCCATGAACGCAGCCTGTTCGGGCATGGTGTGTGCTGCATAGGCCACGTCAGCGGGGTCAAGGCCGCTGGTCAGCAGCAGTGGCGCCACCAGCATATGGGCACTGGGGCTGACGCTCTCCCCGTCCCCTCCTTTGACAGTGAGGGTGACTTCGACGTAGCCATCGAACTGCTCCTCTCCCCGAAAGCGAATCGCTTCGACCCACAGGGTGATACCGGACGCCAACTCATCCTGGGTCAACTGGTAACCCGAGGCCGAGTTGGGCAGGGGTATCCACTGCTGGGCCGTCTTGCGGAAGAAGCGGCTCTGCTCACGGCCCCTGGTGACAAGGAGCGTTGCCGCGGCAGCATCTGGCAGGGGGGTAATCACCAGGCGTGCGAGGTCTTCCTCATCCTTTGGTCCGTTGACCTGCTCATCGTCACAGTCTCGGATGCCGTCGGAGTCATCATCGTCGGAGTTAACCAACAGCAGGGCCGGGGAGGATTCTCCCGAGTCATCCGAGCCATCTGCGGAGACCAGCCCGTCTCGATTGGAGTCCACCAGCAACATGGGCAATACGGCCACCACGACCTCGCCATGATGCAAATCGGCAACAGCGTCCGTTGCCTCGGAGGCTTGGTCCTGGACGAGGTCTGCCACGCTATCGAGCTGGTCAGGCAGCAGGTCGGCGGCTGCAAGGTCATTGGGGCCGCTGGTCTGGTCGTAGCTGACTTCCCCCGCAGAGTCGGGCCCGGGTATGGAGGTATCTCCTGCGGTACTGGCACCACCTCCGCACCCGGCAGCGGTACAGAGCAGAGTGGAAGTGAGAATGGCCGAGAGCAAACGAGCGTTCATGTCGCCTCCGCTGCAAGTGATAACCCTGGCCATTGCAACACAGCGATGGGTTCAGCTCAAGAGAGTTGTTCGGCGATGCCCCTGGGAGCTGGCAAAAAGGCTTCACTTTCATGACAGTTCATGCCACGTTTTGGGGGCTGGCCGGTCTCTGAGGCTGCAGCGGACTTCTCTTGGGAAGTATCCCCGGGGTGCTGGCCACGTTGTGTAAGAGTGTCTTCTATGAGGTATAATCATGACTAACCTCGGCGCAGTATTCGGCAAAACAGCAATAATTGTTTTCTTTGTGGCTTTTGCATTGGCAACAGCACCTGGATGTGGTCAGTCAGCGGGGACCAAGAGCGATGCGGACCTGATGCAGGAAGCAGACGGCGTTGGCGATGCCGTCATGGGTGATACTCTCCCCACGGACGGCGAACTGCTGGACATCTATCAGCCTGACCTGGCTGGTGACGCAATGATGGACAGTGGCGAGGTGCAGGACGCCGACTCCGAGGTCGATTGGTTGGAGGAGACGTTTGAGCCTGACTCCTTGGAGGTTGTTGAGCCTGACATCACAAAAGAGGAGTGGCGCCTGAAGGCCGAGGTCAGCTGCGAATTGGTAGCGCCTGCCTGCGGGGGAGAGCCGGCGCTTGCCCCAGCGGGCAACTACCGCTCCGACTTCTACTATCCCTTCGAGGAGTACCCGGAGTTGGGGAATCAGGTCATTGAAGGCGGTCGGGTCCAGTTGGCGGGAGTTGCTGAGGCAGGCGGCCTTGTTATTAAGGTAGAGATAGATGGTACTGATGTGACGCCCCTTGCGATGCCGGCCAACCTTGAGGATGTGGAGACGCCAGAGGAGGTTCTGGCCATAACCGACACCCAGGCATATCACTGGGTTCAGGTCTGGCCGTTCACTCTTGTGGAGGGCAAGCCTTTCCTGCTGAACTTCCACGTGGGGACGTTGGGCTTGGAGGAGGCTTCCCAGGTTCAGGTCAAGGTGACAACGGAAGAAGGGGTGGCGCTGGAAGGCAACGTTGAGCTCTCCCGGCCGCTGGTACCGCTGACCTGGGTTACCACGAATGAAGGAATGGACGAGTTACTGATGTTCGCTCGCAACGAGGGAGGCGAGGCACAGACTCTGTCGGCTATTGAGCTTGACGGGGTTGACGTCACCTCTGCTGTGTGCGTTCCTCGAAAGATAGTGGAGCCAGGGGAGTCGGTCTTCTGGAGGGTGAAGCTGTGTGAGCCGGCGGCTTTGGGGGATGTCTGGACCTTGGTAGTCCGGTTCGAGGGCGGTGCCGTCTCGGTGGGCACCGGTCGATTCGTCATCCCGCACTTCCCAATCCATTCATGGGTCAAGGAGAAGGACTGCCCCTACCCCGGGGCCAACTGGGCCAACTACATGGCTCACCGGGAGAGAGGCTTCGACATGCCCTTCATGCGTGGGAAGTTCACGGCTGAGGGGTGTAACAACGCTACGTCGCAGTCGATTGTTGAGGCGTCGAAGAGCATCCCGGACCAGTATTTCTTGCTGGACGAGTGGGCGGAGCCGGGCACCGACGATTTCTCCCGGGTGGCCAGGTTGCTGGGGGACGAGGTCGACAGCAATCGGGACGACAAGCCCTTCCGAGTATCCAGGGACGCAAAGCGCTCATGGACGCAGCACCCCGGCATGACCACCTACATCGGTGCTGCCCGGCACCGTCCTAACGGGGCCTTTGCCGGCATCGCTGACATTCAGGGCATGGACATCTACTTCGCCTCGTGTGCCCCCTCGATCCTGTCGCAGATGCTTCCTGGCCTGAGGGCCCCTTATGATTACTTCAGGGCCGTGATTAGGAACCAGAGGCCAAACACGACCTGGTTCTACTCGCAGGGCATCCACGACGGCTGGGTTGGCACGCCCAACGCCCCGGAGTTGATGGTGTCTGCCATGTCGGTGGTAGTAAGCGGGGCCAAGGGGCTCATGTACTTCATGACGAACATGAAGCTTGTTGAGAAATACGCAGAGACCTGGGAAGCCATGGGGAGGGTCAACAGGGAGATCCGGAGCATCAGGCGGTTGCTGCGGGAGGGTGATGCCACAGGAGGAGCCAAGGCCTCGGCCCAGGAGGTCCTCATTGAGGCCATCCGTTCCAAGGGGGCCATTGTGGTTCCCCTGGTCAACGTGAGTGCCGAGAAGCCGCTGGATTTCACTCGGTGCATTATCGAGGGTGAGGATGCCCACTGGGTTTTCGCCGACGTCGCTACAGACGTCACGGTGGAGATTCCTTTGGACTTCAGCGTCGGCCATTTTGTTGAGGTCGTAGGGACGGAAGTAGTGACCCCGGACTTGGAGATTTGGGCCCAGGGGCGCACGATTCACATCAAGGGAGTCACAATGTCGGAGGAGCAGCCCTACAGAATCCTGGTGCTGGCCTCGGACCAGGAGACGGTGGATGGCATTTCGGCGGACATGGTCATCCCAGAGGTGACTCAGCCTGAGGTGAGGTAGAGCCCCCGATCGCTCTTTGGTTGGAAGCGGGCCGAATCTTCACACGGCTGCTCATATATGTCGCTCCCCCAATCAGCCGTGTACACCGCCTTCGACGGCCCAGAGGGGGGGACGAGAATGGTGAGCAGTGGCTTAGGGGGGGCTTGAGGAGGAGGGGCATGGAGGGCAGGCCCTGACAGGGGGGGCCGCCGGGGTTGGTTCAGGGGAGAGCAACGTAGTTAATCATGATCTCTCCATTGTCATTGAGCATATAAGTTCGGCCCATGCGATCAATGGTCAAGCGCTGCAACGGCAGGGCTGCGTCGATGGCAACCACAGGGGCGCTGGGATTGGAGAGCGCCATTCCAAGCAGCGTCGTGTGGTCTGTGGCAAAACAGCCGCCCGAGGAGACTACAGAGGTCCATGCAAGCCCATCCAGGAAGTTGTTCTTGATTCGCCCGTAGCGGTAGGTGTCGTAGCAGAATGGCGGTAGAGAGCTGTTCTGAGCCACTGTGTCGGAGAGCACCAGGGTTCCGGACCTGTCGTAGAGAGCACGTCGAGTCTCGGCCGTAGCGGGGTCAGCATTCAAGATGACGAACTCGCCCCCCGGGGCTACCCAAAGGCTGTGGGAGTCGTACCAGGCAGTCTTGCCTGCTGCGTCGGGTACCGCTTGGGCCGTGGAGGTCAATCTCCCGCTGGAGTCGAATCTCCAGAAGACGACTCCCTCGGGCAAGTCCCCCTGGCATGAGACGACGCCACCGTTGCCGAGGCTACTCAGGGCGACGTGAATCCCGAAGTTGCAGTTGGGACCTGGGAGTTCCAGGTTCTCCTCGGAGAGCGGTGAGCCATTGGGCTTGAAGAAGCGGAGGTAGCCCCTACCATTAATACCGAAGGCCACCACTCCATTTCCCTCATCATCTATATCGATGTCATAAAACTCCTGGGTATGAACATCAGCCAGCCTAACTGGGGCACTGACCGTCGAGCACTCCGGGTCCAGGTAGACAACGTCGAGTCTGGCATTGGAGAAGTCGTTTGGAATTATGAGATGGCGCCACACCATCATGGAGTGGCCGCTGGTACCTGCCCTGACAACCCAGGGGCCATCGGAAGAGAGGTTCGCTACCTGCGGTCCCGAAACCCAGAGGATTTTGGTGCTTTGCCAGGCCGAGAGGGTATCGAAGCACTGAACGTTGACACCGTCGGGGGTGTAGAGCCCCACAGCCACCACTTGGCCATGGGCATCAACGTCGATGTCGGAGACGTTGAAGGGAGGCGTGAAGAGGCGCTTCTCCACGTGGCAGCGATGGTTACAGCCGTCGCCATCGACGAAGGCGCCATCGTCGCACTCCTCGCCGGCGTCGAGCTGGCTATTGCCGCACAGGGGATTGAAGGCCACGCAGCCAAGCTGTGGGTCGCACTGCGTCACGAAGCTGGTCGCCGGCAGAGAGCAATCGGCATTGGAGAGGCTGGTGCATCCATCTGGTGAGCAGAGGTCTCCGCCGGTACAGGCGTCGAGGTCATCACACTGAGCGTTCTGGGCGATGAAGGCGCAACCGCTCTCGGGTACGCAGACGTCCTTGGTACACTCGATTCCGTCGTCGCAGGCGAGAGGCTCACCGGGCTGGCACACGCCTTCAGCGCACTGGTCCCCCACGGTGCAGGCGTTCTTGTCGTCACAGTCGAGGGTATTGGGTTGGAAGACGCATCCCGTTCCGGGGTCACAGCTATCGTCGGTGCAGGGGTTGAAGTCGTTGCACGGTGAGGCTGGCTCTCCCTTGCAGAGCCCCCCTTGGCACTCATCGAAGATGGTGCAGGCATCCCCATCGGCACAGAATTGGCCATCGGTGTCCAGAGGAATGCACGACTGTGACTCCTCGATGCATTCGTAGATGTTGCACTGGTCAACCGCCGGGCATCTCTCTTTGGCCTCCAGGCACTCTCCCCCAGAGCAGAAGGAGATCTCGCTGCACCAGCGGCCGTCGTCGCATATTGCACCGTCATTGGCCGGCACCAGCGAGGGATGATGGAGGACCGCCCCCTTTGGTGGTACGCTGGTTTTTTGGCGAAAACCCACCACGCAAAGGAGACGGCCATGGGAGTGAAGTATGTCGGAGTCGACGTTCACGGTCAAACATGTGTGTTTCACGTTCTGGACGACAAGGGCACGGATATGTTGGCTGGAGCAGTCGTGCCCACGCGCAAGGATCCACTGTTGGAGTTTGTCAAACGCCTTGGGGGGACGGTGCATCTGGCATTGGAGGAGGGTACCCAGGCTCGGTGGTTCCGGGCCCTCGTGAGGCCGTTTGTGGCAGAGGTTGTGGTTTGCGATGCACGAAAGAACACAAGGGGCAGAACCCTCAGGAACAAGACCGACCGAAAGGATGCCCGGTCTCTTGCGAGGCTCCTGTACCAAGGGGAACTCTCAGCGGTGTATCACGGGGACGAGGACTTGGAAGAGTTTCGGAATCTGGTGAAAACCTACCAAGTTCTGCTGTCCGACACGACCCGTGTGAAGAATCGAATCAAGGCGGTATACCGGGGGAGAGGAATCCCTACAGACGGGAACGCTGCGTATCGGAGAAGCACAAGGCAAGACTACGTGGCGATGGCTACCAGTTCTGCGTTACGAAGCCGATTAGAAGCCTTTCACGTGCAGATGGATATTGGCACAGCGCAGGTGCAAGAAGCGCGTTCGAACATGCTCTTGGAAGCCCGAAAGTACTGTGCCTATCGAACGCTTATGACGGTGCCTGGGATCGGCAGGATTGGGGCAGCGGTGCTGGTGGCGACGATCGGGACCCCGCGTCGCTTTCCAACCAAGCAGGCCTTCTGGGCCTATTGTGGGCTGGCTGTAATACATCGAGATTCGGGAGAGCACGTGATGGGACCCGATGGGATACGGCGGAGGAGTGGACCAACCAGGACTTACGGTCTAAACAGAAATCGAAACGGGTCTTTGAAGGGAGTCTTCAAGGTAGCAGCCATCGCTGCCAGAAAGGACCCGGAAGTGGAAGAGTACTACCAGGCTCTCCTTGCGAGGGGCCTGCGACCAGAGGTGGCCCGAGTGCAGCTGGCGCGGAAGCTAGCCACCGTGGTCCTTACCATATGGAAGAAGGGGTGCCGATACGAGAAAGGGCGGTTGAAACAACAGAACGCGTAGCCAGCTGGTCGCAGAAAGAACGGACCCATTGGGGGCCGTCGACTCTGCATATGCCGAGGCAACGCGTCAGGAGGGACAGGCACACGCCCTCGACTTGCCCAAGAGGTACTAGGCCGAGCATCGCCGCCCTCCAACGAACGGATGAAGCCTTTGCCCTCGAGGCACAAATAAAGGAGAATCCCTTTGCCGGACTGCTTGCCCGGGGTCAGCTTGAACGACGCCGATTTCTTGTCAAAGGATATGGGGCCCAGCACCCCCGCTGCCACTGCCCTACCCTGCCCGGACCAGGCCCAGCGTGACTCTTTGGAGGTCAGCTTCAGTTGGCGCTCCAGGTTGCTGGCCTTGAGATAGAGGGCGTTGGAGTCACCAGAGTACTTCGCTGTTTCGGCTTGAATCTTCATCCGGGCTTCCAGCAGTTCCTGATACTGCCGGTCCAGCTCGGCCTGCTGCTCAGGATCAACGGGCTTGGTTGGCGCGGTAGCGCACGCAGTAGTGAGCGCCAGGGCCAGAACCATCAAAGTCTTTGCGAACCTCATCTCACCCCTCCAGACATGAGCCATAGGGCCCCTGCATCTCCCCTTCACAGGAGAATCACGCGGATGGTACACCGGTATTGCCAACGGTGAAAGAGGAACAGAGCGGCCCGGTGCGGATCCGTTGCGGGGGAGCTGGACGTCCAGCGTGCGCCTTTCGTGGCCGTAGTCCCGCCAACGGCGGGTTGAGGTCGCCGTCGCCGTCGCCGAACTGTCTATCAGCGTGACAGAGTGCATTTGCCCCCGGGTTCGGGAACCGCACCCGAGCGGCCCGGCGGCTACTTCCACCTGAACAACGGCCCCGTTTGCCGTTGCAGGCCCCGCTGGGGCACCTTGTTCAGACGTGGTTACGGTTGACTCCGGCGGCAGTTGGTGGCACAACAGCGGGGCCCAGTAAGCGTGTCTCAACCGAGAAGGACACATCAACAAGTGAAGTCGCTAAAAACCGAATTCGTGAAGTTCTGGTGCGCTAATTTCTTTGGTGCACTGTTCATATTGCTGCTGCTGAAATTTATCATGGTGTTTAACAATATCCTTGGGACTGAGGCTTTTGAGTCACCGCTGAAGCTGCTTGGGAAGTCCTTCCTGTTTCTTGGGTGGGATGTGGTTGGCGCCGCAATTCTGGCTACCATTGCCGCTGCAGTAGCGGCGCCTCTTTCCCACCGCGGTTGGAAGAAGTCTGCCTTGGCCTGGTCGGTGGTGGTACAGTTCGCCCATGGTGCGTTTGTGGTTATTAGTGCGTTCACATCAATTTACATAGGCTCGCTAATCAACAAAGCAGCTATTGATTTGGCATTCTTGAACCAGATGGGTGAGGGTGGTACTGGCTCCGGTCTGGCCATGTCCTCCTCCATCGGGCATCACATCAACATCTTTAACATGTCTCTTATCGTGCTCCTGCCGGCACTAGCAAGCCTGGTGGTGTGGCAGTACCTGAGATTCCACCACAGGTGGAGCAGATGGGCAAGGCGTGCGGTCGTTGGGGTGGTTGTGACCCTTGCCTCGATTACTGTGCTGCTGCTCCCCTGGTTGCTCAATGGGGACATAGCGGGTATCCGGGTCCACACCCACGGCCTGGAGCGAAGTCCAGGCGTCGAACTGGCCAGTTCCTACGTCTCCCCGATGTTCAGAAAGCTCTTCGGGTCGTCCGAGCATATCGCTGATGAGTTCTATTTTGATATGTCGACAATAGCGTATCCGGGCACAACTCTGGACAACCCGCTGACCCGGGCAAGACCCATAACAGGAGCTAACGTTATTGTAATCTCACTCGAGTCTGTTGGGCAGAAGTATCTGCGCGAAGATTCGAAACTTATGCCCTTTCTTCAGGGATTTGGCAGCAAGCCAGGCAGCATGTATTTTCTTAATCATAGCGCCAACTGGCCGCAGACAATGAAGGCGTTCTTTTCGATTTTTTGCTCGGAGCTTCCATATCCTGACTACAAGCCAATAACCTTTGTCAACCCGACCGTTCCTTGTAAGAGCATCAGCGAGGTGACCGCTGAGGCAGGCTACCGTAATCTGCTGATCACCAGTGCGGACCTGGCCTATGACAGGAAGATGCGTTTCTTTCAGCACAGGCGCTTTCACGAAGTTTACGACATGCGAAACATGCCTGACAGCGAGGGGGTCTGGCGAGACTCCTGGGGGCTTGACGAGCGACTGGCGGTAGGTCAATTGTTGAAGTTCGTTCGATCTAATGCGGACAAGCCGTTTTTTATATTTTATGAAATGGCGACTGCGCACCATCCCTATAATAGCTGCCAGGAGCATGTTGACAATCCTCTCGACGACGACTTTGCTGCCTACAGCCGAGCGCTGGGGTTCATTGATGACAGAATCAGGGACATCGTCGCCGGCGTCGAGGATGCTGGCTTGGCGGATAGAACGCTCATCGTTGTATACTCGGACCATGGAGAGGGTTTCGGACAGCATCCAGGCAGCAGGAGCCATGGTCCGAAGGTATACCAGGAGAACCTGCACGTTCCGTTTGCTTTGTTGGGACCGCAGTTGGGGGAGGTCTCCGGGAGGGTCGACTTCTCCACCAGCCACATCGACGTGGCCCCCACGGTGCTGGGCCTGATCGGTATCAACCCACCATGCACCATGAAGGGGCGAAACTTGGCCAGTTCCAGCGAGCCTCGGATATCGCTCATGGGTGGACGTCCTCCCGGAGGGCAGTTTGGCGTTTTGGATGCCAACATCAAGTACATCATCGAAGACAATGGGGCGGAGATGCTTTTCGATTTGAGCACCGACCCGGATGAGGAAAATGACATAATTAGTGGTCATCGTGATTTGGCAGCAAAATATCGCAAGCGACTTGATGAATGGAAGGCCTTTTCGTCAAACCTAATACCAAATTACTCAGCCGTGCTTTTAGGTACGCAGTGCAAATAACAATGAGCAGGCGCACACTTACATTTATATTTCTTATCATCGGGCTTGCGGCACTGGTGATGTTGGTCGTTAAGGTCGGTTTCCGCCCGCTGCTTGACACCCTAATCCGATTTGCCCCGGCCTTTCCGCTCATCCTTGCCATCGAGGCCGGTTCCAACCTGCTCTCCACGGTGGGTTGGTACTACTCGTTCGGACCAAAGGAGCGGCCGAGGCTGACGAGACTTCAGATAATCAATTTTGCAAGCCTGCCGCTCTCTGGGGCGTTGCCCACGGGGCAGGCGGGTGAGGTCCTTAAGGGCAACCTTCTGCGGGGGAGCGTTGAGCCTACCGAAATCGTCTCATCGCTTATTATTTATAACTATCTTCATGTGCTTACTACTGCCGGTATCATGGCAATTGGACCGGTGGTGGCGCTCTTCATCGGGGGATTCCCTCCGGGGGCAGCGCTTCTGCTTGGAGCAATCTCGGTTGGAATCTGTGCTTTTATGGCTGGCTTGGGCCTGCTCATGCGAAGCCGGGCCTTTGAGCGGCTGGCGAGCCTTCCCCGGAGGCTTCCAATCAAGGCCCTTCGAACGGATGCTTTGTCCAAGTGGGCAGCGGAACTGGACACGCGGTTGAACTCAGCGTGGAAGGAGCGCCGGGGGGACTTGTGGATGGCGGGCCTCTTCCTGGTGCTGGGGCGAATCCTGGCGGTGGTGGAGGTCTATGCCATACTGTATTATATTGGTTTCTCTGACTCAGTATTAATAACTGCGATGGTATACTCCGGAACGGCCATGGCCAACTACGTGCTGATGGCTCTGCCGGCACGCGAGGGGTTCCTTGAGGGGAGTTCGTACGTTGTGCTGGAGTTCCTCGGGTTTGTGGGAGCGGTGGGGCTGACGCTGGAGATTGTGCGGCGGCTTCGGAAGATCGCCTTTCAGGTTTTTGGGCTTGGGGTACTCTCATATCTGCTGCGCCAACGTGGTTCCGACTCGAAACCGGGAGCCGATTCGGCGCCCTACGGCCGACAGTCGGACTCCTGAAGAATTGCACCATAGTCCTCAATGAGATTGGTTCCGAAATCCTCGACCTGCTTGATCCTGTGTCTAAACTTCGTCGTTAGTTCAGGATTCTCCGCTGCCACATTATTGAGTTCTTGAGGGTCTTGGTATAGGTCAAACAACATATCCAGGCTATCATCCTGTAGAATATACTTCCATCGCCCATCACGGATACCCAACTGGAATGCGGGGGGGCGCCCACCGAAGACAGCTATCCTGGGGTCGAACTGCCGCATGAGGTTACGGCCCTTCATGGTACACGGAACGTCGATACCCAGAAGGCCCAGCACAGTGGGGGCGACGTCGACGTGATGGGTCAATTGATTGCCAACCGGAGGCGAGAGCCCTGCCACCTGGGGCCCCACGAGGAGCAGCGGCACATGGACAGCGGTCTCGTAGACATTTCGACCGGCCTTCTTGCCATGCCCCTCGCCATGGTCGGCCAGGATTACAATCAGGGTGTCGTCCAGGCGACCTGCTGCTCGAAGGCCCTCTACGAGGTCCCGAAGCCGCTCATCGAGGAAGGTTAGTGAACGCCTGTACGCTGCCTCTCTCTCCAGCGGCTGGGTCTCATGCTCTGGTGCCGTGACGAAGGGGTGGTGAGCCGAGAAGGAGAGCCAGGAGATGAAGAACGGTCGGTCCCTCTCCTCGGTTGCCAGTTGCAGCAGCTTCTGGACTGCCACCCGGTCGTCTATGCCCCAGGCCCCTCTCCAGGCTCCCTCTGCGTCCTCCATTGTGCGCATGTCCATGAGCAGGTCGAATCCCCGGTGCCGCATGAACCTGCCGAGGCCATCATAGGCCAGGTCCTGGCTGGTCACGAAAGCAGTATAGTACCCATTATCATGCAACACCTCTGATATGCTACGGCACCCAATCGCAGGATTCACCTGGGTAATGGGTTTATAGCTAGGATGAGGCAGTTCGGAGCACATCAGAGAGAAGAGTGAATGGGTAGTAAGAGACCAGGCCGAGTAGTGTGCTGGCAGTGCCACACCGGCCCCTCCGTTGGCTAGAGAGGTCAGGTAGGGCATTGGGTCTGATTCGCCCCCGAGGTGGACGGCTCCCACCGACTCCATAACCACCAGAAGCACATTCGTCTTCATTGTGCGCGCTTGTGCGAGGGGTGGTGGGGGGGCTTCGCCTGCAGGCTCCTCTTCCCAGGATGAGTAATCGAACCTGAAGGGGTCCCCGGTCCAGGCGTGCTCACCTGATGAGCGGAACAGCGGTTTGATGTACGACCTGCCCATCTCCATCATGGGGCTCTCGTGGAGCCCGTGGGTATTGACGCGAACACCCCCTATCTCGCCGCTCAGAAGATACGGCAGCGCTAGCAGGCCCACCAGGCTCAATGCCAACAGGGCTCGTGTCCCCCAAACCTTTAGCCAGACGGGCCAGGAGCGCACCACGGCGTCGCCTTTGTAGAGAAGCAGTGCTGGCAGCGCTGAGCCCACCAGTAGTGAGGCAGAAATCGGGACTGACAGATAGTCACGAACGGAGGACCAGAGTGCGGGCAACCAGTCTGACACAGTGCCAGATTGAGTGAACACTGCGGCGTCAATAGACTGCTTCGTAACATGTCCACCCTGAAACACAAGAGTGAATGTACTGAATACACAAAGAAATGCATGAACTGTCTGCATGGATGCCGCAGCGTGAAGGGCTCCACGATGGCGGCCAAAATATACAAAGGGGCTGGTCAGCGCAACAATCAGCCCCGCCACAAGTACACTTCCAAGGGCGTCTCGGGACAGTAGCAATGGCAATTTCGCCAGCACCAAAAACACGGAGTCGAAACTCTCATCGCTACCGAGTGTATATATAAGACTCCCCAGCTTCAAGACTGCAAGCACTACGAATGCAGCCATCATGTTGCGCTTGAAGTGGTTCCAGAACATCATCTTCATTAAAAGCCTCCACAATCGGCAGCGTAGTCTAGTCGCATTGCTGTCAAGAGGCAACATCTGGTTTGTAGCCGGGCATGGGCCGTCACAGCCTCTCTTCCGAGCCACCGTATTGGTCCGCCGGTATGCTTCTGGTTGAGGCGATGCAACCGGGCACCGGGCAGGCAAGTGGGCGGCATGCATGGGCGGCTCTGCGAGAGCGTTGCAGGGGAGGGGGGAGCGCTCGCTACCCTTGTCGAGCTTTTGTCTAGCTTTTCTCTTGACATCCGCCCTTGCAGTCCTATCTTCGATGGGTGGGCATGGGCAACCCAGGATGGCTGGTCTGCCCGGCCTAATTGAAAAATGAAGGGCCGGCGCGGAAATGCTGGGCTAATAGAAGGAGAAGAAGCAATGAGGACAGCAAACTATTTGGTGTTACTGACGGCGCTGACAATGGTTGTTTGGGGCTGCGAGCAGGAGGGTGAGGAGACGTCTGGGGAGTATAACGATATAGGTAACAGTCTGGACGTAGGCGAACAGGACGACTTGAGTCAGGCGGAGGAGTTGGAGGAACAGGATTCCGCCTCGGCTGAGGATGGCGTGGGTGATACAGGGGAAGACCTTCTGGATGAGTCGTCACCGCCTGTGGAGACGGTCTTCTCGCCCTACACCGCAGACGGCAAGGTTGTGGAGTATGTAGAACTGGAGAGGTACCTGGGCAAGTGGTATGAAATTGCCACCTTTGAAATCCTGTTCCAGACCGACTGTACTGGTTCCACTGCCACCTATGGGTTGAACGATGACGGCACCATCAGCGTCACGAACGAGTGCTTCCTGCAGACTCTTGACGGGGAGTACAAGGTGGACACGGCGGTGGCCGAGATAGTAGACGCCGAGAGCAACGCCAAGCTTTCGGTTCAGTTCCCCGGGGCGCCCAAGGCCCCCTACTGGATCATTGAGCTTGACGGCCAGGATGGTGAGGGGGAATACGAGTGGGCCGTGGTAGGCAGCAGTCTGCCAATCTTCTTGTGGATACTGAGCCGGACTCCGGAGATGCCGCAGGAGCGGCTGGATGCCATCAGAGAGCGCCTGCTGGAGCGGGGCTACGATTTGAAGGAACTTAGCTACACGGTGCAGGCCATCTGAAGAGGCGAACTCCGTCGATCAATTACATGGGCATATTGCCCGTCTGGAGTTAGCCCCGCAAGCAACACCGAGCTGGTCCATGTTGGTACGATGTTCTGCTGGGCATCCACTATACGTAGAACACATAAGGGGTCCAAGTAGGCCTCCATCGGAAGTGTGGTCACCCCTATTATCTTCCATGCAGGCGTAAGTGTAGCTTGCCAACGTCGGAGCTGTGACAACCCCGAACGCGTTGCTGATGGCCTGACACTTTGCCAGCGTATTCTGGGCATTCAACCAAACATTATTATCTGCTATTACGGTCTTTCCCACGGCAGCGCATGTATCATTGCAGGCCTTACCACACTCGGTAGGATGGTAGCACCAAGTTAGGCCGTTGGCCTCAACGCATGATGGACGTTCCACGCAAAGACCAGCGGAGCATACGGGAGTACCAGCGCCGCAGACCACTCCGCAGGCGCCGCAGTTGTTCGGGTCGGTGGAGAGGTTGCGCTCACAACCATTCGCAGCGTTGCTATCACAGTTTCCATAGCCAGCAGTACACATAATTGCGCACACACTATTGTTGCAGAATCCAGTACCGTTAGTA
>Ga0302238_1002077_pt1 | contig 14704 bp, 8 predicted proteins | sample AAG_UR_Asn_MG_FD_193527 | JGI IMG/M metagenome (GOLD analysis project Ga0302238, IMG submission 193527) | Enriched activated sludge microbial communities from anaerobic digester in WTTP, New Holstein, Wisconsin, United States - AAG_UR_Asn | ecosystem: Engineered > Bioreactor > Anaerobic >...
AGAGCCCACTGGAGGTGCCGATGTAAAGTCCCGGCGATGACCCGCTGTTGTCCAGACCGAAGCTCAGGATCCGGGGCATTGATGATCCCCAGTGTTCATTTTCGGAGAAGTGATGATACCAGGACTTACCCTTTAGCTCATCGAACGATAGATTTATGGGTTCGGAAGCATTGTCGGGGAAAACATCCCTGTCCAGAACGAAGGCCCCTGCGGAATCGGTGGCGATCCAGACCGAAGGCCAACCTTGTCCGGCACCAGGGGTATAGACCACCATGTCCTTAATGTTGCGACCAAGGCCCAGGTCGATCGTGGTCGGATACCCTGATAACCATGCCACCAGAGACTGGGGTGTTTTGACAACGTAGCAATTGTCATATGGAGCCGACCCTGAACCGGAGGCGGATTTCTTAACTTCATTTGTTCCCAGGGGATTATAGATGGAAGTGAAAATGTCTGATTGTATATAACCAAAAGATCCTTCCCGAGTGTTGAGATAAACATGGTTTCCCGTGGCATCCGTGCCTACAGACAGCGAATTGATGGGGGGAAGTGAAACAGAATTTCCGCTTTGATCTTTGGCATCAATCTTGGCCAGTTGATATACAGGTTCTATGCCAAATAACGACTCTCCGGAAACGGCAAAAACAGATCCATCATTCAAGGCCGCCACGCTGGTCACATGGGGACTTTCCATCGGGCTGTTGCCGTCCATAAAGGAAAAAAACTCGAGCGTGACATCTCTGAAATCCCCTTCGTCCACCCGCACCACGCTCTCCGCCCCCGCCCGGACGCTGATGGGGTCCTGAGGAAAAGCGACATCGTAGGAGGGGCCGCCATTTTTCTTTCGGAGGATCACCAGGCGGTAATCGCTTCCCGGCGGGATGCCGTCGATCCTGACCGTTCCTCTGAATACCTGATCCTCCGGCTCTTCGAGACCCCCGGTAAAAGGCCCCCGGAAGAGGCGGTTCCCCCGGTAGAGGTACGCATAGACGGTGCCGGCGTCACCGGCTTTCGCCCCCGGGGCGAAGGACATCTCGATGGAGCCCCCGCCCCCGGGCAGCCCCAGGGCGCAGCCCAGGAAAACCGCCGCCGGAAGCGCCGCAGCCAGAACCACAGCGGCCCAAACCCGGATTCCGGTCCTTCCGCCGATGTGCAAATTTTTCATAACTCCTCCATGGTGTTTTTCCGTAATCCGGGGCCGTCAGGACCCCAGTGTTTCTCAACTTTTTCAGCCCGTTCCATCCTCCGCGCCGGCGATCATCCGGGCCATTGGGGCGGAAACCCCAGGGCCAATCGTCCCGGCGGCATCGCGTTTTATCTTCCGTCCTCCTCTGCATAACCGCCAGCCTCGGCAAACCAAGGCGTTTTTTTTATTTTTCCTTGCCTCCCTGCCACTTCTTTCAGAGGAGGTCCGGGCTGTGTACGCCGACTGAACTGAAACCCTTAACCTTCAGGAATTAAAAATCACCTCCATCCAGCATCCAATCTGACACGTTAACCGCCGCAAGACCTTTCCTGCCCGCCACAAGAAGCCATGTCTGTCCATCATAATCATAATTGAATAACGCCATATCGTTGATCTCACCGGCCCACAGGCCGACGAAAGGAAGCCGGGTAATCCGGTCGGCGGGTGTATCCAGCCTCGGATTGTAAAGAATCACCCCTGATGGGGTAAGACAGGCGGCCCCCTCATATTGCGAAACCGCTATCTTGGTGATGGCAAGCCCTTCCGTCCCCTCCACGAGATGCGGCGTTTCCAGTATCCCTGAACTGCCTATTGAAACGGCTTTATAAAGGCCCTTCTCGGTCCCGATATACAGGGTGGATGCGTCGTTCATGGAAGTAGGGTTCCAGCCGAAACAGAGGATCCGGGGCATGGAAGCGCCCCAGAATTCATTATTTGAGAAAGGGGAGATCTTTATGTCGTAACGATCCTCCAGCACTCCCGGGTTGAGCAGATAGAAAGCGGGATCTTCCTCGAAATAATCGAAACTCAAATCAAAGAATTCCATGGGCAGAACAAAGGCGCCGGCGAAATCCGTGGCCAGATATGCGGAATACTCCCCATCTCCATCGAAGTAGACGAACATGTCGTAAATCCGCCGTCCCGTTCCCAGATGTGCTGTAGCCCAGGTGCCGGAATACCCCCCGATGAGTGCGTCGGAAGTTTTCATGATGTAATAAGAGCCATAGGCGGATGATTTCCGTATGTCTTCAGTTTCCGGTATTATCGGATACACGCGCGTATATCCGTTTCCCTGGTTCTGGTAAAGCCCAGTCCCGGCATTGGCGAGAATGTTATCTCCAGTGAAGGGATACTCTGGGGAAACCGAATTGATGGGCGGCGGGTTAGAATTTTCCATTTCAAAGTAGGCCGGCATCAGCGTACTCTCATGATCAATTCCCGTATACATTTTCCCGTTCCCGACGGCGGTGATTTTTGTCCCGCTCTCCGACATGGTGGCCACGCTGACAACCGGAAGATCGGTAAACGGCGGAGGACCCCCTACTCCCTCGCTGAAATCCATCATATGGAAATTGATGGGGTCAAAGTCCGAAACGGACACCACCGTCTCCGCCCCCGCCCGGACGCTGATGGGATCCTGAGGAGAGGCGAAAGAGTATCCCATCCCCTCCCCATAGTCGATCTCCCGCAGCACCACCAGACGATAATCCTTCCCCGGCGGGATGCCGTCGATTCGCACCGTGCCGCGGGTGTATTGATCGGGCTGTGTGAGCCCCGCCGTGTAGGGGCCCCGGAACAGGCTGTTCCCCCGGTAAAGGTAGACATAGGCGGTGCCATCCCCATAGGCCTTCGCCCCCGGGGCGAAGCTCATCTCAACGGAGCCCCCGCCTTCGGGGAGCCCCAGGGCGCAGCCGGCGAAAACCGATGCCAGAAGCGCCGCAGCCAGGGCCGCGGCGGCCCGGACCCGGAATCCGACCTTTTCATGGGCATATGACTTTTTCATATCTTTTTCCTCGTTTTCTCTCCGTGGCCCGGGGTCCCCGGATTCCGGAAGACCCCGGACCTTTTCAGGTTATTCCGCCTGCTGCTCCTCCTATGGCTGTGTTTCCCCTCCGACGACTACCCGGATCGACCCGGTGGATGTCTTTCTGGCGGGAGGCGGGGCCGCCCCGGGCGCCGTGACGATGTCGGTGGACGCTTCCTTCCTGAAGCCCTCCTCGCCTCCGCTGGGTCTGTCGGATCCGGCGGTCCGGCTCGTTTCCCCCGGGTCCAGGGTCCGCCCCTGCCCCAGCCGGTTGCCCACCCGGGAGCTTCCGTCGATCTGCTCGGTCCTGCCCCGGGCAAAGTTGAACTCCGTCCCCCGGACCGCCGCGGTGGAAACGGGGCTGCGGAGCTTGAAGTCGTGCTCCAGGCCTTCGGCCTTGTCCACCCGGGCGTTGAGCCTCCCCACCCGGAGGTCCAGGGTGGCCACCGCCTTATTGCCCTCCCGGGCCAGTTCGGTGATGCTCATCCGGGTCAGGGGCTTGACCCGCACGGTGGAGCTGATGAGTTCCACCGTGGCGTGGGAATTGAAACCCGTGGAGATGACCGCGCTCCGGGGGAGCTTCTGGTTCGCCGCCGCGGGCTTCCATCCCCCCCCGGGAAGCTGGACCTCCACCTTTCCGGAAAAATCCTTCAATACCGCCTGCTCCTGGGCGACGAGCCCGGCGCTGACGGCCACCATCAGCAGAAAAACGATCTTTTTTCTCATGACCTTCGGCCTCCCCACCGATCCGTCAAAAACTGAAAGACAGATACAGTTTCCCCGTCAGCCAGGGATCCTGGTAATCGTCCACGAACATGTCCCTTGCAGGGATGAAGCAGCCCAGGGACAGCCCCAGCCCCAGATCCGAGAAGGGGCGGTAATTGAGGGCCCCGCCGATCTCCATCCCCAGGTAGCCCGAACCGGCGCTCCCGTCCACCTGCCCCTCCGAGAAGGGCCCGTCCACGGGCTTGAAGAAGAGCGTGGCCGTCAGCGCCGTCTGCAGGCTCTCCAGCACCGAGTCCTTCTCCCGGCTCCAGGGCTTCATCGAGAAGGACAGCTCCGCCGCCGCCAGGTTGGAGGCCGTGGGGGCGAAGGCCAGGCCGTAGGCCGAGCCCGCCACCGGCAGAAAGCCCTTGTTGTCCCCGTCGTAGATGCTGGTCCCCGCGTCGTCCCCGCCGGCGTAGAGAAAGGAAAGGCCCAGCGCGGCATGGCGCAGGTCCGGCCGGTACCAGCGCAGGCCTCCCCCCAGAAGGAAGGAGGCGATGTCTCCCCCGCCGTACCAGCCGTAGAGGTCGTAGTAGGCGCCGCCGCCCAGAGGCCCGTTCAGCCCCGCCCCGGCGTAGACGGTGTCCACGGTGTCCTCGGAGCGCAGGTCCTTCTGGAGGACCGCCGCCAGGTTGAGGCTGTTGCGGCTGAAAAGCTCGATGAACTCCCAGGACAGGGTCCCCACCAGGCGGGCCGGGCCGAGGATGATGTCGCTGTCGGCGTCGTCCGCCGCGTCCGCCCCGCTCATCATGACGGAGCCGTAGTACTTGTTGATGAGCCCGGTATAGCCCACTGTCAGCCGCCCGGTGGAGTCGGGAAGTCCCAGCTCCAGACGCAGCCCGTCCAGGGTGTGGGCCAGGACCCGGCCGGAGAACTCCGCCTCGCGGAAACGGCCCGCCTCGACGCTGACGAGGGAGACCCCCGCCGCGGGGGTCTCGAAGAGCCCCTTCAGCGACAGCTGCCGGAGGTCGGCGTAGAAAACCGGCTCCGCGTCGTCGCTGGACAGGGTCCCGCTGAGGGCCCCATGGAACTCCCATGTCTCCCCCAGATCCGCGGCGACCCAGACCAGACCGGTGTTTTTCTGGATGAACTCGCTTTCGTCCATGCGCTGGAAGGTGGAATCGCTGTCCACGGAAAAACCGAAGTCCATTCCGTAGGTGATGCCGGCGGCCGCGAGGACCACGGCGGCGAGAATCGCGCGCTTTTTCATCTCCCCGCCTCCTTCCAGGCCAGGGCCTCACCCAGGATGCTTAAGGCCTCCTCGCCGGAGAGGCTCCTGTCGGGCCAGGGCTTGTCCAGGATGAACTCCCGGTACCCCAGCTCCCGGGCCGCATAGCGGGGTCCGGGAACGAAGGTGTACATGATGCCTCCGGGTATCCCGAAGGCCCGCATGACCAGATGGGAAAACTCCCCCAGAGTCAGGCTGTCCCGCCCCTCCGGAGGTTCGATGCCCCACTGGGCCCGGGCCTTCTCCACCGCCTCCCCGGGGGAGGCGGTCTCCGGGACAACGCCGGCGGCGGACAGGATGAAATAGGCGCTGGAAGCGTAATCCGCCCGGGCCTTGCCCAGATACCCGTCCATGAGGGTGTTGGACTGGCCGAAAGAGGCGGGGGCGGCCAGAAAAGCCGCGGCCACGATAAAAAGAAGGACTTTTTTCATACAAACTCCTGTTCTTTCATGAATATTATACCCCACGGGATACATTTTTTCATTTACAATGATGTTTCAATGATAATTCAGGAAACATAATAAGGCAACGCCAATATCCTGTTCCGGAGGTTTCCCGATGAAAAGCAAGCGGAGGGCCGAGATACTGATTCCCATCCTGGCGGCGGCGCTGTTTTCCGCCCTGAACCTCTTCGGTTTTTTCAAGACCGTGGAAAACCGTTTCTATGACATTCTTTTGCACCTGAAACCCGCGGTGGCGGAGGATCCGTCGATTCTCCTTTTGGATGTGGACGACACCGCCATCGCCAATGTGGGGGTCTGGCCCTGGAGCCGGGACATCATGGCCGAGGGGCTCCTGACCATGCGGGAGTTCGGGGCGGAGTACGCGGTCTTCGATATCGAATACACCGAGCAGAGCCCCCGGGGGGTGGACTCGGCGCTCCTGAACGAAAAAATCCCCCGGGCCCTGGCGGGGGAGTTCTCCATGCTCAACCGGAACATTCAGGACCTTTTCGCCGCCGTCAGGGCGAAGACCCTGTCCATCGCCGACGCGGCGGAGTATCTGAAGGACCTGGAATCCCTGAGCGACCGGTCCCGGGAAAAGCTGTTGGCCGCCGTCAGGTCCATCGTCCGGGACAACGACGATTTCCTGGGCCGGGCCGCCGGGGTCTTCGGAAAGGCCTACTTCACCGTCAACATGCTGCCCTCCGGGGAGGAGAAGCTCCCGCCGGAGCTGCGGGCCCTGGGGGAGGAAAAACTGCCCCTGGAAAAAGCGGCCGCCGATCCCGGGGCCATCCCCTACCGCACCGTCGAGATCAGGCCCGCCATCTACCCCATCCTGAGCCGGGCCGCCGGGGCTGGCTTCCCCAATGTGGAGGTGGACGGGGACGGCGTGCGGCGGAGGCTTTTCCTGGCCCTGGATTACAAGGGCCGGGTCTACCCTCAGCTGGCCTTCTCCGCCCTGCACGACAAGCTGGGCCGGCCCCGGGTCACGGTGAAGAAGGACAGGATCATCCTGGAGGGGGCGGCTCTGCCGGGGAAGGGGACGAAGGACCTGACGGTTCCTCTGGCCCGGGACGGGACGGTCCTCATCAACTGGCCCGCAAAAAACTACTGGAACAGCTTCCGCCACCTCTCCTACTGGCACCTGGAGCTGCACCGCCGGCAGGAGGACGCCCTGGCCCGGGGACTGGAGCTGATGGAACAGGACCAGTACCTGTCCTACCACGAAAAGAACCCCCACTTCCTGGACCTGTACCGCCGGAGCCGGGAGGTCCGGGAGGCCCTTCTGGCGGGGGAGGCCTCGGCGGACTTCCGGGAGTACGCCGCGCTCCGGGAGGAGTTCTTCCGCGAAGCCGCCGATTTCCTGGACGGGCCCGCGGAGGGGCGGATCCTGTCCATCATAGACAATATTCTGAAGACCGGCCGGCCCACGGAGGATGAGAAACGGGAGTACGGGAAGATCCGGGGGGAGGTGGAGACCAATTTCCGGAATCTCCGGTCCCTGGACCGGGAGTTCCGGACCAACCGGGAAACTCTGGCCAGAAACCTGAAAGGGGCCTTCTGCATCATCGGGAACACCGCCACCTCCACCACCGACCTGGGGGTGAACCCCTTCGCCGAGCGGTACGAAAACGTGGGGACCCATGCCTCCATCGCCAACACCATTTTACAGGAGAAATTCCTGGACGACGCGCCCCTGGCGGTGCGGATCATCATGGCCTTTCTGCTGACCACGGGAACCTTCTTCCTCCTCCGGCGGCTGGAGCCCCTGGCGTCGATCCTGGCGGGGATGGCGGTGGTGGCGGTCGTCCTGGCCGGAGGGGCGGTCTTCTTCGTGGCCACCGGGGTCTACCCCGGACTGCTCACCCCCACCCTGGCGGTCTTCTTCACCTTCGTGTCCCTGGCCTTCCTCAAGTTCCTGGTCACCGCCCGGGAGAAGAGCTACATCCGCAACGCCTTCGGCCACTACCTGGCGGCGGACGTGATCAACGAACTCCTGGTGGACCCGGACAAGCTCCGGCTGGGGGGAGAGAAGAAGCACATGACCGCCATCTTCACCGACGTGAAGGGGTTTTCCACGATCTCCGAGCAGCTCGACCCCACCGATCTGGTGCGGCTTCTGAACCTCTACCTCACCCGGATGAGCGACACCATCATGGACCTCCGGGGCACCATCGACAAGTACGAGGGGGACGCCATCATCGCCTTCTTCGGCGCCCCCGTGTCCTATCCCGAGCACGCCGCCAACGCCCTGGAGTCGGCGGTGCGGATGAAGAAGATCGAGGCGGAGCTGAACGAGCAGTTCCTCCGGGACAAGCTGTCCCCCCTGCCCCTCCTGACCCGGATCGGCATCAACACGGGAGACATGGTGGTGGGCAACATGGGGACGGCGAAGAAGATGGACTACACCATCATGGGCAACGCGGTGAACCTGGCGGCCCGGCTGGAGGGGGTGAACAAGCAGTACGGGACCTGGGTGCTGGCCAGCGAGTTCAGCTACGGGGAGGTGGGAGACCGCTTCACCGCCCGGATGCTGGACCGGGTCCGGGTGGTGGGGATCAACACCCCGGTGCGGCTCCACGAGGTGCTGGACATGAAAAGCGAGACTCCGGCGGATCTGCGGGAGGGGGTGGATGTCTTCCACTCCGGGCTGGACCTTTTCGAAAAGAAGGACTGGGCGAAGGCGAAGAAGATGTTCGCCGAAACCCTGCGGATACTCCCCGACGACGGCCCGGCGACGGTCTTCCTGAAGCGCTGCGACGCCAACATCCAGAATCCGCCGCCGGAATCCTGGGACGGGGTCTTCAACCTGACCACTAAATGACCGGTTCGATGCCCCGGCGCTGCAGCAGGGTGCCCTCGGCCCTGTACAGCGCGAGCAGGGCGGTGAGGTAGCCCACCACCGCCTGGGCCTCCCCCAGGCGTGCCTCCAGGAGGTCCCGCCCCGCCAGGGACACGGCGTAGGAGGTGGACCTGCCCACGGAGTACTTCTCCGTCTCCGCCTTCAGCTTCTCCTCCTGGAGCCGGGAGGTCTCCGCCACCGCGGCGATCTGGGACCGGCTCCGCTCCACCGCCACATAGGCGGTGCGGATTTCCAACTCCGCCAGACGCTCCAGGTTCCGCAGGGCCTCGTCGGCCTGGGCCCGGGACGCCGCGGCCTTCTCCGCCCGGGCCGCGGCGGCGTTGTTCCCCAGAGGGAAGGAGAAGGTGAGCCCGCCGGAAAGCCGGGGCCCCCGGTCGAACACTCTCTCCGCGGCGGAGCCGAAGTCCTGATCGTAAGCCGCCGCTCCCAGGGCGATGAAGAAGTCCAGCCGGGGTAGGAGGCCGTTCCGGGTCCGGACCACCTCCAGCTCTCCCTTTTCCCGGGCGAGGCGGGCCTGGGCCAGGTCGGCCCGGGACCGGAGGCCCAGCTCCACGTGGGCCTTCACCTCGTCCAGCCGCGGTTCCGGCTCGGCGGGCCGGTCCGTCAGCTCCACCGGGGCATCCCAGAAATCCCCGGTCCGGGGGGAGGCGAGCTGCAGAAGCTGGAGACGGGCGGTCTCCGCCCGGCCCTCGGCGCCGATGAGGGCCTCCCGCCGCAGAGCGGCCTCCACCTCCGCCGCCGCCAGGTCCAGCTCCGGCAGGACCCCCACCTGGATCCGGCGGCGGGTGTTGTCCAGGTGCTGCAGCGCCAGCCGCAGCGATTCCCGGTAGATTTCCAGCTGCCTCTCCGCCAGGTAGCGGGCCCAGTAGGCGCTTTCCACGCTGAACACCAGGCTCTCGGCGAAGCCCCGGAACTCGTGCCGGGACGAGAAGGCGTCCAGCCGGGCCATCCGGATGCCCACCAGGCCGGCCCCCTGGACGGGCCCTCCCCGGAGGAGGGACTGGGTGACCGTCACGTCCAGCCCCACGGAGGAGTCCGCCGCCGCCCCCGGGGTCCTGGCCGCCGAGGCCCCGGCGGACACGAGCGTCCCCGTGGGGAGGTTGAGGGAAACCCCCGCCTCACCGGAGCCCGCGGCGCCGCCGCCGGAGTCCCGGGAGCCCCTGATTCCCGCGGAGAGCTGGGGGTCGAAGGCCCCCCTCTCCAGGCGCTGCCCGGTTTCCACCCCCCGGGCGGCGAGCCGCCGGGCCGCCACCGAGGGGTTGTTCTCCAGGGCCGACAGCACCGCCTCCCGGAGGCTCAAAGAGAGGACCGGGGGTCCCGCCTCCGGGGCCACGGCGGGCCGGGCGGCGGCATCCGTCCGATCCGGACCGGCATCGTATCCGGCGGCGGGCTGGGCGGCGGGCTGGGCGGCGGCCCCCAAGGACGCCAGCAGAAAAAACGCGCTCACCGCCGCGGCGAGCCGCCGGCGGGCAAGGGTCCGGTTCATGGACGATGCCCCCCTTTCAGCGCCAGGTCCCGGACGGTTCCGGGACCGCTCAGACCGGGCTCGTCCTCTCCTTCCCGGGCCAACCTGACCCCTTCGCCGCCGTCCCGTCCCGGAGCGGGGCCGACGGCATCGGCCTTCCCGCCGATCCGGCACTCCACCAGGAGGTATGCCGCGGGCACGACCAGCAGGGTTATCAGGGTGGAGCTGACCAGCCCGCCGATGACGGTCCGGGCCATGGGAGCCTGCATCTCCCCCCCCTCCCCCAGCCCCAGGGCCAGGGGCACCAGGGCGAAGGCGGTGGTGGAGGCGGTCATCAGTATGGGGCGCAGTCTCCGGCGCCCCGCCTCGGTGATGGCCTCCATCAGGGGATAGCCGTCCCGCGTCCGCAGCAGATTGATCTGATCCACCAGGACGATGGCGTTGTTCACCACGATCCCCCCCAGCATCAGGGCTCCGATGCCGGACTGGATATTGAAGGTGGTCCCGGTGAAGAACAGCATCAGAAGCACCCCGATGGCCGCCAGCGGGACGGAGAACATGACGATGAAGGGGTCCTTGAAGGATTCGTAGAGGCTGGCCATGACCATGTAGACCAGCGCCAGCGACAGAACCACCGACAGGAGAAGTTCCCGGAAGGACTTCTGCTGCTCCTCGTAATCCCCCACCAGCTGGATGGAAAAGTCCCGGGGCGCCGGGATTTCCCGGAGCTTTTCCCGGACCTCCGCGGCGAAATCCCCCAGAACCCGGCCGCTGACGTTGACCGACACGGTCATGATCCTCCCCTGGTTGCGCCGTTCGATCCGCATGGGCCCGCTGGCGGGAAGGACCCGGGTGACCGAGCCCAGGGCAATGGGGCTTCCCGCGCCGTTGGGCACCGTCAGGGCGGTGATCTCCTCCATGGGGAGGCTGTCTGCGTCCCTGACCTTCACCAGGATGTCGTACTCCGAGCCCCCGTCCCGATAGGTCCCCGCCTGGCTCCCGGCGAAGATGGTCTTCAGGGAACCGGAAATCTGGGATACCGTGACGTTCAGGTCCGCCGCCTTCTCCCGATCCACCAGGAAGTGCTCCTCGGGCATGCCCGATTCACGGCTGAGGCGGACGTCGGTGGCGCCTTCCAGCTTCTCCACCGCCTCCTTTATCGAAGCCGCCAGGCGGTCCGCCTGCTCCAGGTCGTAGCCCCGGACCTCGATGGAGATCTGTTCGGCGCCTCCCCCGGTCCCCAGGCCGCGCACGAAGAAACCCTGACCGGTGCGGGTCCTGATGGTGACTCCGGGAATGCCCGACAGGGCCCGGCGGAGATCCTGGGCGATCTGTTCGTCCGAGCGGGTCCGCTGGGATCGGGGCTTCAGGTTGATGCTGATGTTGCCGGACCGGGCGGCGGACCCCCCGGGGCCTCCGATGCTGGTGATGAAACTCGCCGCCTCCGGCACGTTCCGGGCTATGACCGGTTCGATCCGGGTGCGGAACACCTCGTCCGTCACCTCCAGCCGGGTCCCCACCTCCAGGTCGCCGGTGATCCTCACCTGCCCCTGGTCGGAGGCGGGCATCAGCTCCGAGCCGATGAAGGGAACCAGAAGCAGGCTCCCGGCGAGGACGACCCCCGCTCCCAGCAGGACCGGGCCGGGACGCCGCAGCGCGAAGGCCAGGGTCCTCCGGTAAAACTCCTCGATCCCGTGGAGGAATTTCCCGGACACATGAAAGACCGATCCCAGGAAGCCGTCGCCGTTCCGGGCCTCGTCGTAGGTGGGGCGGCGAAGCCGGGCCGCCAGGGTGGGGACAAGGGTCAGGGCCACCGCCAGGGAGCAGAGAAGGGAAAAGGTGACGATCAAGGCCAGCTGTTTGTACATGACCCCGGACATGCTTTCGATGAAGATCAGCGGCAGAAAGACCACCACCGTGGTCAGGGTGCTGGCCACCACGGCGGAGGAGACCTCCTCGCTCCCCTCCACCGAGGCCTCCACCGAGGACATCCCCGACTCCCGGAGGCGGTAGATGTTTTCCAGGACCACGATGGAGTTGTCCACCAGCATCCCCACCCCCAGGGCGAGCCCCCCCAGGCTCATCAGGTTCAGGGTGAAACCGTTGAAGTACATCAGCGCGAAGGTGGCGATCATCGAGATGGGGATGGTCACGGCGATGACGATGGAGCTGGACAGGTTGCGGAGAAAAACGATGAGAACGAAAAGGGCGATGAGCCCCCCGTACAGAGCGGAGCTTCCCACGTTGCCGATGGAATACTTTATGTACTCCGAGGAATCGCTCAGGACCACCAGCTGGAGCTGGGGCAGATCCTGATTGATCCGCTCCACCTCCTTCAGCACTTCCCGGGCCACCTCCACGGTGTTCTTCCCCGACTGTTTGGTCACCGAAAGCCGGATTCCCGGTCGTCCGTCGATCCGGGCGATCCGGGTGTTTTTCCGGATGGTGTCCACCACATCGGCAATCTGGCTGACCCGCACCGGGGCGCCGTTCCGCTGGGCCACCACGACGTTGCGGATGTCGTCCATGCTGCCGTAGCCGCCGGAGGTCCGGACCGACACCTGCATGGTGTCCCGATAGGAGGTCCCCGCAGGGCTTTCCACGTTCCCCGCCTGGATCCGGGACACCACCGAGTCGATGGGCAGGTTCAGGGCCTTCAGGCTTTCGGGGTGGACCTGCACCTGGATCTCCCGCTGATCGCCCCCCCAGACCTCCACCGCCGCCACCCCCGGCACCCTCTCGATGCGGTAGCTGATGAGGTCGTCGATGACCTTCCGGAGGTACAGGGGGTCCACGCTTCCGTATACGCCGAGGAACAGGATGGGAAAGGCGGAGTAATCGAACTTGAAGATCCGCGGCCGGTCCGCCCCGTCGGGGAGCCGCCCGATGACCCGGTCCAGCCGGTCCCGGACGTCGTTGGCCGCCTCCTCCAGGTTGGTGCCCCAGGCGAAGGCCAGGCGCACGTTGCTGGCCCCCTCCTGGGAGGTGGAGGTGATGTCCTCCACGCCGGGGACGGCGCTCAGGGCCTGTTCCATGGGCCGGGTGATGAGCTGTTCGATGATCTCCGGCCCGGTGTTGGGGTAGCTGGTGGATACGCTCAGCATGGGGTAGCTGATGTCCGGCATCAGGTCCACCGGCAGGCGGACGAAGGCCGTGGCCCCCAGGATGACCACGATGAGGGTCACCATCAGGGTCAGCACCGGGCGCTGAACCGTAATGCGGGAGATTCTCACAAGCCGCCCCCCCTCCCCGGAGAGCCGGGCAGAAATACCGCGGAGCCGTCCTGCAAAAGGTGGTGCCCCAGGACCACCACCCGGCCGCTCAGCGGGGGCTCCAGGATCTCCACCCGGCCGGAATCGGTGATCCCCGTCCTGACGGGAATGAACGAGACGGTTTTCCCGTCGTCCGCCAGCCGGAAGACCCCTTCCTGCTCGCCCCGTTTGATCAGGGCCGCGGCGGGAACGGTGACCGCCCCCTCCCGCCGGCCGAACTCCAGGGTGACCCGGACGAACATGCCCGGCTTCAAACGGCCCTGGGGGTTGGGGATTTCGATCCGGACCTCCGCCTGGCGGCTGGTCTCGTTCAGGAAGGGGGCGACCCTCTCCACCCGTCCGTCAAAGACGGCGCCGGGGATGGCATCGGTCACCGCCCGGGCGGGAAGGCCGGGACGCATCCTGATGTACATCGCCTCGGTGACGTTCACCGTGGCGGTGAGGGCGCCGATGTCCAGAATGGACACCACCGGGTCGTTGGCCCGGAGCAGGGCGCCCGGGTCGGCGAACCTCTCCCCCACCACCCGGACCTCGCTCCCCCCCTCCCACTCCGCCACCAGACGGGTGGCTTCCAGCCGGTCCTTCACCGTTTCCAGGGCGGCTTCCTTCTGCTTGCGCTGGGCCTGCACCACCCGGTGCTGGGTCTCCGCCTTGCGCAGGGCGGTCGCCGCCGAGTCCAGCTCGGTCTGGGAGGCGATTTTTCCTTCGAAAAGGGTCCGGGCCCGCTCCAGGTCCCGGCGGGCGGTTTCCAGGGAGCTTCCGGCGTCTTCCAGGGTCGCCTGCATCACCTCCAGGTCCGCCCGGGACTGCTCGTACTGGGCGGCGTATTCCTTGTCGTCCAGCACCGCCACGGTCTCTCCCCTGGCGACTCCGTCCCCCACGTCGGCGTTGACCCGCACCAGCCGCCCCGCCACCCTGGTGGACAGGACGAAGCGGGAGCGGGGCTGGAGGGAGCCGGAAAAAACCCCCAGTTCCCGCACCGGGGAGTTTTCCACCGGGGAAACCTCCACCGCCACCGGGGCCCCGTTTCTCATGGGAGCTCCGGCGCCGGGGGCTCCCGGAGAGGGTCGCCCCGCCGAGGGTCCGGCGGAGGCGCCCCGGGTCACTCTCCCATATATGACATAGGCGCCGGCAACCGCCAGGGAGGCGGCCAGGACCGCGCCCAGAATCCTTTTCTTTTTCATAGTCACACAGTTACATCCTTCCGGCCCGGGTGGGAAGAAATACCCCATGCGCCGGCGAACCCACGAATGCCCCCTCGCGCACCACGGGCCTCCCCCGGGAGATGACCGTTTTCACCCGGCCGAGAATTTCCTTTCCTTCATACAACGTATACGGGGCCCCGGAGTGCTGGTTGGCAACGCCGATTTTCCAGGCTTCCCGGGGGTCGAAGACGACGATGTCCGCGTCGGAGCCCGGCGCCAGGCGGCCCTTCCGGGGGTACAGTCCCAGGATCCGGGCGGTGTTCTGGGAGAACATCTCCACCAGCCGGTTGGGGCTTATCCTGCCCCGGTTCACCCCTTCCTGCCAGATGACGGGCAGCATGGTTTCCACCTGGGGGGACCCGTAGGGGGCCTGGAAGAAATCGTCCCCCGGTTTCTTGTCCTTGGGGGCGTGGTCGCTGCCGAAGGTGTCGAAGAGCCCCTCCCGGACTCCCTCCCACAGGGCCGCCTGGTCC
>Ga0302238_1002081_pt1 | contig 14685 bp, 13 predicted proteins | sample AAG_UR_Asn_MG_FD_193527 | JGI IMG/M metagenome (GOLD analysis project Ga0302238, IMG submission 193527) | Enriched activated sludge microbial communities from anaerobic digester in WTTP, New Holstein, Wisconsin, United States - AAG_UR_Asn | ecosystem: Engineered > Bioreactor > Anaerobic >...
AGCGCGGCGGTCAGGCCGGCCAGCGATCCGCGGGCGCCGACGCGCGCCAGCGCCCGGGCGGCCTCGGCCCGGCAGCCGGACCAGGGATCGGCGCCCAGCGCCGCGGCCAGCGCCGGCTCGGCGTCGGTCGAGCCGATGACTCCCAGGGCCCGGGCGCACTCGGCCCGGACCCACTGGCTCTCGTCGGCCCGCAGCGCCCCGGCCAGGGCCGGCACGGCCATCAGGCACTCGCGAGTGGCCAGCCGGGCGACGGCGGCGCGCCGCTCGGCGGCGGGGGCGCTCGAGGTCAGCTGGCGCAGCAGGTCGCGGTCGACGGCGTCCACCCCCGGCACCGGCGCCGGCGGCTCGACGCGCACCCCGGGCACGGTCAGCTTCTGCCCCGGAGCCAGGCTGCGCGGGTCCGCCCCGGGGTTGGCGCCGGCGATGCGCGCGGCCAGGTCCGGGTCTCCGTAGTAGCGTCGGGCGATGGACTGGAGGGTGTCGCCGCGGGCGACCACGTGGACCAGGCTGACCGTGTTCCGGCCGGCGACCAGCTCGGCCCGGCGGGCCGCCCACCAGGGGCGGAAGCGGGCCTCGGCGGCGGGCAACTCGGCGGCGCACTGGTCGAGCAGGGCGATGGCTCTGAGGCGCAGGTCCTCGGACTCGGCGCTGCGCTGCAGGGCGGCCAGGCGGAAGACGGCCTCCATCTCGGATCCGGCGCGGTCGGCCATCTCGCGGTCGGGGGCCCGGCCGGAGCCCAGTCCGGCGGAGCGCAGCCAGGCCGCGCCCAGCCAGAAGCGGGCCCGGATGTTGGCCGGGTCGAGGCGGGCGGCCTCCTTGAGCGCCGTGATCGCCGCGGCGTTGTCGGCGGCGGTGGCCAGCTCCAGGTGCAGCTTGCCGATGTCGGCCAGGGCGGCGGCGCGCCGCTGGGAATCGAGCGGAGGGCCGCTCTCGCCGGCGCGGGCCGGGTAGCCTGGCGCGGCGGCGGTCAGGAGCAGCGCCAGCAGCAGGGCCGGGCCCCGGGAGGCGGCGGGTGGCATCCGGTAGCCTGCGGGGGTGGGCATCGTCGGCCTTTCCTCTGGGTTCCAGCCTTCGGACGGATATTAGCCCCGCGCCGGGACGGAGTCAAGCGGGAGGCTTTGGACCCGGGGACGTTCCGACGCCTGCCCTTGACTTGCCATGGGCCCCGTGCATAATCCCCGCCCGCAGCCCCGGAGGTCCGCGCCGGGGGCTCGTACACGGAGCGGAGGGGACAGGCGGCAAGGCTCTCCTCCTGCTTACTGGGGCGCGCGGGAAGTTCGGCCGCGCCCTGAATGGCGGAACTGACGGATGGGGCTCCGGCCCCGAAGAGCGAAGCAGAGGCTGACGTGAAACAGGGCAAGGGCGGTCTGCCCAGCAGGCAGACCACTGTCGGGATCGAGCGCGCCGGCAACCGGGCGCTGCTGCACGCCACAGGGCTGGCCCGCCGCGACCTGGCCAAGCCCTTCATCGCCATCGCCGACTCGTCGAGCGACCTGGTCCCCGGGCACATCCACCTGAGGGAACTGGCCCGCGAGATCGCCCTCGGAGTGGCCGAGGCCGGCGGCGTCGCCTTCCGCTTCGGCGTGCCGGCGATCTGCGACGGCGTGGCCATGGGCCACGCCGGGATGGGCTACTCCCTGCCCAGCCGCGAACTGATCGCCGACTGCGTCGAGTCGGTGGTGCGCGCCCACGCCCTAGACGGGCTGGTCTGCCTGACCAACTGCGACAAGATCACCCCGGGCATGCTCATGGCCCTGCTGCGCATGGACCTGCCCGGCCTCGTGGTCACCGGCGGGCCGATGATGACCGGCCGGCACCGCATGGTCCGCCGTGATTTGGTCCGCGACGCCTTCGAGGCGACGGGCCGCTTCCGCGCCGGCGAGATCGACGCGAAGGAGCTCGCCTGCCTGGAGATGTCGGCCTGCCCCGGCGCCGGCTCCTGCCAGGGCTTGTTCACCGCCAACACCATGAGTTGCCTGACCGAGGCGCTGGGCCTGTCGCTGCCCGCCACCGGCACCGCGCTGGCCGTTTCGGCCGAGAAGGCCAGGCTCGCGCGCGAGGCCGGGATCCGCGCCGTGGAGCTGGTCCGCGCCGGGATCCGGCCGCGCTCCATCGCCACGAAGAAGGCCTTCGAGAACGCGGTGCGCGTGGACATGGCCATCGGCGGCTCGACCAACACCTGCCTGCACCTCGTCGCGGTCGCGCGCGAGGCCGGCATCGAGCTCAAGCTCAGGGACTTCGACCGCCTCAGCCGTTCCACGCCGCGCCTGTGCAGCCTGCGGCCGGGCGGCGACTACTTCATGGAGGACCTGCACTGGGCCGGCGGCATCCCCGCGGTCGAGAAGCGCCTCGGGAAGCTGCTCCACGACGCCCCCACCGTCTCCGGCCGGAGCGTGGCCAGGATCGCCCGCGCCGCCGAGGTCTTCGACGCCGACGTCATCCGCCCGGTCGAGGCGCCCTACGCGCCGGAGGGCGGCATCGCCGTTCTCTCCGGAACACTCGCGCCCGGCGGCGCAGTGGTCAAGCAGTCGGCCGTCTCCGAGAAGATGCGCCGGTTCGAGGGCCGGGCGATGGTCTTCGAGCGCGAGGAGGCGGCCATGGCGGCCATCCTCGCGAAGAAGGTAAAGCCCGGCAGCGTGCTCGTCATCCGCTACGAGGGCCCGCGCGGCGGCCCCGGCATGCGCGAGATGCTCGCCGCCACCTCGGCCATCGTGGGCATGGGCCTGGGCGACTCGGTGGCGCTGGTCACCGACGGGCGCTTCTCGGGCGGCACCCGCGGACCGTGCATCGGGCACATCAGCCCGGAGGCGGCGGCCGGCGGGCCGATCGCGCTCGTCAGGAACGGCGACCGCATCCGCATAGACATCCCGGCCAGGAGGCTGGAACTCCTGGTGCCGGCCAGGGAGCTCGCCCGGCGCCGGAAGTCCTGGAAGCCTCTCGCGCCGGCGGTCACTTCCGGCTACCTGGCGCGCTACGCCCCGATGGTCTCGAGCGCCGACACCGGCGCGGTGGTGCGACCGTGAGTTCAACGCAGCGGGCTTTCGGCTTTCGGCTTTGGGCTTTCGGAACAACGGCCGTTCCGATAGCCGATAGCCGAATGCCGAGTGCCGGCCATCGTCCTGTGCGCCTCTGTGGAGAGGTCCCCCGTGGCTGACGCCAAGCTCGCCGCCGTGATCCTCGCCGCCGGGCAGGGCAAGCGGATGGGCGGGGTCGCCAAGGTCCTCTGCCGCTCCGGCGGCCGGACGCTGATCGACGCGGTCATCGCCGCGGCGCGGGCAGCCGGCGCCGGGCGGGTCGTCTGCGTCCTGGGCCACGAGAAGGAGAAGGTGGCCGCCTCGCTCCCCGCCGGCGTCGAGTGGGTCGAGCAGCGCGAGCGCCTGGGCACCGGCCACGCGGCCATGCAGGCCGAGCCGCTCCTCAAGGGGTTCGACGGCGAGGTCTTGGTGCTCTGCGGGGACACCCCGCTGCTGAAGTCCGATACGCTCTCCAAGTTGGTGGCGATGGTCCGGAAGGACCGCGCCGCGGCCGCGGTGCTGACCTTCGACGCGCCTCCGGGGAATGCCTACGGTCGCATCATCCGGGAAGACGGCCGGCATTCGGCATTCGGCCTTGGGCTTTCGGAACAGCCCTCGTCCCGAAAGCCGAAAGCCGAAAGCCGAAAGCCCTCTTCGGTGGAGGACCCCGGCGGTCGGGTGCTGCGGATTGTCGAGGCCAAGGACGCGACACCTGCGGAACTGGCCGTGCGCGAGGTGAACTCCGGGTCCTACTGCTTCCGGGCCGGGGAGCTCTTCGCGCGCCTCGGTCGCTTGACTAATAAGAACGCGCAGGGAGAATACTACCTCACCGACGTGGTCGGGCTGCTTATCGCCGACGGGCTGGGCGTCGCCGCTCTGAAGACCGACGATCCGGACGAGGCGCTGGGCGTGAATTCCCCCGAGGACCTGGCCGCCGTGGAAGCCGCCCTGGCGCGGCGCGCGGCCGGCCCGGCAGGAGGCAGGTGAACGTGGACAAGATGCGCCTGGTTGCCGGCAACGCGCACCCCGAGCTCGCCCGGGCCATCTCGCACCACCTCGGCCAGCCGTTGACCGAGACGGAGGTCAGCCACTTCCCGGACGGCGAGAGCAAGGTGCGCATCCTCGAGGACGTCCGCGGCAAGGACTGCTTCGTCATCCAGCCGACCTGCCCGCCGGTCAACGAGCACCTGCTCGAGCTGCTGATCATCATCGACGCCCTGCGCAGGGCCTCGGCCAAGCGCATCACCGCGGTCATGCCCTACTTCGGCTATGCCCGGCAGGACCGCAAGCACGAGGGCCGGGTGCCGATCACCGCCAAGCTGGTGGCCAACCTGCTCTCCACCGCGGGCATCGACCGGCTGCTGGCCATGGACCTGCACGCCTCGCAGATCCAGGGGTTCTTCGACATCCCGGTGGACCACCTGCTGGCCACGCCGGTGATGATCCGCTACATCCACGACATCGGCCTGCCCCTGGACAACCTGGTGGTCATGGCGCCCGATCCGGGCCGCCTCAAGACCGCCAACGCCTTCGCCAAGCGCCTCAACGCCAGCCTGGCCCTGGTCGACAAGCGCCGCACCGGCGACGCGGAGGTCGAGTGCGGCTACGTGATCGGCGAGGTCAAGGGCAAGGACGCGGTCATCGTCGACGACATGATCACCACCGCCGGGACCATCAGCCAGGCCATCAAGGTCTGCCGGAACGCGGGGGTCCGCTCGGTGCGGGCCATGGTCACCCACGGGGTGTTCTGCGGTCCGGCCTGCGAGCGGCTGCGCGCCGCCGGGGCCGACGAGGTGGTGGTGACCGACACGATCCCGCGCCACGGCGAGGTAGCGGGGATCAAGCTCAAGGTGCTTTCGGTGGCGGGCCTGCTCGGCGAGGCCATCCGCAGGATCCGCAAGGACGAGTCGCTCAGCCGGCTCTTCGTTTAGGGTGCGGCCCGGGGCCGCGATAAGGAGTCCAAGCTCATGGCTAAGAAATTCACGGTTCTCAAGGCAGCCGTCCGCTCCGCGGCGGGGACCAGTCCGTCCCGCGGCCTGCGCGGCAAGGGGCTGGTGCCGGCGGTGCTCTACGGCGCCGGGCGCAAGACGTCCAGCATCCAGATGGACCGCGCGGTGCTCGAGGCGGCCCTGGCCCACGGCGACCGCCTGGTCACCCTGAGCATCGAGGGCGCCGACCCGGCCGAGCGCCAGGCGATGATCAAGGATATCCAGTACGCGCCGGTCAGCCACCGGCCCATCCACGCCGACTTCCAGGAGGTCCGCGCCGACCAGACCATCGTGGTCAAGGTCAAGGTCCTGCTGCGCGGCACGCCCGCCGGGGCGGCCTCCGGCGGCGTGACCAACGCGGTGATCCGCGAGCTCGAGGTGGAGTGTCTGCCGGTGAACATCCCGGAGGAGATCCGCCTGGACATCTCCGCGCTGGCCATCGGCGACGTGATCCGCGCCCGGGAAGTCAAGCTCCCGGCCGAGGTCAAGCTGGCCACCGCCGCGGAGGCGGTGGTGGTGGCGGTCGAGGCGCCGCGCACCGAGAAGGACCTGGAGGCCGCCGTGGCCGTCGAGGGCGCCGCCGGGCCGGAAGTGCTCACCGCCAAGAAGGAGGAGGCCGAGGGCGAAGCCGCCGAGGGTGCCGCCCCCGCGGCTCCGGCCGCCGCCGAGAAGGCCGCCGAGGCCAAGAAGCCCGAGGCCAAGGAGGAGAAGAAGTAGGCTGCCGGGCGGGAAGGGAGCCGCCGCGTGCTGGCCGTGCTGGGCCTGGGCAACCCCGGGGACGAGTACCGGGACACCCGCCACAACGTCGGGTTCCGGGTGGTCGAGCGTCTGGCCGGGGAGCTTGGCGAGAGGGTCGAGAAGCAGCGCTTCCGCGCCTTGGTCGCCGAGGCCCGCCTGGGCGCGGAGAAGGTCCTGCTGGCCTGCCCGCAGACCTTCATGAACGAGTCGGGACGCTCGGCGCGGGCGGTGGTCGACTTCTACGGGCTCGAGCCTCGGGCGCTGCTGGTGGTCTGCGACGACTTCCACCTGCCGCTCGGCCGGCTGCGGGTCCGCTCCGGGGGGTCGTCCGGGGGCCACAACGGGCTGGAGTCGGTCATGAGGGAGCTGGGCACGCCGGAGTTCCCGCGCCTGCGCCTGGGCATCGGCGAGTGCCGGGGAAGTTCGGTCAACTACGTCCTGGGACGTTTCAGCAAGTCGGACGAGACACAGATCGGTCCGGCCGTAGAGAGGGCGGCGAGCGCCGTCCGGGTCTGGGCCGAGGAGGGGTTGGAAGCCTGCATGAACCGGTTCAATGCGGCCCCGACGGAGGGGTCTGCCGGGCCGGTCAAATCGGAGGGAGGAACTTGAAGCTCTACGAAGCCATGTTTGTGGTGGACAGCAACCGCGCCAGACAGGATCACGCCAAGGTGATCGAGGAACTCCGCGCGGTCATCGAGAAGGGCGGCGGCCAGGTGGTCAACTGCGACCGCTGGGACGAGCGCAAGCTCGCCTACCCCATCGCCAAGCGGCGCCGGGGCACCTACTACCTGGCGCACTTCAACGCCGAGGGCGACTCCATCGTCAAGGTCCAGCGCGCCGCGGAGCTCAGCGAGACCTCGCTGCGCGTGCTGATCACCGTCGACGAGGACGGCGAGGCCTTCCCGGTCTTCGCGGTGGAGCCGGAGGAGGAGGGTTTCGGACACGGCGACCGCGAGGGCCGCGACCGCGATGGCGGCCGTGACCGCGACCGCGGCGACCGGCCGGACCGCGGCGGCTTCCGCGAGAACCGCCCGCCGCGCGACGGCATGGCCCGTCCGATGGCCGCCGGCGGCGCAGGGGCGCCCGCCCAGTAACCCCGGCCCGAAGACAGGAGGCGAACCGTGCCCAATCTCAACCGGGTTTTCCTGATGGGCAACCTCACGCGCGACCCGGAGATCCGCTACACGCCCAGCGGCATGGCCGTGGCCAGCTTCGGCCTGGCCGTCAACCGCAAGTGGCGCGACAAGGGCAGCGGAGAGATGCGCGAGGAGACCACATTCGTCGACGTGGACGTCTGGGGCCGGCAGGCCGAACTGGCCGGGCAGTACCTGGCCAAGGGCCGGCCGCTCTTCCTGGAGGGGCGCCTCAAGCTCGACAGCTGGGAGGACCGCGCCACCGGGCAGAAGCGCTCCAAGCTCAAGGTGGTCGGCGAGAACTTCCAGTTCCTGGGCACCCGCGACGCCGGCGCCGCCGGCGGCGGGGGCGCTCCGGCCCGTCCGGCCGGGGCCGCCGGAGCCAGACCGGCCCGCCCGGCCGCCCCCGGCAAGGCGCCGGCGGGCGACGCCCCCGAGCCTCCGGATGGCGCGGAGGAGAACTTCGAGGCCAGCGAGGACATTCCGTTCTGAGGATTTGAGGGCCGGTTCCCGGCCCGGGAGGATCAGCGATCGTGGCGTTCTTCAAGAAGAAGGTCGGCAAGTTCAAGAAGAAGGACAAGAAGAAGCTCCCGCCCAAGAAGAACCAGTGCCGCTTCTGCCGGCGCGGCAAGAAGCCGGCCGAAGGCGCGCCCGGGGCTCCGGCGGTTCCGGCGGTCCCCGCGGCTCCCGCGGTCCCGTCGGCGACCGGGCCGACCACCGTGCCCACCCTGCCGCCGCTCGAGCCCGCGCGCGTGGACTACAAGGACATCCGCACGCTGCAGAAGCTGTGCACCTCGCAGGGCAAGCTTTTCTCGCGCAAGCGTTCCGGCAACTGCGCCAAGCATCAGCGCCAGTTCCGTCAGGCCGCCAAGCGCGCCCGTTTCCTGGCGCTCCTGCCGTACATCGGCAGGTGAGGGGAGATCTAACGTGAAAGTCATACTCAGAAGCGACGTCGATAAGCTCGGCAAGGTCGGCGAGGTGCTGGAGGTGGCCGACGGCTACGCCCGCAACTTCCTGCTGCCCCGGAAGCTGGCCCTGGTGTCCACGCCCGACAACGAGCGCCGGATCGCCAAGGAGAAGAAGCAGACCGCCGAGAAGCAGGCCGCCGCGGTCGCCGAGGTCAAGGACCTGGCCGCCAAGCTGGCCGGCCTGCGCAGCATCAACATCCAGGTGCGGGCCGACGGCGAGACCCTCTACGGCTCGATCGGCGGCGAGGAGATCGTGAAGGCCCTGGCCGCCGAGCACGGCATCGCCGTCAAGGCCGAGGTGGTCCAGCTGGCCGAGCCCATCAAGAAGGTGGGGACGCACGACGTGCTCTTCCGCCTGGCGGAGGGCGTCGAGTCCACCGTCAAGGTCTGGGTGCTGCCCGAGGAGGCCGACAAGGCCTCGGCCGACAAGAAGAAGTAGCAGGTTCGCGCCGCGCCCCGGCCGGACGCCGCGCGGCGCCCGGCCGGACGCCCACCCCCTGGGGATGCCGGAGGCATGGAGAATCTCGAGAAGCTCCCCCCGCAGGCGTTGGAGATGGAGGTCAACGTCCTCGGGGCCATGCTCATCGACCGCGAGGCCGCCGGCACCGCGGTGGAGATTCTGCACCCCGAGGACTTCTACAAGGGCTCCCACCGCCGGATCTTCGAGGTCGCCCGCGAGCTCTACGACCGCGAGCAGACCCTGGATCAGGCCCTGCTGCGCCAGGCCCTGGCCGACCGGGGCATCCTGGAGGAGATCGGCGGGGTGGCCTACCTCGCCGACCTGGCCGCGGCGGTGGCCACCAGCGCGCACGTCGAGCAGTACGCCCGGCACGTCCGCGACCGGGCGCTGGCCCGCCAGCTGATCGCCACGGCCACCGAGATCGTCCGGGACGGCTTCGAGCCCGGCCGCAATGCCCTGGACCTGCTTGAGGCCGCCGAGCAGCGCATCTACGCCCTGGGCCAGGACCGGGCCAGCTCGGTCTCGGCCATCAGCGAGGTCCTGGAGGAGCTCTTCGCCAAGCTCGAGAGCCACCACGGGACGGCTGCGCTGACCGGCATCCCCACCGGCTTCCGGGACGTCGACGAGCTGACCAGCGGGCTGCAGCCCGGCGAGTTGATCATCATCGCCGGCCGGCCCTCGACCGGCAAGACCACCCTGGCCCTGAACATGCTCAACAACATCGCCTGCGAGCAGGGCCTGCCGGTGGCGCTCTTCAGCCTGGAGATGACCAAGGAGCAGGTCGCCCAGAACCTGGCCTGCCTCAACGCCCGGGTGGACTCCCACAAGCTCCGCCGCGGGCGCCTGAGCCAGGAGGAGTGGGTGCGCCTGGAGACCGAGGGCAAGGGCCGCCTCAAGGAGGCGCCCATCTTCATCGACGACTGCCCCGAGCCGCGCATCGTCCAGCTGCGGGCCAAGGCCCGGCGGCTGCGCCACAAGAACCAGGTCGGCTTTCTGGTCTTCGATTACCTGCAATTGATCCAGGGCCCCCCGGAGGCCGCCGGCGAGAGCCGCCAGCAGGAGGTGGCCGCGGTCAGCCGCAGCCTCAAGGCCCTGGCCCGCGAGCTCAAGGTTCCGGTGATCGCGCTGTGCCAGCTCAACCGCGGCCTCGAGGACCGGCCCAAGCACCGCCCGCAGCTCTCCGACCTGCGCGAGTCCGGGGCCATCGAGCAGGACGCCGACGTGGTCATGCTCATACACCGGCCGGGCCTCTACGAGGATCCGCCCAACCGCACCGCCCCGGTCAACCTGCTCATTGCCAAGAACCGCAACGGTCCGGTGGCCGACGTGCAGCTGACCTTCCTGGACAGCTGCTTCCGCTTCGAGAACTACCGCCCGGAGGGTCTGTGATGCTTGGCAGCCGGGGGCGCCGCGCCCGCAGGGCCCTGGCGGCCGTCATGGCCGCAGCGCTGCTATTCCTGCCGGCTGCGGCCCTTGCCGGCGAGGAGGCCCCGGCCCCCGCGCCAGCCCCGGCTCCGGCTCCGGCGCCCGTTCCCGCGCCTGCGCCCGCGCCCGCTCCGGAACCGGCTCCGGAGCCAGCACCGGCCCCGGCTCCTGCTCCTGCTCCTGCTCCGGTTCCGGCTCCGGTTCCCGCCCCTGAACCGGCCGCTCCGGTGGGCGCGGCCCCCGAGGCCCCCAAGCCGCCGGCGCCCTTCGCCTCGGAGGCGGAGCTCACCGGCAAGCCGGTCGCCGAGGTGGTGGTCGAGGGGACGCTGACGGTCGATCCCGACCAGGTCCGCCGGGTCATGGCCACCCGCGCCGGGCTGCCCTTCCACCCGGCCACCTACCGGGAGGACTTCAACCGGGTCTACGGGCTGGGGCTCTTCGACAACGTCATCCTCGGGCGCCCCGCGCTGACCCCGGCGGGCGTCCGGGCCGTCGTCCGTGTCAAGGAACGCCCGATCGTCGATGCAGTCGAACTGCGCGGCAACAAGCAGATCACGTCCGACGAGCTCATGGATGCGGCCCGCGGAGTCAAGTCCAAGGCCAAGGCCAAGGAGGGCTGGAAGCCGAACCCGGTCCTGTCCGATGGCGGCCGCTACGATCCCTTCCTGGCCAACCAGATGGAACGGGCCTTCCGCGATCACTACACGGAGAAGCGCTACGCCCTGGCCGGCATAACCAGCCGGGCCGAGCCGGTGACCGGGCGCCCCGGCCACGTGATCGCCGTCTTCGAGATCTCCGAGGATCGGCCGGTGATCATCACCCGGGTGGTCCTGCGCGGGCGCTCGGCCCTGCCCGAGGGCACGCTGCTCAAGGTCATACAGGGCCGCCCGGCCGGATGGTTCTCCCCGGTGAAGGGCTACGATCCGGACGTCGCCAGGTTCGACGCCATGCGCATCCAGGAGGTCTACCGCAACAGCGGCTACTCCGACGCGCGGGTGACGGCGCTCGCCCCGGAGATCGCCGCTCCGGCCGGCTGGCGCAAGCGCCGCCAGACGACGGTGACCTTCGACATCCGCGAGGGCCGGCTGTACCGCTACGGCCCGGTGACCTTCCCCCGGCTGGAGACGGTTTCCGACGACGAGGTCCGGCAGCGGGCCGGGCTCAAGGTCGGGGCCTCCGAGGAGCGGTTGGTCCGGGCCGCCCGCGACCTGAAGCTCCTGCGCGAGGCCGAACTGCGCAACGTCGCGGGGCTGAGGCTGGGGTTCCCCTATTCCGACGACGAGGTCTACCGCGCGGCCCGCCGCGTCGAGGCGCTGCTCGGAGAATACGGGCGGCCCTTCGCCCGGGCCGACGCCCGCCGGGAGGACACCGCCGAGCCGGGAGTGGCCGGCGTCCGCTTCCTGGTCGAGGCCGGCCCCGAGGCCACCGTCGGCGAGGTGCGCATCAAGGGCAACGCCTTCACCCGCGACCGTGTCATCCGCAAGGAACTGGAGCTCTTTCCCGGAGACATCTACGACTCCGCCAAGGTGGCCAGGAGCGAGCGCAACCTCCGGCGCCGCGGACTCTTCGAGAAGGTCAGCATCCGTCCTGAGCCCTCCGACGAGCCGGACGTCGCCGACCTCGAGGTGGAGGTCAAGGAGCACGAGACCGGCATGTTCAACTTCGGGGTGTATTACAGCCCCGACACCAATGCGCTCGGTGGCAACTTCGCGGTCACACAACGCAACTTCGACTGGCGGAGCCCGCCTCGCAGCTGGGACGAAGCCCCGGGGTTCCGCGGGGGGGGGCAGTCCCTCTCGCTGCGCGCGGCGCTCACCTTGGACCTGAGTTCGCAGAACTACAGCATTGATTTCGTGGACCCCTGGATCTGGGACACCCCTGAGCGCTACAGCTTCGGTTTCGGGATATTCCACTCCTTGACGGAGTACGAGGACTTCGAGACCCGGCGCACCGGCGGCCGGGTGCGGCTGGGCCGGATGCTCTTCGACCCGCGTCTGCGCGGGTACGTCCAGTACAAGGCCCAGAACGTCTACACCAATGGCGTGGACGACAATGCCCCGCAGGTCCTCAAGGACGAGGAGGGATGGACCGTCTTCTCCTCCGGAGAGGTCGGACTGTCCTTCGACACCCTCGACAACCTGGCCAACCCGACCAAGGGCGTGCTGTTCCAGGCCAGCGAGGAGGTCTTTGGCGGGCTCTTCCTGGGCGACCACGACATCCGCAAGACCGAGCTGGAGGGCAACGTCTTCCTGCCGCTCTTCCGGACCCGCAGCCTCTTCTGGTCGGAGGAGGACAAGGTTTCGCCCCAGTGGGCGCTGGGCTGGCCGCACGTGCTGCATCTGCGGGTGCTGTCCGACTGGGCCCATCCCTTCGGGCGCAACGACATTGTGCCGCCGACCGAGCGCTTCTTCGCCGGCGGCATTGGCACGGTCCGGGGCTATGCGGCCAGGGTCATCACCCCGCGCATCGGCAATTTCGCGGTGGGCGGCGACTACATGCTGGTCGAGAACGTCGAGTATCTCTATCCGATCTACCAGGACTACCTGCGCGGCGTGTTCTTCTTCGATGCCGGCAACGTCTGGACCGGGGATGACGATTTCGCCATCCACGACCAGCGCCTGTCCTACGGGGGCGGCCTGCTGATCCGCGTCCCGGCCGCCCTGGGGCCCAAGCCCATCAAGCTCTACTTCAGCAAGGCCGTCAACCCCCGCCGCGACGAGGATACCCAGGTTTTCCAGATGAGTTTCGAGTTCCTGTTCTAGTGGCCGGCCCCCGGGGCCGGGAGAGGAGAGAGGTCGTGAGTGTTCGGATGGTGCTGGCTGCGGCCGCTGCGCTGCTCGCCGCCGTGTCCCAGGCCGCCTCGGCGGCGGAGGGCCCGCGGCCCATGAAGATCGGCGTGGTCAACGTCGACAAGGTGCTCACCCAGGGCTACAAGAAGGGCAAGGACCTCTCCGACAAGATCGGCGAGGACTTCAAGGTCCTGGAGGAGGCCCTCAAGAAGAAGGCCGAGATGATCCAGGCCGACCAGCGCAAGCTGGCCGACGGCGGGCAGGGCGACTCGCTGGAGTTCCTCAGGGCCAAGCAGACCATCGAGCTGCGGATCGCCGAGCTCCGGGCGGACGAGAAGAAGTTCCTGGGAGACCGGAACGCGGCCGAGCTCAAGGCCATGGGCGAGCTGTGGGCCGACTTCAATGCGGCCGTCGCCAAGATCGCCAAGGACAAGGGCATGGACCTGGTGCTCCAGCAGCAGGTGCTGGACAAGGAGGACGTCAAGACCAAGACGTCCTTCGTGCGCAGCGCGGCGAGCTGCGCGGTGCTCTATCGGGCCGACTACCTGGACATCACCGACGAGCTGATCCAGGCGCTCAACGCCGACTACGAGCGCAGCGGCGCCCCGGCCCCCACGCCCAAGGGCGGCAAGAAGAACTGACCGAAGGCCCGGACATGAAACGACGGACGCTCCGCGGACCGACCGCGCGCCTCGAGGGCCGCGGCATCCACAGCGGCGAGCCCTCGGCGCTGCGCGTCGTGCCGGCGCCGGCCGGGGCCGGCCTGACCTTCCGCCGCACCGACCTGCCCGGCGCTCCGGTCCTGGGCATCGGCGACCTTCAGAAGAGCAACGAGGGCGGGCGCACCACCCTGCGGCGGGGCGACGCCCTGGTCCAGACGGTGGAGCACGTGGCCGCCGCCCTGTGGGGCTCGGGCCTGGACGACGCCGAGGTGGAGATCGAGGGCGTCGAACCCCCGGCCGCCGACGGCAGCGCCCTGCCCTTCGTCGAGGCGCTGGAGGCCGCCGGCATCGTCGAGGACTCCGCGGAGCGGCCAGTCTTCCGGGTGGCCAGCCCGCTCGTTGCCGGCGCCGGGAACTGCACGGTGGTGGCCCTGCCGGCCGACGGTCCGCGCCTGCTGCTGCGCTACCGCCTGGACTACCCCGGCGAGCCGCTGGCCCAGGGGGAGCGCGGCTTCGAGCTGACTCCCGAGGCGTTCAAGCGCGAGATCGCCCCGGCGCGGACCTTCTGCCCCGCGGCCATGGCCGAGAAGCTCCGCGCCCTGGGCTGGGGCAAGGGCGCCACGGCCCAGAACACCCTGGTGCTCGAGGGCAACCGGGCCCGGGACACCGAGCTGCGTTTCCCGGACGAGCCGGTCCGCCACAAGCTGCTGGACATGGTGGGCGACCTGGCCTTCCTGGGTGGCGCGCTGGCCGCCGAGCTGCGCGGCACCCGCTCCGGCCACAACCTCAACCGGGCCATCCTGGCCGCGATCCGCGAACTCTGCGCCGTCAGAAACGGAGGCAAGACCGTGTACGATGTCAACCAGATCCGCAAGTTCCTGCCGCACCGCTACCCCTTCCTGCTGGTCGACCGGATCGTCGAATGCGAGCCGGGCGTGCGCGCGGTGGGGCTCAAGAACCTGACCGCCAACGAGCACTTCTTCCAGGGGCACTTTCCGGACGTGCCGGTGATGCCCGGGGTGCTGCAGATCGAGGCCATGGCCCAGGTCGGCGGCATCCTGCTGTCCTCGCTGTCCGGGGCGGACATGAAGGACAAGGTGGCGGTGCTGGCCAGCATCGACAAGGTCAAGCTGCGCCGCGCGGTGGTGCCGGGCGACCAGCTGGTCATGGAGACCAGGCTCGTGCGCATGCGCGGGACCTCCTTCGGCGAGGTCGAGGCCACCGCCACGGTGGACGGCAAGCTCGCCGCCGAGGCCCAGATCCGCTTCGCCATCGTCCCGCGCTCCAGCCTGATGGCTCCCGCCGGAGGTGCATGACCGTGCCCATCCATCCAACCGCCATAGTCCAGGACGGGGCCAAGCTCGGCGCCGACGTGTCGGTGGGCCCCTTCTCGCTGATCGGCCCGGACGTGGTCATCGGCGACGGCTGCGTCATCGGCGAGCGCGTCAGCGTCGTCGGCCGGAGCACGCTCGGCCGGAAGTGCCGGCTCTACGCCGGGGCCTCGGTCG
>Ga0302238_1002085_pt1 | contig 14642 bp, 9 predicted proteins | sample AAG_UR_Asn_MG_FD_193527 | JGI IMG/M metagenome (GOLD analysis project Ga0302238, IMG submission 193527) | Enriched activated sludge microbial communities from anaerobic digester in WTTP, New Holstein, Wisconsin, United States - AAG_UR_Asn | ecosystem: Engineered > Bioreactor > Anaerobic >...
CCAGGCCTTTGGGTATCCTCCCTTCATGCAGATATACGGCATCGAAAAATGCCCGGCCACGCGAAAGGCCCGGCGGTTTTTCCAGGAACGGGGTCTTTCCTTCCACTTCGTGGACCTCACCCGGAAAGGCCCGAGCCGGGGAGAACTGGAGAACATCAAACGAGGGGCCGGGGGGGCGGATCTCATCGACGACGGGGGGGCCGCCTTCGCGAAACGCGGCCTGGCCTACATGGACTACGACGACATCGAGGAGATCCTGGCCGATTCCCTCCTTCTCCGGCGGCCGGTGGTCCGGGAGGGCGGCCGCTGCGTTCTGGGGGACGATCCCGCGGGGTGGAAAGCCCTGGCGGAGAGCATGAAAAAGGGCTGATCCCCGGGACGGAGAACGAAAAAGACAAACCCCTTGCGCAATGGGCAATTTATGCTCTATAATGAAGAAAAATGGAAATAACCGACGTTTTTCCTGAGCTGAACACCATACGGGCATAGGAGACCTTCGCTCGCCTCCTATGCGGAGCCCATACCGCGGCAGGGAGGCGCATTGTGAAAACACTGCGGCGAATCGCAGACCCCTTCATTCTCGCCGGTTTCGCGACGAACCTCTTCAACGGCCTGTTGAACCCCCTTTACATCTCGGAGATCCTGGGCAGGCTGGATCCCCGGGTCATTTCGCTGGGGTCCTTCGTTTCCTCCGCCTTTCCGGTGTTTCTTGGGTTTCTCTTGGAGAACGGCCGGCTGTTCGGTGCCCTTTTCAAGATCCTTCCCACCCTGATGCTGGTGGAAATAGTTCTGACGGCTCTGCTTTTCTTCACCGCCGCCCGGGACATCGCCATGTACTATATCCTGGGAATGTTCATCTTCGGAATCTTCTCCACCTCCATCATGTACCTGCTGCAGCGGGTCAAGGACCTGCGGTTCAAGACCCAACGGGCGGCCTGGGACAGGAGGGCGGCCACGGCGGACGCTCTGGGATACCTGGCGGGATCGCTTTTCATCACCATCCATTACATCCAGGTGGACAGCCCCGCCTACATAGCCCTGGCGAGCCTGATCCAGACCGCAGTGGTCTACGCCCTGTTCCTCGCCTCATACCTGGACGTGCGGCGGAAAAAGTCCGCCTCCGGGGGACGGCCGCTTTCCCGGCCCCCGGATGACGGGGAAGTCCCCGGGGCCGCACGGGGGGACGGAGGTCCCGGTCAGGGGGCCTCCTCCCAGGCGGCGACCCGGGAAACCGCCTTTTTCCATCCCCGATAGAGCCTTTCCCGCTCCTCCGTCCCCATGACGGGCTCGAAGCGGCGATCCTCCGCCCAGGAGTCCCGGAGTTCCCGGCGGTCCTTCCAGAACCCCACGGCCAGTCCCGCCAGATAGGCCGCCCCCAGAGCGGTGGTCTCCACGATGCGGGGACGGGAAACCGCCCCCCCCAGAATATCCGCCTGGAACTGCATCAGGAAATTGTTCGCCGAGGCGCCTCCGTCCACCTTCAGAACCGACAGCGTCATGCCCGAATCCTGCTCGATGGCGGCGATGACATCCCGGGTCTGGTAGGCGATGGATTCCAGGGCGGCCCGGATGATGTGGTTCCTGCCGGCCCCCCGGGTGAGGCCCAGAACCGCTCCCCGGGCGTACATGTCCCAGTAGGGGGCGCCCAGGCCCACGAAGGCGGGAACCAGGTAGACTCCGCCGTTGTTCGCCGTCTGGGAGGCGAAATACTCCGTTTCCGCCGCCGTCCGGACCAGCTGCAGCTCGTCCCGGAGCCACTGCACCACCGCGCCGGCGATGAAGACGCTGCCTTCCAGGGCGTAATCCACCCCGCCGCCGACGCCGCAGGCCAGGGTGGTGAGAAGGCCGCTCCGGGACGGGATGGCCCTGTCCCCGGTGTTCATCATCAGGAAGCAGCCCGTGCCGTAGGTGTTCTTGGCCATGCCCGGCTCGAAGCAGGTCTGGCCGAACAGGGCGGCCTGCTGGTCCCCGGCCATCCCCGCTATGGGCACCTCCACCCCGTCGAAAATGTCCGGGTCCGTGACGCCGAAGATGCCGCTGGAGGGCCGCACCTCCGGCAGCAGGGACCGAGGAATCCGGAAAGCGTCCAGGAGTGTCCGGTCCCAGGACAGGTCCATGATATTGTAGAGCAGGGTCCGGGAGGCGTTGGTGCGGTCCGTGGCGTGGATCCGGCCGCCGGTGAGGTTCCAGAGGAGCCAGGAATCCACGGTGCCGAAGAGCAGGTCCCCCGCCTCGGCCTTTTCCCGCGCCCCGGGAACATTGTCCAGGATCCACATCACCTTGGTTCCGGAGAAATAGGCGTCCAGCACCAGCCCCGTGGCTTCCCGGATCCGCGGTTCCCAGCCCTCTTTCTTGAGTCCGTCGCAGATTCCGGCGGTGCGGCGGCACTGCCAGACGATGGCGTTGTGCACCGGGTTTCCGGTTTTCCGGTCCCAGAGGATGGTGGTTTCCCGCTGGTTGGTGATGCCCAGAGCGGCGAGGTCCCTCGGGGAAACCCCCGCTTTTTCCAGAGCTTCCCGGGCCACCGCCAGCTGGCTCACCCAGATTTCCCGGGCATCGTGTTCCACCCAGCCCTCCCGGGGATAGAACTGGGTAAACTCCCGCTGGGAGATGCCGGCGACCCGGCCGGCCCGGTCGAACAGGACCGCCCGGGAGCTGGTGGTCCCCTGGTCCAGGGCGAGAATGAATTTCTTCATGGCATCCTCCGTTGCGGCTTTCATTATACACGAGAAGAGGCCCGGAGGCGATTTTCCCGGCGCCGGCGGCGTTGGCGGAATCATCCGATCTGCATTCACGTTAATCCGTTTATTTTCACAAAACTGAAAAGTTTTACTTCACAAAAACTCATTCATGACTTATACTGATCGTCAGAGCACAATTTTCGTTAAAACGCTGCACTTCAGCGACCTGCCCACTTAACGAAGCAATCGGCGTGAATGGAGGCACCATGAAAGCATCCCTTTCCGCGGCCGCTTCGGAGCATGACATCCTGGGAATAATAAGCCGCCACACAGACAAACCCGGCGCGGTGCTGGGAATCCTGGAAGAAGCCCAGGAAAAAAACCCCTTCAAGTACCTGCCACCGGAAACCCTGAAGCTGATTTCGGAAAAGACCGGAACCCCCCTGTCCCGAATTTACAGCATCGCCACCTTCTACTCCTTTTTCAATCTGCAGCCCCAGGGGGAGCACACCATCCTGGTCTGCCGGGGGACGGCCTGCCACACCCGGGGATCCCGGAGCCTGCTGGAGGAGCTGTCCTGCCTCCTGGGCCGCCCGGATTTCGTCGAAAGCGGCGAGCACTCCTTCACCACCGCTGACAACAAATTCACCGTCAAAACCGTGGCCTGTTTCGGGCAGTGCGCTCTGGCCCCGGTGGTTTCGGTGGACGGCGTCATCCACAGCCGGGTGACCTCCGCCGGCCTCAAGGCCATCCTGACCAGGGTCGGGAAGGGAGGGAAAAAATCATGAGGATAACAGGCTCCGCTTCCCTCGCCGCGCTGCGGGAAAGAGCGGCCGAAAAGATCCTGCCCGGCATTCCGATGATTTCCGTGGGTTACGGGACCTGCGGCATCGGAAACGGGGCGGACCGGATCTATGCCCGCTTCGCGGCGGACATAGCCCGCCGGAAGGCGGACATCCGCCTCAAAAAGACAGGCTGCTTCGGCTTCTGCGCCCGGGAGCCGCTGGTGACGGTGCACCGGCCCGGCGCCCCGGCGCTGGTTCTCGGCGACCTGCAGGAGAAAGAAATCGGCGGGATCGTCTCGGCCCTGCTGTCGGACAAACCCTCCCCCTTGGCGAGGAGGGCCCTCTGCAAGATTGAGGAGTGGGATTTCAGGACCGCCCGGGTAGAATACGGCAAGGGATACCCCTCCGTCCCCCGGTGGAACGAGATCCCCTTCTTCAAGGGGCAGGAGAAGATCGTTCTCCGGGACTCAGGGCTCATCGATCCCGAGGACATCGAGGAATACATCGCCGTGGGAGGCTATTCGGCTCTGGCCAGGGCCCTGGGAGACATGACTCCCAAGGGAATCATCCAGGAAATAAAAAACTCCGGTCTCCGGGGCCGGGGCGGCGCCGGGTTCCCCACGGGAAAAAAATGGGAACTCATGGCCCGCGCCGCGGGGGACATCAAATACATGATCTGCAACGCCGACGAGGGGGATCCCGGGGCCTACATGAACCGAAACGAAATCGAAAGCGACCCCCACATGCTCATCGAGGGCATGGCCATCGGCGCCTACGCGATGAACGTCCGGCAGGGCTTCATGTATGTCCGGGCGGAATACCCCCTGGCGGTGGAAAGGCTCGAAAAGGCCCTGACCCAGGCCAGGGCCCGCGGCCTTCTGGGTGCGGGCATCCTGGGGACCTCCTTCGATTTCGACATCCAGATCGTCCAGGGGGCGGGGGCCTTCGTCTGCGGCGAGGAGACGGCCCTGATCGCCTCGGCGGAAGGCCGCGCCGGACGCCCCGTGCCGCGCCCCCCCTTCCCCTCCGAACGGGGGTATCTGGGAAAGCCCACCACCATCAACAACGTGGAGACCCTCTGCAACGTGCCGGTCATCATCGCCAAGGGCGCCTCCTGGTTCGCCGGCACGGGAACCGAAAAAAGCCCCGGGACCAAGGTCTTTTCCCTGGTGGGCAAGGTCAGGAACACCGGCCTGGTGGAGCTTCCCCTGGGCACCCCGCTGGAGAACATCATCTACCACATGGGCGGAGGAGCGGGAAAGAAGAAGAGGATCCGGGCTGTCCAGACCGGCGGACCCTCGGGGGGATGCATCCCCGCGGAACTTTTCGGGACTCCGGTGGACTACGAATCCCTGGCCTCCCTGGGAGCCATTATGGGTTCCGGGGGCATGGTGGTCCTGGACCAGGACAACTGCATGGTGGACACGGCCCGTTACTTCGTGGAGTTCACGGCGTCGGAATCCTGCGGGAAATGCACCCCCTGCCGGGAGGGCCTCTCCCAGTCTCTGGCCATCCTGTCCCGGTTCTGCCGGGGGGAGGGGGCCGAGACGGACCTGGACACCCTGCAGGGTCTGGCGGAGGTGGTGCAGGACTCCAGCCTCTGCGCCCTGGGGCAGACCAGCTCCAACCCCGTCCTGACCACGTTGAAATACTTTCGGGAGGACTACCTCAAACACATCCACGAACACCGCTGCGAGGCGGGAGTCTGCGAAAGCCTGTTCCTGGCCCTCTGTGAAAACAGCTGCCCCCTGCACATGAACATCCCCGGCTACCTCCAGCTGCTGAAGGAGGACCGGATCGAGGACGCCTTCGAGCTGAGTCTCCGGGACAACCCCCTGCCGGGGGCGGTGGGGCGGATCTGCCACTTCCACTGCCAGATGCGCTGCCGGCGGGACACCATCGACGAGCCGGTGAACCAGGGGGAGATCCACCGCTATCTGGCGGACACCATGTACAAGATGGGGACGGAGAAGCACATCTACGACAAGCTCATCCGGGAAAAACTCCCCAAAACGGGAAAGAAGATCGCCGTGGTGGGCGCCGGGCCGGCGGGCCTCACCGCCGCCTTCTACCTGGTCCGGCTGGGCCACGAGGTCACCATCTTCGACGAGCACCCCAAGGCCGGAGGCATCATGCGCTACGGCATCCCCGACTACCGGCTTCCCAAGGATGTTCTGGAAAAGGAAGTGTCCTTCATCCGCAGGCTGGGCGTCAGATTCCAGATGAACACCCGGGTGGGCAAGGACATCACCCTGGCGGAACTGGAGGGAGGCCACGACGCGGTCTTCGTCGCCGTGGGGGCTCAGAAGGACATCGACCTGGATCTTCCGGGGAAGGACCTGCCCGGGGTTTATCCGGGCTACGAGCTTCTGGAGAGGTTCGCCGCCGGCAAGACTCGGGAGATAGGCAAAAAGGTGGTCATCATCGGCGGCGGCAACGTGGCCATCGACGCGGCCCGGACCTGCCTGCGCCTGGGCTCCGAGGTGACCATCGTCTACCGCCGGGAGCGGGATGACCTGCCGGCGAACCCCGTGGAGCTGGAGGGCGCCGAGGAGGAGGGAGTGACGTTTCTCTACCTGGCGGGTCCGAAGCGGGTGGTGGGGGACGCCTCCGGAGTCGTGGGTCTGGAGGTGGTGAAGATGGTCCTGGGGGACGTGGACGTCACCGGCCGACGGCGGCCGGTTTCCACCGGCAAGACCAGGATCATCCCCTGCGACACGGTCATCGTCGCCGCGGGGGAGCGGGTGGACTCGGATTACCTGAAAGCCTACGGCATCAAGACCAACAAGGACGGAACCATCCGGGCGAACCGTATAAGCCTGAACGCCGGGCCGGCCAAGTTCTACGCCGGAGGAGATGCGGTTACGGGGCCCGCCACCGCCGCGGAGGCCATGGGACTGGCCAAGCAGGCCGCCGAATCCATCGACACCAGACTGATGGGCGAAAAGCGGTTTCACCGGCTGTTCATCAGGTTCGCCTACAAGGACGACGTTCCCTTCGAACCGGCGGCCTCGGAAATGAACGCCCCCAAGATGGTCGCCGTCCGGGACAGGGTGGGGAATTTTCAGGAAATCTGTCTGGGCTACACGGGAGAGCAGGCCCGGCGGGAGGCCGAACGCTGTCTGCGCTGCGACGTGAAGGCCCTGGTACGGTGAGGACACAGGATTATGGAAACACTCATGGATAAAAAGACCGCAATTTGCGAAATCTCCATCAACGGGACGAAGTATCAGGCCCGGCCGGGCGCCACCATCCTGGAAGCCTGCGCCGCCGCGGGCTACGCCATCCCCACCCTCTGCCACCTGCCGGAGGTCTCGTCCAACGCCTCCTGCGGGATCTGCGTGGTGGAAGTGAAAGGGGCCAAATCCCTGCTGCGCTCCTGTGTGACGAAGGTCACCCCGGGGATGGACATATCCACCACCACCCGGCGGGTCCTGGCGGCCCGTCGGACCAACCTGGAACTCATCCTGGCGAATCACCCCACGGAGTGCCTCTCCTGCCTGCGGAACAACAACTGCGAGCTGCAGTCCATGGCCGCGGAGCTGGGCATCACCCAGGTGAGGTTCTCCCCCACCAAGCTGAGGCCCGAACCTCTGGACACCACCTCCCTGTCCCTGGTCCGGGACCCGAACAAGTGCATCCTCTGCGGCCGCTGTGTGGCGGTATGCGAGGAGATGCAAACCGTCAACGCCATCGAGATCTCCATGCGGGGGATCAAGAGCAAGGTCTCCACCTACATGGACCGGGGCCTGGGCAATGTGGCCTGCACCAACTGCGGACAGTGCTCCCTGGTCTGCCCCACCGGAGCCATCGTGGAAAAGGATTCCACCGGGGAGATCTGGAAGAACCTGCTGGACCCGGAAAAATTCGTCGTGGTGCAGACAGCGCCGGCCATCCGGATCGGCCTGGGGGAAGCCATGGGGCTTGCCCCCGGCAGCCTGGTGACCGGCCAAATGGTGGCGGCCCTGCGACGGCTGGGCTTCAGCCGGGTCTTCGACACCCAGTTCGCCGCGGACCTCACCATCATGGAGGAGGGGCACGAGCTGATCCACCGCCTGGAGACCGGAGGCAGGCTGCCCATGATCACCTCCTGCAGCCCGGGGTGGATCAAATTCATCGAACATTTCTATCCCGAGTCTCTGGGGCACCTCTCCACCTGCAAATCCCCCCAGCAGATGTTCGGATCGGTGGCCAAGACCTATTTCGCCGAGAAAGCCGGGATCGATCCCCGGAACATCGTGGTGGTATCCATCATGCCCTGCACCGCCAAGAAGTACGAGGCCCGGCGGGAGGAGATGACCGGGGCCTTCGACTACTGGAAGGACCGTCTGCACCTGCTGGATCGGGAGCGCTTCTACGATGTGGACTTCTCCCTGTCCACCCGGGAACTGGCCCGGATGCTGAAGCAGGCGGGAATCAGATTCGAAACGCTTCCGGATGAAAACTTCGACGACCCGCTGGGGGAGAGCACCGGGGCGGCGGTCATCTTCGGGGCCACCGGGGGTGTCATGGAGGCCGCCCTCAGGACCGCCTACGAGGTGGTCACCCGGAAGACCCTCCCCAGCCTGGACCTGACGGCGGTTCGGGGGATGGACGGGGTGAAGGCCGCGGACATAGACCTGAACGGCACGGTTCTGAAGGTGGCGGTGGCCCACACCTTGAAGAACGCCCGGGTCCTGCTGGAGGAGATCAAGGCCGGCACATCGCCCTACGCCTTCATCGAGGTCATGACCTGTCCCGGGGGCTGCCTCGGGGGGGGAGGACAGCCCATCCCGACGAACTCGGAGATCCGCAAAAGACGGGCCGAATCGATCTACCGGGAAGACATGGGAAAGGGGATCCGCAAATCCCACGAGAACCCCGCCATCATGCGGCTCTACAAGGACTTTCTCGGCGAGCCCCTGGGGCGGAAATCCCACAACCTGCTGCACACCGCCTACACCCCCCGGGGGGTGTACTGAGATTCCGGCGGGCGGCGGACCCTTCCGCCGCCCGCCTCATTCCCCCGTTCCCTTCGTCCGCCGCAGTCCTTTCCATAAAAGGTAGGCGGCGAAGAGGACTCCCAACCCCACAAAAACCCAGGTGAGTTCGTCGTAATATCTTTCCAGGACCTCTTTCCGGCTGTACAGATGAAAACCCAGCAGGGCGAGGATGACATTCCAGATGCCGGAGCCCAGAAGGGTGAACAGCAGAAAATCCCGCATCCTCATTCCCGCCAGCCCCGCGGGCAGCGAGATGAGCTGCCGGATGGCGGGAATGAGCCGCCCGATGAGGGTCGAGACCTTCCCGTACCTCAGGAAAAACGCCTCCGCCTTCTCCAGGGCCCCCCGGTCGATGAGGAGGAAACGGGCCGCCCGGGTATCGGCGAACCGGTACAGGAGACTTCTCCCCAGATGCCGGGCGAGCCAGTAGTTGCCCAGCGCCCCCAGGATGCTCCCCAGTATCCCCGCAAGGACCACCCCCGCCAGGGACAGTTCCCCCTGGGCGGCCTTCCAGGCCGCGGGGGGCACCACGATCTCCGATGGGAAGGGTATGAAGGAGCTTTCGATGGTCATCAGCAGCAGGACCATGCCGTAACCGATGTGGGTCATGTAATAATCGATGAGTCCCGAAAAAAGGCTCCGCACCATGGGAAAGGTTATAGAGTCTCGCCGGAGTTTTGACAATCCGCGAAAGGGTCGGTCCGGAGGGGGCGGCAAACTTGATGTATTTCCGCCGTTACGTTAAGATCGCCCCATGCGCACCCTCAGAAGCAAATTGCTGCTGTACATCCTCAGCGCCGTCTTCATCCTGGTTTCCTCCTCCTACGCCTATCTCGTCTATCTGGCCAATTCCGCCCTCACCGATTACGCCTATCGGAACAGCGAAGCCGCCGCCCGGCGTTATGCCGGCGAGGCGGAAAAAAAGCTGCACTCCGCCACGGACATGGTGACGGGCCTGGCCAGGAGCGTGGAGGCGCTGAAACACTCAGGTCTGACCGACAGGCGGATCCTCCGAGATCTTTTTCTGGGGCAGATGGAGGCCCACCCCTGGATCCTCACCCTGTGGCTCATGTTCGAACCCAATCACTGGGACGGCCGGGACGGGGACGACAAGTTCATACCCTTCGTTTACCGCGCCGCGGAGGGACCCGTCTGGGACCCCGCGAACGACGACACGGTCTACGAGGACGATTATAAAGGTGATTACTTTCGGATTCCCAAGGAACGGGATTCCCTTGTCATTCTGGACCCCTACTCCGACGACGCGGGTTCGGGGGAAAAAACCCTCATGACCTCGGTCTGCGTTCCGGTTAAGACCGCCGACGGCGCCTTCCTGGGCGTTCTGGGAATCGACATGGCCCTGGACTCCTTCGTGGACCTCCTGGGGGGGTTTTCCCTTTTCGACTCGGGCTACGGCGCCATCATTTCCCACAATGGAACCATGGTGGCCCACCCCGACCCGTCCCTGATAGGGACCTCGGTTCTTGACGTGGAAACCCCGGAAGGGATCGACGCTTTTCGGGCCGTCGTGGATGCGGGAACCCCGCGATCCCTCACCACCTACTCGAAAGTGCGAAAAGAGAACGTCCACCGGAATCTCGTTCCCATCGACGCCGCGGGCATTCGGTGGGTCTTCACCAGCACCGTTCCCACCCGGGAACTCTTAGGAAAGCCCCGCCAGGTCATCTTCGCCATCATCCTGTCCGCGGCGGCGATTCTCCTCATTTCGACCCTGGTGGTCACCCGGATCGCCTTCGGCATCACCCGGCCCATCGGGGACATCACCCGGGCGTTGGAGGAGATTTCCACCGGAGACTTCACCCGGGCGGTGCGGGTGGCATCGAACGACGAAATAGGCCTCCTGGGGAAGGGCTTCAACGATCTGACCTCCCGGCTCCGGGGGACGATGATCCGCATCCAGGAATCCGACGCCCGGCTGGCGGAAATTGGAAAAAGCCTGGCCCTGGAGATGGAGACCACATCAGGGTCCATTTCCCGGGTCACCCGGAACATCCATGTCATCAGGGAGAAGATCCTGGAGCAGGCCTCGGGGGTGCGGGAGACGTCCACGGGGGTCGGCCAGGTGGCGAAAAACATCGCCCGGCTGGATTCGCTCATCGAAGAGCAGGCCGCGGGGATCACCGAGTCCTCCGCCTCCATCGAGGAGATGGTGGCTAATATCCGGTCCGTCACCGGCAACATCGAAAAGATGGGCGGGAACTTTTCGGAGCTTCTGAAGACGGCGGAGGAAGGCAAGAGCCGCCTCCATCTGGCAAACCAGCGGGTCGCACAAATCTCCCGGCAATCCCAGGGGCTGCAGGAAACGAACTCCGTCATATCGCACATCGCCTCCCAGACCAATCTATTGTCCATGAACGCCGCCATCGAAGCCGCCCACGCCGGGGAGTACGGCCGGGGCTTCGCCGTGGTGGCCGACGAGATCCGGAAACTGGCCGAATCCGCGTCGGAGCAATCAAAAAACACCGCCCGGGAACTGAAGTCCGTAAAGGAATCCATCGATCTGGTGGTGGAATCCACGGAGGAGACGGTGAAAACCTTCGACGGAATTTTCTCCCGGATCCAGGAGGTGGACCTCCTGATAGGCGAGATAAAGGCCGCCATGACCGAGCAGAGTTCCGGCAGCCGCCAGGTCCTGGAGGCCCTGGTGCATATCAACGCCGGGACCTCGGAGATCCGAAGCGGAGCCGGAGAGATGAAAACCGCCGGAGAGATGATCCATGCCGAGGCCCTGGGCCTCTCCCGGATAACCGCGGAGGTGGAAAACGGCATCGACGAAATCGGCGCCGAGGCGCGGAAAATCACCTCCTCCGTTCAGGACGTGTCCCGCCTGGCGGAGGACAATAAAAAACAGATTTTCGCGGTGAACACGGAGCTGCGGAAGTTCCGGGTCTGAAGCCCGGGAAGATCCCCGGGCGGCCCGGGGACCTTCCCGGGCCGCCCGGCCTGCTTCGCAGTGTCGGCGCCCCGGATGTCCGGGGCGCCCCGCGTCCCGCCCCATGGCGGAGGCGGGCGCGCCCTGCCGCGGGAAGAGCCCCTACTTCTGCAGGGTGCCTTTCCGGATCTTTTCCGCCTCCCCGGGGCCGACGATCTTTTCGATCAGCGCCAGGGCGAACTCCGCCGCCGTGCCGGGGCCCCGGGAGGTGATCAGGTTGCCGTCCACCACCACCCTGTCGGGGGAAAACACGGCGTCCCGCACCTCTTTTTCGAAGCCCGGGTAGCAGGTGAAACGCCGGCCCCGGAGGAGCCCGTGGGCTCCCAGCACCACCGCCGGAGCGGCGCAGATGGCCGCGACGATTTTTCCTCCCTCCAGGGCCCTGCGGACCAGGTCCACGGCGGCGGCGGAATCGGCGATGTTCCGCGCCCCCGGCATCCCTCCCGGCAGAACGACCCCGTCCATATCCCCGGAGAGCCTGCCCAGCTCCACATCGGCGGATATGGTCACCCCGTGGGACCCGGTTGCCGTTTTTCCCGCCACCCCGACGGCCAGGACCTCGACCCCGGCGCGGCGCAGAAAATCGATGGGGGTGACGGCCTCGACTTCCTCGAAACCGTCGGCCAAAAGAACGGCGATCTTTTTCATGTATTCATTGTAGATTCCGCCGCCCCTTTCTACAAGGGCCGGTCGGGGTCGATGCGGTACTCCCGGATCTTGTTGTGCAGGGTGCGGCGGGAGATACCCAGGTCTTCGGCGGCCAGGGTGCGGTTTCCCTTCCGCCGCTTCAAGGCCTCCACCACGGCGAAGCGTTCCAGGTCCTTGACGGTCCCCCCCACGGGCGGCCCGGAGACCGCGGCAAGGTCCGCCGCCGGCGGGTCCGGAGGCGAAGCGGCGACTCCCATGTCCACGGGCCGGATCTCCCGGCCCTCGGCGAGGATGCAGCCCCGTTCGATCATGTTTTCCAGCTCCCGGACATTGCCGGGGAAGCGGTAGGCCCGCAGGGCCGCGACGGCCTCCGGGGACAGGGCCCTCGGCCCCACGGCGGTTTCCCGGGCGTATTTTTCCACGAAGAAGGCGGCCAGCGGAAGAACGTCCTCGGGTCTTTCCCGCAGGGGCGGAATATGGATGCGGATGACGTTGAGCCGGTAAAACAGGTCCTCCCGGAACCGCCCCTCCCTGACCCTTGTTTCCAGGTCCCGGTTCGTGGCGGCGACGATCCGCGCGTCGATGGGAATCCCCGCGCCGGCGCCGCCGAGCCGCCGGACCCTCTTCTCCTGCAGCACCCGCAGCAGCTTCACCTGCAGGTGGGCGGGCATGTCGCCGATCTCGTCGAGAAACAGGGTGCCCCCGGCGGCTGTCTCGAAGAGCCCCTCCTTTCGCCTGTCGGCCCCGGTGAAGGCCCCCTTCTCGAAGCCGAAAAGCTCGCTCTCCAGCAGGCTGTCCGGTATCCCCCCCAGGTTGATGGCCACGAAGGGGCCGCTTTTCCGGAGGGACCGCCGATGAATGGCCTGGGCCACCACCTCCTTGCCTGTCCCGCTCTCCCCGGTGATCAGCACCGTGGTGGGAGTCGCCGCCACCCGGCCCACCAGGTCCCGGATTTTCCGCATCGCCGGGCTTTCCCCGAGAAAATCCTCGTCAGGGTCCGCCGGCCGGGAGCTTCGGCGCAGCCGGGTCTCCTCACCGATGCGGAGGAGCCGCAGCGCCAGCTCCTCGGGGTCGAAGGGCTTCACCAGATAGTCCCGGGCCCCCAGCTTCATGGCGCCCACGGCGTCCCGCACCTCCCCGTAGGCGGACATCATGATGGCCGGAACCGCCGGGCCCTCCGCCGCCAGCCAGGCCAGAAGCTCCAGCCCCGTCATCCCCGGCATCCGCAGGTCCATGACGACGGCGTCGAAGACATCCTCCTCCAGAAGCCGTTTTCCCGCCAGACCGTCCTCCGCAGTCCTGCTTTCGATGTTTTCCAGCCGGAGATACTCGGCGATGGAATCCCGGATGTTCTTTTCGTCGTCGACGATGAGCACCTTCATGGCGAAGCCGCCCCCGGCAGCGTCACCACCGCCTCCGTCCCTCCGCCGTCCCGGGAAAGGAGGCGCAGACTGCCTCCCGCCGCCTCGACAAAGCGCCGGGAAACCGCCAGGCCGATCCCGGACCCCCGGGTCTTGGTCGTAAAGAAGGGATCGAAGATCCGTTCCGCGGCCCCGTCAGGCAGACCCTTCCCCCGGTCGAGGATGCGGACCACCGCGGTGCTTTTTGACGACTTCACCTCCACCTCCACCCCGCTTTTTCCGGGCCGGGGAGGCCCGCTTTCTTCCATGCTCTCCACCGCATTTTTCAGCAGGTTTTCCAGAACCGTCCGCAGAAGCTGCGGATCGAACAGGGCCCCCACCGGGACATCCGGAGGGGTGTAGCCGATGGGAAAGGAGAACCTCTTCAGCATATCCCCCACAAAGGATCCCAGATCGACGGGCCGGGGCTCCCCCCGGGGGTTGCGGAGAAACTCCCCCACCCGATCCACCAGATGGGTCAGCCTGTCGGTTTCCTCCTCGATGATCTCGAGGTTTTTGCGGTGCTCTTCCGGGGCGGTCCGCCGCAGCGTTGCGGTCTGGATTTTGATCGCCCCCAGGGGGTTCTTGATTTCGTGGGTCAGGGTCCGGGCCGCCTCGCCCAGACCCACGAGCCGGCGGGCTCTTTCTTCCCGCTGCCGGTACCCCCGGTTTTTCCGGTACATCCGGGAAACCGCGAAAAGGGCCGCCACCAGGGCGGCGGGGACGATGTACAGACCGAAACGCAGCGGGACCTGCCGGCGGCTCCACTCGTTCACGTCGATCTCCAGATACAGCCACCGCGCCGGGTCCACCGCCGGCAAAAGGCCCCGCTCCATAGGGAAACCGTCCCTGCCGGCCCGGGGACGATGCATCATTCTCCCCATGCCCCGGGGGCCCGCCTGCGGAAAGCCGACAAGGCGGACCAGGGCCAGACTCCGGCCGGTCAGCCTGAACTCCGGATACCCCCTGCCCCTTTCCCGGGGGGAAAGGACCTCCGGAGCCGTGCCCATCCGGAAGGCCGCGGGCCCGGCGGCGGGGTAGACGCCGAATCCCAGGATGTCGGGCCTCAGGGACTGGAGGCTTTCGGTGTCCCCGGTGGCCACCAGCTCCAGAAGATCCAGGGCCAGCCGCTCCGCCTCGAACTCCAAAGTCCGGCGGTTGTGCTCGCTTTCCCGATTCAGCGAAAAGTAGGT
>Ga0302238_1002088_pt1 | contig 14625 bp, 13 predicted proteins | sample AAG_UR_Asn_MG_FD_193527 | JGI IMG/M metagenome (GOLD analysis project Ga0302238, IMG submission 193527) | Enriched activated sludge microbial communities from anaerobic digester in WTTP, New Holstein, Wisconsin, United States - AAG_UR_Asn | ecosystem: Engineered > Bioreactor > Anaerobic >...
TCGCTACTGATACGGGTGACCAGGGAATGAATGAAAAATGGTATTCGGACAAGTTTGACGACTCCGCGTGGAAGATCATCAAGTCGGGAGCATCCTGGCAGGAACAGGGAATCGAGCATTATGGATACGGGTGGTACAGGCAGAAAATTTTCGTACCGAAGGAATTCGAAGGAGTTCCGCTTACCATTACATTATGCCAGATCAACGCTGATGATGATGCATGGTTCGACGGCAAACGCATCGGTGGATGGAGGGGTGAATATAAATATAAGAACTGGCTTATACGCTCATATGTCGTCCAACCGTCCTTGATCAGGTATGGTGAGGACAACTCTATCGCCGTCCGCATCTGGGGCGGGAACATCACGTTCATCGGAGACAAAAGCGGGCTTGTCAAAGGCCCTCTTGTCGCGGAACTTGATCCATATCACGTAATGCTGCGTGAACCCGGTGGAGAAGCTGTTGCCGCGGAACTGTTCGATCTCAGCGATGCCCGTTATGGAAAACCTTTTGAGATCATATTCCCCTTCCCCGCTGAAATCGCAAAGGAGCAAAACTTAAGCCTGGTCTACAGGATTAACGATCCTGTCGATCAGGAGATCACTTCTGGAAAAGTCCAGTTGACAACAGGAAAGGATGGAATCCTGCAGGCCGTCGTGGGAATAGGAAAGGAAGCCGCTGAGACGATTTTTCTCAGAAGCCGCTTCAAGGTGATATTGCTGATCGAGGATGCAACGGGTCAACCATTGTATTCTGGCATCCGGGATCTGGACAGGCTCCTGTTCCTGAAACGCGATGAAACTCCGCTGCCTCCATTGGCTGAGAAATCAGAGGAGACGCCATACGGGACGCTCAGGCTTGTCGATGAAATTGATTGTTCAACTCCATTGCTCGCTGATCCCCACCCATATATGCAGAGCGGTTACACGCACGCGCTTGACCATATGCCGCCCGGTTCCGCAGTAGATGTCAAGGTCAATGAGATCCTCGGGAAAAAAGCCCGCGAAAGCGGGTTCGGCTGGTTCGCTTACAGGATCGGGCGTGGAAAACTCAAGCCCCGTTCCACCTATCTGCTCCGGATAGAATATCCTGAAGACAAACCGAGGTTCGCACCGATAGAGGTCCAGATCGGACAGAATTTCATGGATGTCGGGTGGAAGAATGGAACCAGTCCGGAAAGCCCATATGACAACTGGCCTCTCAGCGGCAAATGGCAGTGGTATGATGTCATCGTCCCTCTTGATGACGAGACGACAGGAACCGCCGGAACCGGAACAGCACCGGCGGAAAATGGGTTCTGGGTTTATTTCATGAACAAGCTCAAGCCCAACATGTACTATGCCCTGTGGTCCGGAGGTCCGGCCGTCGCACGCATGAAGCTCTATGAGATCGATCCGGAGAAGAATGCACTGGTCATCAAGCGTCCTGAGGGTTTGCCGAACCGCGTGCTTTCCTTCGACTGGGAACGACAGCCGGACCACGATCCGGCGGATCTAGTGAAATACGCAAAGCTGATGGGATACAACGCCATCTCACCGGTGATAATAAAATGGGCCATGGCAAACTACTCCGAGACTCTGAACGGTTATGACTCGATGATAATCGACGACCACTGCTACTGGTCGCACAAGAACTATGACTCCGTAGCCAAGAAGGCGGAATCCCCCTACCCCGGGAAAAAGTCGCAGCATCTCAGGTATCTGGAAGCAACGAAGAAGATGGGAATGAACTATATCCCCCGTTTCGAATGGGGAGGCTCTGCAGATCTGCCTCAGGAAGCATGGGCCGTCGATGTGAATGGACAGCCGGCAAAGCCAAACCGTTTCGCCAAATGGTGCGGGAACCTTCTGAATCCATTGACCTGGGACGATCTGAAGAATCTTATGGATCATATGATCAAGCCTTATGTGAACGACAATCCACAGCTGACCGGAGTGTTATGGAGGATACGCTGCGACCGCATGCCGATAAGCTACGGCAAGGCGGATCTTGCATTGTTCTCACAGGAAACCGGAACAAAACTGCCTCCCGGCGGAGATGCACAGAAGGCCGCCTGGGCGACTGGAGAAGGAAAAGCACAGTATGATGCATGGTGGCACCAGAAACGTGCCCAGTTCCATGGTAAACTTGTTGAGCTGCTGAGAAGCTACAGGCCGGATCTTGAACTCTACTATTACAACTGGGACGGAGACAAGTTCGGACTCATCCAACCGACGACAACCGCCTGGGCTTTCAACAAGAACCTGATGAATCGCGGACCTGGAGGAGCCAAAGGGGTGTATGAGAAAGATGAAACGGAACGTAGAAAGTTAACGGCGGCAGACTATATCGAGGTCATGCGCACCGGAAATTTCGGCAATGCGAGCGGAGGGATTAATCGTGCGGATTATGGAATTCGCCCAAGCCTCTACAAGGACATCAAAGGCATCCAGATATTCGCTCCGGCAAACTTCCTCTGTTATGCCGACAAACCGGAATATTTGAACTACTTCCAGACCGCGGACGGACTTGCCGTAAGCAATGTCGTCCCTTATGATGAAATAGGCTCCCGTTCCATAAATCCGAAGTACGAAGGGAACATGATCACGCCTGCCGGACCAGCTTTCAGCATGGCTCTCGAACTGCTCGCGTATTTCCATGGCGACGCTCGCACCATTAACTACACCGTTTACACCTATGGACGCGGGTTTGCCGATGCTCACCGCAGGTTCGCTCAGGCGTTCCTGTCACTGCCGGCAATACAGGCGGACGAAGTGAAAAATGAAAATCCGGATGTCAAGATCAGGAAATATCCGTCAAAGAACGGAACATATGTCGGTGTTGCCTACAAGGGATACAAACCTGCGAAACTCGCAGTTTCCATCCCGGGAGAATGGAAAGGAAGTGAGACCGTAACCGATCTGGTAACAGGAAAAACCATAAAGATTCAGATCAAGGACAGCGCCATCTCATTCGAGCTTGATGCAACTCCAATGCAACTTGACGCGTTCTTAATCAAATAAAAAAGATGCCGGATTTTATTCCGGCATCTTCTTATTTTTATACCTTTAGAATCTTATTATTTCTGTGTCATCTGTGTGTTCTGTGGTTATCCTTCTTCTTTTCAGACCGGATTCTGAACGTAGCTTCCGCCACGGCAGTTCTTAAGATAGTTGAGAGCATGGACCTGTCCGGTCATCTCGAGATCCTGCCTGTAGACCGGATCGTGCCATCCCTCGATGTCGATCGACCCCTTGAATCCACCTTTCCTTAGGTCGGAAATGATATCTGTCCAGTTGCTGTCACCAAATCCCGGTGTGCGGTGGAACGCATACTGCTTCGCTCCGTAGACGCCGAATTCACGTACAACGTCCCAGTGGACAGTCGCATCCTTGCCATGGACATGGAAGATCCTGCTGACATATTTCCTGAGCTGAGGCATCGGATCGATCAGCTTTACCATCTGGTGGCAGGGCTCCCATTCCAGACCGATATTCTTCGACGGAACTGCATCAAACATCATGTCCCAGACAACCGGGATCTGCGCAATGTTCCAGTCGCCGGACTCCCAGCGTCCGCCCATGTCGCAGTTCTCAAAGGCGATTCTTACGCCATTGTCTTCAGCACGCTTCGCAAGCGGACCAAAAACCTTCTTGTAGCGGGGAAGTGATTCCGGAATTGGTTTCCCTCTTACACGGCCTGCGAATCCCGCAACAATGTCTGTCCCGAACAGATGGGCGTTGTCGATGAGTTTCTCCCAACCCTTGAGCGTTTTCTTGTCAACTTCACCCGTCTCAAGCGGATTGCCAAAAACTCCCAGGGAGCTGATCACCACGCCAGTACCTTCTAAGGTGTTGTTGATGTCCTTTGCAAGCTTCTTGATATCTACATCGCCGAGTGTCTGCCAGAACGTGAGAGAGAAACTCTCAAAACCATGCGGTAGTATCTGCCTGATATAGCCACAGGGATCCTTCTGTCCGGCACTCACAAGCGTTCCAATCCTGATTGTTTCCTTCGACAAATCGTGTTTCATGAAAAATCCTTTCTTTAGTAAGGCAGGCTTTCCAGCCTGCTATTTCTTTGAACAGGCTAAAAGCCTGTCCTACTCAATTACAGCCGGGACGGCTGTACCACTTTCCTGTTTCTTCAATGTGATACAGGCGTCCCGCCTGTAATTTATTATTCTCTTATATCTTGATTGCTACCTTCTTCCCCGTCTCAGCGCTTTTCACGGCCGCATGAACCATCGCCAGGCTCTTTATGTTGTCGGTGCAGATCGTCTGTGGGGTTCCGCCGTTCTTCACGCAGTCGACGAATTCACGGATAATCCCGGCATGTCCACCATGGGCAAGCTTCTTCTGCACTAGCAGACTGAAATCCTTCTGCTTCCTGAAGAAACCTTCATTATTCTCAGGCGCCTGGGCCTTTATGGTCTCGCGTCCGTCCCAGAGGCAGCTGCCTTTAGATCCAACCGCACGCCAGTCGCATTCCCAGGAAGTATTCATGCCTTCGGCGCACCAGCTCCCACGGTATGTGAAAACTACGCCGTCAGTCATTTCGAATATCGCTATCGCTGAGGCACCATGCTTATACCAGGATCCCTTAGGATTGAATTCCTGACAGTAGACACTCACAGGATCCTTGCCGCAGATAAAGCGTGCCTGATCGAACGAATGTATCGCCATGTCGACAAGCAGGACGTGCTGCATTACGTCACGGAACCCGCCGAAGTGAGCCCCTATGTAGAAGTCTGCATTGAGAGTGGTTATCTCGCCCATCTCTCCGGACTTGATGAAATCGCGGTATATGATGATGTTGTCCATGTATCTGCGGTTCTGGATCACCGCATAGATCTTTTTCTTCTTTTCCGCTGTCTTGACCATCTTCTGTGCCGCCTTCATGCTTTCTGCCATCGGCTTCTCGCCGAGAACATGACATCCCTTCTTCAGCGCTGTGATCGTAACGTCAGGATGTGCAAGCGGAATCGTGCAGTCAAATACCGCATCAGGTTTTGTTTTTTTCAATACATCCTTCAAATCCGTTCCAGTTATTGCCTTCTCCAGCTTGCATTCAGTCTTGATCTTTTCTGCATTCTCAAGCTTGATGTCAACCAGCCCGACGATCTCGATATCATTGAAACCTGCGATGGGATTCAGCCATGCCTTGCATATGCTACCGCACCCGCACAATACTGCCTTTACCTTGTCACTCATCTTGCTCCTCCAATGCCATCCGGCATTTTATTAAATAATCTGATTTAATAATTATAACTTTCCTTGCACACCGCAGAAGTTAGAGTATTATACAGTTATTTCAAGCCCAGAATACATTATTGTTTAATTATTATTTTGTACGATTGTTAAGGATAATAGATGACTGGACGTGTGGATGGATGGATGACTGGGTATATCTGAAAGCCAGTGATCAAAAGAACGAGTTGCCAAATATAGATTAATTTATTTAAATTTGGACACTTTGAATCTTTTTTCGCAACCATCCATTCATCCAGCCATCCAAACATCCATGGAGTTTTCGTGGATACCATAAAGGACATTTACATCCTCGATGCGATGCTGGGCCACAGCCGGCGTCCTGTCCTGCACTGCCACGAGGAGCACCACGAGTTCTTCTTCTGCGCGGAAGGACGCGGGACCCAGCACCTGCAGGGAAAGACCATAAAGATGGTGCCCGGTGACTTCTTCCTTTTCCCGGCCGGACAGATCCACATCGGCAACGGTCCGGAGGGAGGCAAGTGCCGTGGTTATGTGCTGAATATAATGGATTCAACGATCCTCAAGTTCGCGGAAAACGATCTTGAATTCGGAATGATATTCAAGACGCTCAAGGAAAATGCCATGCGCGGCATGATCCGAATCAACCTGACTCCGGAAGGCACGAAAGAGGCAAGAGGGATATTCGCGGAACTCATCGAGGAGAACAAGATCCGCAAGATCGGCTATCAGCTTGCGATAAGGGCCTGCATCGAACGCCTGACGGTCCTCCTGCTCCGGTATACCAAGGTCAGACCCGGTGCAAAGATGAAGCTAAAGGCATCCGCCGGTGAAAGACTGAAGGAGTTCTGCCGGTTCGTCGAGTCCAATTTCATGTACGATATCAACGTCGACCAGGCCGCAAAGATGACAAACCTTAGCCGCAGCCATTTCCACACGGTATTTGCAGCGGAAAAGCATACAACCCTCGTTAAATATCTCAACTCGGTGCGGATAAGGAAGGCAATCGGGATGCTGAAGGACACCGACATGTCATTCGACCAGATTGGCAGTGTCTGTGGTTTCAAGTCACTGAGCCATTTCTACCTCGTGTTCCGCAAGGAGACCGGCAGGAAGCCCGGAGACTTCAGAAAATAAAAAGTTTTTTATATTTAAAACTTAATTGCCAGCCGCCGTTTATCATAAAGATGCAAATACCACTTTTCTTATGTCATTCAAGCAGGCTCTTGTTTAGTGCAGACGATATTTCTCGTTTATAATTTTCTCTAAGCCAAAATTCTTCATAAAACTTTTGTAGAAGTCAATTCTCTTCTCTGCCACATCATTTTTCTGAGCTTCTGCTATCATTTCAGAGACGGTATCTCTCAATGCATACAGTTCGTCCTTTGAGCATTTTTGAAGATCGGATATAATCATTTTCCGGGCATCTGTCGCAGAATCAGGATCGATCACATCATCGCCAGACAATTCAACAAAGGCTGCCAGATTAATAATTGCTTTTGCAAGATGTTTCATACTAATATCAATTTTTATTTCCAAGCATATTTTAACCGATAATGAGCATCGACTTCATAAGTCACAGTTTAAACCTGAATTGTTTTTTGCAGTTGTTGCATATGTATGGATCCCCTTCAGTCTTTTGCCTGACAAGCTGAGTTATCATTTGAATTATCATAGGTAAAATAAGTATCATGTAAATCGTCTCGATCCATTCATTCCAAGACGAATCGTGCGATTTGACATCAGCGCTACCGCAATATGGGCAGGAGAGTATCGGTTCTTCATCGACAAGTCTTGGCTGAATATCCAGTTTCTTAAATTGTTCATATTGTTCATCAGGTACTTTAACAATAAAACGTTCATTTCCTCCCGGAATGGACAATATTCCGATTTCAGCATTAATTCCCTTGGCCCGAAGTTTTTCACAGTATTCATCTGCATCGCTTCGGATTATTAAATTAGCAACCTCCTTCAGATTCAGGTCCAACCTGATATTCTTGACAAAATTCCTATAAAACTCAATTTTCTCCTTAGGTTCATTATTTTTAACCGCCTCTGTTATCATTTCTGCGATCGTAGAGCTCAACATATCAAGTTCGTCCTTGGAGCACCTGCGCAAATCTACCGCTAAGGCATCAAGAATCTCCACGGCGGAGTCAGACTCAATCACATCTTCCTCCGACATGTCAATATATGCCGCCAGCTCAATGATAGATTTTGCTATGTTGTTCATTATAGAAGTTTATATATTTCAATTTCCTTCTACTTTTTATTCAACTCGTCATATTCTTCAACAAGAACTACTTCCGAACAACCATTCTTATTAGTCAGAATGATCTTATTCCCTTCTCTTTTCAAGCAAAATGGATTACCTGAAGTGTCAACAAGCTGCCCTTGCTTATTTCTCAAACACAATCCCTTGTTAACCTTGGGAAGATCCTGTGTATATTCATTTATATCCATATTTTCCAGATGTTTTATTCCACGCTTTTGGATTTCATTACGAATTTTCGAAGACAGCCATATACGTTGGTCTTGAGTCTTCAATTCACTGGCCGCAATATAAAATATAAATGCTAAGACATATAATAGTACCATCAATGCATTTACTGAACAGCCAGCAAGAGAAGGTAATAAGATACCTCTATCCCAGAACTTTATTCCTGTATACAACCCGGCTAATCCCAGGACGATACTGATTATTATACCAGCAATAATAATATGCAAATATATACTGTCATCATGAGTAAGGGATGACACAAGCCATATACACCAAAGGAAGCATAATGGAAATGCCCAGGAAAGATGGGCAATTTTTCGCCAAAATAATGGAATATCCTGTGACGGATTTGAAATATCATTAGATATTTCGTCCATTTCTCCTCACTCCTATTTTATTTCCTTCAAGTCTTTCTCAACAAAGCCTGTCAAGGACATACAAATATCGTTATTATATCTGAGCTTTTATAATAAACTCAACAGTTTCTTCCAGTACCTTCCGATATGGGTGACTGTCAGGAAGATTAGAAATAATGAATCCAGTTTCATTGTAGTTATCATCCTTAAAATAAACAATAACATCATCCGTTTTAGGTGAAGAAGCCACAGCTAATAGTTCATGGATATTATCTGGAAGGATGAACACCTTATCGGCAAGTGACTTGGGTAAATTCATTTCAAATGACTGCATTTTCTTATAACAGCCTTTCGGTCCAATAAGTTCCCCACGAACAAGACAATCATCCCAGACTTTTACATTCCAAAAAGGACACTGGTTCCTAATATCACCATTATGCATAAGGTTTATGCATTTCATGGAAATTTCCTCTTCAATTTAAATCAATACATTAACCAGTTTCTCTCTGCAAAACTTCCACTCATTGTTTTGAGGATTTATTGATGTCAAATTCCAAATGATTCAATTTACTTGCCATTTCAACAGCCTGAAGCATTCCCTTGCAGTGTACTTCATCAGAGATGATCTCCACGATAAAGTTATCATGGTAAAACGGACTCTTTCCACCCGACGCCTCCCATACGTTCAATCTCCCGCAAATCTTTAGAGATGATTCTACCAAAAGATAATCGTCGCCTATCTCCAAACTTCCAGCCAATTCTACTGGCACAACATTATCAGGATTGAGATTGTCCTCAATGACCACATATAATCTGATATTTTCCAGAGCATGCTGGCTCAAGGCAACAAGCCGTTTGTTGCAATAAAATCCACTTGGTAATTCTGGGTAGTGTTGGTTGATTGCAAACACTATCCTGACTGGAAAAGAGTTTTTGTATTGACGGCTCCAACTCAAAACCGCCTTCGATTCAGAACCGTCATAACCGGCCAAGGAGCTGATCCGATCCCCTTTTAATCTTCCATCATTTAACAGTCCCATGAAAATAATCCCTAATTTTTTAGACTTAAGCTCAGAACTCAAATTCAGTCAGCTAGCTTTCACTTCCCGCTTCCCCTTGTTTCATCCTTATCAGGGGCAAGAACAGTCCTTTTCAGCTTTTCCTCTTGGGCTATATCATATGCGCTTATCGGTTTTGTCTTATATTCTTCACGGGTAAAACCGATTGAAGTTATTGGTATCTGATATAAAACTTTCCCATCAGCAGTTTTTATGTTTAAAGATTTTGTTCTTTCATTCATCTGAATATCTGTAAATCTTGCATTGGTACTCAACTTGCAAAAAAACACATATACGTCTTTATATGAGCTATATGAGCTTACATATCCATAGATTTCATCTCTGACAATTCCTGACCCCACCGGGAAAATAATAAATACAATATGCTTGTCATCTACTGTAAATTCCCTTTCTCGCATAGTGCTTTTTAAAAAATATTTAATGATTTTCTCTTTATTTTCAAAAACCGATGGAGCTTTTTCAAAACCAGGCTCGATGGAATCCTTCAGAGTAGTCGTCCTACCTGCTTTTAGCTCTTCCCCTGTCTTTGTGCAGTATTTTTGCAGGAAGAAGAACAGGCATGCGGATAGAACAATGACTGATACTGCTACAACAGTAATTATTTTTGTCTTTGGCTTAATTATCCCCCCTTCATCTCATACCGTAAAATACAGGCTAGAAGAAGAAAAGGCAAGGATGTTGAAAGACCATCGGAAAGTGCTTTATTAAGGAAACTTCAGGGGTCTTGATAACATGAGAACACTCGCTGCCGTCACATCAACCATCCTCATCCTTCTGATTGCAGGATGCGCTTCAAGCAGTGATGAAGGCAATTCCAAAGACAAACAGTGGCAACCTCTGTCACCGATGACCGGTGACAATTCCTGTGAAGGGAGGCGCTGCTTGTTGTCCAAGGACTCCTTTGTTGCAATATTGGATTATCAGATCCAGAAATATGCCTTGCCAAACAGCATAAAAAAGGCATTTATTGTCATCCCGGATTGGAAGGAGCCCTTAATAATAAACGGTCATGATGGAACCAAGATTGAAATTCAAAAGCATCAGTATGTCGCTAGTTGGCTTAGCAAACTTTACCCGACTTTTGAAATTACATCAGTCCGGTCTCCGGATGAGACCAACTATTTGGATCCTTATTTCTTTAAGGATGGGAAGTTTTCCGATGACACTATTCATCTCCGAATAGGAAAAATGATAATAAGTTCCGGAGGACCCCCATATGCTGAACGGATAGCAACTGCTGTTGTTAAAGGGAAAACTATCATTGCAAAATATACGTTGAGAAGAATAGATCCGGATGATAAAATCATATGTCATCCCTGGATAGTAGAGAAAGAGGAAATCATCGAGAATCCCTAGAAGTCCAGTTAAACGGTATAAAGTAAGGATATTGGCAGCAAAATGTATCGGGAGGCCGATACTCTCGAGTCTTTACCTCGAAAAACCGGGATTAACCAATGACGATCATCTCTGTCCTGAATCGCCTCACGCTCGAGATAGATACTGCTGAACTCAACAACTAAACATCTAGGTCAATTTCCAGAAAATGTCAATTCAAGCTTAACATCTCAGTGGATTGAGATAAATTACTCATTGAATTGAGATAATAATAGTCTCGAAAAAGAATGGAGTTTAAAATAACGGAGGACGGGTTTTCGTACCCGCCATATAAAGAAAGCCGCGGGTTGGAAAACCCGCGCTCCGTTGAAAAGAAAATACATCGAGACTAATATGCGGCGCTTAGCAACTTCTGGGAGAAGCTTACATGCCGATAATCAGGAAAAAGGCAAAGGAAACTTTGACGGCGGTCGAGATGGACCGAGGGGACGTGCTTGAGTTCACATTGAAGTCTGGGAGTATCGTCCGGATGGAGCTTGTCAGCACCAAGGCCGAGATATTCCGCACCACGCTCAAGAAGTTAAAGGTCGAGGAACATCTTGCCCGGACGGACTACCGGTTCCGCTGTCTTCTCAAGATCAATGGAAAGGAAGTCGAACTTGAGAGGGAGGTCTCGACGCAGAAAAGTTTCTATGAGCCGTGGGAGATCGGTGGGCTCCGGATCTGGTTCGACGCGGTTGACGACATATTTGAATTCCTAACCGACACACATGGCGGATGCCGTCCGGGCAGGCATGCGAGGTTCGCAATCCAGGACGCGACGCTCGGGATATGTCCAGAGAAACTGCATCCTTGGTGTCCGTTGCCGGAGGGTGGACTGAAGATTGATAATTGTTACACTGGTGAAGATTGCTGGATGGGGGCGTACTTCGGGGCTTCGGCGCATGGCGGACTCGACATCAACCATCCGCGCGGGACTCCGCTCTGGGCGCCATTGGACTTCCATGATCATTTTTACTTCAACAGTCTCGAGATGGGGCATAACAACAACCGCTGGCGCGGAATTCACCGCTGGAAGAACGGGGCGGAATGGATTTTGCAGGCGCATCACATGACATCCCTGACCGTGCCAGAGCACAAGCCATTGAAGAAGGGCGAGCAGTTCGCGTGGGGTGCCGGGGTGCTTTCGGGAGAAATTGATCACAGCCATTTTGTCTTCAAGATCCATGATGAAGGGGAGACAGTTCTTCTTGATCCATGGATATTATTCCGTCAGATGTATCAAGACAAACAGGGATGATTGGATGGCTGGATGACTGGGTATGAATTTAAGAAATTTTTTAATTGATCTGAATTCAAATGATTTACGATGAGTCCTCCTGCCAGAGGACGAATCTTTGGAGTGCGCGTAGCGGAGTGAAACGAAGATACCGCCTTTCTTCTGCGAAGCATGCTTCGCAGGAAACAAGGCTGAATCTACGCAAAGCCTCCGCTTCAGCACTCCAAGGTCAGGCCAAAGCTCCTGACGTAAGAATGAGACAAGACTTTTTATTCATACAACCTCGGTTCCGACAGGTGATTGGCCTACCAAAGTCATATGGTCGGAATGGTTGGATGAATGCGTGGGCTGATAAATATGATCTTCCTAAATCAGCATTTTTTTTATTACATTGCTTGACATTGTAATATTAACGTTAATATTAACGACATAAGGAGAGACCTACCATGATAAATACCATACAGAAAAATGCTACTTTGAAGGAAATAGCCGCAGCTTGTGGCGTCACCCCGCAGACCGCCAGCAGGATCCTCAACAGCACTCAGGCCCACCTCTACCGCAAGGAGACAAGGGAGATTGTAACCAAGACCGCCCGTGAGATGGGTTACAGGCTCAACACATCTGCGCAGGCCATGAGGAATGGAAGACACAGGTGCATAAGCCTGCTCGGAAGCCCATATTCCTGGAACACCCTGTTCTCCGGCGAGATACTGCTGTCAGTCCAGAAGACCCTCTCCTCCCTCAAATACAACATCATCATAAACGTCCTACCCGGTGAAAAGGCGAAGGCGGGCGAAGAGCTCCCGGTGATATTCAGGGAAAGTTCGGTAGATGGCGTACTGGTCGGAATAACTCACATCATCCCCGAGTGGCTTGAAGAAATGATCAACAACATGAACGTACCGGTCGTCTGGCTTGGCTCCAAACACAAGAACGATTGCGTACATCATGATGACTTCGATGCGGGATACAGGATCACCAAACGACTGATAATGGGCAACCACAGAAAGATCGCATATGCGGACTATGCAATTGGAATCGACGAGGCCATACCTTCAAAATGCCATTTCAGCGTACTCGACAGGATGAACGGTTACAGGAAGGCGATGGATGAATACGGGCTGGAACCTATTGTCGTAAGGTCAAAGAAGAAAACCCCGGTTAACGAGCGTGTCGCCTTCACGACTGAAGACCTACTGAAGAAGATCAAGCCCACTGCGGTCATCACCTATGACATGCATTTCACGGGAACACCTGTGATGTATTCCATCTACAGGAACGGACTCCAGGTGCCGAAGGACATCTCCTTTGTCTCCTTCTGCCCGCAGGAATGGATGGAGAACGACCTGACCATATCGAGCTTCATACCTTCGAGGATGAATGTCGCTGAACTCGCCGCGCGCCTCCTCTACGACAAGATCAACAATGGCGGACAGCCGGTAAAACCGGTAATCATCCCGTTCGACTTCGTTGAAGGAAACACTATTTCGGAGTTGAGATAGGAAGATGAAATTGGAAATTAGAAATTTGAAATTTGGCATACATGATCCAGGATACTGGATTCGTGATGCTGGATATATAACACGGAAAATAGTCCTCAGGATATTTCCGAATTTCAAATTTCAAATTTCAAGTTTCAAACATCCTGCATCGAGCATCCAGCATCGAGCATCTGCATTTACCCTGATCGAGCTGTTGGTGGCTGTGCCCGCCATAGCTGGGCGTCCGCTTAATCGGACGCGAGCGACGGCGAGAGCAGCTCGTTTTACACTAATAGAGCTGCTCGTGGTGATCGCGATCATATCGATCCTTGCAGCACTGCTAATGCCTGCATTGAAGCTTGCGAAGGAGGAAGCCAAGCTGACGCTCTGCCTTTCAAACCACAAGCAGGTCATTCTCGGTTTTATCCAATACGCAATGGATTTCAATGACCGTCTTTCGCCGGTGCTCCAGAATCATGGTGCAGATGCGGCTTATCCATACAATGGTTATTATCCTTGGTACTCAAACCGCTATGTCGGGCAGTATTTTGGCAACACCAGGCTGAACACTACCGACAACAATGCCTACGCGGCGCTATGTCCTTCGCTTATGACCGCTCCCAGTTGGGACAGGCTCGGTATCGGATATAACAGCTGCTGGGACACGAACATCCGCTCAGTCCCATTCTCAAGTTTCGTGAAAGCGGACATCACAATGATACTCGTCGATACGACCTTGAACAATATTGCCGGGCAATGGGACTATGTCGCTCCGAACGGACACAAGGCTTACGAGTGGTCGCAGCTCTACAAGTTCGATGACGCCCCCCGCGACAACCAGAAATACACCCGATGGGTTATGTATAGGCACAACAGGCAGACATCGGTTTCATTTGCTGATGGACATACCGAAGCCTTCCGCAGCTCAAAATCCGACGCCGATTCAAACCAGTTCGGCCAGGGAATCCATGCGGCATATCAGGCGGGACAGGTCAAATACAAGGCGAAATGACGACAGGGCAGAATCCAATTTGCAGAAAAAACATGAGGACTAATATGAATACAAAACACAAGTTAGATTTCAGCAAGGGCTTCACCCTGATCGAACTGCTGGTTGCTGTGCCCGGCGTAGCCAGGAATCCGTTCCGGATTCCGGCGAAGACGAGAGCAACCTCAATGGCGTTTACTCTCATTGAGTTGCTCGTGGTGATTGCGATCATCGCAATCCTGGCCGCCCTGCTCCTGCCGGCATTGAAGAACGCCAGGGAAATGGCATGGGCTGCATTGTGCACTTCAAACATGAAGCAGCTCGGAAGCGGATTCAACATGTACGACCAGGACTACGACAACTATTATCCTCCGTCATCTGGCATGTTCTCATCCTT
>Ga0302238_1002089_pt1 | contig 14624 bp, 7 predicted proteins | sample AAG_UR_Asn_MG_FD_193527 | JGI IMG/M metagenome (GOLD analysis project Ga0302238, IMG submission 193527) | Enriched activated sludge microbial communities from anaerobic digester in WTTP, New Holstein, Wisconsin, United States - AAG_UR_Asn | ecosystem: Engineered > Bioreactor > Anaerobic >...
TGCGGTGCAGCAGCACAACGGGCACATATCTGTCATTTCCAGTCCAGGCAACGGGGCCAGCTTCAAGGCCTTTTTCCCGCTGTTGGAGGGTTCCAAGGAGGGGCTTCCATCGACGGTAGAGATGGGGGCGCTTGGGGGCAGTGAGCATGTGATGGTTGTGGCTCAGGATCCGTCGCTGATGTTTGCTCTTAGTCGGATTCTTGAGCGGGGCGGTTACCGAGTGTCGTGCTACGAGGCTTGGGATGGGGCTGTGGGGGCTTGCGGGCAAGGGGCAGGACCGGACGTTGTTGTATGGGATCTTCCCACGGCGGTTGGGCTGGAAGAGTTGTTGACTGTTTGTGGAGGTCCTGGACTTCCCTTGGTGGTGACGGGGGGCGGCCTGGGCACAGGTTTAGGGGAGGCTGTGCGGGCCTTGGCGGGGGAAGTTGTGTTTATCAGGCGGCCCTACTCTGTTGCGGGCATGGCCGCTGCAATAAGGCGGGCTTTGGAGAGCAGGCAGCGACCATCCTGATGAGCGGAACTTGAAGGATGAGCGGCCGTGTAGGAGTAATACAATGAGAAAGACGAAGATAGTGTGTACTTTGGGCCCTGCCTCGAGCGAGCCTTCGGTTATTGATGCGATGGTGGCGGCGGGGATGGACGTTGCCAGGCTGAATTTCTCCCACGGGGACCACGAAGGTCATCGGCGCAGCGCTGAGATGGTGAGGGATGCGGCCCGGCGGGCTGGGCGTCCGGTGGCAATACTGGGAGATCTGTGTGGGCCCAAGATTCGGCTTGGGAGGGTTGCAGGCGGTTCTCTCAATCTGGAGGCCGGGAAAAGAGTGACGCTGGTAACTGGGGAGGTGTTGGGAAGCGCCGAGGTGCTTTCGCACAGCTATCTTCCGTTGGCCAGGGACAGCAGGCCGGGTGACCCGATCTTGATCAACGATGGTTTGGTGCGGCTGGTGGTGGAGCGTGTGGAGGGGGACAGGGTGCATTGTCTGGTTGAGGTTGGCGGTCTGGTTGGAGACAGAAAGGGCATGAACCTGCCGGGCACGAGGACGTCGGTACCGGCCTTGACGCAGAAGGATGTGGTGGACTTGGCATTAGCGGTGGAGCTTGGCTTCGACTATGTGGCGCTCTCTTTTGTGAGGCAGGCCGAGGACGTGGTTCAGGCCAAGGCTTTGAGTCATGGGATTCCGGTGATTGCGAAGATAGAGAAGCCCGAGGCTATCGAGAACCTGGATGAGATAATGGATGTTGCGGATGGGGTGATGGTAGCGAGGGGGGACTTGGGGGTGGAGTTTGGACATGAGAAGGTGCCGGTATTGCAGAAGCGTATAGTGGCCGAGGTGCGGCCCAGGGCCAAGCCGGTGATAACTGCCACGCAGATGTTGGAGTCCATGACGACGAACGCCACCCCGACGAGGGCCGAGGCGTCGGACGTTGCCAATGCGGTTTTGGACGGAACGGATGCTGTGATGCTCTCTGGTGAGACGGCAGCGGGGCGTCATCCGGTGTTGGTGGTGAAGACCATGGCCAAGATCATCGATGAGGTAGAGTCAAGTGCGGGCTATTCGGGGTGTCACGGCAACCCGGTGGCCCGTGACAGGTCCTTCTCCAGTGCCATTGCAGAGGCGGCGACCAGTGCTGCCCGGGAGTTTGGTCTCAAGGCGTTGGCCGTTTACACCGAGTCGGGGCGTAGCGCCTCGTTCATGAGTGCCGAGCGGCCTGCGGCACCGGTAATTGCCTTTACGCGGCACGACGCTGTGTTGAGGCGGCTGGCGCTGTTGTGGGGGGTGATGCCGGTGCACGGCGAGTGGGTAAAGGGGGTTGCAGGGGTTGTGGAGCAGGCGGAAAGGGAGATGGTCAGGAGTGGGGTTGTGGTGGCAGGGGACCCGGTTGCCATTACCTTCGGCATGAGATTGGGGGATGAGCCGTTCCAGACGAACATGATGAAGCTGTGGCGGATTCGTGAGAATATGGGCACGCCGCTGACGCCGGCAGGGGGTCAGCGGGCAGAGTAGTGGGGGGAGCCATTGACGCTTACTCGGGTACTCTTTCGAGGAAAGTGGCTACCTGAGGTTCCAACTCATCCAACAGGCGTTGCATGTCCAGTAGAAGCGGTTCTATTTCCAGGAGTTTACCTGCTTTGGCGAGGCTCTCCATCTGGGCGGCCCTCTCGTTGACCTGGGCCGCTCCAAGAGTGGCGGCCACGCCTTTCATGCTGTGGGAGTGAAGCACGCAAGCCTGAGTGTTGCTCTCGGCCAGGCTCTGCTCGAGGGCGGTGAAGTGGGTCTTCAGTTCTCTGAGGCAGGCTGAGGCAACTTTGCGGATAAGCCGCCAGTCGGACATGAGTCTATCCTCGAGATCTTTGCGGTCAAAGGTTGGGCGCTGGCCCGGTCTTGATGTGTCACCAAAGTTTGAGGAGCGCTGGCGCGGAGTATCGCCAAGGGAGCGTGCCCAGCGGCGAATGACCCTCTCCAACTCCTCGAAGCGGACGGGTTTGGCCAGGTGGTCGTCCATGCCTGATGCGAGGCAGGCCTCTCGTTCTTCGTTGTAGGCATGGGCGGTCATAGCCACCACGGGAATGTGGCGGTCCAGCACGGGGTCTGGGCCCGAGCGAATCCGTCTGGTGGTTTCGTAGCCGTCCATGACCGGCATCTGGCAGTCCATGAAGACCATTCTGTAACGGTTTCGTGCCAGCAGTGCCAGTGCCTCGGCCCCATTTGCGGCCACGTCGCAAGAGAGTCCCAGGCGTTTGAGAAGCCCCTCGGCTACCCGTTGATTGGCGTAGTTGTCCTCGACGACGAGCACGGGGAACGGGGTGATTGTTCTGAGGCCGGGGTCTGTTTCCGATTGGATGCGGGGGGCATGGCCCGCAGTTGTCCTCTCCAGGAGCACCGCCAGAGACCTTGCAAGCTGCATTCTGCGGAACGGTTTACCAAGGGTCGTGTGGGGTACCGAAAGCAGGGCCTGAGGTACCACTGCTCTGGGACGAGCAAGCAGAAGCAGATGGGGTGGCGCTCCAAAGAGATCCGAGGCCAGGAGGTGCAACTGCTCTAGTTGGGGGGATGGCAGGTCCAGGTCTGCCATGAGGGCAAGGAGAGGGAGGCCGCTATCTGCGATTTGCTGAAGTTGTGCCACGGCCAGGTCAACTTCCTGGGTCGCATGAGCAGCGATGCCAAGTCTAAGTGCGTGTTGTTCGAACATGTCGAGGGTTGCTCGGGATGGGGAGAGAGCTAACAGAACAGCTCCACCTGAGTCGGGGAGGGCGGGGATGTTACCGGTAGGTTCGGTCTGGAGGTGCAATGGGAGCTCAAACCAGAACTCGGAGCCCTTGCCGAGTGTACTCTGGGCTCCGATTCTGCCGCCCAGCAACTCCACAAGCCGCTTGCACACAGAGAGACCCAGGCCGGTGCCGCTGGCGCCTTGGAGGAGGCCAGCCGAGTCAAGCTGGGTGAAGGGCTGGAAGAGCGACTCCAAAGAGCCTTCGGGGATACCGGGGCCTGTATCGGTGATGGAGAAGCGAACCAAGGCTCGATTGTGGTCCACGGGCGCTGCCAGGGCGATGCGAATCACCACTTCGCCATTCTTAGTGAATTTAACCGCATTGCCAAGAAGATTAGCGATAATTTGTCGAAGTCTAACAGGGTCTCCGATAATGCTTTGTGGCACATCATGGTCTATGATGCAGGCGAAATCCAGCCCAGAGCTGAGGGCTCTGATTCCGGGCATAGCGCAGGCATCCTCCACGGTAGCGATGAGGTCGAAGGGCGAGAGGTTGACTTCCATGCGCCCGGCCTCGATCTTCGAGAAGTCCAGGATATCGTTGAGTATTTGAAGCAGCTGCTCTCCGCTTCGGTGGGCAATGTCGAGGTACTCTTTTGCCTGTGGCGGCAGATCCATGTCGGCCATGAGGCTGGTCATGCCGAGGATGCCGTTCATGGGGGTGCGAATTTCGTGGGACATGTTGGCGAGGAAGGTGCTCTTGGCCCGGTTGGCCTGGTCTGCCTTCTCGGCGAGGTTCTCCGCCCGGTTCATTGCGAGTTTGAGTTGCTCTTCGGCGAAGCGGCGCCGTGTGACGTCTCGGATTGTTGCAATGATAGCCGGTCCATCTGAACGTTCCATTCGGGTCATGTAAATTTCGCCAAAGAACGTGGTGTTCGCGAGGGGCCGCCGAAGCTGCCATTCTACAAGGGCCTCATCGCCGGCGAGAACGTTTTGCCAGTAGGTCTGCAGTGTCTGCTGCTGGCCGGCCTCGGCTACGAGATCTCGGTGAACAACGCACTGATTGGCTTGGGCCAGCTCGAGCTCGAACATTTCAAGCATTCTCTTGTTAATATCTATTACTCGTCCCTGGTCGTCGTGGACCACAATTGCGTCATGAACGTGATTAAGGACATTTCTGAGGGACTGTTCGGAGAACGAAATACGTCGTTGGTCTTCCATGCCTCTTTGAGCCCCGTTATAGAGCAAGGCAACCAGGAGGGAGAGGACAATAGTGAGCAGTAACGGAGCGACCCGCTGGGCCCAGACATCTGTCATCCAGTCTCTGGCATCGATGTCGATACCAAGTACTGCGGCCACAGAGCCGTCCTCGTTGAGGATGGGTGCTCCGCTGGAGATGAATGTGCCCCATTTGTCTGTGTAGGGTCCAAAGCCGACACTTCGTCGCAATTGAAAGACTTTGGAAAAGAGAGCGGAATCGGGCTCATCGTAGCGTTCACCGGGCTCTGCTGTGGGGACACTGCCTGGAACGTTGTGCTTCTGCGGCTGGGTATCAGCGTAGAAGAAGAGGGCTCCCGAATCGGGCCGCCGTCCCAGCGCGTAGACGTAGCGAACGCCCGAGACGGACTCTGCGATGCCCATGCAGTGTCTGTGGATCTCCTGCCAGGCCGGGTTGTGCCGGTCTTCAATCGATCCTGAGATCGACCTGAAGAGTTCTGGGGAGAAGGTACTGGCCGAGGCCGAGGCAAGATTGGCTACCTGTATTGAGCGGTCTTGCTTGCTGGCCTGTGCCACGTAGAAAGAGACGCCCCATCCCGCCGCTACGATGAAGAAGAGGGCCATAGCGGAGTTTCGTGCGACCACATTGAACTCCCGTGGGGAGCTGTCAGGAAGTCTGGAAATTCTGACTTTTCGAGCGTAGTTCCACAGTGGATAGTCGAGCATGAGTGCAAGGAGCGCTTTGGAGGCATCTACGGGAAGCGACCTCGAGTCGGGCATCCACGTTGGCGTGATAGCCAGCCCAGGCTCGAAGACGAGGGTTACGATGCGGAGAAGGCTAGGAATGATGAGTGCCAGGAGCGTGGCTCCGGCGAAGGAGAGCCATTTGCCGAGCTCTTTGTCAGAAGCTCCGATTTTGAGCAGCAGCAGCCCTCCGAGTATCTTGGCCGGCGTTCCAAGGAAGAGGAACGCCCCCGTGTCCAGAGTGGGCAGCCCCCCCAGGGCTCCAGCTCCAACGGCCAGCACGGGCAAGAGAAGAACCCACGAACCGGGAGTCTTGTACCCGAGTCTTGAGAAGCCCTGGCGGCAGAACTCCAGCAGCACGACGTTGGAAACCGAGCGCATGATGAGCTTTCCGGCCAAGACAAGATTGTCTGAGTCGGTCAGCCCTCCAGCGAGCATGTCAACGAAGGCTTCGGCGGATTGGAGTGCGAGGTAGGCAGTTAGCCAGCCCCATGCCATTCCTTTCCAGCGTATCTGGCCCAAGGAGCGGGATGCCAGGCCGGCGAGGGTGAACGCCAGCCCGGTTACCGCCAGAACAAAGTCCGATTCTTCGGCCAGGAAGTTTGCGACCCTCTCCAACATGCAGATCCCCTCGGCCCTTAGGGCCGTCTGCGAATGCTCTAACTTCAACACAAGTAATGCGGCTGACCCTACTTCCGTACAGGAGGCACTGTCAACAGCAAAATAGAGGGATAGCCTCTGAAGCGCCCCTTGACTTCGTTCCCATTGCCTTCTAAGGATAAGGCTGCGAGGGCGCCCTCTGGTTCCGGTTGCGCCCTGCGGGGCCAAGCGGGGGGCGTGGGCGAATCAAGTTCAGGAGGCAGCAGGTGGGAAGGGCGCTGGTAATAACGCCTAGGCGAGCCGAGGCCGAGGCCATTCGGGTCAGCTTGAGCGGCGAGGCAACGGTCGATGTGCAGGAGGCTCCCCACGCCGAGACGGGGCCCCAGGCCCACTACGATTTTGTTTTCGTGGACACGCAGTTTCTGCCCACGCTGGCCCGAGCCAACGGCAGCGGGTTGCCTGAGGTGAAGGGAGCGCTGAGGCAATTGGCGCACTTGTATCCGAGCGCAGAGGTGCTTGTGCTGGCGCCTCCCGAGCGTCTGCGTGAGGCGGTAGAGGCGGTGAAACTTGGGGCAGCCAATTACCTGACCTTTCCGATTAATGCAGACGAGGTCAGGTATGTTCTCGACAGCCTTAAGGAGCATGTACGTTTTCACTCTGAGCTTGCGTATCTGAGAGACCGGTTCTGGAAGACGGAGTCTATAGATTTTATACGAAGTAATCACGAGGAGATGAAGGCTGTATTCGAGAAGATAAGGGCGGTGGCGCCTACACGAACCACGGTGTTACTGTTGGGCGAGACGGGGACGGGCAAGGGGGTGATGGCGAGGCTGATACATCGCCACTCGAACAGGGCCGATCGGCAGTTTCTCTCAGTGCATTGCGGGGCCATTCCCGAGGCGCTGCTGGAGAGCGAGTTGTTCGGGTATGAGAAGGGGGCATTCACGGGGGCTACCAGGCGGAAGCTGGGCAAGTTTGAGGTAGCCCACGGCGGCACCCTTTTTCTGGATGAAGTGGGGACCATGTCTCACGGCATCCAGGTGAAGCTGTTGCAGATTCTTCAGGACCGGAGTTTCCAGAGGCTGGGCGGGACGGCGACGGTTACGACGGACGTGCGCATCATCGCTGCCACGAACGACGATTTGGAGGGCCGCAAGGGTGACGGCTCGTTCAGGAGCGATCTCTACTACCGATTGAGCGTCTTCCCCATCAGTATTCCCCCGCTTCGAGAGCGGATAATGGATCTTCCGGTTCTTGTGGAGCGCATGCTGAAGAAGCTCAACGACAACGATGTGAAAGAAATAGAGGGGGTGCATCCCCGGGTAATGGAGGCCTTCATGCAATACTCCTGGCCCGGGAACATACGGGAGTTGGAGAACCTGATTGAGCGGGCGTTCATTCTGGAACAGGGGAATCTTATATCTCCTACGAGTGTTCCCAGCGAGATCATGGGAACAAGGCCTGGGGCGGCGCCGGTGTACATCGACACTACTTTGCCGCTTGGCGAGGTGAGGCGGCGTGCTGCCGACGAGATGGAGCGGCGATATTTGCGCCAGATGTTGGCGGAGCAGGCTGGCAGTATCAAGAGCAGTGCCAAGTCGGCCGGGATAACGGAGCGTCAGCTACACAAACTGATGCAGAAACATCGACTTCGAAAGGAGGAGTTTCGGGGCGGGGGCCAGCGCCAACCGAAAACCGGAACTCCCGATTCTCAAAACGACTGACTAGGAACTGGCAGTTCCGATAGACTCAACTGGCTTACGTGAGCCATACAGCGCTGTTAGCGGTGCAATCACGGGGTCAGTTCGGGAGTGTGTGGCCAACAGGAACCCTCAGTTCCGATTCGTGCCTCAAACCGACCCGATTGCGCCCTCCTGACATCGGCACGGTGTTTGCAATTCTATGTTGCCGGATTCACCGTGCCGGGAACGGTGTGGGCACGGACAGGCTTATGGAGGGCCCAAGGTACAATGCCAAACGAATTCAAGACCCTTTTCGAGGCGGGTGTTCGATCGGAGCCCATGGTAGACGAGGCGGAGCCTCCAGGTTCAGGGGGCCACGGTCCGAGCGGCTGGGCTTCTGGCTGCACGGGTCTGGCCATTCAGGGCGATCTCGCCCTTAACCAGAAAGTAACACATTTAGAGTTTCGCAAGGCGACGCGGTTTTCTGTTTCGGCGCACAGTGCTGCTGTAGGGCGTTCTCTGTTCGGGGCGACCTTGCAGGAGTGGAACGACTGGCGTTGGCAGGTTGCCCATCGAGTGAGGTCGGCAGCGCAGTTGTCGAAGTTGTTGGACCTGACCGAGGATGAGCGACAGGCGCTGGAGCAGGGTGGGCCGTCGTTGCCGTTGGCCATCACCCCTTACTATGCCTCGCTGCTGCTGGGGCAAGGGGCCGAGGCCATACGCAAGGCGGTGGTGCCGGCCACTGCCGAGTTCACGCTGAGCAGGGGCGAGGCCGTTGACCCGCTTGGTGAGGAGGCCGACTCGCCTGTTGAGGGCCTTGTGCATCGATATCCTGACCGGGTGCTCTTTCTTGTGACGGACTTCTGCTCTACCAACTGCCGTTACTGCACCAGGTCCAGGGTTGTGTCCCAGGGGCACGGCGAAGGAAGCCGTGACCGGTGGGAGCGATGCATCCAGTACATCTCTCAGCACAGCGAAATTAGAGACGTTCTCATTTCGGGTGGTGATCCTCTGACCATGTCCGATGAGCGAATCGAGTGGCTGCTCATGCGACTGAGGGCCATTCCGCATGTGGAGTTCATCCGCATGGGCACCAAGGTGCCGGCAGTATTGCCTCAGCGCATCACTCCGACGCTTTGCAGGATGCTCAAGAAGTACCATCCACTCTGGCTTAGCCTTCACTTCATGCACCCGGCGGAGTTGACTCCTGAGACCATTCAGGCGTGCAACCGCCTTGCTGATGCGGGAATCCCGTTGGGGAGCCAGACCGTGCTGCTCAAGGGTGTGAACGACAATGTGGAGACCATGACTACGCTGGTTCGGGGCCTTCTGCGTTGCCGAGTGAAGCCCTACTACCTCTATCAGTGCGACCCTATTGCGGGGTCTGCCCATTTTAGAACTCCTGTATCCAAGGGGATTGAAATCATTCGAGGTTTGCGCGGCCACACCACAGGCTACGCAGTGCCCTCTTATGTTATTGATGCCCCTGGGGGCGGCGGGAAGATTCCCGTGGGCCCGGACTATGTTCTGGGGCACGCCGATGGGGACTTGCTTCTGACCAACTACAAAGGCGGCACCTACCGCTATCCGGACCTGGTGGAATAGCCAACGAGGGTATTCCCAGGCCCTGGGGCGGTTGCGGTGCAGGGCATTTGCTTACCATATGTACTACTGTTCGGCGCCTGAGGTTACCATGAAAATCGGTCTGACATTTGACCTTAAAGACGACTACATAGCAGCAGGTCTGAGTTACGAAGAGGCAGCGGAGTTTGATGGAGTTGCTACGATAGATGCGATAGAAGGTGCTTTAAGGGCCTTGGGATACGAGGTGGAGCGGGTGGGGCATCTGCATGCGCTGGCACAGGCCCTTGTGGCTGGGCGGCGCTGGGACCTGGTCTTCAACATTGCCGAGGGGCTCTACGGCTATGCCAGGGAGTCCCAGGTGCCTGCGCTGCTTGATGGGTATGGGGTTCCGTACACCTTTTCAGACCCCATGGTTTTGTCTTTGTGCCTGCACAAGGGCATGACGAAGCGGGTGGCCGCATCGATGGGGGTTCGGACGCCGAACTTCTATCTGGTTGAGGCGGCCGGGGACATTGCCTCGGTTTCCTTGGAGTTTCCCCTATTCTGCAAGCCCGTGGCCGAGGGGACATCCAAGGGTGTGACCTCGCTATCTTTTGTGCGGGACTATCTGGAGTTGGAGGCCGCATGCTTGCAGTTGCTGGAGCGTTTCAGGCAGCCGGTGCTGGTGGAAGAGTACCTTCCAGGTCGTGAGTTCACGGTGGGCATAGTGGGCACGGGTGAGGCAGCAAGGGCATTAGGGGCCATGGAGGTGGTTGCAATGAACGAGGGAGTAGGGGCGGGCTACTCTTTCGAGAACAAGCAGAGTTATCACGACAGGGTTCGTTATCTGCTGGCCACAGATGGCGAAGGTGAAGCAGCGGTGGCAGAGGCGCTCAAGGCTTGGCGGGTTCTGGGGTGCCGGGACGGCGGGCGTGTGGACATAAGGATGGACCGTTACGGGCAGGCAAGCTTCATTGAGGTGAACCCTCTGGCGGGCCTCCACCCCGTTGATTCCGATATTGTTATTCTGTGCAGGCTGCTTGGCGTGTCGTATATAGAGCTTATTAAGAATATTGTAGATTCTGCTTTTGAACGAATAGCGGCGAATCCGGCACCGGACGCGATCTGGTTTGGGGGCGGCGTGGGGCGTGATAGTGGCAACCATTGTGCCGCCCATGGCCCTGTGGGCGTTGCCGTCGGGAAGAGTGGGGCTAGTCACGGTGTGACCAGTGAGGATGAGGAGCAGGCTCCCATGATGCTCGTGCTCCACAGTGAGGTTTCGCCCGAGTCGGCCCCTGATGAGCAGGACACCATGGAGGAGGCTCGTTACGCGGAGGAGTTGGGGCGGGTGCTGGGGTACAGGGTGCAGAAGGTACCCTTCACGGCCGATATCACGGGGATGCGCCGGCGTCTCGATGCCCTGGCCCCCAAGGTGGTCTTCAACCTTGCCGAGTCTATCGCCGACAGTTGTCGCATAATAGAGCTGGCGCCGGCCATTCTGGAGGAGGTGGGTCTGCCTTATACCGGTAACAGCGCCGAGGCGACCTTCTGCACTGCCAGCAAGGTTGTGGCCAAGCGGATGATGTCACTAGCGGGGGTTCCAACGGCGCCATGGGCCCATGAACCCGACCTGCTCACCGGTCAACTGCTTTTCCCTGGTCCATACATAGTCAAGTACGTATGGGAACACGCATCTATTGGTTTAGGAGAGGGTAGTGTGGTTGACGATGTGCTTGATGCTCAAAAGAGGGTTGGCGCGCTGAAAAACATCAAGTCTGGCGAGCTGTTTATTGAGCAATATATTGATGGCAGGGAATTCAACGTATCTCTTCTAGCGTCTGGAACCGGAGTCGACGTTATGCCTGTTGCTGAGATACTCTTCACAGGCTACCCCGAGGGGCGCCCAAAGATTGTGGACTATGCTGCAAAATGGGACGATGACTCCCAAGAGTCTCGGGCTACGGTGCGCAGTTTCGACTTCGGGCCGGCGGACTCCGCACTGCTGAAGCAGCTCGAAGATATCGCTCGTAAGTGCTGGGATCTGTTCGGACTTGGTGGCTACGCAAGGGTCGACTTCCGAGTGGACGGGGCGGGGAATCCCTTCGTCTTGGAAGTCAACACCAACCCCTGCCTCTCTCCCGATGCTGGCTTCATGGCGGCTTGCGCAGCGGGCGGATTTCCGCCGGAAGTTGTTATGAGACGCATTGTAGAACATGCAGAAAAACGTTTTAGCAAGTGAGGACCATATGAATCTTCAGTTTCGAACTGATGTTACGGCCGGTGATGTCTCCCTGGTGGGGTATATCGTTCGCTCCACAGGCAACTTCTCCGAATCCGAGATCGAGATAGCCATGGAACTGGTGCAGGAGCGCCTTGATAAGGGCCCCGAGAGCGGTTACCACTTCGTCTTCGCCGAGCTGGACGGGAGGTTGGTCTCCTATACCTGTTTCGGCCCCGTGCCCGCCACCAAGAGCAGTTTCGACCTCTACTGGATTGCCACCCTCAAGGAGATGCACGGGCGTGGCGTCGGAAGAGCCGTGCAGGCCGAAGCCGAGCGCATCATCGCATCCATGGGGGGCACCCATGTCTGGATTGAGACATCATCCAGAGATGACTACAAGTTGACGCGAGAGTTCTATATAAGAACTGGGGCACGAATAGCGGCGATTCTGGAGGATTTCTATTCTATTGGCGATTCGAAGTATATTTTCGTAAAGAAGCTGTAGAGGGCGGTACTGCTAATCTGACCGAGACCGCCTGATGCGGGGTGCACAGGCTCACGAAACCAGGACGAATCGTGGTGGGTCAACGGCGATTTGGGGATTCTGGCAGGGTCACTGCTGCAGCCTGACATGGCGCCCAATCCAGTAGGCCGTTCTGAAGTCCACGCCAGGCAGCAGGTTGGCACCGTTGCCCTCCCGGTTGGGCTTGTATGGGTTGGAGCGCCAGTGGAAGTTGCTGGGACCAAGAATCTTCCACGGGATGGGAGCATCGGCAACCAGGTCACCGTTGCGTCCTACACACCCGAGCAACGTGATCTCCGTCCCGTCAATGCCGACACAGTTCGGGTTCTCCAACTTGGGATTCTCCTCGTCGCAGACCGCATCGGGACAGTTCACGATGCCGAAATCCCAATAGGGGGGCGCAGCAAAGTCCAGAAGAGTCTTCAGCCCACGCTCAACCGCGTCAGGGTCGTGAGCAGAAGTGCCAGGGCCCCACGCGCTGTGGTTGGCCATGGCAGCGGAGTATACGAAGTCGTAGTAACTATACCCTATCTCCGAAGGCTGCCTCTCTTTACCCGGTCGGTCATATAGCTCTCTCTTTATTGCCATTCTAAGGGTGGCCCGAGCCGCTTCATCCTGAACATACCGCATGGCCAGCCAGGCTCCCGAAAATGCCATGTTGTAGTTTGAATAGTTAGAGCCGACTCCCATATCAACCAGCATCATGCTGTTGAGACAAATCCCAGGAAGGTCTCGTTCCTTAATCAACTGCTCATTTAGGTAGTCGTTTACCTCCTGATCCTCGGAAACATATGCGTAAGCAGCTACTATACCAAGTGCCATAATGGCGTGAAATCCATTTTGTATTACCTTGTTGTAAACGGTGCCATCGATATTGTGTTCGTTCAGGTAGCCATGTAGGGTTGTGCGCCCGTCGGCGTCGGGTACCTCAAGGTCGTAGCCCGAAGGGCGCACAACCATGAGAGCCTTGGCCAAAGCCTTAGCGTTGCCCTTCATGCGCACCTTGATAGCCTCATCGAAGCTGTCATCTTCCTTAATCACCTCCCATGCTGCACCCATCCCCGCTGCCCAACCAATCAGCATGTCCCTGCTGATGGAGTCCTCCCAGATAAGGTCCGGGTGCTTGCCAGAGTTGTCCCCTCGCCAGGCACCGTTGTTCTTCACCGTGGGGAGAGGATTGCCCTCGCCGTCAAAGAGGGGGAGAATCTCGTAGCCGCCATTCTCGGACCATTTCTTCATGCCAAGCCCCCTGGCGATGACCCCCTCTACCCCCGTAATCTCCTGGGCAATATGAAGGGTCTCCAGGGCCCGCTTCAACTGCTGCCGCGCGACATCAACCTCTTCTTGAGGGTAGCCCTGGTCTCGCAGCGTGGCGTACCGGAAGGCGTCGGCGACGATGCCCAGGCCGGCGTAGAGGCCGGCCACCTTGTGGTTCGTTGTTATAGTATCGATAGACTCTTTGCCTGCGAAGCCCTTGAAATCCCAGCCTTTCTTGCTCTTCAAAAACTCCTCAATCGCTGCCCTGTCCTCCGTTGCCGAGAGGTCGATGGTGACGTCGGTGTTGACGCCAAAGGTGATGGCGTTGAAGAGGTGGAACTGCCGGTCGTAGTTGAACGCCTTCTTCTCCAATTCCAGGTCAAAGCCGGGCTGACAGGGGCCAGGCAGAAGGTTGTTGAAGTCGTAGGGGCAGGCGGGCGGCAGGTCTGCCTCAGCCCCGTCGTTGCCCGGTTCATCCTTCTCTCCGGCACTATCCGTCCCCAGGTCTTCGGGGGCGGTTTCCGGCGAAGTGTCCGTGCCCGAAGCGGTGTCTTCAGCTTTGGACGAGGAGCCACTGGAGCAACCCAGAGCAATGATCATGACGATTATAAGTGTGGTGCTTCGATTCACTTTCCCCTCCAAATTAATGTATGATCAATCTCCCTGAGCCTCCAGGGCCTCCATCTCGGCGCAGAGGCGGTCCATCATGGCGAATGCCAGCTCGTACGGCTGCCCCTTGGAGAGGTCGATGCCCGTGAGCGCCAGCAGTTCAACCGGGGGCAGCGACCCACCCGCCTGAAGCATTTTGATGTAGCCTTGCAGCAGAGATTTATCGCCCCCGACTATGCGCTCTGCAAGACTGGCAGCTGCGACGAAACTGGTTGTGTACTGGAACATATAAAAATTATAGTAAAAATGAGGGATAAACGACCACTCGACCTGGTACAGTTCGTCGATAGTGGTTACCCCTTGCGCATGACCATAGTAGTCTCGCAGCAGCTCCAGATACATGGTGTTCAACATAGAGGCCGTGGGTGGCTCTCCCTGCTCCACCAATCCGTGCAAGGCCAACTCGAACTCGGCCAGCATCGCCTGCCGGAAAACCGTGGTACGGAAGCCCTCAAGGGCCTGACCAAGGAGGTAGCGTCGGAAGGCCGGAGGCTGGTCCTGGCCAAGAAGGTGCATCCTCAAGAGGTTCTCGTTGAGGGTCGAGGCTACTTCTGCCACGAAGGTTGGGTAGTGGGCCTTGGGGTAGGGCTGGTTGGTGTTACTGAACCAGGAGTGGAGTGCGTGCCCGAACTCGTGAGCCAGTGTGCTCATGGAGCTGTAGTCCTGTGTGTAGTTCATCAGGACGTAGGGGTGGACGTCGTAGGCATCCCCGCTTGAGTAGGCCCCCGACCGCTTGCCCGGCGTGGGGTAGACGTCGGTCCAGTTGCCGAAGAGCCCCTGTCTCAAGGCCGTAACATAGTCGCCTCCAAGGGGCGTCAAGGCATCCACCACCGTCACCATGGCCTCCTCGTAGGGAATCCGTCGAGTGGCATCCGAAGAGAGCGTGGCGTACTGGTCGTGGTATTTGAGAATCGGTACCCCCAGGGAGCGCTTTCTG
>Ga0302238_1002098_pt1 | contig 14581 bp, 9 predicted proteins | sample AAG_UR_Asn_MG_FD_193527 | JGI IMG/M metagenome (GOLD analysis project Ga0302238, IMG submission 193527) | Enriched activated sludge microbial communities from anaerobic digester in WTTP, New Holstein, Wisconsin, United States - AAG_UR_Asn | ecosystem: Engineered > Bioreactor > Anaerobic >...
CGGGTGGCCCGCACCGTGGCCAGGCTGGTGGAGAGCGGCATCCCCGTGGTGGGGCACATCGGGCTGACACCCCAGTCTTACCACGAGTTTGGGGGATACAAAATACAGGGTCGTGAGGAGCAGGCAGCGATAGCGCTTCTGGAAGATGCCAGGGCTCTGGAGGATGCCGGGGCATTCTGCATCGTGCTGGAGGGCATGCCGAGCGCCTTGGCCCAGAGGGTAACCGAGGCCGTTGGCGTTCCTACCGTGGGCATTGGGGCCGGCCCCCACTGCAGCGGGCAGGTATTGGTGCTGCACGATCTTCTGGGGCTCGACGAGCGCTTCAGACCTCGCTTCGTCAAGCGCTACGCTGAACTCTCGCAGGTAGTAGTTGATGCCGTGGCCACTTATGGCGCCGAGGTAAGGCAGGGGAGCTTCCCCGGGCCGGAGAACGGCTTCGAGTAGGAGTCCCCCATGGAGATTATCCGTTCCGTTGCCGAGATGCAGCGCTGGTCGCTCTCTCATCGCCTCGGTGGCCGAAAGGTCGGGCTGGTGCCAACCATGGGCTATCTGCACCAGGGCCACCTCTCCCTGGTTCAGGCCCTTCGACCCGCCTGCGATGTGGTGGTGGTGAGCATCTTCGTCAATCCTATACAGTTCGGGCCCAACGAGGACTTCGACCGCTACCCCCGGGACGAGGCCAGAGACCTGGCGCTTCTGGAAGGTGCCGGAGTTGACGCTGCCTTCATCCCCACGGTCTCCGAGATGTATCCCCCAGGCTTCCAGACTCACGTAGAAGTAGAGAAGCTGCCTCAGCACCTTTGTGGGCTTAAGCGGCCGGGCCACTTCCGAGGCGTCGCTACCGTGGTGCTCAAGCTCTTTACAGCCTGCATCCCACAGTTTGCCGCTTTCGGAGCCAAAGACTTTCAGCAACTGGAAGTCATTCGGCGCATGGTGCGGGACCTCAATATGCCCATCGTCATTGTGGAAGGGGCTACGGTGAGGGAAGATGACGGCCTGGCCATGTCCTCTCGGAATGCCATGCTGAGCCCCGACGAGCGCCAGAGGGCTACCTCGCTGATTCGGGCCCTGACGAAGGCCAGGGACATGGTCCAGCAGGGCGAGAGTGACGCCCTGGCCCTGCGACAGGCGATGGCCCAGATTCTCTCCGATGCCGAAGCCAAGGTAGACTATATCGCAATCTTCGACCCCATGGACTTCTCGGAACTGGAGGCTGTTGAGGGGCAGGCCCATGCCGCCATCGCCGCCTTCATCGGCAAGACAAGGCTAATCGACAACATGAGACTCAAGTAGTGCTGGACGACTCACAGACAATTGCAGGCGAAGAGAACGCCGGCGCCGATGAACTAGAATTCGTCGTGGAGGCCCACCATGCCGGGGTCCGCCTGGACCGCTTCCTCCAGGAGGTAACCGGGGTCTCCCGCTCGCAGGTTCAGTTGGCCATCAGAGAGGGCCGAGTGCTGCTCGAGGGGGTGACCGCTGCCAAGACCGGCGTGTCACTCAAAGCCGGGATGGAGATCCTCTATACCCCGGCAAGGTCGCTGGACATGGCATTGACCGCCCAGGACCTGGGCCTGGAGTTCCTCTACACGGACCAGCACATGGCCGTTGTGAACAAGGCTTCGGGCGTTGTGGTTCATCCCGCCCCTGGCCATTGGGACTCCACTGTGGTCAACGGCCTGCTTCACTGCTTTCCGGAGTTGGCAGCATCGGGTGAGCGGCCCGGCATCGTGCATCGGCTCGATGTGGGCACCTCGGGGGTGCTGCTGGTTGGGCGCAGTCAGGAGGGGCGTGAGGGGCTCATGGCGCAGTTTCTGGCAAAGCGGGTCTTCAAGGGCTATCTGGCCGTTGTGTGTGGAGTACCCGGTGCTGACTGGGGCACCATAGACCGCCCCATCTCCAGGCATCCAGCAGACCGCAAGCGCTACTCGAGCACCCAGGGCCAGGGTCGGGATGCCGTGACGCTGTGGCGCCGCTTGGCTTCCAACTCCCGGTACAGTCTGCTGGCGGTAAGGATTCTAACGGGCAGGACGCATCAAATAAGGGTTCACCTGGGTGATTCGGGCTGGCCCGTGGCCGCAGACCCGATATACGGCAAGGCCAGAGAGCCGCTGTGGGGCCGGCTTCCAGAGTCGGTTTTTGGCCCGGGGCCCCTGCTGCACGCCGCCTGCATTGCGCTTGAGCACCCGGTGACCCGGAAGCCCGTGGAGTTCACGGCCCCGCTGCCTCAGCGCTGGCTGGAACTGCTGGAGCAGGAGTTCCCCGCCTGGCAGGCGAGGCTGGCCTCGGGGGAGGCCCTGGGGCCACTGTTTCCTTCGTGGGCCGGCAGCGTTTGATTGTGAAGATGGAAGTGTTTCGGAGGCATCATGGACCAGTTGGTGATGAGGGCCCTTCCCTCTGTGGAGAGAGTCAGACAGCTTCTTGGGGCGGTGAGCTCCTCGGGTTCTCAGGTGCCTGAGGCGCTGCTTGTGGCTGCGGTGCGAAGAGCCCTGGACAAGGCCCGAAGCGAGCTGCTTGCGGGCCGCCTTGAGCCGGACCGCACCATGGTCACCAGTTGGGTGGTGGAGGAGGCCCGCAGCTTCGCCTCAGGTGCGCTGGCCCCAAGCCTGCGACGGGTGGTCAACGGCACGGGAGTTGTGATTCACACCAATCTGGGCCGGTCGCCCATGGGCAAAGAGGCGCTGGAGCATATCGTGGGCGTGGCGTCGGGCTACTGCAACCTGGAGTACGACCTCGAGGCAGGAGAGCGGGGCAGCAGATATGTCCACGCCGAGGGGCTGGTCTGCAGGCTCACGGGGGCAGAAGCAGCGCTGGTGGTGAACAACAACGCTGCGGCCGTGCTGCTGGTGCTCACGGCGCTGGCCAGGGGCAAGGAAGTGGTCATTTCTCGCAGTGAACTCATCGAGATTGGTGGGTCCTTCAGGCTTCCGGAGATTATGGCCGTGGGCGGCGCAATGATGCGGGAAGTAGGCACCACCAATAAGACCCACATGTCCGATTACAAGAGGGCGCTGGGGCCAGCTACGGGCCTTGTTATGAAGGCTCATCGCTCCAACTTCGCCGTGGAGGGGTTCGTGGAGGAGGTGCCTCGGTCAGCGCTGGTGGAGCTTTGCCGTGCGGCCAAGGTGCCATTCTACGAGGATCTGGGCTCGGGGCTCATGCAGCCGGTGAGCGTGCTTTCCGGGCGTGAGCAGGAGGTGGCCCGGGCTGTCCAGGATGGCCCGGATCTTCTCTCGTTTTCAGGAGATAAGCTGTTGGGAGGCCCCCAGGCTGGAGTTATCGTGGGAAAGAAGGAGCACATCTCCCTGCTCAAGCGCCACCCCATGACCAGAGCCCTCAGGCCCGACAAGATGACTTTGGGGCTGCTCGAGATCTCGTGCATCTCCTACCTGGACGGCACCTGGAGCAAGAAGCTGCCTGTCTGGAACATGCTCGAGACTCCGCTTCAGGAGTTGAAGGAGCGTGCGGCGAGCTTCGCAGCGACTCTCTCACAAGTGCCCGGTGTCACGGCGGGAGTGGCAGATGTCTCCTCCATGGTAGGCGGCGGTGCACTGCCCACGGAGCGAATCCCCTCTGCCGCCGTGGTGTTTGAGCTGAATGGTTACTCCGAGACCGGCCTGTCGAGGGCCCTGCGGGCCATGGAGCCCCCCGTCGTGTGTCGCATGGAGCAGGGGCGCTGCGCACTGGACCTTCGGACGATACTTCCCCTTGACGAAGCAGTTGTTGTATCTCACATTTCTCAACTCGCAGCGGGTACCCCCCGTGGCAGCCAAGGGTGATAAAAGGCTCTACGTTGGCATTGACTGTCACAGACCGGTGTGCTAACAATGCGCCAACACAGGTACACAGGAGCCCCGGTCTTCCGAGCCCTCAACTGAGGGTGTCGTTGGATTGGCGGGCCCGTCGCCATTTGGAGGTCGGTGCATGAAGAAGGGAAGCGAGAGGCGTGGCAGCAACAGGCGCCACGACCGGTTGACTTTCGTCTTTCACTACCTCCAGCGGCATGTGAAGCTGGAGACCATCGATCTGAGCCTTGACGGGGCCATGCTGGAGTCCCCCATCGTCTTCCCGTCGGGCACGCTCATGGTGCTGGAGTATTTTGGCGGTCAGCCGGGCGACCAGGGCATCAGGTTGTTGGCCAGGGTGATGCGCGTGACCCGCAGCTACCGTGGCTACAGCAGCAGTTGCGGCCTGGGGGTGAACTGGCTGCGGGCCTACACGTTGGGTCCAAGGGCCCATCTGCACGAGTTTCTGATTGAGTCTCTGGGGTACCCCGAGTCGGTTATGGATGGATGTGTGACCACCAGCGCCGGGCTGACGTCGGTGACTCTTCACTCTGTGGAGACGGCGCCGTCCCCCGCAGCGGCTGAAGACCGCAGCAAAGAGGCGGGCCTGAAGATGAGCCGGTTTGGGACCATGCAGAAGGGGCGCTTCCGCTTGGACCTGCCCGTGACCTACTCTATGGGCAACATGCATTACCGTGGGAACGTCGTGTCCGTGGGCTCATCGGGCGTTGGTCTGGTATCCCAGGGGTCGCTGCCTTTTGCCACAGCCAAGGTAGTAGTGCGCTTCCCCCTTGGCGATGCCCACGACAGCCCCAAGGTGCTGCTCTTCACCGAGGTGGAGATGGTGGCAGAGCCCTCCTCACCCGGCGGGGCCGGAGCATTCTCGGCAAGAATTTACGGCATCGATGAGCTTGACGCACCTGGGGGGTTCAAGGCCTTCTTGAAGCAGGCCTCAGCCAAGATGTCCGTGTGGCCCTGAGCGTCGCTTCAGCACTCAATCTCGCAGAAGAGCCCCTCGGACTCGATGACATCGCCCACCTTCGCGGCCACGGAGGTCACCGTGCCCGACACCGGGGCGAAGAGCGGCATCTCCATCTTCATGGACTCGAACGCCCCCACCTGCTGGTCTGCCTCAACGGCATCGCCCTGCTTTACATCCACCGATAGAATCTTGCCAACCATGGGCATGAGGACCTTTTCGCAAGCCATATTGTTCTCCAACGGTCAAGAGGTGACATTCGGCAGCAGAACAGGTAGAGCCTGAACGCCTGCCGGTGAAGAGAAGTAGTGCCGACGGTGTTGTGTTGTCAACTGAAATCCGGGATGCGTTACGAATCCATGGCAGAACAGGGGCAAAGGGGCGTTGCGGGCCATAATGGGCTTGACACGAGACGGCGTTAAATGATAGCACCGGTGCAACGGGACTAGGCTTGGAGCCTTCTGAACCAGTGCCCGTCTATCTCGACCCCACCCCTGGAATCGGCGGCGGCCTCCCTCGGGGTAGACCGGTGCTGGGTGGAACGGGATGTCTGGGCAGCTGTGTAGAGGTTGAACATGAGAACGCGTCTGATTGGCATGGTCGTGGTAGCTGCGCTTTTCACGTCCCCGTCGGTCTCGGCAGCCGAGTTGACCGATGTGCTGGCATCTTTCGATTTCGATAATGACAATCCGTTTGATATCAAACTGCAGATTAAGTATGAATACACCAGCGAATCTGCAAATCTTTTGCGTGAAGGTGTAGATAGTACAGAGAAGGTTCTTAAGGATTTCAATAAGCTTTCTTATGAGCGAGCCATACATGTTATGAGGATCGGCATTGGGATGGGTCTGTACAAGGACCTTGAGTTCCGGCTGGACCTTCCCATCGTCATGTCGGACAGCATGTCTCTGGGGTTCCATCCCAGCTTACCGGCGGGTGACGAGCGCAACCAGGTCAAGGACATCGACCCAAGCGAGGCAGCGGGCAACACCGATGCAATCTTCGACATACCGTTCAAAGGGCCGACCCGAAGCGGCCTGGGCGACATTGGCTTTGGGCTGCGGTGGGCCCCTCGGCACTACAACCGGGACCCCGAGTACGCCTCCTGGGTCATCGGTGCCACGCTGCGTGCCCCGACGGCGACTGTGAAGCGGGCCAACAACACGGCGGTGGGCGAGGGCCTTCTGCAGGTGGAGGTCAACACGGCCATTTCCCGGCGGGTTGTCTGGTTCTTCGAGCCCTTCTTCGATCTGCACGGTGTGATTAAGGTGCCATCATCCTCGAGCCTCTTCGACATGGCCAACGAGAGCACCCAGACCCTGGAACAGCCGGGGAACAGCCTGGGCCTGACTATTGGTGCCGAGTTCATCCCCTGGGAGATGGACGGTGGCAAGCGTAAGGTCTCTATTGAGCTGGGATTCGGCCTCGACTACGTCTTCGAGGGACGTGAGTACACCGAGTTGTTTGAGGCCCTGGGAACCAGTCGGTGCAGCGCTGCGGATGGATGTTTTGGCAGCACCTACACCTTCTCGGACCCCAAGGTGCTCAGGGAGACCGTGAGCGCTCTCTCCACCGAGGTGGCCAAAGAGAACGACCCGGCCAAGAAGGCGACCCTACAGGCACAGTTGGATGCGGCCCGTTCAGACCTCGACGGCGCCCCGGTGACCGACGGCATCACCGACGTGGAGCACTACGGCATATACTCATTCTTGGCGGCCCTCAATGTGCGCCCCATCGAGTATTTCTCTTTCGGCGTGGCCTTCAAGTTGGCCAGCATTCAGCCCCACTTCATCACCTTCGCCGATGCGGGAAAAGACCTCGATGGTATCAATGGTGTTGAAACCAATTCCGATGTTTCGGGCGGCGTTAATGAGTACAACCCCAAATACATAAAAGAACTTGACGAAATCGGCAACAGGTTCAAGACCAGCGAGAAGCTGAACTGGAGCCTGATGTTCAACCTCACCGGTCGCTACTGATGCCTGGTCCTGCCCAATCTGAGCTCAAGTCGGAAGTCAGGCAGGTCCTGGAGACGCTGGGGAAGGTGCTCAGCGGTAAGGCTGGCGACGCCCGTTGCTGCGTCATCCGTTGCACCGACAAGGACGTGGTGGAGTCCCTGCTTACGGTGGTGCCGCAGGCTTACCAGAGGATCCTATGGCAGGCCCAACCCATGTCGGATACCCACGTGGCCACAGAGTTGCGTAACGTCATCGCCTCGGCCCAATCAGGCAGCAGGGTGATTCCGATTCTGCATAGCTGGCCCGGGGAGAGCAGCGACGGTGCCATCAGTGCCGATGCTGCCAAAGGGATTGACGAAGTGGAGGAGGAGTTGGGACTGAGGGCCTACCCCGTGGTGCTGGTGGTGCTTGCTCCCTCCATCCGTACTCTCGTGAACCATGCCCGACTGTTCTGGAAGAACAAGGGTGGCTACGTGGCGTGGCCCAACCTTAAGCAGGCAGCATCCGCGGTGGGTCCTAAGGGCAGGGGGGAGGAGGAGGTTCCCAGCGGTGAGGTGAGCGAGGTGCTTGCCAGGCTGCAAGGCGAGAAGGCCGGGGCCTTTCTGCTGAAGGCGGCGGAACGGGAGATGAAGCGCAACAACCGGGAGAAGGCTCGTGAGTTCCTGATGGGGGCCGTGCAGGTCTACTCCCAGGTAGCCAATCTCGCCGGCATGGCCAAGGTATACCACCTGCTGGGTGTCAACTGCGTAGCCGAGGGAGACCTGATCACGGCCACTGAGTGGTTTGCCCAGGCCGTTGACAACTGGAGCATCGTGGGAGACCAGGATGGACTCTCGGACTCTTACCTGCAGAAAGGTCAGGCGCATTTTGCCCGGGGCGAGGTGGACAAAGCGGCCGAAGCGTTCCGGCTGGGGCTGGCCCTGGATGAAGCCAGGGGCGATACCAAGAGGGTAGCGGCCGGAAAACGCCATATAGCCATGGTCCTTGAGCGCATCGGACGCTTCAAAAAGGCCGAAGATCTTTACCGAGCCTCTCTGGAAATGGAGATTGCTCAGGAAAACCGCTTGGGCGAGGCCCGGGTGTTGCACCACCTGGGAAGGCTTCTGGACCAGCAGAAGCAGTACGGAAAGGCCGAAGAGCACTACCGCCAGTCCATCGAAATCAAAGAGTCTATCGGCGACAAGCCCGGTCTGGCCACCAGCTACCACGAGATGGGCAACATGAAGCTGGCCCAGGGCGAGGCGGCCGAGGCGCTGGAACTCTACAAGAAGGCAGTACTCTTCGAGGAGATGAACGGCGACATCCCCGGTCTGGCCAAGACGCTGGCGCAGGTTGGCTTGGCCGAGCTTAAGCTCTCCAAGTTCGAGGATGCGCTTCGAAGTCTCGCCAAGGCCCATCATCTGTCCCGCAAAACCCGCTCACCGCTGGCAGCGGAGATCGTCCAGAAGGTTCGGGACCTGGAAGATGTGCTCTCCGTGGATACCTACAACAAGATCCTGCGGGAAGTTACAGAGTCGCTTCAGGGACGGTGAGCCCCGCTGGAGCATGCACGGCGTAGACCTGAGTTACGAGAAATGGCCACGCACACCGGTTCTTCGTGGAATCTAAGGCCATGTGTGGCTATATTGGGGCGGTTCGAAGCGGCCACGAGGTTTGGGCTTATGCTCCTGGGACGACAAAGCTTTCGAGGGCAACTGCGGGCGGGTGGCATCCTGTTCCCACTGGTGCTCTTTGGGCTGCTGGGTCTCTGGGGCTGCGGCCTCACCGACGCCTTCCGGGGAACTTCAGAGTATGGACCAAGCCCTTGCCCAGGGTGTGTTGACGGTGCCGCCTATGAGGCAGATGGGGCAGCACTGAGCGATATCTTGCCGGACCTGGGCTTAGCCGACCAGCCTGAAGCCGTGGCGCCAGAGCCTCTGGCGGTGACCGCGGTGGAGCCACCCGAGGGGGACGCTTCCGGCGGCGAGATAATAATGTTAAAGGGCACCGGGTTCGTTGATGGCCTCAAGGTGCTCTTCGGGGATACGCCCGGTGCCAAGGTTTTTGTAATCAACTCTACCCTTCTCACCGTGGAGACCCCTGGTCACGAGCCGGGTCTGGTGGACCTGACCGTGGTCCTTGGCGACGATATTGCCACGCTTCCTGATGCCTTCTCTTTTGTGGCCAAATTGACTCTCACCGGGGTTGAGCCCGCAGTAGGCGATGGTGCTGGTGGCCAGCCCGTCATGCTCAGAGGCTCTGGTTTCCAGGGTCCGTGCAGGGTTTGGTTCGGTGAGCGGGAGGCGCTCAACGTCCTGGCTCAGAGCGATTCCACCATCAGCGCCGTGACGCCACCGGGTGGCTGCGGCGAGGTGCGGGTGCGAGTGGCCTGCGACGGAGGAGACGTCACCCAGAAGGGCCTTTTCTCTTATGCCCGGGTGCCCGAACTTGTCTCAATGCAGCCACCCATGGCCCCTGAAACCGGCGGGGAACTGCTGCTGCTCAAGGGTGCCGGTTTTGAACCCGGTATGATTGTCTACTTCGGCGACCACGCTGTTCGTGACGCAGTTGTGCTCTCCCATGAGTTAGCCTGGCTCTACTCACCGGCATCGCTGCCTGGTGTTGTCGACGTGGTTGTGGCCACGTCGTGCGGCACGGGATACTTCCCCGACGCCTTTCTGTTCAAGACCGTTCCCGGTGCTTCGAGCCCGGGTATTGAACCTCTGGCCGTCACTGGGATGATCCCTTCTCGGCTGGCGGCCTGCAAAGGCGGCGAAGTGACTCTGGCGCTCAACGGCCCCCTGGAAAACGACGATGTTGAGATATGGATGGACGACCTGCCCCTGGACCTGCTGGAGGTTGACGCAGGGGCCGGGCTGGTGGTAGCTCTGGTGCCGCCCAGGGAGCCAGGCAACTACGAGATGAAGGTGCTTGTGGAGGGAGCAGCGACGTTGGTCTCACCCTCACCGCTCATACTGGAGTCCAGGCTCTCCATCGCCAGGGTGGTGCCCGATACCGGGCTGCCCGAGGGTGGCCAGTGGGTCGAACTTGAAGGGTGCGGCCTTGCCTCTGTTGGTGAGGTCTGGTTTGGTGCCCTGCCGGCACCCAAGGTGCAGCCTCTGGGGCCACAGCGGGTGAGGGTGCTGACCCCGCCCGGGTCGCCGGGGCCCGTGGATGTCAAAGCGGTGGGGCTCTATGAGCGTGGCACACTTGCAGCGGGCTTCGATTATGCCTCGGCTTATCCGGAGTTGGCCTTCGTGACGCCCGACCGAGGCGCCCGAAGTGGTGGCACCTTTGTAAGGTTGGTGGGCTCTGGCCTGTCGGATCAGGGTGTTTATAAGATTGGCGATATGGAATTATTCGAAGTTGTGAATGTGAATTCCAGCCTGGTCGTGGGCCGCATGCCGCCCATGCCAGTTGGATCCTACGATGTTTCGGCTCAGGTCTTCAGCAGTTTGGATCTGTTGACCCAGGCCTTTTCGGTTTTTGATCCTGGCACGAAGAGCGGCGGCACCTCGGGGGGGGCTCTTGATGAGAGCCTCAACGTCACCGTTTACGATGCCGGCACGGGGAAGGGGCTTGCGGGCGCCTTCGTGGTTGTGGGGTCGGATGTTCAGGCGGTGCACCAGGGATACACTGATCAAAATGGGCAGATCACCTTCTCGCTGCCCGGCTTCAGGGGTAAGCAGCAGGTGACGGCAGCAAAGGTGGGATATAGTCTTTACAGTGTTGTCAACTTTGATTCTACAAACGTAAGTGTACTACTGAACCCGACGGCGCCTTCAGAGGGTAGTGGCGGGACGTATACTCCTGTTCAGGCTTTTGTAACAGGGCGGGTCCGGGGGTTAGAGAAGTATGTTCCTTTGCCTCCGGGCAATTGTGCCAACAAGCCAGTGACGGGTGTGCAGTGCAGGCCCTGCTTCGACGATGCGGGATGTGCGGACTACTCTGTGCCGGTTCCGGGTCAGGAGAGCCCGCCGGGCGGGCGCTGCACCCAGATTGGAAATACAGGCAGCTTTTGCACTTTGCCATGTTTGAGCGATGAGGAGTGTGGTGAAGGGTATCTTTGCGCTCAGACCTTTGCAGACGTGGCCACCTGCGTGCCCCGTCCCGGAGAGCGAACGGCCCGGTGCCGTGTCTCGGGCACATCCATTTTCGGCGGTTCGGTGGCACCAGGCACGGGTTCGCAGGTCAACAAGCACGGCATCTACTTCGTGAACAGTCGAACGGGTGTTGTTGCGGTGGTTTGTCTGGGTGGATACACAGACTTTGACACGGCGCAGTTCGAGCCGGTCTCCATGGGGATAAGGCGCAATATCACTGTGCTCAACAACCAGACGGTAATGGATCAGGATGTTGAGTTGACTATTCCTCTATCCCATGAGGCCAAAGTGGCCTACACCGGTCTTCCTTACCATCCCGGCGGCACGGGCACTCCATACCTGATAGCCGGCATCGACTTGGGCAAGGACGGCACCATTCAGCTTCCCAAAGAGGCAACCTACGTTGCCGAGGGGCGCTATCATCGTCTCTCCCGGTTGCCAAACCCCGAGGCCCCGGAGATGGTGGGCACGTCATATTCGTTGTATGCCTCTGTAAATGCAGGAGCATATACTGGAGTTCCATACTCGGTTAGAATGGAGGACGAAATCGGCTCTCTGGAGGGCGAGGGGGTGCTGTTGTGGCACTCTGGCGGAGTGGAGAGCAGTTCGCCACCGATTAAGGGCGATGCCGTGGGGTTGTTCCTCAGGGACGAGGGCTTCGCCATTGCAACGACTGCAGGTCAGTTTCTCATAGCCGACGGGGAGGGCCACTGGAGCCAGGGGTCGATTCCGGGCAGTGCCGAGGGCTTCTCCGCTTCGTTTGAGGAGCCGGGCGGCACCATCTGGCTTGGTGGCAACAGGGGTACTGTGTGGCGCCAGGAGGGTAGCGGGTGGACCCGTGATTCGGCCCTGGGGCTCTACGCGCAGATAAAGGACTTGTGGGCCGGAGGGGCTTCCTGGGCAGCGCTCTACCAGAGTACGCTGGCCAGGAAATTCCCCGATGGCACGGTTTCCGTGGTGCCCATGCCCATGGGCGAGTTCGCCAGGAGGGTCTGGGGTTCGGATATTGATGATCTATATATTATAACACAGAGTTATTATTCTCAGGTGACCTCGCTGTATCATTACGGTTCCTCGGGGTTCACAAGGATTGAGATGGGGGTGTCGGCCATTTTCCACGATGTTGATGGCTCCGGCCCCGATGATCTCTTCGTTGCCGCTTCTGCCGGTAGGCTGTTCCGATTTGATGGTGACCAGTGGACCGAGTACAACCTGGGCACGCTCAGGGATCTGGTTTCCGTGAGGGTGGTGGGGCCGGGGCTGTTGGTAGTGGGGGGTGAGGATGGGCAGTTGTTTGTGGGGGCGCCCGGGGCAATGGAGAAGATAGAGACCGAATCGGGGATGGATCTGCGGGTTTTGGACTACGATGTCTCTCTTGGGCTTGGTGTGGCCTCGGGGGTTCAGTCGTTCCAGCTTGGCCCCTTCATGGCCTTTCCCAAGGTGCTGCTGCCCGAAGAGGGTGGGGTCTTCGATTGGAGCAGCCTTCGATGGACCTTTTATGACCCTGAGGCGAAGCCTTCGCTGAACTATTTCATTCTCTCGAACTCCGAGGGGCGTCCCTTCTGGATTACCGTGGCCTCGGGCGAGGTTCAGGAGTTCAAGCTGCCTCCTTTGCAGCAGATGTTGGGGGTGAATCTGATGCCCGATGGGTTGAAGCGACTCAACGTCACATCCAGTATGAACAAGACATTTAATATTGACAAATATACCAACAGTGACCTGAATACCTACAGTGGAGCGACTTGGGCTGTTGACTATATTTCATTCTTCTAAGCTGTGTGCGGAGCGCTTTCCATGAAAGAATTTGAGATAATCGGTCGGTTGGCCGAGCTGTGCGGTCGGAGCTTCGGTGCCGAGGGCGATGGGTTGGTGAACCAGGGCATAGGGGATGATTGTGCTGTGCTCTGGCCCGGGGGCGGTCCTCTTCTGGTGACCACGGACGTTCTGGTGGAGGGGGTTCACTTTCCGGTGGGTGCGAGCAACTGGGCCGACGTGGGTTACCGGAGTGTTGCTGCCACGCTCTCAGACCTTGCGGCCATGGGGAGCGTGCCGCAGTGGCTACTGGTAACGCTGGCCATGCGTGGGATGGAGGTGGCGGCAGTAGAGGCCCTGTATGAGGGCATGGGGCAGGCCTGCTTGCCTCATGGGTGCAAGATAGTCGGGGGGGATACCTCGTCGAGCCCGGGCCCTACTTTCATTAATGTAGTTGGCATGGGCAGGATGGCCCAGGCGGAGTTGATGCCCCTGATGCGCTCGGGGGCGAGGGAGGGCGACCTGGTTGTGGTAACGGGGAGTCTGGGCGACTCGGCGGCGGGGCTTGCGGTGCTGGAGGGCCGTCTGGAGTGTGGGGCGGAGGCAGGCGACTACTTCTTGGGGCGCTTCTGGCGTCCTTCGGCCCGGGTGGAGCAGGGGGTGGCATTGGCTGGGCTTGGGGGTGTGCATGCCATGATGGACCTCTCGGACGGTTTGGGGCGGGATTTGGGCCACATGTGTCGGGCATCGTCGGTTGGGGCGGTTGTTGAGCGAGGGCACCTTCCCCGCAGTGAGGCCATGCTGGAGTTGGAGCGACGTGGGGAGCGGCACGCTGAGGGGTGGATAATCGGAGGCGGGGAGGACTACGAGTTGCTGATGGCCATGGACCCCAGCGCCTATTCTGCGGCCACAGATCTGTTTGCCCGAAGGGGGTTGGGTCGGCTCACGGCGGTTGGGCGTTTCGTCTCTGGTTCAGGGGTGGTTGATACCCAGGGGAACCAGCTTTCTGCCTTGGGGTACGAGCACGGGTAGCGAGGTGGGTTGGATATGCCCTGCTCCATGGTGGAGTAGCGCTACTCCACCGGCAACGGGGGTTTGGCCGTTGTTCATGGAGTGTGTGGAACCCGTGAGGAGGGCCTGGTGGCGCCCTTAGCGCCGATTTGGCTCCAGATGCCATGTGGATGGCACCAAGGTTGCATAGAGGTCTCCCGAAAGTTGGGAGGCCGCACCATGGCTCGTGTCAGGATAATGTTCGAAACATCGCCCCGCCCCATAGCTGCTACCTTCGGGACCTTGTGGTTGGTTCTTGTTGCAGGGATGTGGTACCTGGCCTGAGTGAGGCCGACCCCGACGTCCGGACTCTCCAGTCTACCCCCGCATGAATGCAGGTCTTGTCCGGTTTTGGGAGCGTTAGCCCCCCATAACGGAGTGTTTGAAATTCGGCTTGACAGTGGTTGCCCGTTGCGTACACTTCCGAAAGGTTTGCCGTGACGCAGTCCGTCATGCCGTGCGAAAGCGCTTGATTTTGTGCGTTATCCGGCCTCTGGCCGAGAAAAGAAGGAGATTCGCAATGAAGAGAGTTTTGGGTTTGCTTTCTGTGTTCGTGTTTGCATTCGGGTTGGTTTCTTTGGGCTGTGACTCCAGCTCGACCGACGAAGACACCAAGACCACCGTCGACGTCGTCATCGACAACGACACCAATGGTGGCAACGACGTGGTCGAACCGGGCGACGTTGTCGACACCGACAAGGTTGCGCCTGACACCAACGTCTGCACGCCGAACTGCGCGGGCAAAGAGTGTGGCCTTGACGGCTGCGGCGGCACCTGCGGCACCTGCGCCAATGCCTGGGACTCTTGCGTTGACGGTCAGTGCGTCTGCACCCCCGAGTGCACGGGCAAAGTCTGCGGCACCGACGGCTGCGGCGGCTCCTGCGGCGTCTGCGCCACGGGCGACTGCAACGCTACCGGCACCGAGTGCGTGTTCTGCCCCCCCAACTGCACCGGCAAAGAGTGCGGCCCTGACGG
>Ga0302238_1002105_pt1 | contig 14541 bp, 11 predicted proteins | sample AAG_UR_Asn_MG_FD_193527 | JGI IMG/M metagenome (GOLD analysis project Ga0302238, IMG submission 193527) | Enriched activated sludge microbial communities from anaerobic digester in WTTP, New Holstein, Wisconsin, United States - AAG_UR_Asn | ecosystem: Engineered > Bioreactor > Anaerobic >...
TTACGCAGTCACCTTTGATAATGACTTAGGTATTAAGTACTTTATTGAGGGGCAGTTAGTGGACTTTTATTCTTCAGCCGGTGCGACTTGTCCCGGTTCGTCCGCTTCCGCTGTTTATGCACAGCGCGTCAAGAGCGTTAATCCGTCAACGAAGGTAGTTACCTTTGAAGCAAACGCAACGACTTTTGCCTCGAACCATCCCACCCTTTCTTCATTGACGAATGGTGTCACTGGCGATATCCCTGAAGGCGCTATTGCTGTGAAGATGGGTACGCGTGATTTGAACCATGCTGGAACGGAAACCCCCGTTGAGCTTACCGGCCTTTATGGAATGTTCGATAATGGGACGAACTTGACCGTTTACGAAAATATTACCGTTGCCGATCAACCGAAATGGGCGGCCAATATACTGAGCAATTCCAGTGTTAATCGTGAACTTTCCATTGATTTGATGTTACAGGCCGTTGATGTGGTTCGTACTGCTTCCGGTGCATCAATCAAGAAAATGCTCATGGGGTTAGGACAGAAACGCAAATATGCAAACTTGCTCATGCCTGATGTGCGATTCCAGCCCGGAAAACTGGTCGGGGGATATGAAGTTCTTACCTTCTCTGGCGGTGACGGCTCCGTTGAGCTTATCGTTGATCCTCTTTGCCAGCCGAACCTGATTTATTGTTACCCTGATGGCGTGATTTCAAAATATGAAATGAGTCCTTTGGGGTGGGGTAATTTGGATAATTCGCAGCTTCACCAGCGGGCGGGGTATGACGAATGGGATGCCTATTTGCGCATCTACACGCAGATCGGAGCAGAACAAAGGAACTGCCTTGCTTTAATAAAAGACCTTGTAGAACCAAGTCTTTACGCATAATTAACCAGTATCTAGGGGGCGGTTAATCCGCCCTTTAGGGAAAACTATAAGGAGAAAATATAAAATGATAAGAGATAGAAATATTGCCCTTGATGCCGCCATTAATCCAGCTAAGTTGATTGGTGCAGGATTGCCGCCGCTTTTCGGCGATACTTATTACGTCTGTAAGTCCTCATTGGCGGCTTACAATTGGCTAAATAAAAGAGTCCCTGGCGATAGATTATTTAAGACTATTGCCGCCGCTGATGCTGCAATGGTGGATAATACCGGAGCACGTGCTTTGATTATGCCCGGTCATACAGAATCGAGCGCAACGGAAATTTCCCTCACTACGGTAGGGGCTGAATTTATCGGGTTGGGGCGTGGGCCTCTTCGTCCAACTTTTACCACTACCGGAACGGTAAATGCAATTAGTCTTGATGGAAATTATCAGACTTTGGCAAATGTTGCTTTTGCTGTGCCTGGAATTGACACTGTACCTGCTGATATTGATGTGGTCGGTGCTGGTTGTCAGATCATTAACACTTATCATCAAGGGTCTACCACTGCCAAAAACAAAGTTGATTTTATTACATTGACGGCAACAGCCAACGATACCCTGATTGACGGCATGAGGGCTTTTAATTCTACCGTGGAAATGACCGGCGGCGGAATAAGTTTTGAAGGCGCTTGTTCTCGTGTTGAGATTTGCAATTGTTTCATTCTTGATCGGATTGGTTACGCTCTTGGCGCAATTTATGACAGCGCAACTGCTCTTGATATTTTAATTCATAATTGCACCTTCCAGAATGCTAAGGCTGCAACAGTCGTTGCCGAATTTGGCAATAACTCTGTTGGTGTTATGCGTGATTGCTTTATTGTCGGGCGTCATACAACGATTATGAGTAATGTCACTGCCGGTACTGGTATGAATTTTATGAATGTACTGGGTGTTGAAGAAGCGGCGAAGAACGCAATTGCAATACCTGCTGTCGACGCAGAATAATTAATAAAAATAGAAAGGATAAAATGGAAGCACCATCAGTTAATCCCTCATTTTTAAGAAGTCTTAAAACACTGGATAGACGCTTGGATTGCGTTTTCCGGCGCGAGCATGAACACTTTGTCATAACTTATGATAGAGGATGGGGTGATCCTGTCAATATCCTCCTGGTGAAGGGAGAGGACGGCGGTTTTCGGCAACCTGATAATAGGGAACTTGCCGCCCTCTCAGAGGGGGATATGTGCAATCAGCGAGTACAAGATAAATTAGCGAAGGCCGCACGGTATATGCAGGATGTTCGGGATAAGGACATTAAAGACCGGCGTGATATGATTCGAAACAGAACCAAAGATGATAAAATTCAGCTTATGGACAAGTTTCAACATGCCTATGGTTCTGGTAAACATAAGGCAGCTTTTCGTCCTATAACTTATCGTAGCAAGAATAGCGTTGCTATATGACAAAGAAGGCAATTTTAACAATCGTAAGCGGTGAGAAATATGAAAAGATATGGGAGAGGACTGCGCCTTTTTTCACTGCTTATGCTGAAAAATGTAATGCTGAACTGATAGTTTTGACGAAATGCGAAACTGTTCCAACGGCTCATTGGCTGAAGTTTGCCTGTTATGACCTGCTAAAAAAAGAGTTCGACCGCATAGCTTATATCGATGCCGATATAATCATTCGCGACGACGCTCCTTCTCTGTTCGACGTAGTGCCTGAAGATGAGTTCGGAATATTCAACGAAGGGGCTTTCACGCAACGCAGTATCTGTATCTATGAAGTGTTGAAGGTCTACAAAATTGAAGATTTTCAATATGATGGGAGTACGTATTACAATACCGGAGTCTTTGTTGCCTCGCGCCGTCACCGGCATATATTCAAGGTAGTAGAGCAGATCTTACCATTGCGGAACTCTTTCGGCGAACAGACATTCCTGAATATGAAAATTATGATGTCCAAAGAAAAAGTGTTCCCCCTGCATTACAATTTCAATCGGATGTCTATCATGGACAGGGCAACGGGAGTTTCCAGGCTTGATTCGTATTTTATCCACTACGCTGGTGACGGTGATCGGTTATTTGATAAGCTAGACAGGGACATTACCGCGTGGAAAGAAGCCAATGGGAAGTACGAGTATAAGAAAAAGATATTTATATGGTCTCTGGGTGGAATAGGTGATGTCGTGGCCGCTGAACCGGTAATCAGGTATATCAGAGAGAAGGCTTACCCTAATGCTGATATATGGCTTATGTCGAAGGAATGTGAGCTTTATGACCATATAGAGGGCATTAATTTAAGCCGCACCTATCCAGAAGGAGATTTTGACGCTGTTTTCGAGATGAACACACATCAGTTGCCGTGGGAGTTTTTCGGCAAGGCCATATCGTTTCATTTTACTCATGCCGCAGATTGGGTATCCACCTGCATGTTGGGGCGGCAGTTACCCGACAAAGACAAACAGATAAAGCTGACCTATACGGATGACCATTTGGCTGAGGTTTTGGCTATCTGCGACAAACCTGAAGAACTGGTGCTGGTTCATCCAGGCATCGGGTGGGAATCAAAAACATTCCCCGTTGAATACTGGCAATCCATTATCGACGGGTTGCGGTCTGCGGGGCAAAAAGTAGGAATCATCGGGAAACGCGTAAATGACCTACACGGAGTTTTAGAAGTTGACCCTACCGGATGTATAGACTTTAGAGATAAGTTGTCTCTAAGGGGCCTTGTGGCGTTAATTGCGAAGGCTAAAACGCTCATTTCCAACGACTCCGCACCTGTCCATATCGCTGGGGCGTTTGATAACAACATCATCCTGATACCGACATGCAAACACCCTGATTATATTTTGCCGTTCAGAAATGGCGACAAACGATACAAGGCCAAAGCCCTTTATAAAAAGCTCATGGAAGAGGAGAACTCTTTTTTTGGCGGGGATATAACCGACGTATGGATAGCTAAATATGTACCAAAAGGGCACGGCATAATGGAGTATCTACCAGAAGTGGAAGATGTGATTACAACGACATTAAAATTTGATGAGCCTTGTGCGACGCATAATGCTCAGGCAGAGAGGTGAGAAATGATTTTTTTATGGAATCCGACACAAGAGGATATGCACTTTAGTTATGGTGGATTGAGTTACGTCATCAACGCTGGCAAGAGGATGAAGGTAGAGGAAGCAATGGGGAAACATGTCCTCAACAATTTAACCGCACGGGGCATGAGCAAACTCATTTTTGATGACGACGGGCGGTCGGTTGATGAAGATAAAATAGCCGCTGACGCTATCGAGCGCAATAAGGAATTTAAGATACGGCAGGTAGTCTCCTATAATGAGCGCAACGAGCGCCGCAAAGCATCAGGGCAGCCATACGATGTACCGACCAAAGAGGTTAAGCAATATGCCGCCGAGTTGGGTATTGACCTTTTGCAGCCCTATACAATGGCTGAAGGTGAAAAGAGCCAGATCGGGAAACTTTCTCAGGAGAATCAGGATTTAAGAACGCAGGTCAATACCTTGGCAAACCAGATGCAGGAATTGATTAAACAACTGGCAAACAAGGCACCCGTTGTTGAAGAAAAAAAAAAGAACGTAGATGATGAACTGGTCGAATGCGGTATATGCGGCCAAATGGTTTTGGCGAGCAAAATGAGAAGCCATATCTCATATTACCATAATATCAAAAAGGAATTAAAGAATGAGTCTCAGTCTATACCGATATGAAAACTGTTATGCCATGCTGGAAATAATCAGGACGGAATTAAATGATTATTCAACGGCATTGGTGCAGGGAACGGAGACCGGAGTTTATGATAATTCGGATATTGTCCGTAAAATAAACGGCGCTCAACGGTATTTATTCAGTCTTTTGCTGGCTCGGATGCCGGATTTATTTTTAACATCATCAACGGTAACAGGGACGAATGGTGTTTATACAATTCCTTCTGATATGTATAAACTCGTTAATATAACCAATTCCAACGGGGATAAAATCAACTCCATTTCAGTGCAGGAAAAACATCTTGGGACGGCAACCGGTTCGGATTATCTTTACTACCGGTCGGGTAATACTATTGTCCGGGATAGTGGTAATTCCAATGCTTTGACTTTCAATTATTATAAAGAACCACGTGAACTTACGCAGGGAATGTCCTCTGCTGGTGGAGCGGCAAGTCTTACCTTAGCGACTACGGCAAGGAAAGTTGCCGATTATTATAACAATGTGATAATTGAAAATATTACCGATAGTTGGACGGATACCATTTCTGATTATTCAGCAAGTTATGTTGCTACTATTACACAGACGGGAGCGGCTAGTAAATATTATGGCACTGTTTCAGAACTACCAGAAACTTTTCACCATTTAATTACGAAAAAGGCTATTCTTGAACTCAAGAATGCCATTGTTTCTCCACAAAGGGCCGGAGTCCCAGAAATTGCAGATTTTAGGGATGACTTAGCAGAGACATTACGGTCTTTCGCTGGTAATCAAAATGACATAAATATGTCTGATTTATTTTATGATTTTAGGCCATACGTATAATGACGCAATCGAAACAAATAACCGAAATAAAAACAGTCCCTTTTGAGGGTGGCCAAAACAGTTATAATGAGCCGTCCTTACTGAAGTTTGGTTCATATTCTCGAATTATGAATATGCGGCAAATGCACCCCGGCTTTAAACAACGGCTTGGCATGATCAAACAGCATTCAACGGAAGATGAGACGAACGGTGTTCAGACTCTTTTTCAGTTTTCTAAGGGGAAACGGACAGAGAAACATTTTTATGCCCAAATGTCCGATGGCGATGTTTTGGAAGCTGCTACTGCACCTCCGGGAGTAACTACCGGTGTTTTCGGTTCGGAGGTGTTTAGCGGTAGTTCTGGTTCAATACCAGCATCATGGTCGGTTATTAATGATAAATTATTGTTTTCCAATGGAGTTGACCAGCATCAAATATGTGCCGGAACTGATGACTATATTACTAAATTTGTAACATATTCTTCAGCCTCCGCATTGCCAACTATGCCAACTATTGGTACTGAATATACTGATCAAGTTAATGATGCCAGTACGAGCACATACGCGGTGCTTGGCGGGTTGGGAACCAATGCAAATGATTGCATTCTAATTAACACTCAAATACAGGCCAACCGGATAAAATTAACATTCGATGCCAATGTAAACGCCAATACCTCCGATATGACTGTTTATTACTGGAATGGTTCATGGACGGCAGTTTCCAGTTTTAGTGATGGCACTGCTTCAACCGGGAAAACATGCGCCCAAACAGGGTATATTACTTGGACACAACCGACCGATGCTTACCCTAAATATATGTATAGTTCCAATGGATTTTGGCTAAAAATCGTTTTTAGTGCAGCATTATCGGCGACAGTAAATGTCACTTCTTGCACATATGGAAGTGGTTTCGCAGCTCTTCAAGATGTTTGGGAAGGTGTCTATCAAGATGCTATCGAAGCACAGTATTACCATTTATCTGTTTATTCCAGCTATGGGGCAAGCTCAATTTCTATTGGAGAAATGGCAGCAGCAGACTATGTTTATTTTAACACCATTGATCCTATTATAGCGGCTTACATTGATGTTGGAACAGCACCCAATACAACGGCATCGACGACAATTGATGCTTTTGAATATTTAAATCCTGCGGGATCATGGACGACAGTTGGTACTTATACAGATGGCACAAGTGGACTGAGTCAATCCGGGTTTGTAAGTTTTGCTAGAATATCCGGCCAGAAGCCAACGCAATTTAATCAACTCAATTATGATTCATATTGGTATCGGTTTAGCGTAGATAAAACCTTATCTGCCGATGTTAATATTGGAATCCAGGTTATCCCTTATTTTGATATTTCAAGATTTGGTGTTGGTCTTTGTAATGCCGTATGGAAAAACCGTGGTGTTTACGTTTTTGACCAAAATCCATCTTATGTTTATATTTCAGCAACCGATAATCCACAAATATTGTCTGGGCAAGATAGTGCAATTTATCAAGTTGGTGATGGTCGGGCAAATAAAATAGTCGCTATAAAAAAATTCTACAATGAATTGCTTTGCGTGCAAGAGGAACGGGGAGAAGATGGGGGCTGCATAACACTGTTACAAGGCAGCACTCCGGCAAATTTAGGTAAAATTATTTTGTCAAATTATTATGGCGGCATGAACTCACAGTCACTTGTTGTTATAGATGGATTGCCTTATGATCAAAATAGTGATCGAGCTACATTGGCATTCATATTATCAAAACGTGGAATACTTTTTACCGATGGTAAAACAGTGCGTCATGTCCCTAATTTTAACAATATTCGCAATTATTTTGATTCTTCCTCTAGTACCTGTATTAGGTCTGGTTATGAGAGCAAGATGTTCATAAAATATGATTCATCATACCATGTGTTGAAAATAGGGTTAGTAACAGGTTCATCTGCAACTGAATGTAATACATGGCTGGTTTATGATTTAGAAACATTATCTTTTTCTGAAGATAGTTACGGTTACCCTATTGCGTGTATGACTGAAGCTGATGCGGGGAGCGGCAATATTAATGTTATTCAACTTGGCGGTGGTACTAATGACGGGATTGTTTATATTTTAAATAGCGGGTTGGATGATGTTGATAAGGCTATTGATTCTTACTTAGTTCAAGAACTCAATAATGGCAGTATGGTTGTTCATAATAACGAAATATTATATCGAGTTAAGGCGCAAACGGGGAATATAACGGTAACTCCATACAATAATGGCGTAACAAAAAGTAGTTTGGCAAAAACTTTATCAACTGCTGCTCTTAATTCGGGGGAAGTAACAAGGCGGCATCGTGTAGGAGTGAATTTTACTGGTGATAGCGTATCTGTCAAAATAGATCATAATGAACTGGGTAAATCAGTATACTTGCTTGATTACGGTTATCAAACAGAGGAATATAGTCAGCAATGAGTACATTAACGCTCCGTCCAAATGGTGATAGTACCCCTATACAAACTGCGGCAGCTCCTCCTGGGCCTCATTATGCAGTAATAGATGAGGTTACTGCATCTGATTCTGATTATCTGCTTAATAGTAATAATGGTTATTATTATGATTATTTTAATATATCAAATCATACAACACAAACAGGCGTTATAGGATCAATCACTATATATGGTCGATTCAAGGGAGAATCTAATTATACTCCTCCCGATGGAAAAGCATGCTTTAAATGTAAATTTTCATCATCAGGTACGGTATATTCTCTTGGTGCTGAGTTCGCTTTAACTGAATCATACGCTAATTATTCACGAACCGTTACAACAAATCCTTCTACAGGAGCAGCATGGACATGGACGGCAATAGATTCACTTATTCTAGGGATTGGATTATATCGTGGCCCTTATGGGGGATATACATATTGTTCTCAACTATACATTGTAGTCACTTATACACCACCACCAACAATAGATACTTTCACTAGAAGTCCGAAGAGTATATACCCAGGACAAAGTTCTACTCTTAGTTGGACAACGACAGGGGCAACATCGTGTTCTATTAATCAGGGTGTTGGATCAGTTGCCGTTGATGGTACAAAATCAGTATCACCGGTATCAACAACAACATATACATTAACGGCAACTAATGTAAGCGGGAGTGTTACTTCAGCTGTTACCGTTACTATTGCAAAACCGGTAATTAATACATTCACAAGGAATCCAACAAGCATCGAATTAGGCGAATCATCTTTACTTAGTTGGACAACAACAGGAGCAACATCGTGCTCAATTAACCAGAGTATAGGTTCAGTTGCGGTTGATGGTACAAGAACAGTATATCCTACGACAACACTGACATATACATTGACGGCAACTAATAATTCAGGTTCGGTGACATCTTCTGTTACAGTAACGGTAACGGTTGTTTACCCGGTTATAACATCATTTACTGCCACGCCAGATAATATGAAATTTGGTGCAACATCTCTATTATCGTGGACGACAACGGATGCAACATCCATTTCAATTAATCGAGGTATTGGTGCAGTTCCAAGTTCCGGCAATAAAAGTGTTTCACCTGATGATACGACGACATATACGATAACGGCAACTAATAGTGCTGGATCAGATAGTGAATCAATTACCGTCACGGTTATACCCATTGAAAAACAACGTCTAACAAATGTTGATATAAATAGCAGTGAAAAATCACCGGATTACGGTAGATTGCCGCAAATGGGGTTGCAACAGCCATATACAGAATTTTCTAGCATGACAACTGATTATTATGTCAATTCATTAGGGTATAACTTTCCGGCCGGTGATTTTAAACGTCCATATTTAGCCAAAGATTACAATTCCATGATGTATTCTTACGATCAAGACTCTGCTGAACAATCTATTAGCATGAGGGGAATTACGACGGCGAAAATTAATGGAGAGACCCCAGGCAAGAATGATATGTCTTTTGATTTTTCGCAACAATTAGCTAGTGCTGACAATTTTAACGCCTATGCCCAAGAAAATTACCGGATAATGGGGAAAATATTACCTACGGCAAATTTAAGTTTTTCCGGCTCAATCGAATCCATTGGGTGTGATGTGGAAACGCAAATATATAGCGGAGAAAGTGCTAAATTAACCGTTGTATCACCTAGATATGAGGGGAATAAATATTTATGGACAGGGAGAGTTAAGGATACAAGCGGGGATTGGGGGAAATTAAATCCTCAAGTTGGTTTATCTATTACGTATATTACACCCATAATACTAGCTAATTATCGCTCGGTGATTATCACATTATTATCTGGGGGAATAAAGTTGTCGGAGATAGAATTTACAGTATGGTTTAAAGGATAGGAGAATATAAAAATGCCAATGTTAGATTATTTACAATGGGGGTCAACGCCAGAAAAAGCATATTATAACCGGTTAAACTCTACATTATCAGGTAATGTAGCACCACAGTCAACAGTTACATATGTTCGGCAAGGAGTACCACAAAATAATGTTCTTGATGTAAATGCAGAACTTGAACTTCCTAAATTTAATCCGACATCAAAATACAAAGCACCTGCATATGTTGCTCCAGAGGAATATGTCGCTCCTGAATATGATGAGAATAGAGTGGCGGCATTGGCACAGAGAAAATCAGCGGCGGGATTACGTGCAGCCAGGCAAGCTCTACAACAAACAGTCGGAGGATATTATGAAAATCCAAATGTAAAACGAATGACATTGAGGGATGCACTTGCTGGTTATGGGCAGAGCGTAGAATCAGTTTTGTCTGGGGCTGATACGACAGCGAGAGAAGAATATAATCAAGAATATGGTATTAAGGCTGACCAATCAAAGACAAATTACAATACTGATGTTCAGGGGAGTAAGATAAAATATGAAGGTGATGTAACCGCAGCGCAATTAAAATACCAATCTGCTTTAGATGCAGAAAAAACAAACTATAATACATTAATAAATAGATTGACGAAACAATATGAAGCGCAAATAGCTGATTATATGGCAAATACATATGGATCAAGTTCTTCCAAGTCCAATAGTAACGCATCAAATAATACATCACGAAGAGGTTATGCGTATCTTGGAAAACCAGCAGTTTATGACCGTAATGGTAACCTTGTTTCGGAGGGGTAAAAATGATAGTTCCTTATTCAGCATATCCAAGTTATATTCCTGACGAACCTGTTCTTTTAGGTGAAGAGGAAAAGAAAAAACAAGCTCTTGCTGCAATTGCTTTGGAAGAGGCAGGCGCAAGGGGGCGGGAAATTTCCGAAGCTGGCAATGTTCCTTTGTTCACTAATATACAACAGGAAAGTAGACCGATCACGACACCTGACACGGCTTATATTCCTGAAAGTAAACTAGGCAGTTCTGTTGAGGTTCCTGGTGGAACTTATCAAAACGAAGTTGTTTATGTGCCACAAAAAACCATGCAAGAATTTAATCCTAGAGGTGTACCGCGAAAACCGCCAACTCCGCAGGAAATGACATTAATGGATAAGTTGGTTCAGTCACGTGATCATGTTGTAAAGAACATTTTAAAATATGATCCTATGGACATAGACCCTGGCAGAGATGCTATGAGTGCCAGAGAATATTATTTAAAAAATAATCCCGGGGACAAGAATGGGGCTGATAAAGCCTATACAGCCGCATTAACAGATAGTTCTGCCCGCAAAGCAGCGGGTTTGCAAATATTAGGTAGTATGGAAGAAGCGGTAAAACAACAGGAAATGAGATTGTTTACCGCAAATGAGGAACAACGGCGGCATGAAAGAAATTTAGCCGAAAAAAGAGCGGAAGTTGGGAACATAGAACCGTTGGGCGCAAGGTTACCTGTTCCAGCATCCGGTGATGTGCAAAGAGCGGCAATTGCTGATTTACCACCAGGGCAACAGAATGTAGTTAAGAAACTTGTTAATTATGAAATTCCGTTGCCATCTGGAATGGCATTACGTACACCTTACTGGCAGGGAATATTAGAACGGGCGGCCAGTTATGACCCTTCTTTCGATGCTTCCCAGTATAATGTGCGGATGGCATTGAAACGTGATTTTAATTCTGGGAAAGCAGCACTTAACAAACGGTCAATAAATACTGTTATCGGTCATTTGGAAGATTTAGACAAAAAAACAAAGGCACTAGATAATTTTAATTTTACTCCGTGGAATTATTTGGAAAATAAACGGATAACAGCGTTAGGTGATCCTCGCGTAGTTGGTTATAAAAATGCTGCAATAGCAGTACAGAATGAACTTGCCACTTTATTCAAAGGTGTCAGCGGAACAGACCAAGAAATCAAACAATGGCGAGAAACTATGTCTGAAAATCAATCACCACAACAGTTAAAGGAAACAATAGACACGGCTCTTAAACTTGTAGGCTCTAGAATGGCGGCATTACAACAACAATATGAAGATGGGATGGGTAAGCCGAAAGATTTTAAATTTCTATCCCCAAAGTCTGAAAAAATATTAACAAAATTAGGAGTCGATTTATCTGATTTTGATAGAACAACACAAAAGACGGCAGGGACACCTTCAAGGGATGAATATTTTGCTGCAATGCAGAAGGCCAATCCGGGGGCAAGCGCCGCTGAAATCAACGAATATCTGAATAAAAAAGGGGTGCGATAATGCCGTTGATTGACCCATATGAACAGAGTGCCAAGTTAATTGACCCGTTTGAAGTTCCTGCACAGCAAAATAATACGCTTGTATCTGTTGCTCAACCCAAAGAGGAAAGTTTTTGGGGTGATCTTAAAAACGCTGGCAGTGAGTTTGTTGAAGGCATATCAAATCCTGCACCTTCCGCAGTACGTACTTTTAGTCCCACTATCGGGGCAGCCTTGAACGTGGCTGGACATGCTGGCAATCTTGTAACCGATGTTGTGGGCGCTGGATTAAGGGGTGCTTATAGGGCATTGCCTAAAACGGCTCAGGAAGGCGTTTCTTCGGTCGGTAAGATGATCGCTGACAATCCTATAGTTGACCTTGCAAAAACGGCCTACGGGCAAATTCCAGAGGATGTAAGGAATGATTTGGGGAATATGGCGGGGGTTGCTAATATTGTGCCGTTGGCAATGGGAGCAAAAGCATCGGCACCAATTGCGAAAGAAGCAATAAATATCGGGCAGGACGTTGCAAATTTAGCAAGGTGGACAAATCCTGCATCATTAGATACTCAAATCGGCGGTATAGTTGAAAAAAATATTAACAAAGCTATTCGTCCGACAGTTGTAGGAAAACGCAATGCAACGCAAATACAGAATTTCTATGACAATGCAAATACCGCAGTCAAGTCAATAGTTGAGAATAAAAACAATCTTAACCTTAGTGATGTTGATGATATTACGCACGGTGTACCTAAGAACTTAACTCAGTTTTCAGAGGCTATCGACCAGACAAAAAAGAATGTTTTTCGTCAGTATGATGATATGAAACTGGCCGCAGGTGAGGCAGGGGCTCAGGTTGATTTAGCTCCAATAGCAAAAGAATTGGAAGGAGTAATAAATAATCCTGTTTTAAATGACCTTCACCCTGATGTGGTTAATTATGCAGCAAAAAGAATGGAAGCATTATCGGCTAGGGGAACATATACGACAAGCGAGGCTCAAGATGCAATCACGCACCTTAATAAAAGTTTAGAGTCATTTTATAAAAATCCTAGTTATGAAACTGCAAACAGGGCAGGTGTCGATGCTATAATTGCTAATAACTTACGGAAAGCACAGGATTTTGTAATAGAAAATACCGTAGGCGAAGGGTATCAAGGGTTAAAAAAGACTTATGGTTCTTTGAAGTCAATTGAAAAGGAAGTGGCACAACGGGCAATTGTTGATGCACGAAGGAATGCAAAGGGATTAATTGACTTAACCGATATTTATACATCTGGTGAGCTTGTTGGTGGGTTGCTCACAATGAATCCTGCAATGATGACTAAAGGAACTATCGGCCTCGGCATTCGCAAAATGCACAATGTTTTAAATAATCCGAACCGTTATGTTGAGAAGATGTTTTCCGGTGTTGATAAGTTAATGGAAAAAGATGCAACGCCGGTTGTTATGAAGAGCAAAATAGGACAGAAGATTGAAGGCGTTATTGGTAAGTTTAAAACTCCCGAGGAATTTTGATATGGCTGGTGAGAGCCATAATTTTAATGAAGTTGCAGATTATTTTGATAATCTAAAACAACAAAGATAAGGAGAAAATATGCGAAAGATTTATACTTTTTTATTGGTGTTATTAATGTTGGCGTTGCCAGTCATAAGTATTGCTGCCGGCTCATGTGTCCAAACTTACAATCAAATGCCGTCTGGTAATGTAACTGTTAAATTTACCTGCACGGGTGATGGTGCCGGTGGTACGGTTGGCACTATACCTACACAGACAATTACAGGCACGGCGGGAAGTTTAATTAAAGGATTATATCTTTATCAAGTAATTTCTTACCCGACTCCCGGCGGCACAGCTCCCGATGCGGCAAATGTTACAGTGAATCAAGATGGACAAGATTTGCTTGGAGGAAAGGGTGCTAATTTAATACATGCTACTCTTACATATGATGTATTTCCATATAGTACCTTTATGTCTAAAGATAGGTTGCCGATGATTACAGGAACGATAACTTATGCGGTGACAGGTCAGATTACAGCTAGTGCTAATTGGACAACAGAATTGCAGTTTGGGAGGTAATTAATGAAAAAGATTTTACTCGCATTATTACTTTTAGTACTTACAACGGTAAACGCTTATACTATTCCGCCAATGCCGGGGGGTAGTGTTACCGGCGCAACGATCAACGACTCTGCTGGTAATGGCGATAACACAGTAACTTGGTCGGCTGATAAAGTCTACGACCAGCTTACCCTTAAACTTGGCGTGAGTGATAAAGCCGCAGATGCGGACAAGCTGGATAACCATGACTCTACTTATTTTCAAGTTGCTTACGCGGCTCTTTCGAGTATTGGGGGTCTAACCGAGAGTGCTGGAGGTTTTCCTTACTTTACGGCAGATGACACATGGGCAGTTTTAGGGATAGGAACAGCTTATCAAGTATTGATGACCAACAGTGGCGCGACGGCTCCCGACTGGACTTCTACATTAGGATCGTCTTCAACCAGGCTAACAATGGGTTATTTTACTAATCTGGAAATTACCAATTCCCCCAC
>Ga0302238_1002107_pt1 | contig 14537 bp, 9 predicted proteins | sample AAG_UR_Asn_MG_FD_193527 | JGI IMG/M metagenome (GOLD analysis project Ga0302238, IMG submission 193527) | Enriched activated sludge microbial communities from anaerobic digester in WTTP, New Holstein, Wisconsin, United States - AAG_UR_Asn | ecosystem: Engineered > Bioreactor > Anaerobic >...
GATCTTATCCGCCGGAGATAAAGAAGGATCTGACACCTGCAGGGAACGATTTCGAGATAAGATATGTGCTGCTGCCCTTGCAGGAAGGCACGGCGCAGATCAGTTTCCCGGTGACTTATTTCTCAACATCTGAAGGTAAATATGTGGATGTTCCATTCGAGAAGAAGCTCAAGGTTGCGAAATCGGACGGCATACCGCAGGGACAGGTCGTCGCCGACTCGGGGAGCTATGCCGTTCCACAGGCCTCTGCTGAAAAGAAGAACGGTAGCAAGAAGATCAACGACATCCTATATCTCAAGAAGTCTGCGTCCGGACAGGTGGCTCTGCCATTGTGGAAGAACCATGTCATTCTTATTCTTCTCCTGTTCATTCTCGGTCCTGCCATTTGGGGCTTCAGCGAATTACAGCACCGCAGGAGGCTGCGCCTTGAGAAGGATCCAGTGCTCAGGAGAAAACTTGATGCGCTTTCAAGGAAGGGCAACTTGCTCCGCGAAATCCGCAAGACAGATCCGGAGAAGTTACACGACATGATCCAGAACGAGGTTGTCCCTTATCTGAACGATCTGCTTGGACTTCCTCCAGGGACATCAGCAACCGAACTTGCTCTGAAAGTTGACGACAAGGAACTCGCTGAGCTCCTCAAGACTGGCGCCGACTCAGCATACATGCCCGGAGCTTCGGGAAAGAGCGGTTCAGACAAGCGCGATTCTCTTCTGCGTTCATTGAAAAATCTTTCTGCAGTACTCGTCCTGCTTGCGCTACCATTCACAGCATCATCCGTCAGCAATACCGATCCATCGTTCAACCCAATGTCAGCCTACAACAAGGGTGAGTTTGCGAAGGTCGCAGACTATTACAGGAAACAGATCGACATGAATTCCCCGGATCCAGCCCTCCTCTACAACCTTGGCAACTGCCTCTATCAGCTCGGGGAGCCGGCAAAAGCTCTAGTCATGTATTCCAGGGCGTTGCACCTATCACCGCGCGATTCCGATATCCGAGAGAATCTCAATCTCGTGAATAGGAAACTCGGAGTTCCCGAAGTCGGCGTTATCGAATCACCGAAGGATCTAATCGTTTTCATACGTGACCTGCTGCGTCCCGATGAATGGATGGTGCTTGCGGCTGCGGTATGGGCGGCAGCCGGGATCATCCTTGCCTTCAGGAGGAAATTCCCATCGGAAACAGGATTCTATGTTCTCCTGTCATGTCTCGGACTCGTCTTCATTCTTCTGCTTTCAGCGCCTATCAGCCAGTCATCAAGCTCATACAGTTCCAAGACCGCGTTCGCGGTGATAAAGAACATGCAGGTCTATCTGCTCCCCTCTGAAAACTCCAGGCAGAGCGACTTCCGCATAAGCTGCGGTGAAAAGCTGTTCATCGAGGAGGAAAGGGACAACTGGCTCCGTGTCCGGACATTGAACGGCACCGAAGGCTGGATCAAGGCGGATGCAGCGGAAAGGCTGTTTTGATAGTCGTCAGTCGCCGGTCGTCGGTCGCCAGTTATCAATTTCTCAATAACTGTGAACTCCAACCGAATTCAAATCCCAAGTTACGAGCCTGTCCGCAGTAGCTCCTAGCGAAGGAGGATTACCAGTTACAAGGATCAAGTAGCTTTCTTCACAGCCCGTTTTTTCCGTTCCGGCTTCTTTTCAGTTTCAGAAGAGGCTTCTTCCTTTTCGGAAGCTGCAAACGGATCAGTGCTGAAAATGACCTTGCCGTCGATGATGGAGACTTCGATATTGGCATGGTCGGATATGTTCCCCTTGAGGATCTCCTCGGCCAAGGCGTCCTCGAGATACTGTTCCACTGCCCTGCGGATCGGACGGGCTCCGTATTCAGGCTTGTATCCCTTGTCGATGATGAAGTCTATTAGCTCCTTCGATATTTTCATGTGGAGGCTCCTGTCCTTCATCCGATCGACAACCTTGTTGATCTCGGTGGTCACGATCTCCTTCAGGTCATCACGATTGAGCTTCCTGAATACGATCACTTCGTCGACGCGGTTCATGAACTCCGGCTTGAAATGCTTCTTTGCGATCTCATTCAGCCTGGAACTTATCTTCTCATAGGAGTCCTGGTCCAGCGCGTCGGTGTCGGCGGAAAAGCCGATACCGCCACCCTTCATGATCTGTTCGGCGCCTATGTTGCTGGTCATTATGACTATGGTGTTCCTGAAATTGATGCGCCTGCCGAGACTGTCGGTGACCTTTCCCTCCTCGAGGATCTGCAGGAGTAGATGCATCACGTCCTGGTGTGCCTTCTCGATCTCGTCGAAGAGCACCACCGAATATGGACGGCGCCTGACCTTCTCGGTAAGCTGTCCGCCTTCATCATGGCCGACATATCCCGGGGGAGATCCGATAAGGCGGCTGACATTGAACTTCTCCATGTATTCCGACATGTCAATTTGAATGAGAGCATCCGGATCACCGAACATGAATTCTGCGAGAGCCTTGGCGAGAAGCGTCTTGCCCACGCCTGTCGGTCCGAGGAAGATGAACGAGCCGATCGGGCGTTTCGGATCCTTGAGGTCCGCCCTTGAACGGCGCAGCGCCCTGGAGATTGTGCGTATGGCCTCGTGCTGGCCGATGACGGTCTTGGAAAGTTCGCTTTCCATCTTGAGCAGGCGTTCGCTCTCTCCCTCTTCCATCTGCTGGACTGGAATTCCCGTAAACTTCGCGACGACATGTGCTATATCGTCGACCTCGATGACCGGCACCTTGTCCGACTGTCCTTTCTCCCATGCATCCTTCTTCCTGTCGAGATCGGCCTTGATCTCCTTTTCCTTGTCCCTGAGTACTGCCGCCTCCTCGTATTTCTGCGAATTGATGGCCTCCTTCTTTCCGTCCTGGGCCTTCTTGAGCAGTTCCTCGAGTTCAGTGAAATCTGGATTCTCGTCCATGACGCTTATATGGGCCCTGGCGCCGGCCTCGTCCATGATGTCTATCGCCTTGTCAGGCAGGAAACGTCCGCTGATATACCGGTCGGACAACCTTGCCGCAGCCTTTATGGCGGCATCTGAGAATTTCACACCGTGATGTTTCTCGTAGCGTGGGCGAAGCCCCTTGAGTATTTCAATCGTGTCCTCGACGCTTGGCGGGTTCACAGTGATCGGCTGGAACCTGCGTTCAAGAGCGGCATCCTTCTCGATATGCTTACGGTACTCGTCCATAGTCGTCGCACCGACGCACTGGAGTTCACCCCTTGAAAGCGCAGGTTTGATAATGTTGGCGGCGTCCATCGCACCCTCGGCCCCGCCTGCCCCGACAAGAGTATGAAGTTCGTCGATGAACAGCACCACCTTGCCGGAATTCCTTATTTCGTCAATGACGGCCTTGATCCTCTCTTCAAACTGCCCGCGGTACTTTGTCCCTGCGACCATCAGCGGCAGATCGAGGACAAAGACTTTCTTGTCACGGAGGATCCTCGGAACTTTCTTGTCGTTTATCGCCTGGGCGAGTCCTTCGACGATGGCTGTCTTGCCGACACCTGCTTCGCCTATGAGCACCGGGTTGTTCTTCGTCCTTCGGCAGAGCACCTGGACTACTCGTTCTATCTCATCCTTCCTGCCGATGACAGGATCAAGTACACCCTTCGCCGCAAGGTCTGTAAGGTTCCTTCCAAATGCGTTGAGAGCGTTGAAGGTTTCAGCACCGGGCTCGGGTTTTGCGGCTCCTGGAACAGCTCCGCCTTCGAAACCGGGCAGGTAGTTCGGATCGAGCGCCTTGATGACCTCCTGGCGGACCTTGTCAAGATCTATGTTCATGTTCCTGAGGATTCTTGCGGCGACGCTCTCACCTTCGCGCAACAGTCCGAGCAGAAGATGTTCAGTACCTATGAAGTTGTAGTTCATCCCTTTCGCCTCCTGTGCGGCGAGAATGAGGATCTTCTTGAGTTGCGGGGTGAATGGCGGGGCACCCTGCTGCTGTGTCGAACCGCCTATCCCTGAATTCTTTTCGACCTCAATCCTGAGATTGTCGAGGTTGAGCCCCATTGATCTCAGGACCGATACGGCGACTCCCTGCCCGAGTCTGAGTATGCCGAGGAGCAGATGTTCCGTCCCCACATAGTCGTGGTTGAATCGGATGGCCTCCTTCTGCGAGAGGACGAGGACCTGCTTCGCGCGGGCCGTCAGTTTCTGCATCTCGTTTTCAAACGTTGAATCTTCGTTATTCTTATTGTCGGCCATATGTGAAACCTATAAGTTAGTGTTTTCGTTGAGGTACTATGAGGGGCAATTGGTGTTTTTCAAATAATCTTTTTTTCGCACGCGAAAAAAAAGATAATCAGATTATGAATACGGAATCACAGAGACTATATTTGCGAGATGGACAGAAAACTGAACATATGCCATGTGATAACCCGGATGATCGTCGGTGGGGCGCAGGAGAACACACTGCTCACCTGCCTTGGCCATATACAGAAGGGGCATGATGTCACACTCGTCACCGGTCCTTCACCCGGTCCCGAGGGCGAACTTCTGAAGACCCGGGACATCAACGGGCTCAAAATAATAGTCAACCCTCACCTTGTCAGGGAGATAAGCCCATATCATGACCTGGCCGCATACTTTTCGCTAAAGAAATTCTTCCGGAAAAATCGGTTCGATGTGGTGCACACCCACAGTTCAAAGGCCGGGGTGATCGGACGTCTTGCCGCGGACGCTGCAAAGGTTCCATTCATCGTCCATACGGTACACGGACAGGCGTTCCACCCATATGAGAAGGCATGGCGGAACTTCATATTCAAGACATCCGAACTTCTCGCCGCAAAGCACTGCCATAAAATATTCGCTGTCGCACAGGCTATGGTGGACCAATGCGTCAGGGCTGGCATTGCAAAGCCTGAAAAATACAAGGTGGTCTACAGCGGCATCGAACTTGAGCCGTTTCTGAAGTCGGAACCCGACTGCGAACTCCGCAAAAAGCTCGGGATACCTGAGAATGCGCCGGTGATCGGGACGGTCGCCCGACTTTTCCCGCTCAAGGGATATGAGGATTTCCTGCCAGCCGCCGAGATCATCGCAAAAAAGCATCCGGAGACATGTTTTCTCCTCGTTGGTGACGGAATCATGAAGGAGCAGATCCAAAAGTTTGCGGAATTCGCAAAGATGAAATTCTTCTTTGCCGGGCTTGTCCCGCCCTCCGAAGTCCATAAGTACACTGCGTTGATGGATGTGCTCGTGCATCTGTCGCTCAGGGAAGGCCTGCCGAGGGCGGTGGTTCAGGGTCTGGCATCGGGAAAACCTGCGGTGGGATTCGCACTCGACGGAACGCCGGAGGTAATAATCGAGGTCAAGACCGGATTCATACTGAAGCCTGGCGATGTGACAGGCGTAGCCGAGAAGATCAACTTCCTGCTTGAGAATCCCGACAAGGCAAGGGAGATGGGTTCGGCAGGACGGACAATGGTTTCCGAAAAGTTTGACTGGAAAAGGATGGCGGATATTCTCGAAGAGGAATATATTAAAGGTTTGAAATGAAATTGAAAATTAGTTTTAGGTTTCAAGTGTTAGGTTTTAGGTTTAGGAAATTACTTAAAACTTAACTCCTAAAACTTAAAACTTGGATGTTTGACACATGAGATTCTACAATACTTTCACCCGGTCGGAGGAGGAATTCAATCCGATAAACGGCAACGAAGTCAGGATGTACACCTGCGGGCCGACCGTATACAACTACGCCCATATCGGAAATTTCAGGGCCTACATGTTCGAGGATTTCCTGCGCCGAACGCTCAAATACTGCGGGTTCAAGGTGGTGCAGGTGATGAATCTCACCGATATCGACGACAAGACGATCCGCGATTCCCGGGCCGCTGGCATCGCCCTCGACACCTACACCAGGAAGTTCAAGGACGCATTCTTCCAGGATCTCGAGGTACTCCGCATCGAGAAGGCCGAACATTATCCCGAGGCCACCAGGCACATACCTGAAATGATCGAGATCATCAAGGTCCTGATCGACAAGGGATACGCGTACATCGGAGATGACAAGTCGGTCTATTATTCTGTTGCGAAGTTCGCAGACTACGGTAAACTTGCCCGAATCGACATGGAGAACCAGCGTGCAGGTGTAAGGGTGAAGACCGATGAATACGGAAAGGATTCCGTTGCGGATTTCGCACTCTGGAAGATCTGGGATGAAAACGACGGCGATGTCGCGTGGGAAAGCCCGTGGGGCAAGGGACGTCCCGGCTGGCACATCGAATGCAGCGCAATGAGCATGAAATATCTTGGCAAGACCTTCGACATACATACAGGCGGGATAGACAACATGTTCCCGCACCACGAGGACGAGATCGCTCAGAGCGAAGCTGCTAACGGCTGCAGGTTTGTCAACTACTGGCTGCACTGCGAGCATCTCCTGGTGAACGGGCAGAAGATGTCGAAGTCACTCGGAAATTTCTTTACGTTGCGGGATCTTCTGGCGAAAGGCTATACCGGCAGGGAACTTCGCTGGGTCCTGATGGGTACACATTACCGCAACAAGCTCAACTTTACGCTTGAAGCCTGCTCGCAGGCAAAGGCTACTCTTCAGAAGTTCAGTGATTTCTTTGTACGCCTGCATTCCGTAAAAAATTCCGGGTGCCAGGGAGAAACCGTCGAGGAGCTTGTCGGAAAAATCAAGGAATCATTCAGGAAGGCTGTTTCAGACGACCTCAACATATCCGAGGCGCTTGCGTCGATCTTCGAACTGGAACATGAGGCCAACAGGCTGATGGAATCAGGAAAACTATCTGCAAAGGGAGCCGCGAACATACTTGACCAGTTCAAGGACTTTGACAGCATATTCGCGGTGTTCGATGTTGATTCAGCCGCGGCAGGAGATGTTCCAGCCGAGATAACGAGGCTTCTCGAGGAGCGCACGGCCGCCAAGAAGGCGAAGAACTATGCCAGGGCCGATGAGATCAGGAAGGAACTGATGTCAGCCGGCTGGATCGTCGAGGACACCCCCGCAGGCCCGAGGGCCAAGAAAGCCAAGTAAGGAATTCACTGGGAAATAGGGAACAGTCTGTCCTTCAGCTTCTCTAAGAAAGATTTCTTCTTAGGGACCGGTAACTTCTTAACCATGAAGATCTGCGTTGCTATTGCTTCCCTGACCTTGGACATGTCAGTTTCTATCTTCTCCTCCTTATCTTCCGAAATTTCCTTTTTGATTAGGAGCAAACTCTTCTCCACCTCCACCGCATAAGGCCTCTTTTCAGACTTTTTATGCATCATCTTCTGTATAAGATCGGAAAATCCCTTGGAAAAGCCGGCATGATGCTCGATAATCGGGGGCGGATTGAAACTGACCTGGCGGGACATTGTTATTCCGAACATCTCTGACTCGAAAGGATTTCCACCGGTCAAAGCCTCATATAGAACGACTCCCAGGCTATAGATATCGCTTTTCCCAGAAATTTCCTTCGCCCTGTCGATTACTTCCGGTGGTGAATATAAGAGGCTTCCCCAGATATTCTGTTCTACCGGAACGTAGCCCACCTTCCTGGCAATTGAACTCACCCCAAAATCACCGAGTTTCTGCCTGTCCTTGAAGATCATTATGTTCTCAGGCTTCACATCTAGGTGGAGGATATTTGCCGCGTGGAGATATTTCAGGGCACGCGAAATTTCAATTGCGAGTCTTATCGCCTCAGCCTGATTCAGGGGGCGCCTCTTCAATATTCCCGCCAGATCCCCGTCCGGGGCAAATTCCTGTACAAGAAACGGTCGACCGGAGAAATCTCCGTAATCATAAATCTTTAATATATCTCCGGATTCGAGCTTGGTGAACTGTCTTGCAGTATCAATGAAAGTCTTTGATATTTCTTTGACTATCTCGTTTTCGTGAAGGAGTTTGACTGCGACCAGCCTGTTCTCCATGGCCTGGTCTTCTGCCAGAAACACCACGGAATGAGGACCATAGCCGAGGAATCTTTTAATCTGATAACGTTTCAAGATTAGTCCCTGCCGCCTCACAATGTCGAAATCATTTCCACATAGGGAATGTGTTCTTAGATATGTCTTGATCTTTGCAACAAGGTGGGTTTCTGCGATAGGCTTGGCCAGGTAATCGGAGGCACCGGCATTAAGCCCCTCCATGATGTTTTCTTCTGAGATATACCCGGATACGATAATGATAGGAATATGCACGCCATCAGGCATTTTCCTGATCGAGCGGCAGACGTCAAGTCCGCTCATGGAAGGCATCATGTTGTCGAGGATCAGAAGGTCGGCCCTTTGCTCAATAAAACTTACCACGGCTTCCTTACCATTTGAACACTGGATAGGCTCATGCCCGAGCTTCTTGACGATCTCGGAAAGATACAAAACCACTCCCTTGGAGTCATCCGCTATGATGATCCTTGCCATCCCCGTCCCTCTCCACAAACATCCTGCTTTTCAACAGAACAAACCTTATGGGCATACTAAAATTTTCACTACATAACTATATCTAATGATAACCTTATTGCAACTCAATTTTCATAGGGTAACTTAAGGAAGATAATCATTAACAGATAAAAGTTTTATGTCAAATTTCTATTATTTCCTGCTGCTGATCCTGTCCTTTGTGCTGCTCCTGCTGGTCTATATACCTTTCAGGAAATCAAATTCCATCTTTTTCAGGGGATTCATCGGACTGCTCTGCTTCTTCATACTCTCTCTTGTAGTCTATGATCTGGCAAGATCAATTTTCACCTCAAAGGAGGAAAGCAGGCTTAAAAAGCACAAGGAATATATGGCTCTTGCCGGCGAGATCCTTGGCAAGCAGCTGAAATACACGGAGCGCGAGGATCCGCGCTTGAAAGTCCTCATAATAGATTTTCCAGAAAAGAGCAGGATCCCCAGAGCAGGAGTCTCAAAGTATGTAATAGGCGGTCTTGAGAAAGGCCTGAAGTCGGCAGGATTCGTGCTCAAGACCGTCGAAAGGATCGAACCGCTGAAGGCAAATGATTACTGGCTGAGTGCGAAGGAGTTTGACAAGGTCATAAGGAAGCATCCGGACGTGGGCATAGTGATATCGCTTGTAGGACTTCCCAAGGATTTGGGAGCTATCGAATTCTGGACGGATGAGAATGCACCTCGCCTTGTGTTGTTCGGTGGCAATTTGAAGATGATCGACCAGGCATTGAAATACAAGGTCGTCGTAGCCGCCATAACTTTCCTGCCGGGAGCCAATTTCTGGGAAAAGGCTGATTCCGAGGCAAAAAGCCAGGCTCAGATATTCAACGAACACTTCCTATATATTACGGCAAAGAATGTCGATGAGATAAGTGAGGAGTTCCCTACGCTTTTTAAATGATATTCCCTTTCCCTTTACTTTAAACTCCGATTATGATATTATATTATCAGGACGCCTGAGCGGAATGATCCTGTACGCCATTTACATTTTATTGATCATCAGGATGTTAAGCGGAGCCTGGCATTAAAATATTTATACTTGAGTGGGAGTTGGCATGGCTAATGCTCATTATATGACCGAAAGAGGTAATAATTTAAAAATAAGCCAAGCAAGGGGGCCAAGAATGAAGACTAAAAAATACTTTACAGTCATAGAACTGCTGGTAGTGCTTGCAGTAGTTCTTGTGATATTCTCCATAATGTGCCATGGCTTCGTAAGGGCTAAGGAGATTGCCCGTCGAGCCTACTGCCTCAACAACCTCCGCCAGGTCTCGACCCTTGCCAATCTTTATAATGTGGACAGAGGTGCTACGCCATATTCACAGAATTGGCTGGTTGATTTCTCATTCTGTTCCGATTATCTCGAAACCTATGGGGTCCTTGAATGCCCCTCAATGGACGATCACGTAAGGAACCAGTCGGACCTGAACGGCAACACCAGCTACCATTACATGGGGGACAGGCAGGACTGGCTGAAGAACAACATAGCCTGCGGCGACGGCACTGAATACGGCTTTGACGCCACCAATCCCGCCATCAAGAACCTTCTGAACAACCGTATAGAAAAGATCGTATATGACAAGACCAACGATGTGCATGAAGGCATTTTCAACATCGTCTATATCGAATCGTCCAACGCCGAAATTGGCTATGGATTGGATGACAACAAGTTCTGGTTCATGGCGGAATCCGGCTCACTTAACTTCCCTGAAGGTCTCGCTGTAACGAGCACGGCTTCCTCGACAGCAGTTACCGTGGCCGATACGAGCACCGGCCACAACGGCGCAGGCAATCTTGAACAGAACGAAGAACAGAACATGGGCTCCACTCAACAGAACCAGGATAAGAACCAGGATGTCTACCAGGGACAGGAGCTTACTGATGATGGAAATGACAACCTTGGAACAACGGCTAATCAGGAAGGATCTTCTACTGTGGCGTCCACTACAACTACAGATACCAAGGTCAAGGATAATAATGGGCACGGAAACAATGTTGATGGCGTAGACTCAAGCAATCCCGGCAAGTCCAAGGAAGGCGAGGACACTGATCCGACGGTTGACGACGAGAAGAATGGTACCACAACTACAACAAGCGGAACGACGACAACGACAACAACCGAAGATTCAAAGAAAGACAAGAAGAAATAGCTCTCACTCCCCCCTTGAAAAAGGCAGGATCTCCGTTTTGAGGTCTTGCCTTTTCTTTTTTTACAATGTATAATTGACTGGATAAAACATAGGGGGATATTACAATGAACATTGCCATGACCTCCTCATGTCGATTTCAGAAATGGAGATTCGCCTTTATTGAAGTGACAATGGCGATTCTAGTCCTCGGAATATTACTTGCGATTCTGTTACCATCCTTGAGCCGGGCTAGGGACAGAACTAAGTTTGTAAGGTGGTTTGCCTTCAACAGGCAGTGCGCGGACGATCCCACCTGCGTTGTCAACTTCAACATGCAGGAAGGGGAAGGAACGACATTGAACAATACATGCGTAGGCGCAGACGTCGACAACTACCAGTCCAACGCCTATAATGGCACGTTCATGAAGCTGAACGGCGGTACCAGCAACATAAAATGGATCAAGTCCGGAGGGCGTTGGAGCAAATACGGCTTTAAAAGTGCCATCCAGTTCAATGGAGTCGATACATACGTGCTCATACCGGGTACCCAGGGTCTCGATTTCACACCATACGATGAGTTTACCATCCTGACCTGGTGCAAGTTCGATAAACTCGCACTTGGAGACTGCCCTTTCTCCAAGTCACTGTGGGGTACCGAAACCGATGCTGCATGCCAGTATGACCTATATTCCAATCCCTATGCTGGTACCTTCGGTCAAGGGTCATTCGACGTTGATGTGTTCACGACCTGCGGCACCTGGCTTGACACCGATGTCAACTTCGACAAGAAGGGATGGGTACATCTCGCCCTCCGTTACTGTCATACCGGCGTGGATGCCAGCGGTGATCCTACCGGACAGATAACGGTATTCATAAACGGACAGCCCCTAGGCGACTTCCTCAATACGACTAGTGAGAATCCAAGCACAGCATCAGCTACCGGATGGAAGGCATGCACAGGAGGCGCTCTCAATGTCCCACTCGTCCTCGGAGCTGCCGGATGCTATAGGAAATATTGGAGTCCAAGCACCTACGACAAAACCAAGGCAGGTGTTCTCAGCAACGAAATGCTTCTTAAATTTTTCTTCAAAGGCAGGATGGACGAGTTCCTGCTCTACAAGAGAGCGCTTTCCGACAAGGAGATAATCGGCCATTACGAGATGGGAGCTGAATAGGATGCTAAGGAAGATCTTTGAATTCATCTCAAACCGCAATCTCCGGAACAGGATAATACTTTCCTTGCTTGTCGTCATTTTCTGCGTTGTCTGCTACATCCAGTTCTTTTCAGGAAAGGCTCCGGAGGAAGGGGAACTGCGCGCAGTCAAGTGCTCGGAATGCGGTCATCAGGCGGTCAAGAAGATAAAGGATATCAACGACACACATGATCCTCTTACGCACTGCGAAAAATGTGGAAAGAGCGTCGGTTATGCATACAAATGCGAGAATTGTGACTTTGAATTTTCATTAATCCCTGCGCCTATCCCCCCGCCAAAGGATATAAAGAAGATGAAGACCATGGCAAAGTTCGAATATGCCCTTGAAGGTATGAAGTGCCCCAACTGCGGTTCAACTCAGACCCACCCTATTCTTGTGGAATCCAAATAGATAATGGTTTTTCCATGATTTCCCCTTGTTTTTCAGTTTCAGTCATATATTATGAATTTCAAAATTAATAAGGATGTTTGATTCAATGAAATTAATTTTTTCATTCTTGCTGTTCTTCCTCCTAGTCTCGAACCTCTTCGCGAAGGATCCTGACAACGGTCCACAGCCGTTCGAATATTTCCAGCCTAACATCTATGCCAATATGTTCGGTGACAAGTCGGCTTTTGTGGAAGCGCCGGCTGAGACTGGAGCCGTCATAGGCGACATAGTAGGCCTTGCTGGCGGTTATCCGATAGGCATAGTCCTGGGAATGCCGGTCGCATATGTAGCCGATTCTGACGATCCGATGGCAACAGGCATGTACTGGGGCTGGATGTGCATAGGCGTACCAGTAAGGACGATCTGCGCCCAAGGTGTCAGCGCCCCCTTCTTCATGCTCAAATCAATATTCTGGGATCTTCCGATATACTGCTTTGGCAATTAGTTTTAAGTTTCAGGTTTTAGGCTTCAGGCCAATTGCAAACTTCCCTCACCTAAAACTTAAAACTTTAAACCTAAAACACTTTTAATTAATACTTTGACACTCTGACACTCTGATACTATCTTTACTTTCATAGGTAATATTAAAACTGGGAATTCAGGACTCATCCGCCGCGGCGGACAGGAGACAGAATTAAATTTTGAGATCATATTTTGTTTTATTCTGAATCCTGACTGCTGAATTCTGACTACTTTTGATTTGCCTCCCTAATAAAAGGAGTTCATCATGTGTGGAATTGTCGGATATATCGGAAACAGGAACATAGTTGACACCCTCATAGACGGACTGAAACGTTTGGAATACAGAGGGTATGACTCTGCAGGCATTGCCGTCCTTGGCAAGAAGAAGATCATATCTGTAAGGGCCGTCGGCAAGGTCAGTGCACTATCCTCGAAGATCACACCGGACCTCAAGAAGGAGCTTTCCAGTTCCAAGATAGGGATAGCGCATACCCGTTGGGCGACACATGGTGCACCTTCCGAGAAAAATGCACATCCCCATCTCGATGAAAAAGGCCGTTTCGCCGTAGTCCACAACGGCATAATCGAGAACTATGCATCCCTGAAGGAACATCTTATAGGCCAGCACCACAAGTTCCTGTCAGAAACGGACACCGAAGTCCTCGCCCACCTCATCGACGACTGCTACGAAGGCGATCTGCTCCAGGCTGTCGCTGCCGCCCTGAAGAAGGTCGAAGGCACTTTCGGAATCGCCGTCATATCGCTTGAGAATCCCGGACAGATGATAACAGCGAGGAGAGGCAGTCCCATTGTCATCGGAATCGGCAACGGCGAAACCATCGTGGCAAGCGACATTTCAGCGATAATCTCCTTCACGGACAAGGTGATATTCCTGAACGACAACGATATCGCCCTCGTCCAGAAGGACAAGGTCGACCTCAGGAACATCGACAATGTACCGGTCAGCCGTGAGATCGCACATATCGACTGGGATCCGGGCGCAGCGGAAAAAGGCGGCTATGAACACTTCATGCTAAAGGAAATATTCGAACAGCCGGATGCCATCGCCAATACGATCAGGGGCAGGCTGGACGAGAACTACGGGACAGGCACCCTCAGCGGTCTCAACCTTACACCCTATGACATCGCCACCATCAACAGGATGATAATCGCCGCATGCGGGACAAGTCTGCACGCCGGAATGGTTGGAGAATACTATTTTGAGGATCTCGCGGACATACCTGCCGAGGTCGAACAGGCCGCCGAGTTCCGCTACAGGAATCCCATCATACATCTAGGAACGATGATAGTGGCGATAAGCCAGTCCGGAGAGACGGCCGATACCCTGGCCGCAGTGCGCGAAGCCAAGCAGAAAGGTGCGATTGTCGCAGGGATCTGCAATGTCGTCGGTTCGACCATTGCCCGGGAGACCGGGAGAGGAGTCTATCTGCATGCAGGACCTGAGATAGGCGTCGCCTCGACAAAGGCTTTCTCGTGCCAGGTCACAACGCTCCTGATGATGGCGTTGAAGTTCGGCCGTGCACGCAGGCTTTCAAGGCAGGAGGGAATTGAGCTTGTCGAAGACATCCGCCGCATCCCCGACCTTGTCAGGAAGGTTCTTGAAAGGTCAAAGGACATTGCGAAGATCGCAAAAAAATATGCATCAGCCCGGGATTTCTTCTTCATAGGAAGGGGCTACCTCTATCCGGTCGCAATTGAGGGAGCCTTGAAGCTCAAGGAGATCAGCTACATCCATGCTGAAGGCTATCATGCCGCCGAACTGAAGCACGGGCCAATCGCCCTTCTGGACAAGGATGTGCCAGTGCTCGCACTCGCCAACAATATTCCCGGCAAGGACAAGATCATCGGCAACATGCAGGAATGCAAGGCGAGGAAGGCCCCGGTGATCGCCC
>Ga0302238_1002110_pt1 | contig 14523 bp, 9 predicted proteins | sample AAG_UR_Asn_MG_FD_193527 | JGI IMG/M metagenome (GOLD analysis project Ga0302238, IMG submission 193527) | Enriched activated sludge microbial communities from anaerobic digester in WTTP, New Holstein, Wisconsin, United States - AAG_UR_Asn | ecosystem: Engineered > Bioreactor > Anaerobic >...
TGGAGCTCTTGAAAGAAGGACAGCTGCCGTCCGGTAGGCTTAAGGTATCAAAAGTCAAAAAAGACATCTATGATGCGACATGGGACGGACTCAAACTCACAGTCCCATCTGCCGCAGACAATTATCCTGATTAATAGATTTCTATTAAGAGTATGTCTCTCTTAAGTGCTTAATCTTAAGGGATTTCTTGAATGACTCTAGAGAAGTATTCTGTCTCGGCCTGAACAAGACTGATCTTGTCTCCCCAGGCAGGAGAGTAAGGCAATTGTCGTCGAATTCCCCAAGGATTCCTTCAGCAAAAAGGCCGACATAGAATGCTGGATTGTCTGTTTCCAGTTTCAGTTCGAATCCATCCTTGACAGCTCTGGCTTTTGTCCTTATCTGGACCATTGGAAGATTGTATTTTTTCCATACACAGAAGAAATGCTCATTACGGAAGACAGTTCCGTCAATTTCCATGGCAAGAATCATGAAATTCGAATTTGGATTTGAAGTCAGCTTAGCAAGATCATACTTGCGCAGAGATTTTGCGGAATTCGCAGGAATCGAGGCTGAAATGGTGTCTTCAAATGAAATCTTGCCGGTAAGATCGCGCACTTGTACGGATACCACGGTCTTTTTGGATTCCAAAGAGTCATTTGTCATGAATATCTCAACCTGTTTCTTTTCGTCATCCTGTATTGCATTGACAATCGTTGGCGCATAGAAACGTTTGGCCATGTAATGCAGGAGCTTCCAGGACCCCTGGTAGTTCAGAGAAGCCCAGGAACATACAGGCCAGTTATCATTCAATTGCCAGTAGATTGTCCCCATGCAGTCGGGACGCAGGCGGCGCCAATGTTCAACTGCGATCTTTATTGCTATTCCCTGCATGACCTGGCTGAGATACACAAAGTTCTCAAAACCTTCTGGCAGACGGAAATAACGTGAGAACATTTCTATTATCTTTGAGTTTCCACCGAAGTTCCTCTGATGATGTTCCATGACAGGAGAGGTTACATTGAACTGGTCTTCCGGAGCATAGGTCCTGACCGTATCCATGGATGGGAACGACTGGTATCCGAATTCCGAGCAGAATCTCGGGAAGATCTTCAGGAAATTATCGAAGGATTTTCCCTGGTGCCAGACGCCCCAGTAATGCATGTCTCCACGCTTGTCGTTATGGAATGCGTCGGAATAGTCTCCAGGTCCGCCGCAGGGTGAGCTTGGCCAGAAGACCCGGTCGGGATCGAGTTCACGGACAGCATTGCCAAGGACGCCTTCGTTCAGGCGGTCATAGTCTACAAGATAGCAATCTCGTTTCTCCTTTGATTCCTTGAACCAGTTCAGGGCACCGAGATTCTCATTGTTTCCACACCAGAGCGCGATACAGGCATGGTCGCGAAGGCGTTTTACCTGATAATAGGCTTCCTGCCTCACAAGATCCAGGAATTTGGCATCTGCAGGATACATTGAACAGGCGAACATGAAATCCTGCCATATCATCAAGCCTTTTTCATCACAGAGCTCATAGAAGTAATCGTATTCATACTGACCTCCTCCCCAGACGCGAAGCATGTTCATGTTGACTTTCGCTGCACTGTCGAGAAGATATTCCATTGCCTCCTTGGTCTGCCGCTGGGGAAGGGCATCGCAGGGGATCCAGTCGGCTCCTTTTGCAAATATTTCGATTCCATTTACCCTGAAGAGCATTGAAAGGCCTATTTTGTCCTCGTTGCTGATAAGTTCAATCCTTCGGAGACCAAGTTTCTTTTTGATTTCGGATGATCCTACCTTCACGGAGAGATCATATAGGACTTGTTCACCGAATCCATTGGGCCACCAGAGCCTTGGATTCTTGACGGAAACGTCTCCGTCTATCTTGTTCAGTCCCGGCTTCAGTTCCACTGTTTTTATAAGTTCCTGGGCTCCAAGAATTATTTTCAAGGTTGTTTTTGCTCCATCAGGTGAAAAAACTTCGCAATTGACCTTTACTTCACATAATCCTTTTGAATGCTTTTGGTCGCAGTAGATATGCTCTATACGGGCATCCGGACAGGCTTCGAGATATATGTCACCATAGATTCCTGCCACCATGAGGCAGGGGCCCCAGTCCCAACCTGAATGGCACTGGACCTTGCGGATGAGATTCCTATGGGGGGATTGCACAGGATTATTGCCGTGAGGGATAGGATATTTCAGTTTTTTTGAGAACTCGATGGCTGCGTTTTCCGCGGAATGGAAAAGTATCTCGATGGAATTCTCCCCGGACTTAAGGAAATTCCTGGCCTCAAAACGGTATCTGAGAAACATATTTTCCGTGGTTCCTACCTGTTTGCCATTGATGCTGATGGTTGTAAGAGTATCGAGGCAATCGCAATTCAGGAATACGGACTTTTCCGAAAGAATTTCCTCCGGAACCATGAACTTCCTGCTGTATATCCAATCCTCGCGTCCAATCCACTGCAATGACAGTTCGTTGTCCGCCCAGTATGGATCCGGTATCTTCCCTGCATCCAGCAGGGCGCTGTGGGTGTCTCCCGGAACCTGGGCCGGGACAGTTTCCCTGTTCTTGACGCGGATGAGATTCCATTCCCCTGAAAGATTCAGCTTCTTCATCTAAAACTCCAATAATTTTATTGATTAACTATTGACAGGTAGGCTTCAAATAAGCCTGATACTGCCATTAAAATTATGCAATATTACTGTAAGAAATATGGATACACCTTGACAAAAAAGACAAATATTAGTACGATACCGCCATGACTCATAGGATATCAGCCAAGTTGCATTTTGCCGGAAAGGACGATTTCTGTCAGGTGAACGTCCACAACCTCGCATCCGGGTTCCCCCTCCATTCCCATGATTATGTGGAGATTGTGATAATTCTTGCAGGGCAGGCGGAGCATCGTATCAATGAGAAAGCATACAGTGTCACAAGCGGGGACGTCTATGTGCTTATGGGAAACCAGGAGCATGGGTTCCAGAATACGACCAGGGATTTCCGGGTATGCAATGTCATGTTCCGGCCGGAACTGTTCAATTTCCCTCTTGAAAAGCTCAAGACCATGCCTGGATACCAGGCATTGTTCCTTCTTGAACCGGAGAGGAGAAAGGAAAGCGAATTCAGGGGACTTCTAAGTCTGGACAGCGCAAACCTCAAGGAGGTACTTGAGAAAGTAAGGCGCCTCAGACATGAGATGGAAACACGTGAACCCGGATATGACAGTGCAATCCAGGCATACCTGCTCGATATCATTGTTTTCCTGTCAAGGATTTATTCCAGTTCTTCGGTAAATTCCACGGTTGGACTTCTGCGTTTCAGCGAAGCGATTGCATGGATGGAGGAGAACTATGCGAGACATTCCGCGATTGCGGATCTCGCAAAACGGGCGGCCCTGTCGGAAAGACATTTCCTGAGGATGTTCCGCAAGACCTTCAAAACCAGTCCGTTGGAACATCTAATCAGTCTCAGAATCCGGCATGCCTGCGAACTTCTGAAATCAGGAAAATTCAACATAACGGAAATTGCGTATGCCAGCGGATTCAACGACAGCAATTATTTTTCGAGGCAGTTTCGCAGGATGATGGGAGTCTCTCCGAGGAGATTCAGAAAAAGCAGTAAGCAGTGATTTAGATGAGAAGCTATTTCTGGTTCGAATCAAAATCAATAACTGTGTCAGCAGAATCCCATATTATGTAGTAGAAATCATCAGGAAGAGTAACCGATTCCTCGGGCAGTTTGTTTGGGAGATTCGACTCGTGGAAATATAGTCTTCCTGTAACAGTTATACTCTTTCCGACGTTCTTAACAGCCAATTCAGCAATTTTCTTCTCGACTTCCTGAGGTTTTCCATCAGGACTCGGGAGAAGATATACCGAATTAAAATCTCCTCCCCTGAACAACATATATCCACAGGGACCCTTCACGATTTCCCCGGAGACGGTAACGGTTTTTCCAATTTTGGAACTGAAGTCATCGCTGTTGGATCTGCAGGATGGCAAGGAAAGAACGAGCAAAAGCAGTGAAATCGAGATCAAAATGAATTTTATTTTCATGCGCCACCTTCGGATTTATCAGGTTTTAATAAAGCATAATCACGGCTATATTTCAATCAAAATAAATGGATAGATGATGGACCACTCAATTACGGTGTCAGAAGGAATTTTTACTGCAGCAGGTTTCTTCGCCTTGTTAAATGTCATAATGATTGACATTGTCATGAGCGGGGACAATGCAATTGTCATAGGTCTTGCAACAAAAAATCTTCATGGTGCTCAGAGAAAAAAGGCAATTGTCGTCGGCATTGTCCTGGCTACAGTTCTAAGGATCATTTTCGCCTGTACTGCAGTAATGCTTCTGAAGATAGTGGGCCTCAAGTTCGCCGGAGGGCTTCTGCTTCTATATGTTGTCTGGAAATTCTATAAGGAACTGCGTACCGAAAAGAAAGATGAATGCGAAAAGGAAGAGAAGAACACATATGGTCTTGCCGCGGCAATATGGCTGATAGTACTCGCTGATGTATCCATGAGCCTGGATAATGTATTGGCTGTGGCTGGAGCCGCCAAGGACAATCTGCTGGTTCTTGGCATAGGTCTTGTCGTGTCAATCTTGCTGATGGCTGTCGCATCAAACTATATTGCAAACAAGATGGACAGGTATCCACAGATTCAATGGCTTGGACTTCTGATAATACTCTTTGTGGCGATAGAAATGCTTCTTGCAGGCAGCGACGAGCTTGAAAACAAGCTTTTCCATGTGAACATCCTTCCTTTCGCATCAATAGTGCTTGGAATCATCGGTCTTCAGTTGCATGCGAAATATGTCAAGCCGGCCAGTGAACAGAAAATTGCCGACTGGTGCTCGAAAAACTGGAGAGGGATCGCAATATTTGGCCTTTTCCTATCACTTTCAATGTGTTTCTTCGGAGACAAGATTCGTAATTTCTTCGTTACTCATCCCGCGGCCCTGTACTTTGTCCTTATCCTCTTCCTTCTTATCCTGATAGAAATAATTTCAACGATAAGATCAGGGAAAAGAAAAAGATCCGATGATAATGAAGATTCATAATCAGGAACAAGATCCGTTTTTTAAGTTCAACTCGGCATATGCCTGTAGCTGCCTTTCGGGAATATGGCAGGGACAAGCACTAGAAGAATGCACACGAACAGAATTGCGCAGCCATATAATAGGTACATAGTCTGGTAATGGGATATCTTCATTGATCCGATATGCCATTCCGGGGCCAGCATTCCGGAACCTAGGACGAGTGATGCCAGTAGGCGGGAACCTCCTATGCCGGCAGAAAAACAGCTTCCGCAGAACGCCATCGACATGGCCTTGTTGTTCGGAGAGGCAAGCTCCATCATTTCAGAAGAGATTGCAATTGATGAACATGCCGCAAAGAAACCATATACGGAAAGCAAAACTGTTATAAAAATCAGATTCATGACTGAATAAGTGCCTATGAGGAAGAGCAACAGATTCACAACTGCGAAGAAGAAATGAATGAACAGAAGCATCCGCTTGATTCCGATCCTGTCGATGATTTTTCCTGCGCTGAGGAATCCAAGTATTGTTCCGGTTAGAGCCAACGATGAAATTATGATGAGGATGTTGTCGGAGACTTGAAGATATTTTTTAAGATATATGAACGTCAAGGGAAGAGTTGAATACGCTGCAAGATACAGGCAGCAGATATATACTGAAAATCCGGCAAGGGGCCTGTTGGAAATTGCCTCGGTTATTCCTTCAGCTAAAGGAATGTTCTCTTTCTTCTGGTGTCCATCTGGAATTTTGCCGATATAATAAACCCTGCCAAGAAGTCCTAGGCCTGAGATGACAATTATTATCTGAAGCATCCAGATTTCTGGGTTTTTACCTATGATCAGTCCGCAAACAAAGAAGAAGGCTACGGCGAAGGTCTGCCAGCTGAAACGCATGATTCCAAAGAACTGGCTTCGATCCTCCTTGAGCAGTATTCCATCGAGAAGAGGGAACCAGGCCGCCGCATATGCTGTCATACATATTGAGAAGATTATTATTGAGAAAAGAAGCACTTCCTTGGTCCATGTCCCGAACCATGGAGAGGCGGAAAGCAGCATGATCATGAAAGTGGCTACCAGGGTGAATCGCATAATCGACTTTCTATATCCAATTCGGCCTGAAAGGTAGGCGGCAGGGACCAGAAGGAGGAAACTTGCTATTCCCTGGGTAGAAGTCGTAACCATCGAAAGCATGTCTCCGGCTCCAAGGATTGTCGCGAAAAGGATTATTATGGCACTATCCTGGATCATGACTGAAGACAGGGATCCGTAGCAGGCGGAGATGATAGCATCAAGTTTTGCTTTTTTTCTTTGGTCGGGCGTCAGATATTCCGCTGGTTCCATTACATCTTTCCTGTCATGGGATCCTGGAAATGGACTAAGTTTTTCCGAAGAGAACTTTACTGAAGACAACTAAGTACCTTTCCGGGAGAAAAACTGGAGCCAATGATCGGATTTGAACCGATGACCTGCTCATTACGAATGAGCTGCTCTACCAACTGAGCTACATTGGCGCCGGGACGTAATTATAATTCAAAAAGACATTTAGTAAAGAGGAAATCTTAAAATCACCGAGGCAATTCATTTTATGAAGATATTTAATCTTTGATGGAGCTAATGGAAGTAAGGGCAGATTCGACTGTCTGGCGCCATTTCTCCATATCATTTTCAGAAAGTTCCGGGGGTATCTTAATGGGATCTCCAAGTATCAGAGTAACTTTTGCCCACGGCTTTGGAATTTGGAACCTGTCCCAGCTGTTGATTTCCCAATATGACGAATAATTGACGGATACGGGGAGAACCGGGTATCCTGTCATGCTTGCAAGGGCAATAGGACCTTTGCTCATCTTGTAGCGAGGACCACGTGGGCCGTCAGGAGTAATGCTGACATTGCATTTTTCATTTAGAACCTCAAGGGCGTCGGTGAAAGCTGCAAATCCCTTTTTCGAGCTTGAACCTCGTACGCATTTTATACCGAAAAGGCCACAGATGTCGGTGACATATTGTCCGTCGCGTGATGAGCTTACCATTGCAACAGTCTTTTTTCTGATAGGTTTTGTGAACATCGCAGGAAAGAAGAGGAGTCTGTTATGCCAAGTTACAGTTATGAACGGGAATTTGTCCGGATCAATACATCTATTCGGATCAATAACCTCGGTCCTCATGCAGACCTTCATGAGTTTTATCATGGAGACAGGAAAGAAGAAAAGGAAGGTTGGGAGCTTCTTTATGTTTCTGAATTTTTTCTTGAAATAATTGAACATTGAATTTTACCGATGAAAACACTATACTTTAGCAAAAATAATATTAATGCAAAGATGATTATCCATGAACTTTCTATCTGAAAAGGAAATAATAGACCGCATCAATGTACTGCGCAAGCAGAAGAATGCGATTATCATTACTCATAACTACCAGCTTGGGGAGGTACAGGACATAGCCGACTTCACTGGAGATTCCCTGGAACTCAGTATGAAAGCAGCAGATACGAAAGCGGATATCATCGTTTTCTGCGGTGTGAAGTTCATGGCTGAAACGGCAGCAATACTTTCTCCGGAAAAGACAGTGCTCCTTCCCGTGATGGAATCAGGTTGTCCCATGGCTGATATGGCTGATGCAGAAGATCTTGTGAAAATGAAAAAGGAGCATCCGGATGCTCTTGTAGTGACTTATGTGAACAGTTCGGCCGAGGTGAAGGCTTTGACAGATGTATGTGTGACTTCAGCGAACGCTTTGAAGATAGTTACGGCTCTTCCGGCAGACAAGGAGATAATATTCGTTCCTGACAGGAACCTCGGAGCTTATGTGCAGAGGAAGACTGGGCGTAAAATGATATTGTGGCCGGGATTCTGCCCGACCCATATGCGGATAACACCCCAGGCGATTATCCAGAAGAAACAGGAATTTCCAGATGCCAAGGTAATGATACATCCCGAGTCCAGATTGGATGTGATAGACCTTGCTGATGAAGTGCTTAGTACCGGTGGCATGTGCAAGTTTGCGAAACAGACTGAAGCCAAAAAGATAATCGTGGCCACTGAACTTGGTCTGATTTACAGGTTACGGAAGGAAAATCCAGACAAGATGTTCATACCGGTGACCGAGCAGGCAGTATGTCCCAACATGAAGCTGCACAGGATTGAGAATGTGCTTGAGGCATTGGAAAAGATGAAGCACAAAATTTCTGTTCCTGAGAATATCCGGGTGCCTGCCGAAAAGTCGATAAGAAAAATGCTTGAAATGTCAAAATAGAGGTGCCCTAAAATGGCTTCATTTAAGGGCATTGCATACGGAATGGGCGTTTTTCTTGTTTCTACACTGTTTTTCTACAGTTTGAATTCAGGCATCAGTTGTACCAATGACGGAAGCCATTTTGCACTTGTCAATTCGATGGTTGAGGATCATTCCTTCAAGATAGGCAGGAATGTAGCTTATTCCATGCATGACAGCGCAATTTACAAAGGGGAATATTATTCCGACAGAAGTCCTGGCTGGCCATTGTTCCTATATGGTTTCTATTGGATGACTTTGCCAATTAAGCCATTTCTAATGGACATAAGGACTGACGATTATCTTGAAGGGAAAACGCAGTCGGGGGACTTACGCAGAATATCGTTACTCATGCTGGCTCCTGCAGCGGTAACCGCTTTTCTCTTGCTGTCAATATTCTTTTTTCTTCGCAGTTTTGAATACAATGTGGTGATTTCATCAGTTACAGCATTTCTGCTTGTCATGGGAACTATATCCATGAGATATGGAACGGTCCTATATTCCCATTCACTTATGTGTTTACTGGTGCTGGCTTCAAACTATTTCCTGATAAAATATGCAAAGGGGCAAAACTTATGGCACCTTGGAATAGGAATATTCTTTCTTTCATACTCGCTTATAACTGAGCACATATCGTTATTCCTATGCCTGCCGATAGGTATATATCTGCTGGTAAGATGCCGGTCCTTTATTTTTAAAATGCGACCAATGATTATTCTAATTGCCAGTGGACTTATACCACTGCTTTTCTTTTTCTGGTATAACTATCATAATTTCGGACATCCTCTGTCAATAGCCCAATCACATCAAGTGATGTATTCTTTCTACAAGGATATCTCGAAGACCTTTTTTGGGTCTGATCCTGTTGAGAACTTCAAGAGGCTTCTTATCGGGACGACTTATTTTGGTGACAGGTTCTATTCATTGCTATACTTCTCTCCATTTTTGATAGTCATATTTTCCCTTTTAATCTTTCGTCCCTGCAGGACTTTATGGCCTGAAACTATGCTGTTATCTTCAGAATTCATCATAACTCTTTTGGCTGTAAGTTGTTATTCGCTTCCTACTGGTGGAAATGATATGGACTACAGGCATATGCTTTTTGCAGTCCCTCTCCTTGCTCCTTTGCTTGCGGAATCTCTTGTAAGGATCAGGGACAAGCTTGTACTGCTGGATAGAAGGCTTTATATGACAGCTCTGATAATTTATCTGTTTATATGTGCTATTGCAATTGATGCGCAGTTCAACCATATAAGAACTGTTTTCCAGGAGGAACTGCCCTCGGTTTTTTGCAATGTGAAACCTGCATTAACCAATTGTACCTTGTTGCTGCTGTTGGGATTGGCATATCTGGGAATTCTGCTGGCGGTTGCGAATTATATCAAGGTGGTTAAGAATAAAGACTGCAAGGTCTGATATTGCCGGATATTATCTCTGCTAATTTAAATAAGTCTTAGTTTTCTAATGAGTTTTTCGGCAGATGGCCAGTTTTTTATCAATTCCGAGCCTTTCCCTGGATGATAATCCTTAAAGTCAAAGCCTGGACAAACCACAGTTGAAAACAAACTCCATGACTTTCTTTCCTTGAGGACTGTAGCCTGCCAAGTTCCTGCAGGAATGATACTTTGGAGTATCTGTTTTTTTCTTAAATTTGGACCTAAAATGCGCTCCTCCCAGCGTCCGTCCGGAAAGAGAAGGATCTGTATTGCCGGCGAACCACAGTGGTAGAACCATATCTCATCGGAGCTAAGCTTGTGCCAGTATGATCTAGTACTGTCATCTAAAAGATAATAAATACATGTACCTGAAGAACGCTTTCCCCTATTCGAAACTGTCTGTGACCTGTAAGTTTCAGAAAAGAAACCTCCTTCTACTGGAAGTGCCTTGAGCTTAAGGAATTTTATGATTCCAGATGAGTTCATGTCAGTCAAATATAAATTGGCAAATTATGTACAACTTTGATTGTAAATGTTATTGTTAATATATATCTTATTTAAGGTGTCGCGAGCAGTAATTCCCATGGTTATGTCAAAATATGAATAATTTATGTAACATCTTTATTATCAGATATATAATCCTCTGGGTCACACCATCCTTTCCCTGATATTTCCCTGTTATTGAATATAATATTATTTTTTGATTGTTTAATAATAGGATAGGTATCGTCGGTAAAAATTGAGGGTTTCAATCTTTGGAGGGGTTTTTGTAGTGATAAGGAAAAGCAATATCAGCCAACCTCAACCGAAAAAAGATGATTTACAATTCCAGAGGGTTTTTGAGGAAGCCGGAGATGCCATATTCATATATGACATCAAGGGCAGTAAGATACTCGCCGTAAATAACATGGCCTGCAAGCAGCTTGGTTATGATAAAGAGAAGCTGCTTTCCATGGAACCAAATCAAATTGACACACCTGAGCAACGCATCAACCAGCCGGAGAGAATATGCAAGGTTCTCAAGAATGGTTATGAATCCTTTGAAACGATGCATCTCCGCAAGGACGGTACGTCGTTTCCTGTAGATGTGACGATGCAGTTAATTACCTGGGATGGCAAGCCAGCCATTTTGAGCCTATGCCGTGACATCACCCGCAAGAAGAGGGCGGAGAACGCCCTTCTCAGCGCCGTTCTCGAATGGCAGACCACGTTTGATGCCGTAAGAGATGCTATTTTCCTTCTCAGCTCTGAATTCAAAATCCTCCGATGCAACAAGGTGGCCAGTGACATGTTCAAGTCACATTCCGGCAAGATGATAGGTAAATCATGCTGGGAGGTTGTTCATGGTACCAAGGAGCCAATACCCGATTGTCCGGTCGTCCGCATGATGAAGACAAAAAAGCGGGAAATTTCCATAATCAGTTCTGGAGAACAATGGCTTGAAGTGACTGCAGATCCGATTCTCGATGAGGAAGGGGGTATTTGCGGGGTAGTCCACATAATTTCAGACATCACCAGCAGGATAAAAATGGAAGAAGCCCTGCGGAACAAAGAAGAAAGATTCAGGAACATTTTCGATAACATGGGCAGTTGTGCGGCAGTCTATGAGGCTGTAAATGACGGGGAAGACTTCATTATAAGGGACTTCAACAAGACCGCAGAAAAGAAGGAAAAGGTAACGAAAGAGAAAATAGTTGGGAAATCTGTCCTTAAAATGTTTCCCGGAGTCAAGGAATTCGGATTATTCGATGTTTTCAGGAAAGTTTGGAAGACCGGCAAGCCTGCATACCATCCTGTGACCTTATACGTGGACAACCGGATTTCAGGATGGAAGGAAAATTATGTGTACAAGCTTCCATCAGGAGAGATAATTGCGATTTATGATGATGTTACCGAGCGCAAGAAGGTAGAAAAGGAACTTGAGGATTCATATGACAGGCTCAAATCCATACTCGAAGGAGCGGCTGAAGGGATACTTATAGCTGATATTAAGACTAAAAAGATAAAATATTCAAATCCTGCAATCTGCAGGATGCTTGGCTACACTACCGAAGAACTGGCGCAAGCATCTATCCAGAAAATTCATCCTAAGACCGACTGGCAGCGCGTCCTTGCTGAATTTGAGGCCCAGGTTAGAGGTGAAAAAATGTTAGCTCCGAACATCCCATGCCTTTGCAAGGACGGAAAAATCATTTATGTGGATGTGAATGGAAAGAAGCTGATTCTTGAGGGAGTTGAATGCAATGTAGGTTTCTTCCGGGATATCACTGAGAGGAAACGTTTCGAGTATATGTTGCTTGAGAGTAAGGCCCTGTATCAGGATATCCTGGCAAACCAATCTGCAGGTATCTACAGGATCAGGGTTAAGAAACAAGGGAAATGGTCCTCGATAGACAATCCTCCTTATGCATATGAATTCATGAATGACCGCTACTGTGAACTGACTGGCACCAGAAGGGAGGAACATCTCAAGGATCCATCTCTGACAATGAAGATGATCCATCCTGATGACCTGGATGATTGGGTAGCCAGAAATGAATATTCTGATAAAACCCTGAAGCCATTCATATGGGAAGGGCGTCTGATAATTAAAGGTAACATCAGGTGGATGCACTATGAGTCGCGACCAAGAGAGCTTCCAAACAGTGATCGGGTCTGGACAGGATTCCTTCTGGATATTTCCGAAAGGAAAATGGTCGAAGAAGGACTCAATCAGTCACTGTCCCTGCTTAACGCTACAATCGAATCGACGACCGATGGGATACTTGTTGTTGACCTGAATGGTAAAATCAGCTTTTCAAACACTAAATTCTCGGAGATGTGGAAGATACCGGACGAGATCATGGCACGGGCTGAAGACGAAAGAGCCATGAACTACGTGTTGGAACAGATTGTGAACCCAGTAGGATTCGTGGAAAAGGTGAAATATCTATATTCCCATCCGGAAGAAGACAGTTTCGATGAAATAACCTTCAAGGATGGCAGGATATTCGAAAGATATTCCCACCCTCAGAGGATCAACGGGATTCCTGTCGGACGTGTATGGAGTTTCAGGGATATTACAGAAAAGAGGAAAGTATTGGAATCACTTGCAAAAAGTGAGAGCCAATACAAGTCTCTTGTTGAGACGACGAATACAGGTTATGTGATTGTTGATGAAAAAGGGAAGGTCGTTGATGCCAATAAGGAATACGTCCGCCTGACAGGGAACCGTGATTTGAAGGATATAATTGGTAGGAGTGTTACGGAATGGACGGCTCCTCATGAGAAGGACAAAAACTCAAAGGCTGTTGAAAAATGCGTGAAAGACGGACTGATAAGGAACTTTGAGATAGACTATGTTGATTCTTCCGAAAGAATAACCCCAATTGAGATTAACGCCACAGTACTGAACACTCCTGAAGGCATTAGGATTCTCACCCTTTGCCGGGACATCACCGAACGTAAAAAGGCGGAAGATGAATTACGCAGGAATGAAGGCATAATACAGAACATAAGCAACAACTTGGCTTCCGGAATGATATATCAGGTCATCAGGAGGGAGGATGGAACCAGGAAATTTACATATCTAAGCAATGCTGTGGAGAAATTTTATGGTGTGACAACCAGACAAGTGATGGAGAATCCTGGTCTTATCTACGGCAAAGTGCATCCTGATGACAAAGATCGTGTCTACAGGGAGGAAGAGGAAGCATACAGAAAGAAAACTGTCTTCAAGACCGAAGCCAGGATGTTCAATCCAGCCGGTGATATCCGATGGTCCTGCTTTGTTTCCACCCCCAGGATGCTTGAAGATGGAACTACGTGTTGGGACGGTGTGGAATTTGATATTACCGAGCACAAGAAAGCTGAGATGGAGCTTCAAAAGCACAAGGAGCACCTTGAGGAATTGGTGAAGACAAGGGCTGCAGAACTTGTTGAAAGCGAGAAGAAGTATCGCGAACTTGTGGAAAACACAAACAGTATCATTCTCAGGATGGATACTGTCGGGAAAGTGACTTTCATAAACGAGTTCGCCCAGTCTTTCTTCGGATTCAAGGATAAGGAGATACGAGGAAAGAACGTGGTGGGAACGATTGTTCCAACAAAAGATACGAATGGTGCCGATCTTAGGGAAATGATATTTGAAATAGGAAGAGATCCGGAGAAGTATAGGAATAATACCAACGAGAATATGCGCAAGGATGGTTCGCGCGTATGGATAGCCTGGACAAACAAACCCATATTCGACAAGGAAGGCAAGGTTATCGAAGTACTTTGCGTCGGAAATGACATAACTGAGTTGATCAAGGCCGAAAAGGAACTGGAGAGATACCGTGGCAGACTCGAGGAGATTGTCGAGGAACGCACTAATGAGCTTCTCAAGAGCGAATCAAGATTCCAGAAGATAGTCGATCAGTCTCCGATGTCCATGGCTATAGTGAGAATGGATGGGGTCATTGAATATATTAACAATAAATCAGTCGAAACTTTCGGATATGAGCTCAGGGATATACCTAATATGGACCGCTGGTGGATGCAGGCTTATCCTGATAAGAAGTATCGTGAAGAAGTGATTTCAACCTGGACTGAACTAGTCAATGAGGCAATCAAGGACAACCATGAGATCAGGGGAAGGGAATATCTTGTAACCTGTAAAAATGGCAGCAGGAAGACAGTGTATATATTCGGAGTTCCTATTTCCGAGAGGATATTTGTCATGTTTGATGACATTACTGAACGTAAAAGGACAGAACAGGCTCTGAAGGAAAGCGAAGAAAGATTCCGCACTCTCTTTGAGAATTCCAAGGAC